>Ga0302320_10020099_pt1 | contig 13353 bp, 15 predicted proteins | sample Bog_T0_3_FD_202130 | JGI IMG/M metagenome (GOLD analysis project Ga0302320, IMG submission 202130) | Peat permafrost microbial communities from Stordalen Mire near Abisko, Sweden - Bog_T0_3 | ecosystem: Environmental > Terrestrial > Soil > Wetlands > Peat | place: Sweden: Abisko, Stordalen Mire...
CCTGATGTCTTTGAATCTTTTTCCGGTTTGATTTCTTTCGGCTCCCAGGCCAACTGCGGCTCGTGCGATTGCGCAGGGTGGGGAATGCACCGCAGAACATCTTCGATTGATTTTCTCAACAGCGCGACCTCAGCGGATAGTTGAAGAATGGATTTCTGGTTGGGAATCTCCGATTTGGGATCTTCCGCGTCCTGTCCAATAAAAATTGTGGCAAATACCGCCGTCAGATAACCGAAGATGGCAACAGCAAAAATGGATATGCCGAGACAAAGCACGTGCCCGCCTACTGACACCGGCTGGTACGCTGAGCCGATATTGGTAATTTGCATGGTGACCCACCAAAGAGCTTTCGGATAGCTGTGAATGCCTTGTGGATCCGGTGAGTCATTTTCGAAATGAAGCATCCCGGCCGCACCCGCCAGGATCACGATTGCCGTGAATGTGAGCGCGTAGCCTGTGCCCCTGCGTCCCATGGTCCGCCGGAGCGATCGCAAGCCTTGATCGGCGGAGGCAAACATCCAAATTACCTGCATTCCAAAGGTGGCGGTCAGCACGCGCGCCAGTGGATATGCTTGAAGCTGTGGAATAAGTCGAAGCACGGCCACGAGAATCGCCAGGATGAAGAGCCAGTTCCGCTTCAGAAAAACCACTCGATTGGGAACAATCGCCAATCTCAAGACAAAATAGAGAATAAACAACGTCCAGAGTGCCGTGCCAAGACTCTGAAGCAACGGACTCATGCCATTTACCAGCTCCGTGATTATGATGAGGAACCATACGAAGCTAAGAAGCAGCATGGGTCGTTCGAGTTTTCGAGTGAGCGTCTTGAGAAAACCCGGTTTGGCAACCACGTGGTGTGTGCGGGGAGGTGTCATCCCTCACATTTCCTTTCGGGATTGGTTTCGCCTTCGATTGGATCATCACCTCGCCTGATTTTCATAAATCAAACATGACGTCCCGGTCCCTTTAGTGCCTCGAAACCGGAGATCACGTCGAAGAGTTCCTCGTCGATACCGCTCTGACGCAAACGGTGGAAGGTGCCTTGAAGAGTCTCCAACAGGTCGTCGATATTCTTGTCGGCGCGTTGCATCGCGGCGAGACGGCTCGTGTTCTCGCTCGCGAGGGATTCGGCGCACGCACGGAAGAGTGAGATGAAAAGATATTCGCGAATGAGGGCACGCAAAGTCGATGTGCCTCCCCCCATGACTTCTGGAAGATTTTTTGTCGGCCATCGCACCTTTGCCAGGCTCTGCTGCCATTGCGCGTCAAGGGGCAGCAAGCGTTGGCTGACCGGCTCGTAGAGCGCCGCGGATTGCGGGCGGTTATGGAATACGTAAAGACGGGCATAATCACCTTTGGCGCGATGAGCTTCGCTCTCGATTTGAATCTCTCCTACTAAGGCCGTGATGGCGTTGACGGAATTCGGCACGGCGAAAAGTCCCATGAGAGGAAGCCCCGCATCTTGCAAGCGCGCATAGACGCGCTCACCCACGGCCCAGACCTGGGGTTTGCCAGGCAATGATGCGAGGGTTTTGATCGCAAAATCGGCCACCACCTCATTGAACTGACCCACCAATCCCTGGTCGGAACCGAACACAATGGCGCCGATGGTATCCGCATCATTCTGCCCTTTCCGTTCCACCATCAATGCCGCCGGTTCGCCTGCCAGGAAGCACGCACTTAATCCCAGTTCCACGGTGCGATAATAATCGGCCAGAGCACGCACCGATTTATCGTATTGTCCGATGCTCGATGCTGCCAGGGCTTTCATCGCACGGACGACCGACTGGAGATCGTCGGCGCTATTGATCTTGCGGGTCAAGCTCGCCGTGGTATCACTCACGCCTTCTCCTTTGGTGCCGACTTGGTCTCCGGTGCAGTTCCTGCCTCGGGCTTAGGTGGAGCATCCGGTTTCGCCCCTCCGTCGTGCTTGAGTTCGACTTTTGGATCAGGTTTGTCCGCTGCGGCTTCATCTGGTTTGAGATTTGACTTACTCCCGTCCTTTGTTTCAGTTTTGGTTTTCTTTCCGGTATCTTGCCCAGGATCAGGTTTGGCTTCCGGCTTGGGCTGGAAAGGCGCAAGCGCCTGGCGGGCGATTTCGAGGATAGCTTTGCGATCATCATCGCTCAGCTTGTCGGCTGTTTCAAAACGCGCTCGAATTTCCTCGGAAATCTTCGGCGCAGCCTCTCGCACGGCGTGCCCTGCATCGGGCATTTGGTCGACCGGCACCGAATCAAATAGCTTTGCAGTTAACGCCACCAAGATGGTGATCTGGGCGGGCACCGTGAGCGGGGCCAATTCCGTTTGTTTGAGGCAGGCGCGGATTCTCCTCCCATGCTCAATAGTCTTGCGGGTGTCTTCATCCAAGCGTGCGCCGAAGCGGGCAAAAGTCTCCAGTTCCTCGAACTGGGCGTAGGCAAGTTTGAGGTCTCCCGCGACCGCGCGATAGGCGGCTCTTTGCGCCTTGCCGCCGACGCGTGAAACGGATTTGCCGACATCCACGGCAGGCAGCACTCCCAATTCAAAAAGCGCGGGAGAGAGGTAAATCTGCCCGTCCGTGATGGAAATTAGGTTGGTCGGGATGTAAGCGGAAATATTCTGCGCTTCGGTCTCGATGATCGGCAAAGCGGTGAGCGAGCCACCACCGAGTTCCTTGCGCAGCCGGGTGGCACGTTCCAGCAGGCGTGAGTGGATGTAGAAGATGTCGCCAGGAAAGGCTTCGCGTCCCGGTGGCCGCCGGAGCAGCAGCGAAAGCTCACGGTATGCTTGGGCGTGCTGCGTGAGATCGTCGTAAACGATCAGTACGTCCCGGCCCGCTTCCATGAAGTGTTCCGCGATGCTCGTCGCGGCGTAAGGAGCGATATAGGCAAGACCGGGAGGATCGTTGCCCTCCGTCACGACCACGGTCGTGTAATCCATGGCACCCTTCTCGCGCAGGATGGCCACAGTCTTTGCCACGGCGGAGGCGCGTTGACCGATGGAACAATAGACGCACAGGACATTCTGGTCCCGCTGGTTGAGAATTGCGTCGACGGCTATGGCGGTTTTGCCCGTCTGTCTGTCTCCAAGAATCAATTCCCGCTGGCCGCGGCCAATCGGGATAAGCGCGTCGATTACTATGAGACCGGTCTGGAGCGGCACGGTGACGGGTGCGCGATCCATGATGTGCGCGGCGGGGCGTTCGATTGGCAAACGCCCGCCAGCGGGCACCGAACCATTGCCATCGAGTGGCCGGCCAAGAGGATCAATGACACGTCCCAGTAATCCATCTCCCACTGCCACATCCATGACTCTGCCAGTCCGCCTGACTTCATCACCTGCATGCAGGTCCGAGTATTCGCCGAGCAGGACAACGCCAATTTCGTCCTCGTCCACGTTGAACGCGATGCCGAACACTCCTCCGGGAAACTCAAGAAGTTCCTCAAAACCTGCTCCCCGCAGGCCGGAAACCCGCGCGATGCCCGTGGAGACATTGATGACTGTGCCTACTTCATGCGGGGCCAGTTGAGGCGTGAATGCTCCAACCGCCTGGCTTATTCCAGCGAAGGCACCGTCGAAGACACTCTGCAAGCTTTCAGGTGCCGTGTTCATTGGCTGTTTGTTTCGACCGCAGGTTCTTCAGGCTTGGGTTCGGCTTTGGCCTCGGGCTTGGGTTCAGCTTTGGCCTCGGGCTTGTCCTTCTCTTTCAGGAGTTCGTTGACGCCCTTTTCCAGCGACGTGAGGTAATCCGCGATGCTCCAGGCCACCTTTTGTCCGTTTGCAGTGAGTTCGATCCCGCTGACCAGGTCCGGCGCGGTCTCGAACCGGACGTGGATATCAGCCGAGAAAGTTTCGTTGAGCGCATTTTGTATCGCCGCGCGTTCCTGTTCCGACAGGTCAAACGTGCTGCGCACAATCGCGGGGTCTGCCGCCGTCTTCAGAGCCCCGCCGAGGCCTTCTTTCGCCTTGCCGTCCATTTCTCGCAAGCGGCGAGTGAAAACATCGGTCATGCGCTCTTCCAGATCCGTCGCGGCCAGATCCGCCAGAGCCTTTCGCGCAATGGCAAAGACCTGCTGCTGGGTGCGGTTGCTAATCGCCTGATGTAAATTGCGCGCGTCGCTTTGCAATGTTTCCAGCCGCTTTGCAGTCAGGGCATCGGCCGCCTTCCGGGCTTCGTCGAGGAGGCGCTGGCGTTCGGTCTTTACTTCCTCGGTAGCCTTGGTCAGGAGTGCGGCGCGCTGCTTGTCGAATTCCTCACTTTTGTGCTGAAACTCATCACGCTCCTTTTGGGCCTCGACCTTTTTCGAATCGGCGTCAGCGAGTTCCGCGGCGATCCGCTTTTCCCGTGCGTCGATGGCGTTGAGGATGGGCTTGTAAAGATAGCGATTCATCAGCCACACCAGGATGAGGAAGTTGAGCGCTTGCGCGGAGATGGTGAACCAGTCGATCAGCATGGGATCACTTTCCCGCCGTCTGCGCGATGACGTGGTTCCAGAACGGGTTGGCGAAAAGCAGAATCATCGACACCACGAAGCAGTAGATGGCGATGGATTCGATCATGGCGAGCCCCACAAACAGGGTGCGCGTGATTGTCGTTGCGGCATCGGGCTGCTGCGCTAGTGAACTCAATGCCGTGGCGACGGCGCGCCCTTCGCCGAGCGCGGGGCCGATGCTTCCCATTGCGATCGTCAGGCCGGCGGTGACGATTGAGGCGACTGCGATGATTGTCATGCTATCCATAATTTTGTCCTTTGGTTGCTGATCTGTTGATTCATGTTTTAATTGCGATCCCGGGCGTTGGCTTGCGGGTATGCGTAGCGGCCGCGATGTAAACAGCCGCGAGAATGGTAAAAATGTATGCCTGCACCATGCCGGTCAGCAAACCGAGCACCGTCATGACGACGGGAAATATGAAAGGTGTGATGGTCAGCAGAATGCCGATAATCATCACTCCACTCATCATGTTGCCAAACAAACGGACGGCCAGGGCCAGCGTGCGTGAAAATTCACTAATGATGTTAAACGGCAGCATGATGACCGTCGGCACGATATAGGATCTGAGGTAGCCGCCCACGCCCTGGTCCTCGATTCCGAATAGTGGCACGGCCACAAACACACTCAGCGCGAGCGCTGCCGTGGTGGAAAGCGATCCAGTCGGCGGCTCGTAGCCGGGAATGACGGTACAGATGCTAGCGGCGGCGACGAACAGGAAGAGGGTGCCCAGAAAGCCGATATACTTTTTCGGATTGCGGAGGCCCACATCCCCGATTTGCTTCTCGATGCCAGTGACGACGATTTCCAGCAGGTTCTGCCAGCGGGAACGTTTCAGATCCGTGGAAAGCTTGCGCGTGATGAGTTTTGAACCGGCTGCCAGCACGAACATCAGTGCCCACGTGAATGCGATGGTGCCATTGAGTTTGAGGAACCCGTACTGCCAGAAAATCATCTGATCGGGACTAAGGCGCATGGCTGGCCTCCTGTTCCGAATGAGTTCGGCTTCCTGCGGGCAGGCGCGTCAGCCAAGTCACGAGCATCCGTGCCATGAGAAAACCAAGAAGACACATTAACAACCGCTCCCAATCACGCCCTGAGACAAAGTAAAATCCGGCCAGGGCGATGCCCATGCGCAGCAGCATGCTACCGAGGAACCAAAGCGCCGGCTGTTTCGATGAGACGCCCTTGCGGACGGTCCACCAAAGGCCGCCGAAAAAAATAGCTCCGAGCAAAATTCCCGCCGTCCATGCCAGTGTCAGCGTCATTGCTTCATTCATCGTCATCCTCCTGTTCATCACGCATCGCCTTGTCCTCCTTGGCGACCCAGCGCCCGGCATTTAAACAGCCGATAATAAGCCCGGCCACCAGCAGCGCCAGCGTCCACGAATGTTCGCCCGGATAGTGACTGTCCAACCAGATTCCGAGCGCGGCGCCCAGCAGCGTCGGAATGGCAACCGACCAGCCGATGAGGCCCATCATGCCCAAGCCAAACCAGACGCCCGGAGCCGGATTGCGCCGGGCTTTGAGCTTGCGCGCGGCCTTCGCGCCGACCTGGCCTGCAAAGGTTGGGGAATCTCCCAAAGGCTTCCTGACGGGTTCGTCATTCATGTTGAAAAGCCGCGAAACGGCTCAGAAATCCTGTTTCCAATTTCGCCATGACCAAACGCACGCTTTGCTCACGGCCGTCGAGGGTGAGAAATTCCTTCTCCACGGAATCGCGCAATTTGCCGAGGTCCGTTCCGCCAATCGCGCGGCGCACGGAAACGAGCACGTCCTGGCCGGTCTTCACCAGCACGCCTTCGTCCACGGCCACAAAAACTTCACCGTCGGATTCGATTTCGTAAGTCAGGATACCAGGCGTGAGCGCCGCCACGCAATCGAGCCGTTGCGGCAGGAGTCCAAACGAGCCTTCGCGCGTCTCAGCGATGATGCGCGATACGCCGCTTTTCTCGGCAAAAATTTGGAACGGCAATAGAATTTTAAGATTCATGAGCGACCGCTTTTTCAGGTTTTGGTTGAATGCTTGTTCCGGGCTTCGGCGACGTTTCTGATTTGTCCGTGGATTCGACTTTGCCGGGTTTGAATTTTTCCTTCGCTTCATCCACTTTTCCGACCATATAGAGTGAGCTTTCCGGGTAGTCTTTGAATTCATCGCGCAAGATGCGCTCACACCCCTCCAGCGAATCTTTGAGACTGACTAGCTTTCCCTTAAGGCCGGTAAACTGCTCGGTCGTGAAAAATGGCTGCGTGAGAAAGCGTTCCAGCCGGCGCGCGCGAGCCACCACCTTGCGATCCTCCGGGGAAAGTTGCTCAAGCCCCAGCATGGCAATGATGTCCTTGAGATCCTCATATTGGGCGAGCGTCCGCCGGATCTCCTGCGCCAGTGCATAATGCCGTTCGCCGATGATGCCCGGCGTGGCCATTTTGGAACTGGATTGCAGCGGGTCTATTGCAGGGAAAAGCCCTTCGCTGGTTCGCTTGCGCGATAGCACGATCGATGCGGAGAGATGCGAAAATGTATGAACAGCCGCCGGATCGGTAAAATCGTCCGCAGGCACATATACCGCCTGAATGGAGGTGATGGCACCGGTATCGGTGTTGGCAATGCGTTCCTCCAGCCCCGCAAGCTCGGTGCCCATCGTGGGCTGATAGCCCAGCCGTGATGGCATCTGCCCCATCAAGCCGGAAACTTCCGAACCGGCCTGGATAAACCTGAAAATATTGTCTATGAGCAGCAATACGTCGCGGTGTTCGTCGTCGCGGAAATACTCGGCCATCGTCAGCGCCGCATGTCCCACGCGGAACCTGCTGCCCGGCGGTTCGTTCATCTGACCAAAAACCATCACCATGTTCGGTAATACACCTGCTTCCTTCATGTCGCGGTAGAGTTCCTCCCCTTCGCGGCAGCGTTCACCGATTCCGCAAAAAATGCTCACGCCTTCCTGATGCCTGATCATGTTATGGATCATTTCGGTGAGCAGCACGGTCTTGCCCACTCCCGCCCCGCCGAAAAGTCCTGCCTTGCCGCCACGTTCCAACGGCACAAGGACATCGATAACCTTGATGCCCGTCTCAAAAATTTCGGACTTTGTGGAACGCCGCGCCAGTGGCGGCGGAGCCCGGTGAACAGATCGCCATTCGACATCTGACAATGCCGCCTCGCGGTCAATGACATTGCCAAAAACGTCGAACATCCGTGAGAGAATCCCCTTGCCGACCGGTGCCTTTAACGGGCCGCCCGTGTCCTCCACAGCCATGCCGCGCGCGAGACCCTGTGTGGGTGTCAGCGCGATCCCACGGACATGATGTTCATCACTCTGCGTCAAAACTTCGATGACAATCCGTCCTTTATCCCCGGCCCGCAGCACTGAGTTGATCGGTGGCAAATGCGCGTCGAAACGCACATCGACGACGCTGCCGCGCACCGAAGCAACCGTACCTGGATTTATCTTTTCGTTCATACTTCTGCCCCAGCCTCCAGATGAGTGGTCGGAATGATTCTTAGTGCGGGGGAAACCCCGGAAATTTGATCCCAAGCATCAGCGGGTGCTCCTTGAGGCAGGTGTTTCGGCATATCAAGACGTGCCACGCCGATGCGGCTGTCCGCCATTCCGTAGTAAACATCAAAGCGGTCTGGCATGCCGAGATCGTCGCGCCGGTCAATGCCGGTCGGAAACACGACGTTTGATATCGTCCCGCGGAGTTCCTGTAGGGACTCCGGTTTCAATATCGGCTCCGCTGAGCGATACCGAATCTTTTGCGGATGATCCTTTGAAAGCACCATCACCCCCGCCGAGTAACATAGCTCGCGTCCATTTTTGTCCGGCTCCGCCGATTTACTCACGCCATGGTAAAGGATCAACCAGCCATGCCGCGTCATGACGGGTGGAGTTCCGCCGCCGATTTTCAGCATCTCCCAGGGCGAGACTGGAGTCGCCAGGCGGTGGTGCGAATTGAACAAGCCGGGGCGATGGGGTTCGAGGTCCTCGGGTGGCATCGGGCAGTAGGAAATCCAGATGCTTTCATGTTCGAGATCCACAAACCGGCAAGCGCCCTGGCACACGGTTTCCTCCGGCCGGCTGCCGGAAAAAAGCGGGCGATGGATCATTGCAAGCTGCATTTTCCCGGCATGATTTGGAATCGCCACGGGGAAGATGCTGGCGTCCTTGTTATCCACATGCACGAAATCGATGTCATGATAAGGCGCAAAGGTCGCCAGCCCGATACGCTCCCAGTGGAACAAATCCTCCGACATCGCCAGGGCAATCCGCGGGCCGTTGGAGGAAAGCGCCGTATAAGTCATCACATAATGCTGAAGTGGTTCGACAAATGTGATTCGCGGATCCTCGCAGCCGCCGCCGTTTGGCAGCCGCTCGTAGTCGGCTTCGGGCTCCAACGCAATGCCGAGCCGCTCGACCCCGCACGGATCGCCAGCCTCATTAAATAGAACCTTGGCAATGCCGATGCGCGAATAATTGCCTCGGGCGACAAGTCTCGGAAAAAGGTAAAGCTGGCCATCCGGGCCACGCACGGCAGCGGGATTGAGGGTGCCTTCGGCCTCCTGCGGGTTGCCAGGTTGCGGCTCCATCAGCAGTCCCAGACGCTTTAATTGAAAGCCACGCATCAACCCACCTCCAGACATCCGATGATCGCTTCGATCACGCGCTTGGTCTCATGAGGGTCTTTGACCTCGATGGATAAAGCGCCTGCTTCTTCGGCCGGATAGTCGTTCCCACCAGGGAACACAGCATCTCCGATGAAAATCATCTCCTTAATGGCAATACCAAGGATGTCGCGGAGTTTTCGAATGCCGTAGGCTTTGTCGATGCCATGCTTGGTGACATCGATGGAGGTCGCGCCACCCAGGCGCACGGAAAATTCCGGGATAATCTTGTCTAGGAGCACCTTAATTTTCTTCCGCTTGCTGAAATCAGGGTCCCACTTCTCCTTCTCTTCGAGCGGAGCCTGTTGCCCTAACCCGGAGAACGTGATCTGGCTTCCCCGGTCTTCAATTATATCTCCCCAGGTTTGTTGGGGCTTGAGGTCAGGCGACCCGGTCGCCTGCTTCAACGCGCTTACGATTTTCGTTTTCTCCTCGTCGGTGAAATCTTCTGAATAAAGCAATTTCCACTCTGATTCATATCGGTAGAACTTCGTTCCGCAGGTAGGCAGCAGAGACAGATTCTTCAGGCGTCCGTCATGAGTAAGATGAGCGAGCACCTGTTTTTCAAATTGTGACCAGTTGCCGCCGGATATAACGGACACCTTCACAATCCCGAGAAGAGAATCGAGCAGTCCGGCCATCTCGGCATCCAGAGACGATTTACTTTCGGCGAGCGTGCCATCCAGGTCGAAAACAATGAGTTTTTTCATGGAGTCATGGACCCTTTTGGCAGCGAAATTTGTAACAAAACAACTTCCCCATGCGGCCGGCAGAGACATTCTCCCACTACGGCAGGCAAAAGCACCACATCGCCTTTGCCGAAGGCATAATCGGCGCCACAGTGCTCCAACTGACCGTGGCCGACGATGCATACCAGCACACGCGGTGTTCCTTTCTTGTCGACTGAAAACGGGGCTTCTCCGCGGATGCGCCACACGCCGAAGTGATCACAATGAAAGAGCCGCTCTCGCAGGGTTGGCGTCGTCTCTTCTCCCATCGGCACAACGGGACCGATTGCAACCTCCGAGAAATTAATGCAGGCCAGCGCTTGATCGACTTGCAAGGGCCGGCGCCGGCCGGTTTTGGAATCAACGTGATTCCAGTCGTAAAGACGAAACGTCACATCGCTGTTTTCTTGCACTTCAAACACCACAACGTCGCTCAGCGAGTGAACCGTGCCGGCCCGAACCAGGACTCCATCGCCTGGTTTTGGTGTAAAACTGGCCAGATGATCCTCCACTGTCCCGCTTGCGATTGCCCCACGCAGAGTGTCTGGCGTGGTGCCGGGCTTCAGGCCCGCGTAGATTCGGCTTGCGGAATTCGCTTCCAAGACAACCCATGCTTCCGTTTTGCCTGTCTCGCCCGCAGGAATCAGTTCAATATGCGCATCTGAGGGATGGACCTGGACGGAAAGGGATTTGTTCACATCGAGAAACTTCAGCAGCAGAGGAAACCGGCTGAATTGCCCGGCAAGTTTTCCCAGCAACTGCTCAGGTGATTGCTTCATCAATTGGGTGATTGTTTTTCCTTTGAGCGGTCCATCCGCGACGGGGCTTGGATGGTCATCGCGGTCACTCAGCAGCCAGGCTTCGCCTATCGGGCCATCACCCGGCAGCGGAGCGGCGAGCAGATTGGCTAAACGCCGGCCACCCCAAAGTCGATATTGGTAGATCGGTTCGAATCGCAGGGGATAGAGAGGCATTTCATTCATCCTCTCAGCTTTCAGAGGGCGGTGCCGAGGAGACTGGCACAGCAGGTTGGTTCGGGTGCTGGATCATGGACGGCGGCATTGTTTTTATCTCGCGGCCCGTGGAGTTCATTTGCCCGATTGGAATTTCTCCTCCTTCATTCTCCCATCGTTCAATGGCCCGCTGTTTCATGGGCCTTCGGTCATCACCGCCTTCGTTGATATCCAGGTCGAACATTTCGTGTGCGGGAAAGTTCCACAGGGCGATGGCGCGCTCATCGCTGCAATCATGCTCATAACTAAGAATGCCGAGTGACGCCGTATTGGTTAAAAAATGCTCCGCCTGTTCCACGGATAGGCCAATCCATCGGGCAGCGAGGACGCGTGCAAAGTGTCCATGGGAAAAAAGGGCGACGTTTCCATCCAGCGCATGCACATGAGCAATGAAGCGGTCAGCGCGGGCGGAAATCTGCCCGGGTGTTTCACCGTGCGGAGCGCCGTCCCTGAAAAGATTCCAACCCGGTCGCGACTTCAGAATGTCGACGGGTGTGCGTCCTTCGTCGTCGCCATTGTCCCACTCCGTCAGATCCGGTTCGATTTTGGGTGTCAGCCCAAGCCCGGCCAGGTTGCACGTTTGTTGAGCGCGTTGCAGCGGGCTGGTCAGCACATGCGTGAACTGGATGCCCCGGAGTCGCAGTCCGAGTTTCCGCGCTGCAACCTCGCCGCGGGCGGTTAATGGAATGTCCGTGCGACCTGTGTATTGGCCGGAGAGTGACCACTCGGTTTCGCCGTGTCTTATAAGGTAGAGGCGAAGTGATGTCATGCTGATTTCCGTTCGGTTTTTACAGATGATCCGCCATGAGGAACGCCCTCCCTTCCGACACCCTCCATTGCGGCGCTGTATTCGCCACGGCGCGCGGCTTTGTTGCACCTGGCACGATGAACCAGAGCTTGCTGCGCCGCCAAAACGTTAGCCTCCTCGCCCCGCCAAATTTCCAAAGCTGGTTGCTGGATGGCGCGGGCAAACGAAAATGCCAGCGCCCACGGCAGTCGAGACTTGAATCGCGAGTTCATTGCGTTCAAACGGGCCGAGGCCAGTTCACTGGGTTGGCCGCCCGACAAAAACGCAATCCCCGGAACGGCGGCGGGGACGGCTCGCAAGAGACATCTCACCGTGGCGTCAGCCGCCTCGTCCACGGATTCTTGCTTGGGGCATGTCAATCCCGGAAGCACCATGTTGGGCTTCAGGACCATCCCCTCCAGCGCCACACGTTGTGTGAAAAGCTGGGTGAATACCGTTCGTAATGCTTCTTCTGTCACTTCCCGGCACCGTTCCATGGTATGACCGCCATCCATGAGCACTTCCGGCTCGACGATTGGGACCAGTCCGGCTTCCTGGCACAATGCGGCATAACGCGCCAACGCCTGTGCGTTGGCCTCAATGCAACCCCGGCTGGGAATGCCATCGCCCATGGCGATCACCGCGCGCCATTTGGCAAAACGAGCGCCCATGCAAAAATATTCCTTGAGGCGGCTGCGCAATCCGTCCAGACCTTCGGTGATTTTCTCTCCGGGATGCCCGGCCATCTCCTTTGCGCCGGTGTCCACTTTGATGCCGGGTATGATTCCCGCATCGGTGAGGGCTTTGGCAAAGGGAGTGCCGTCTTTCTTCTGTTGGCGAATTGTCTCGTCAAAGAGGATCGCGCCGCTGATGCACTCGCCGAGACCTAGTGTGGTCACAATCAATTCCCGGTAGGCGCGCCGGGTCTCCACGGTCTGCGCAATCCCCAACGCCGCAAATCGTTTGTTGCAAGTCGGATTGCTTTCATCCATCGCCAGCAGCCCCTTGTCGTCAGCGACAAGCGCCCGGGCGGTATCCATCAGATCGTGCATAGTCATTCCTCCCGGTCCATACCAAAGTTGCTATGCCTCGCTCAGCCACTTCCGCGCCTCGTCGGCTTCGGCGTGAATGAAGTATTTGATCGTCGCTTTCGTGAACGGCTTGCAGAACGTCGCCATGCCCTGCTGCCACTTCTTATCCCCAACCATCGCGAGCCGCTCAATTTCGGCGAAGTGTTTAATGTCGAATTTGATGTCCTCCCACAGCGCGCAGGCATCCCAGCCGTGAAAGCCGGCCATGTCGAACAGCACATTCAATTTCCCGTGCTGCCGGACGAGTCGCTCGAACTCCGGCACAAAGCGCTCGTAATCTGCTTTTGCCAGCTTCCCGCTGACGTGAATGACGAGAAGCTTCCCGCCGTTTTCTTCATTGAATTGAATTGGCATTTTGATCTCCTTTGATTTGGTTCAGTTTTATTGTCTATGTTTTACTTGTGTTTTTCCATAGGCGGGTTCCCTTTTTGCGATTCGCCTTGTCCCCACTTCCAGTTGCGGATTTCCGGCAAATCCTCGCCGTGCGTGGAAATGAATTGCTTGTGTTCGATCAACTTGTCCTGAAGCTGCTGTTTGAGGTAAGCGCCTTTCGATCCGGTCTGAGGCAGGCGGTCGATTGCATCGATCACCAGGTGGA
>Ga0302320_10020100_pt1 | contig 13353 bp, 10 predicted proteins | sample Bog_T0_3_FD_202130 | JGI IMG/M metagenome (GOLD analysis project Ga0302320, IMG submission 202130) | Peat permafrost microbial communities from Stordalen Mire near Abisko, Sweden - Bog_T0_3 | ecosystem: Environmental > Terrestrial > Soil > Wetlands > Peat | place: Sweden: Abisko, Stordalen Mire...
TGCGTGCATTGCTATCTCGATCATGACGACCACGGCGAGATGACTACCGCCGAAATCAAAGACACGCTCGATCAACTGGCTGAGGCCGGCGTTTTCTTTCTTACCCTCAGCGGCGGCGAGGTGTTTATGCGCCGCGACTTCTTTGAGATTGTCGAACACGCCCGGCGTCTGATGTTTAACGTCAAGATCAAGACCAACGCAGTCATGATTCACGAACCAGAAGCGCAAAGACTCCGCGAACTCGGCGTAGACACCATCCAGATCAGCATCTACTCGCATCGTCCGGAAGTGCACGATGCCATTACCAAGCTGCCACACTCGCTCGAGCGCTCCGTCAAGGCCATTCGTTTCCTGCGTGAGCAAGGCCTCCGGGTCACCATCGCCAACGTGCTGATGACCGTGAATTCCTCCGATCACAGTGGCGTCCAGAAATTGGCCGCCGAACTTGACGCCCAGTACACGCTCGATCCCACCATCACGCCCATGATGGACGGCGACACGGCCGTTCTCGCGCTGCGCATTCCGGGAGAAGAACTCACCGACGTCTTCCATAATCCGGCGCTGGTCGACAACCAGGAAGAGTTCTGCGCTCCTCCGCAGCCGCCGTCGGAGAAGGACCTTGAAGGTTATTCGTGCAGCGCGGGCCATTCCTTCTGCTACATTTCGCCCTACGGCGATGTTTTTCCCTGCGTGCAGTTTCCGCTTCCTACGGGAAATGTGCGCCAGCAGAAATTTTTGGATATCTGGAATCTCTCCCCGCAACTGAAAGAGGTTCGCTCCATCCGGGCCAAAGATCTGACCGTCTGCTCGTCGTGCTCGCACGTCACCAGTTGCACGCGTTGTCCGGGGTTAGCCTATATGGAAGGAAGTATGCGCGGCCCATCCACCGCCGATTGCGAGAAGTCGTTCTACCGGACGGGCGTGCCTACTGCGAACATGCTACGGCAAGGGCTCTCAAAACCGCACTCCATATCTCTCAACAACGCGCCACTGATTCAGATTCGGCCAATCGAGATTCCGCCAATCGAGGTTCAGCCGATTACGGTCCCCGCCTGATGATTTGTTTGGTACTAGACCTTGCTGATGGCAGCCGCAGCTGCGCTGCGCTTTAAATCAACCGTCGCTTCCAAACTGGCCAACTGCTCCAGAATGCGCTGCAGGACGACGCGAACTTCGTGCGTCGCTTCCTGGAACTTCAGCGCCGCGCCAATCCCCATGTCCATGCGCACCACCTCGCCAGCTAGAGAAACGTTTGTATGATCGTGCGAAAAGCTAAGTTGCAACTGCGATCCCGGCAACAGGAGGCCGCTGGTTTCGACATAGCAACCGCCCAGGCTCAGGTTGGTAACGATGCCCAGTTGTGCCTGGGCCAGGCTGCTTCCAGAAATTTCCGTGGTCAGCCGCCCCCGCACTCGCGGATAGAGACGGCGATTCTTCGGACTCGATTGACTCCGTTTTTGCAGATACATGCGCTTGTCGGCCTCCGACAGGATCTTTTCCGCATCCATCCCATCTTCCGGATATACCGCCTTGCCCACGCTTAGCGACAGGATGTCTTCGTTGCAAATGTCCTTTCCCGCCTGTTGCGCGAGGTCTCGCATTTGCTCCGCCTTGCGCACGGCGGCTTCGGGAGTCAGTCCGGGAGCAATCACCACGAATTCGTCGCCACCCATGCGCGCAACATAATCGTACTCACGGCTGGTTTCCTTCAAAAGGTTGGCAAACAAACGCAGCACCCGGTTCCCTTCCAGGTGCCCGAAGCGGTCGTTGATCTGCTTGAACCCGTCCAAATCCGCGACCATCACCGTCAGCGTATTGTTGTCGCGTTTGCAGCGCGCCATTTCCCGATCGAGTTGCAAAAACAGCGAGCGCGCGTTGGGCAGGCCGGTGAGAAAATCTGTCACAGCGGAACTCTCCGCCTGATCGTACTTCTTCGCGTTCTCGATGGCCAGCGCCATCTTCGAACTCACCGCCAGCAGAATACGCAGGTGGTCGGAGGTAAAAAAATCCTTTTCCGCATGGTATAAAGCGACCACGCCAACCACGCCCTGCAAACCCTCGAGTGGAATCGCCAGCGCCGAGTTCAGGGTGCTGTACTTTGAGCTATCGTTCAGATAACCGGGCTCGACCGAAGGATTGCCATTCAGGATCGGTTTCAGGTTTTGCGCGACCCAACCCGAGAGCCCCTGTCCAATCGGAATGCGCAGCGAAGCAAACAACCGGAAGTTGTCGCCATTCACATACTCCGGCACCAGTTCATCGCCGTGGCGGATGTAGATGGCAATGGCATCGTAAGGCATCGCCCGGCGCAGTTTCACGGCAAACACCGAGAGCGTTTCGCCCAGGCTGAGCGATGCCCCCAGATCCTGGCTGAGTTCGAAAAGAGTCTGCGCCTCCTGCCGCGCCGCCGCGATCGAGGCCAGAAAACTGCGCTCGGGCACTTGGCGCGAGCCTTGCGCCGCGAAACCAGCTGCCGGCTTGATCGCCGGTTCCGCGTTCGCGTCGGTATCTTTGACTTCCGTGGATAGCTTTTGTTTGCCGAGCTTGTTCATACGCTCGTGAACCAGGTGTTCCAGTTCCACGTATCTTCGTTCGAGCACACGGACTACGTCCGGATCAAATGCCTTGCCCGATTCATCCACCATCCGCGCCATCGCTTCATGCAGTGGCAGCGCCCGGCGATATTGCCGATCCGAAGCCAGCGCGTCCAGAAAATCCACCGCCGACAGAATGCGGGCGCCAATCGGAATCTCTTTCCCCTTCAGACCCATCGGATAGCCGGTCCCGTCAAACTTTTCGTGATGGGCCCGTACGATGGGCACGACCGGGTACGGAAATTGCACCCGTTCCAGGATTTCCGCTCCCACCAGCGGATGAATCTTCATTTTCTCGAATTCTTCCGGCGTCAGCCGCCCCGGTTTCGAAACGATGTGCTCGGGAATCGCCAGCTTCCCGATGTCATGCAGCAATGCCGCGGCCTGCAACGCCTCCATTTCGTCCTTTTCAACTTCGAGTTCCTTCCCCACCTCGACCGCGTACACACGAACTCTCTGCAAGTGGTCGTGCGTCGTCTGATCCTTGGCCTCGATAGCAAGTGCCAGCGCCTCGATCGTCCGCATATGCAAGTCGGCGATCTCTTCCACGTGCCGTTTCTCGTCCGACAGCTTTCCCAGGTAGAGGCGGTAGGAGCGATAAATCAGATACACCACCGGAAGCGTCAGCAACGAGGTTTGCCAGTCGGTAAACCCGTGCAGCCAACTAATCATCCCGACTACGCCCGCGCCCACCAGGTAGTAGGGGAAGCTCCAGAAGTAGCACTCCGACCAGATCTTTCGCAGCGACCTGCGCTCCGTCAGCGAAATCACGGCCGCCACCGGAAGCGTATTCGCCACAAAGTAAACCGACGATGCCAAAAATAACGAGGTGGACGGGTTATTGACCGCACTGTGCGACAAGGAATAGCGATAGGTGTAGAACGTCACCGCGATGGCGAGCGCGGTCGAGCAGATGTTGAAGGCAACTTGAATTGGATTTGGTGATTCGCGGTCAAGACACTGCACCACCACGGCCGCGCAGCCCATGGCCATGGTTTCCGGCAAACTCAGTTCCAGCACGCCCAGCAGCAGAAACAGAAAGTTGACCGACATCGTCCCGGTAATGCCGGGCAGAGGCACTTTGAGCCGCGAGGCGGCCAAAGCAATCACCACATAACAGAAAAATTTAAGCGGATTCGCGCTCCGCCCGTGCAAGACCGAATAGGTCATGACGGTCGTTCCGCAGAGCAAGACCACCGCAATGAAAATGCGCGGTCCCGCTCTCATGTCCCTCCAGGATTGAGGGCGATTTTTCATTTCGGACGAACTCCTGCCCAGGAAGCCGGGCTGTAATTCCCGGGGCAAAATAAACCCAACATTTATTGATAACAGTCAGCCGACAGGCGGGAAAGCATTCGGGTATTTCGAGGTAAACTTCCGTAATGCGGGACGGTGACTTTCAGGCGCCGCGCAGCCCAGCCAGCGCCTGGGATATAGGTGTAAGCCATTGAAAAGAAGCAACAAAGGACGCCCTGTGCTGGCGACTGCCCTCGCCCGCCCTCTGCCTACAACGTGACCAGTACCACCCACTACTGACCGAATAGCGGTGAACCGCGGAAGCTCTCCCCTCGCCAATGCGAGAACCAACAAATGCACTATCTCCGGCGCCGGCGTTCTTCGACAATCCTTGCAATAGAAGTTGAAGTCGAACTTCGCGCCGACGCTCTTCCATTGCAGCGCCACCTGCGTCTCAGTTTGATCTTTGCCAGCGGTGCATACTCCACGCGGCCGGTGGAAGTCTGACTCAGGGAGAAGTATCTATGTCGGGACAAGTCATTCTGTATTTTGACGATCAAGCGGACGCCTTGCGCTTCGCCCTCGCCGCAGGTTCTGTGATGGCAGGAGACGGAACTAGAGCGACGGATGATTTAGTCCAGGAAACGTCGCGAGTTACGCGCATCCGGCTGGACGCCGCCAACAAGGGGAAAAACAAGCACCCCAATCCTCCCGAACGCGCCGCATAAGCGCGATCCTCCGGTCGATTGCGCCCGCGCACCAAACTACTTCGATCGAGTTTCCGGCGAAGCGGCCAATCCCGAATTAGAATGTCTGCTATGCCCATCGCCGAGCCGACTTCTTCTTCCTTTTCGTCGATTGCACTAGAATCGATTGCACTAGAATCGATCGCACTAGACCTCCCTTGGGTTCGCTCGCAGTTTCCGGCCCTGGCGCAATCTGCCCACGGACATCCTGCTGTTTTTCTGGACGGCCCGGGTGGCACCCAGGTGCCCCAGCGGGTGATTGACGCCCTCGCGGACTACCTCGCGCGCAACAACGCCAACACGGGTGGTGCGTACCACACCAGCCGCAACACCGACCGCATGATCGCTGAGGCGCGCGCGGCGATGGCCGATTTTCTCCACTGCGATGCCGAGGAAGTCGTATTCGGCCCGAACATGACGACTTTGACTTTCGCCATGAGCCGGGCGCTCGGGCGCGAACTCGCTCCCGGCGACGAGATCGTGCTCACGCTGCTCGACCACGACGCCAACTTCTCTCCGTGGAAAACGCTGGAAGAGAAAGGCGTGGTCATCCGCACGGTGAAATTCAACGAAGAAGATTGCACGCTCGACATGCAAGATCTGGCGTCAAAAATAGGAAGAAGCACAAAGCTCGTGGCCGTCGGTTATGCGTCGAATGCTGTGGGTACGATCAACAACGTCGCCGAAGTCGTGCGGCTGGCGCGCCAAGCCGGAGCCCTGACCTACATCGATGCCGTCCACTACGCGCCCCACGGGCCGATTGACGTGCGCATGCTCGACTGCGACTTTCTGGCCTGCTCGACCTACAAATTTTTCGGCCCGCACATGGGCGTTCTCTATGGCAAGCACGAGCACCTGAAGCGCCTGCGTCCCTATAAGCTTCGGCCCAACACCGACAACATTCCCAACTGTTGGGAATGGGGAACGCTGAACCATGAATGCATAGCGGGAATCAAAGCCTGCGTGGATTACTGGGAAGAACTCGGCCGCCGCGCGAATCCTGCGGCCACAAGCCGACGCGCGGCGATCTTGGCGGCGCACGAAGCCATTCACCAACACGAGCGCAAAATGACGGAGAAGATGATCGCCGGCTTGCTGGCGATCCCCGGATTGAAGCTCTACGGCATCCGCGACCCGCGCCGCTTCGACGATCGTTGCGCGACGTTCGTCGCCCGCATCGAAGGCCACACTCCGCTAGAGCTGGCAACAAAGCTCGGCGAGCGCGGCTTCTTCACCGGGGATGGGAACTACTATGCCCTGAACCTGACCGAACAGTTAGACGTCGAGCGCCTGGGCGGATTTCTGCGCATAGGCCTGGTGCACTACAACACGATGGAGGAAGTGGATCGGCTGCTCGGCGCGCTGCGAGAGATTGTCGGTTGAGCTGACGAACGCGCTACCATCAGGTGCGCGAGAACTCCTCTTCGTGAGACCAAGTCGAACAAACCACATAGTGGAGCACATAAGTATCTACGTCCCGGAGGGACGACTGAACTTAGCCCAGCGCTTCAGCGCTGGGAAAAGCGCGACCCATAACCCAAGTCCCGTAGGGACGACTGAGACTAGCGCAATTCTTCCACGCGGTCTCCGCGTCCTACCAGTGCCATGCTAGCAAGATCTATGAACAGCCCGTGCTCAACGATACCGGCAATATTGCTCAGAGCAACCGCCAATGCAGGAGGATCTGCAATCTCTCCAAAGCTGCAATCGAGAATCAGATTGCCATTATCCGTAAGGTAAGGACTGCCGTCGGGCCGCGTGCGCAATTTCGGCGACGCCCCAAGCGCCGCGATTCTCTTCTCGACCACGGCCCGCGCAAACGAAATGACCTCGACCGGCAAAGGAAATTTGCCCAGCACCGGAACCATCTTCCCAGAGTCTGCGACGACGACCATCTTCTTCGACGCCGACGCGACCACCTTCTCGCGCAACAGCGCGCCACCGCCGCCTTTGATCAATCGCAACTGCGGATCGACTTCATCCGCGCCATCGATGGTGATGTCAATTTCCGGATGTTCATCGAGCGTGGTCAGCGCAATGCCGACTGCCCGCGCCAGATCGGCGGTCTTGATCGAGGTTGGGATTCCCACGATTTTCATTCCCGCTTTCACGCGCTCGCCGAGAGCAACGACCGCAAAATAGGCGGTTGAGCCCGTGCCCAGTCCGACGACGTCGCCGTCCTTCACCAACTTGGCGGCGGCTCGTCCAGCGGCTTCTTTCTCTCGTTCATTCGCCATGATTCACTCGTTCCCTTTTTAGCTCATTGGTTGAAAATTTCGATGTAGGCAAGATAGCCCGCCAGCACCAATCCGAAAAAAGCGAGCAGGTAAGACACCAGGTCAATCACGAATCCGGCCGGCTCGAAAGTATTCGAATCAAGTTGCATCTTTGTCTTCCTGTAACGCCTGAGTCCGGCCAGGATCAGTAATACCCCACCGACTGCGGAGATAATTCCCAACCATGTAGTGAAGCCGGGGGTAACGGACTGGTATCCCTGCACCTTCATGAATTCGCGCAGTGCGATCGAGAACCGTCCAATGGCGAATCCGAAGACGATGGTCGCGATGCCGGTCCGCAGCCACGCCAGAAAGGTGCGCTCGTTGGCCAGGTGATCGCGCGCGCGATTGGGATTGAGATTATCGGGCATGGAATGGCGCCGAGAGATGCCTCACCGCGGAGCAAGTGCTGACCACAGGCAGCACAGAGCAGCGCGGGCAAGGCCGGTTTCCTCTGTGTTCCTCTGTGGTAAAGCTCTTGACTTGTTTCATTATTCCACGGCCTTCTGAATCAGCGCAGGGATTCCGCCAATGTTTTTCAGAAGATCCATGGGAAACCCGTGCCGCTGCTGCAGGTATTCCGGCGAATTGTAGGAGAGCCAGACTTGCCCCTGCTCGTCTTGCCACGCCAGCGCTTTCAGCGGAAGATCAATGGCCAGCCGGGGCGCCGCAACCATCAAAGGCGTGCCACCTTTCGGACTGCCAAAGATCAGCAACTGCGTCGGACGCATTTTGAGGCCGACCTTCTCGGCTTCGCCGCTGTGGTCGATGAGAGCAAACACCGTCACAGCTTTTTCTTTGAGGATCGACTGTAGCCGTGCCAGAGTTTCCGGCACTGAGTAGCAACTGGACACATCAATAATCCCGCTGGCCATGGGTGCCTCACGTTTGTTCGAGCAGTATTCTAGTTCAGAATCATCTTCCCCAGAATCTCCTTGAGCAATTTTGCGGCAACCGTAGCCGTGATCTGCGTATTGTCTTGCGCGGGATTGTATTCCACGATATCGGCGCCCGCAATTTTCCCGCTGATGGCCTGCAGGTGCGCGATCGCTTCTCTGCTCGACATTCCTCCGGGCTCGCGATGCGAAGTTCCGGGCACAAACGCAGGATCGAGCGCATCCATGTCGAAAGAGATGTAGATGGGGCCATCGATTTTCATGCGATCGAGCACCGGCAACTGCCGCATTTCGATAACTTCGACGCCAAATTTCCTGGCCTGCTCCCGCTGATGCCCGGTCATCGTCCGGATGCCAATTTGGATCAACCGCTTGGCCGCGCCCTCTTCCATGATTCGCGCAAACGGGCAAGCGTGCGACAGCCGGTTGCCTTCGAGTTCGTCGTAGAGATCGGGATGCGCGTCGAAGTGCAGAATGGTCATTCCGGGAACGTGCTTGCCGAAGGCGCGCACGATCGGCAAAGTAATCGAGTGGTCACCACCCAGACAGACCGGGCGCAAGCCTTTGTCGAGCAGTTCGTTCACTTTCTTTTCGATGGCAGTGAACGGCTCATCAAAAGTGAACTTCAAATCGCCGGCATCGCAGAAGGCGCCTTCGGCGCTGAGGTCGACGCCGGTTTCCGTCCACAAGTTCGACGAGATGGAGCTCAAGGCGACACGAATGATCGGCGGCGCGCCCGCCGCTCCGCGTAACCACGAAGAATTCGCATCGAATGGGACGCCGAGAATGACTGGGGTTCCGGGTTTGGCCGCATCGGGACGACTTGTCATGGAAGTATGCCTCTGGATTCAGAATAATCGCAGCGGGGAAAAATCGCAGTGACCGGCAGCACAGCGCTCTCGTTTGTGTGGTGACGGGGCGGAGCCTGTCCTGAGCGCAGCCGAAGGACCCCGTCCGGGCGTGGCATACCGCGCCACCACACGACCCCGCTGAATCCGCCACGCAGGCCAACTCATCCGTTATGCTATAGAAGACCTCTTATGCCCACTTCGACTCGAAATACCAGCGGCGGCGCAACTCCTGCAATGATTCAAGGCTACGAACGCGAACGGGTCTTTGCCCTGTTCCGGCAATTTGGATATCTGGAGGCTGAACTGAACCCACTCGGCCTGCTGCCCCCGCAACCCCATCCCGACCTCGCGATTGACAACGAGTGGGCGCGGGAAGCGCGCCGCTTTTATTGCGGCAGTGTAGGCGTGGAGTTCATGCACATCGCCGACCCGGAGCGGCGAAGCTGGATTCAGGAACACATTGAGGCCGAACCGGCCGCAGGCGACATCAACACTAACCACGATCGTGCGCTCGACTTGCTTGTGCGCGCCGACCTCTTTGAGCAGACCTTGCAGCAGCGCTATCTCGGCAACAAACGCTTCTCCCTCGAAGGCGGCACCTCTTTGTTGCCGGCGATGGATGAGATCCTGGACGTAGCCGGCGAGCACGGTGCGGTCGAACTGGTAATGGGCATGAGTCATCGCGGGCGCCTGAACGTTATTATTCATCTCGCAAACCGTCCGCCCGAGCAGGTGTTTGCCGAATTTGAAGATGTAGATCCGCGCAGCGTATTAGGCTCGGGCGACGTGAAGTACCACATGGGCGCGACCGGCGAATACCTGACCAAGCGCGGGAAGAAGATTCACATCCACCTGGCCTCGAATCCCAGCCACCTCGAAGCCGTCGATCCGGTGACAATAGGACGCACGCGCGCCAAGCAGGACCGCGCCGGTGAAGGCGGCGAGGCAAAGTATCTGCCCGTCCTGGTCCATGGCGACGCCGCTTTCGCGGGCCAAGGCATCACGGCCGAGACGATAAACTATGCCGACCTGAGTGGCTACACCGTGGGCGGAACCATCCACGTAATCGTCAACAACCTGATCGGCTTCACAACCAATGCCCGCGAAGAGCATTCCTCGCGCTTCGCGGCGCAACTTGGCCGCCGCCAGTCGATCCCGATCTTTCACGTAAATGCCGAAGATGTGGATGCGGTGATGCGAATCGCACGCCTCGCCACTGAGTACCGCTACGAATTCGGCACGGACGTGATCGTCGATCTGATCGGCTACCGCCGCCATGGTCATAGCGAGGTCGACGATCCCACGGTCACGCAGCCGTTGATGTACAAGGCGATCAAGGAGCATCCGCCCTTGTACAAGATTTATGCCAGGCAAATCGGCTTGGACGATGACAAAATCGCTGCGCAAGTGGAAACGGTCAAGAGTGAGTATGGGGCCGCTCAGAAAAGCGCGACGCAGTTCACCAAGAAACCGCTGATGCGCGATCTCCCGAATTATTGGGATGGATATTTTGGCGGCCGTTATAAAGCGGCGTACGAACAGCCCACCGGCATTGCGCGCGAGGAATTAGCGGAACTGACCGAGCGCCTGACCACCTATCCAGACGGTTTCCACATCCATCCCAAGGTGAAGAAGTTGCTCGAGCAGCGGCGGGAAATGGGGACAGGCAAGAAGCCGCTCGACTACGGCATGGCGGAGGCGCTGGCCTTTGCCAGTCTGGTCAAGCCTAACTTCGGGAAGCAAGGCATTCCAGTGCGCCTCAGCGGGCAGGACTCGCGGCGCGCGACCTTCAATCAGCGGCACTCGGTGCTGCTCGATACTGAGGATGAGATGGAATACGTTCCGCTGCGCCACATCGCGCCGGCACAAGCCTCGTGCGACATCTACAACTCGCCACTTTCCGAAGCCGGCGTGATGGGATTTGAATACGGCTACAGCCGCGATTATCCCGAGGCGCTGGTGCTGTGGGAAGCTCAGTTCGGCGATTTTGCCAACGTGGCGCAGGCGGTGATCGATCAGTTCGTGTGCGCTGGCGAGGACAAGTGGAACCTGCTCTCAGGCCTCGTGCTGTTGCTGCCCCACGGCTACGAAGGACAGGGACCCGAACATTCCAGCGCCCGAATCGAGCGCTTTCTGCAGTTGGCCGCGCGCGACAACATTCAGATCTGCCAACCCTCGAATGCCGGCCAGTATTTCCATCTGCTCCGCCGTCAAGCGCTGCGCAAGTGGAGGAAGCCGCTGATTGTGTTCACGCCAAAAAGCATGTTGCGGCATCCCGATGCGCTATCTCCGCTGGAAGATCTGACGCATCAAAACTTTCTGCCGGTGATCCCCGACATGGAAGCGCAGGACGCCCAGCGCATTCTGCTCTGCACCGGCAAAATCGGGCACGAATTGCGCACGGAACGCCAAAAGCGCAAGGATAATGACAACGACAAGGGCAATCTGTTGAGCACCGCCATCGTCTTCCTCGAGCAGATGTATCCGTTCCCCGAGGCAGAACTGACGGCCGAACTGCAGCGTCACAGCACCGCGCGGGATATCGTATGGGTGCAGGAAGAGCCCGCCAACATGGGTGCGCTTTCCTATATGCTGCCCCGCTTGAAGTACATTACCGATGACCGCCCGGTGCACTCGGTGAAGCGCTCCGCGAGTGCGAGTCCGGCGACCGGTTCGGCCAAAGCGCACGAGGTTGAGCAGAAGACGCTGCTGTCGCTGGCCTTCACCAAGCTGGACTGAAGCGCATAAGAGCCAATCTTTGACTTATCGGGAGGAACAAAGCAGAGCAGAATCCAGTCCCGGAGGGGCGATCGATCTTAGCCCAGCGCTTCAGCGCTGGGAAGAGCGCAAGAAATTGACTCCAGTCCCGGAGGGACGACTGAGTTCATGCGCACTCTGAAACCGTGCGCAGCAAGCAAAATAAGAGCCCAGGAGCGAACGTCGATCCTGGGCTCTTCGAATCACGGGGAGACAGGGCAAGCCCCGTCTCTACAGCGACGAATGAATTTGGCCTACGGCCAGCGCTTGGCTGCATCTTCCCAGCCGGCGACGCGGGCCGGGGTGGCTGCACCCTGGGCGGCAACCACCGGAGGAATTCGAACCGGCTGCGGCGGCGTGGTAGCAGCTAAGCTCGGCTTGGGCGCTTCCATCAGCTGCTCTTTTTCTTCCGAAAGCAGCGGCGCGGCGACGCGTAACGCCTCAACTTCTTTTTCCAGCCGGGTCAGTTCCAGTTCTTTCTGCCGTAAAACTTCGTACACATTCTTCATGCTTGGGCACCTGTGTGTTGGAACAAGAGATTAAGCGCAGAGTATGGGTTTCACCCGCAACTTGTCAAGGGAAACAAGCACTTGCGGTGCAAAGTTCGTTATCGAAATACCACAACCGCGACCAGGATGCCCAGGATCAGCACCACGACCGCCAGCAGGTTGACGTGGTTCGCCAGCCACGATTCTTGCACGGGCGCGGAGTTTGCCAGAAACGCCGGCACGAACTCCTCCTGCGCCGCGGAGGCTGCCGCTGCATCAGTAGTTGCGTCTTGCTCCGGCTCCGAGGCCGTGATCTCTTGCGCTTCAGCCTGATCGGATCCGGCCTGATCTCGTTCAGCGTGCCCTCGTTCAGCCTGATCTCGAGCGGCCTGGCTTCGTTCAGCTTGCTGTTGCTCCATCTGGCTCTGTTCCCACTCACGCTGCCTCTTCTCATCATCCTTCTTCTCGCTGTTCTTTTTCTCGCAATCGAGGCAGAGCGCCCTTCCCTCGGATACGGGAAATCCACAGGAGGCGCATTTTTGCACGCGCAACAAGGCCTCGGGAATGGGCGCAGGCGCTGGCAACGCTACTGGCGCTGTCTCCAAGGATGGCGGAATTGCGGCCGGCTCGGCGGGCGCGACCGAGGCCTCGGCGACCACCGGCTTGCCGGGAATGTCGAGCGGTAGCTCAAGCGGAATCGCGGCACCCGCCGCCGCGCTGCTTGTCCTTGGAATTGAAATCTCGGGAATTTCGGGTAAAGGAATTTCGGGCAAAAGTTCGACGGCCTTTTCCGGTCCTCGCCGGGCCGCTGGCGCGGGTGCGGAGTCCTGGCGTTGCTCAGCCAGATCGAGCGCCGTCAAAGTAAGCCCGGCCATGCGTTCCAGTGCGACCAGGTCGCGCTCCTCGAAAGCGTAAGGGTGATCGGAAAATAGTTCGAACAGGCCGCGAACCTCGCCATTACGTCGCAGCAACGGCAAAACCACGATCGAGGCAATCCCCAGCGCCCGGCAAGCCTCCAGATTCACCCGCGGATCCGTCTCCGCGTTGTCACAGCGCAGCAACTGCCGCCGCGCAATGCTTTCCCCGGTCAATCCGGAACGAACCTGCAGACGCGCCCCGACCGCCGGCGCGGAACCGCCAGCGCTGGCGCGGCATACCATCTCTTCGCCCTGCGGCAGTGCGAGCGCGGTTCCGGTGGCGCCGGTGATGTATTGCGCTCGTTCCACTAACAACTGCAACGCGGAGTCCAGTTCCGTTTCCGCCAACACGCGGCCGTCGAAGGTATCGCCCCCTGCGGGTCGGGATTCGGGTTGGGCGGATCCGGGCATGGCGAATGGGCTGAACCGAGTCTCGCCTCGGAGGCTTCGGCTGTCAAGACCTAGCGGGCGACCTCACACGCGACGAGCAGGGTCCAAAATTCATGAACCACCAGGGCCACGAAGTCACACGAAGGGACGCCTTGGAAGTCTCCTTAGTGAACCTTCGTGTCCTTGGTGGTAAATGAACTTA
>Ga0302320_10020103_pt1 | contig 13351 bp, 14 predicted proteins | sample Bog_T0_3_FD_202130 | JGI IMG/M metagenome (GOLD analysis project Ga0302320, IMG submission 202130) | Peat permafrost microbial communities from Stordalen Mire near Abisko, Sweden - Bog_T0_3 | ecosystem: Environmental > Terrestrial > Soil > Wetlands > Peat | place: Sweden: Abisko, Stordalen Mire...
GGCCCGAATGGCCGAGTTGACGATAATCCATATCGTTTCGTTCGATGTCGCTGGCATCGGAAACGCTTCAACGAGAGCATCTCGAATCCGACGCCATCAAAAGGCGCAACCGCCCTCACGCCTGCTCGTCAAGCCGCCGCCAGATCTCGTCCACGGCCACCAACGCGCCGTTCGGGAGCAGCAACTGAGTAATAGCTTCCAGGCCTCCCGCGCGCCACTGCCAAGCAAACTTTTCAACGGGATCCAACACAAACACTTGCTCAACGCCGATCCGTTCGTAATGACGGCATTTATTAACCACGTAGATCAACTTGTCATCGGGTGACAGAATCTCAACCACAATCTCGACCGGCTCAGTTGGATAGTCTTTGATCGGCTTTAGCGTGGCGATGACGTCAGGAACGGGTTCCCATTGCGGATCGATTCGCAGTTCAACTTCGGAACCGGATTTATATCCGGCTTGCCGCAGAATCTCCAGCATGACTCCTTGCAGCACACCGTGCAACCATGTCGGCATCGTTTTTTGGATTGGCTGTCCGAACCAATATTCGAAATAGGGCTTTTGCCGGCGAAACTGCGAACGAAACTCTTCAAGCGTCAGAGGTTGTGTTACGGTCGCCATGATCTCAGTCCCTTAAATCCATGATAAGGCCAGCGGATTGAATTCGCTTCAGCCCCTACAAGCCACGCATGAGTTTTAGATCACGTCGTTTTGGCTACCTGCCGCAGGAATCCAGCGAAGAGTCCAATCATCAAACCGCCAGCAAGTCCGGTACCCATTGACCTCAGCCACACAGGAGGAAATGGGCTTGCCCCAGCAGTCGGTGCCTCGACAACACGGAGAGTCAACGGCGGAATAGCGCGCTTCGAAGCGAGAGCCCGATCAATGCCGAATTCCATGAAACCACCTACTAAATCGTCGGCGACCTTTTTGAGAGCTTTTGATCAGTTGACTCAAACTGCAGCAAAGCCGAATTCGTACCGTAGGGCTTGATCGTAATGTGCTCCCTCATCTGGCCGGCAATGTCCTCAAGCGGCTCTCTTCTTCGCTCGGCGGCATAAAGATCGCGGTCTAGAATGATCTTATAGAGCGACCTTCTACTGACCGTCCCCCGAGCTAAAGCGGCTAAATAGTCGGAAAGCGCTCGGTGGGAAAACCCCGGCCCTTCAATTTTGATCACCGCCTGGGACACAAACCGATTCGGCGACAAAACCCAAGTTCCGAACCCGCCTAATAAGCCAACCAACCCTGACAGCCACACGATTCTCCCCAAACTAATCGCTTTGAGGCGCATGACCACGGCCGCTCCCAGGACGTCGAGCGCCGCTCGCCAACTCGGGTTAACATCTTCCAGTAACGCCCTGAACTCCTCCTCATACCGAACACGCCAAGCCCTTGGATACAACCGAACCGCCAGTGCCATCAGCCATCTCATGCGTGCTTCAACCTCCGCAATCCTGTCTTCACGACCGTATTGAGCTTTTCCAAAAGACCCGTCAAGTGCGCCCTGCCCTCCGCCGTGATTCGATAAGGCTGCCTCCGATCCTCAGACGCCACCGGCCTAATCCACCTCTGCTGTTCCAGCCGCGTAATCGCCCCATATAGCGTCCCCGGCCCCAGCCGCACCCCGGCAAACCGCTCGATATCCTCCATCATGGCGTAGCCATGCTTATCGCCATCCGCCAGGCTCGCAAGTAAAAGTATTGTTGGGTCAGACATCGTTATTACGTCTCACGTAATAGCGTACCGCGTAATAACGAGCATGTCAACAAACTGCGAAAAAACATTTCACCCTATAATTCGTTATCTTGAAAGCAAGACTGTACGACCCATCCTGAAAAAAGGCTAAAGACTTCCCGCTATGATGACCATCAATCTTTCCGACGCCCAGGAAGCAGCGCTGGCGGCACGTGCGGCGTCGGAAGGCCTCAGCCTGCAACAGTGGTTGAAGAACCTAGCCGAGGAAGTACCCGCTGACGTTCCTAGCGCAATCGACCCACCGGCTCATAGCCCGAAACGCCCCATCTGCGACGTGATCGCCGATCGCGCGCAGGCGCTTCCCGCCGAAGTGATTGAACGTCTGCCAGAAGACGGCGCCAGCCAGCACGATCATTACATTTACGGCCTGCTCAAAAGAGAGCTGTGAAGGCGGCTTTTGCCGACACGTTCTACTGGATCGCACTCACCAATCCCCGCGAACCGGCCCTCAGAGAACAGCCGTCCTACGAAAGCCTACCGTTTCTAGAACAGTATCAGCGCCTAAGTGCGAACTTCTGGAGAAGCGTTCAGCAACGAAGCGTTGACATAATCCTCGGCTGGCGTTTGATCGTGCAGCACCACCTTCAGCAGAGACTTATTCACGCGGATGCGTCCGTCGTATTCGATAAACCCGTTCTTGCGGAAGCGATTCATGAAGAAGCTCACCCGGGAACGGGTTGTACCGATCATGTCAGCCAGCGTTTCCTGGGTGATCGGCGGGATTAACGTTTCTTGCTCTCCGGGTTGACCGAATTCAGCCATCAAGAGCAATATTCTGGCCAGGCGCTTTTCACTCGAGTTGAAGAGCTGGTCAACTAGATCAGCTTGCGTTCGCAGACTGCGCGCTAAGAGAAAGGCAACGAACATGTCCGAGAAGGAATGTTCTTCGTGGAGTACGCGAATCATCTCCTTCCTTTCGATCTTGAGCGCGATACAGGCGGTGACAGCGCTGGCGCTTGCCAAACGCAGCCCTGGCCGGCTTGCAATCGACTCCTCACCCACAAAGTCGCCTGCTGTCAGCAGGGCGATGGTCGCCTCTTTGCCGGCCCTGGAGACGATTGTAACCTTGGCCCGGCCCTTTTGCAGGTAGAAGATAGAATCCGCCGGGCTTCCTTGGGAAAAGAAGACGTCTTTCGCCTTCAGTTGGACTATGCTTCGCCCACGGCCAGGCTGAGCGAGAAACACGACCGGATCGAAGTGGTGGTCTGGGAGCCCAGGCATAAGCCTACGTGAGCATTCTTGGGGCCAACAGCTATGGCGGCTCCACAGCTATACGCCTGCTATCTGGTCGTAGGCGCTGTTGGTGCGAAGAGCAACAAGGCCGCAGACCAATGTCCCATCTTTCTTTTTAGTCGGAATCGGTTAGTGGTGACCGCATTTGGTCATTTGGCAATAAGCCGTCAAATAGCAAAGGACGACTTCACAATAACAGTCCTGTTGAGATCGGCCCGCAGGCTTGCTTTGACTTGGCAAATGGGTTCGGCCCAAGACTTGCATCGGGAAATGTCTCCAGCAGGTCAAACTTGATCCATACATTGGTGGAAAGACCCTTCAAGGCCGGGATTGCTGGGACGCTAGTTTGCCTAGCGCTCCTCTTCGCTCCTCGTGCGCTGCTTGCCGATAAGGCCCAGAAGGATTTGAACGCGGCACTTCAGCCATCGGACCCCGCGTTATACGTTGGCGCGGACACGTGCAAGGCTTGTCACCAATCTGAGACGGAGAGCTACGATCGTGGGCCGCATTGGCGCACCGAAACGGGAAAGCACAAGGGTCCGCAATGGCAAGGATGCGAAGCCTGTCACGGGCCAGGTAAAGCGCATGTGGATGGCGGCGGAGACGTCACGAAGATTATCCGTTTCGACAAACTCAGCGCAAAACAATCGAGCGAGCGCTGTTTAAGCTGCCATGAGAAGAGCGCGAGCCATCAAAACTTCATGCAATCGCCACACCTGGCAAACAACGTGGGCTGCACCACGTGCCATTCCATTCATGCTTCCAAGGTGAGACACGATCTCCTGGTGTCCGCTCAGCCGGCACTGTGTTACGGCTGTCATCAAAGCGTCGAACCGGATTTCTCCAAGCCCGAACATCATCGCGTGAACGAGGGACTGATGTCCTGTAGCGATTGCCACAATCCGCACGGTTCGGCGCTTCCGCATAACCTGCGCGCAAGTTCAACGCAGACTGCCATGTGCGCCACCTGCCATGTCGATACCGCGGGACCGTTCGTTTTCGAGCACGCGCCTCTTAAAGAACAGGGGTGTATGTCGTGTCATAGCCCGCATGGCTCGACAAATCCGCATATGCTGACGCGCCCGCAAACCAATCAACTCTGCCTGGAATGCCACTCGGCAATATTGGCTCGTGCTGCTGCGCCCGGAGTTCCTACTTTTCACAACCAGGCTCAGAAGTATCAGCAATGTGTACTGTGCCATGTAGCTATCCATGGATCGAATACGGATCCCACTTTATTCAAGCGGTAAAGGCACGAACCATGAAAATAAAGAGATTTATGCGTGTTCTTGGATTCAGCGTCTGCCTGGCTTTGAAGGCACAAACCAGTGCCGGAGGGCAGGCGCCCGCCCCCGCTCCACCTGCGCCCGCCCCCGCTCCACCTGCGCCCGCCACTGCCCCGCCACCGCCCGCCCCGGCTCCACCCGCGCCATCCGCTGCGACGGCCGCGACAACCACACCGGCGCCGGCGGCTGTCAGCCCTGCTGCCTTCGCGGATCCCAGTTCGACCACATTCCCGCACGATTCGAAGACACCGCCGCCCGGCGACGACACGTCGGTCGAGGAACCGCCAACGACATGGCACGGGTATGAGACCCATTTCGCGGCTGAGTTCGGCGGCCGGGCTCTTTCCAACTCGGGCAACGCCGATGTCTACGCTACCTTTGTCAATCTGCAGCCCGGCGAGCGTTTGATGGATCAGTCGCTCGAGATGCACTCAATCAACCACACAGGCTTGCTTTTTGACGATTTCAGCGAAAGCGCATTTGGACTGGGGGGCGACCCTAACGAGGTGGTGCGGGTACGCGCCAGCAAGAATCATTGGTACGACTTCAGCGGCAGTTGGCGGCGCGACATCAATTTTTGGGACTACAACCTGCTTGGAAATCCGCTGAATCCACCAGCCGGCACGTCGTCTGTTCCTATCAACGTGTCGCCCAACCTGCTCGATCTGTCGCGCAAGATGTTGGACCTGAACCTGACCCTGCTTCCTAATTCGAAAGTGCAATTTCTTTTGGGCTACTCGCATTACAACAACGGCGGGCCTTCCCTAACCACCGTGCATGAAGGAACTGAGGCGGAGTTGGATCAGCCGTGGCGGGATATTAGCGACTCTTATCATTTTGGGATCGCCTGGACTCCAGCCGACCGCACCCGCATCAGCTACGACCAGTTCTATTCACACAATAAAAGCGATACAAGCGACTTCCTGAGTAGCTCTTCCAACTCGCTCTCAAATGGCACGCCGGCTAATTTGGGTATCTCTTTCGGCAACGGCAGTCCATGTGCGACGCCGCTGATTGGAAGCTCGGTCAATCCCACCTGTAATCTCTTTACGAGTTATTCTAACGTCGCGCCCTATTACACCAACATTCCTACTGAACAGTTCGGCTTTCAGAGTAATTACTTCAGGCGGCTGCATGTCACCGGGCGCGCCAGCTACACCGGCGCCCAGACGCACTTGCCGAATTCCACCGAGGCATTCGCCGGCTACGATTCGAGGGTGGGGGAAACGCAGGCGACTATAACCGGCGCGGGTACCGCGCGGCAGATCACGACAAGCGCGGACGTCGGCGTAACCTACGAAATAACGGAGCGATTCTCAGTGGACGATCAGTTCCGCTGGTACGACTATCGGATTCCCAGCGCAGCGGCCTTCCTGGAGAACGACCTCTACAGCGCAAGCGCATTATCGGGTGGCAACACTTACTCGGCTTCCACTTGTCCGCCGCCTTACACGAGTCCACTGTGCCCGCAGCATACTGCGGCGAACGGCGCGGACCAGACATCGACAGCGTATTCCCTGTTTCAAGCACAGAATCAGAAGCGGAACACCTTTAAGCTCCATTATGACTTTGCAACGCATTTCACTGGCTACATCGGTTACCGGTTTGAGCGGCAAGACATCAGGGTGGACGGAACAACTTCGGCGCTGGCGACATACTTTCCCACGCTGGCGACACGCGGCTGCAGCTCACCGGTCAACGGCGTTTGTCAGGCTTCGACGTCCTCCATCGATACCGCCAGTGTACAGATCAATACCCACGCCGGTCTTTTAGGTCTCGCGGCTGAGCCTATCCACGGGCTTCGCTTAAATGCCGACATGGAGATAGCCTACGCCGACAACGTTTTCACCGATATCATGCCGCGTCGCATGCAACTCTATCGTGGAAAGGCAATTTACTCGCCAAAGAAATGGCTCGATTTGAATGCCAATGTCCAGATCCAGGAAGAGCGGGATCTTGCCTATGGATTGGGAAATTTGCAGCACAACCGGACTTTCTCAGTCGGAGCGATTCTACCTTTTTCAGCGCGGGTAGGTCTTGATTTTCACTACTCCTACAACAACTTCCTTAGCAACCTCAACATCTGCTTTTCGGAAACGCCGACGCCCGTTTACGCGGCCACTACTGCCCTTTGCGGGGTGGGATATTTGACAACGCTTTCCTACTACCGTAACGCCGATCAATTTGGCTCAGCCAATCTGATGTTCAAACCGCTCAGGCGTACCACCGTCACCGCAGGCTACACCCTTACCAGCACCACAGGAAGCAATCTGCAGTTGAACCCGCTAGCTCCGCTTGGCCCCATTGCCGTGAACTACCATCTTCCCTCCGCTGCCTTGGCCTTGGCGGTTTCGAGCAGTGTCACGTTCAAGGCAGGCTGGAACTTCTATGATTACGATGAGAAATCGAACCCCGGGATAGTGGCGCCGCGCAACTTCCGCGCCAACCTGATTTCGGTGTCGCTGCGTTACGCAAGATAGACGGCAGACTCGCTACTACTGCATTCCCAGATCGGTGAGCAGCTTTGGATGCTGTTCATCGCTCACCAGCAAGTTGTGGCAAGCGGAACAATCGTTGCTGATGGCGACGCCGGACTTGCTGCTGTGGTTGCCGTCATGACAACGAAAGCATCCAGGGGAATTGTTATGGCCAATGTTGTTCGGGTGTGTTCCCCAGCGTACGTTCATGGCCGGGAAAACATTGGTGGCGTAAATCTCCGCCAGGGTCTTGGCGGCTTGATCGATCTGCGGACGTTGCGTGTTCCAAACGGCTGGATATTGCGAACGGTAGAAGGTAATTAGTTCTGACTTGATCTGCGCTTCGCCAATTTCTCTTGATCCGTAGGAAGCCTTTATCAGAGCAAGCCCTTCTTTATGTGCAAACGGCAAAGAGACACTGGGGCTGCCCTGGGCCATCTTCTTATTGAGCGCATCTTCGGGTGTGTCAAACGAATGCGCTGGACGGTTGTGACAGTCTATGCAGTCCATCAAACGGATTTGACCAGCTACCGGCGCTTTGACGCCAGCCGAGGTAAATTCGGTGACAGCACCGTTGGCGTCGGTCTTCCTGATCCAGGGGATTGTCTGGTTGCTCGTATCGGTTGACACATATTCGATCTTGCCGGTGTGCGCCCCATGAATTCCGCTGAGGCGCGAAAAGGAATCGCGGCCGCCGACGTGCATAACAGTAAGAGAGGAACTTTGGGAGTTCAACTCGTCGTCTGCGTAAGACTTCTGAATCAGCAGCTTATCACCGGCAAATTGAGTTGGATTATGACAATTCAGGCAGGTGGCGGCCGCTGCGGGAACCTTATCTTGCGCCGTGATGGGTCGGGGATAACTGTGGGTCATCACCATGAATAGCTGATTCGTGCCGTTCAGCTTCGCGTGAATGTAACCGCCAAGGCCGGGTGCGACGTGACATTCGGTGCATGCCACCCTCGAGTGCGGGGACACCCGGTAGGCGGTAAACTCCGGTTTCATAACATGGCAGCTTGCGCCACAGAAAGATACCGTGTCCATGTAGGCGACGCCGCGATAGCTGGCGGTTCCAACTATGACGAAGTTGATGAACGTGGCGATTGCGGCGAACACACAGGCATGCCGGAAGACCGGGTCGCGGAGGCTGACCTCGGGAAAGAACGAGGGCACTTGGTCGGTAGCGGTAAGGAAAGTCCTTCTCACTACGATCCCGATTGCGATAAGAATAAGCCCAGCGACGAATACGCCCGGCAGTAGCAGGAATAAAACAATGCCGATGTAAGGATTGGAGGAGCCGCCGTGACCGAAAACGCTGACTACCCAGAAGCCGATCAAAACGACGGCTGACGAGGTGGTAATCGCCGCCCCCAGCAGGCTCAGCCAATTATTTGCGTAGAAGAAAAATGGACGAATCCACTCCTCGCGAAAGGAACCCCCTTTGGGCATGCCGGGTTCGCTTACTTCTGGAGGGTCCGTACGTAGGCCACTACGTCCTTGATCTGTGCGGCCGTCAGTTTACCTGAAAACGCAGGCATCTTTCCCTTTCCGTTCGTGGTGGAAGCGATCAGTTCAGCGTCCGACTCCTTGACCAGGCCGGGCGAGTTGAAAGGTATCGCCTTCATAGCCTTTCCGGCCGGGGTGCTCCCAGATCCATCCGCCGCGTGACACATCTGACACTTGCTTGTGTAAGTGTCAGCTCCTGGCCCTGCCGCCGCGGAACTTGCGGCGCCAGCCGAGAGCATGCCGACACCCGCAATTAAAAGATAGATTTTCACATTCTGAGTATGCATTCGAAGAGGCGTAGAAAACTGTGCAATTTTGCTCACAAGTGGAAAAAGCAGGAAATTCCGAGATGTGCAATATTGACCAGACTCACGCTGGTCAGTTGCACTAACTAGCGCTCTTTCCGCTTGTTTCGCCAGTATTCACGAAATGCCTCAAGGCGGCCTAAAGACTCCTTATCTTTTTGCCTGTTCGCTGCCCGCTTGCTCGCAATAATGTCATCCAGGTGGCAAACGGGAAAACCTTCCACTTCAATTCGGCGCGACCATGCCTCCTCGAACTTCTCGATGCCATCCGGCGCGAAGATCAAGTCAAGGTCGAATAGGCCATTCTTGAGCTGAATCAGAACCTTGCCTCGGCGGACCTCTTCATCCTCAGTCTTATTCAGTTCGAAACCAAGCTCATGGAGCGCAGGTATGAGAGCGCTACAATTCTCACGCTGCTTGTCGACATACAGGTCCGCGTCTTGCGTCGTGTCTGGAAACCCGAGCAGAATCGCTCCAGACTTACCAAGAAACAAATATCGCACCCCATGTTCGGCAAAAACACGCTGGATTTCCTGAGCCTGACGATATTCGAACGCCGCCATCTCACTCCGCTTCTGTCCGGTAGCCAAGCCACTCAGGCAGATTCTCATTGCACCAGCGCCGATACTCCTCCATCGTGTCGAATGATCGATAACGGGCGTCGTCCAGCACTGGCTTATAAGTCCGAAAGGAAGGCATAACGCATGCGGGTCTTCAAGGGCCGTTTAGCATTAGCCTCGAATTCGGCTAGCAACTCCGGGGTCAAAATGCCGGTCGATTCAACAGCTTCCATGCCTCTAATGTACACACCCCAACCTCACCAATTCTGAACAAACCATTTTCAGTCACAAAACTTCACCCAAACCTCAAAATATTTCTTTCCCATTGATTCCAAAGCAGTTCCGCCCGCCTCCGTCTCACGAAAAACCAAAAGTCGAACTAGCCGTCTGAAAAGAGCCGCTACATTTTTGACCAGGAGTCAACAATTATGAGAGCAAGAACACTTCGTCGCGCCGCTGAGCGTGCAGCATCCAAACTCGACCGTCCGGCGAGCATTGTCACCGAGCAACCTACCGTTATCGAGCAGCAACCCGCCGTTATCGCGGACCAATCTCCCGTTGTCGATGAACAACCCACCACTCCGGCCGCCGAGCCCTCCGCCGCGCGTCTCGCGGCCAACCGGGCCAACGCAAAACTTTCTACCGGTTCCCTCACCCGAAGGCCTCGCCGCATCCTCTCAGAACCATACCATCCACGGCCTCGCCCGGCACAGCAACGGCACCTTCAAACTCCTCACGTCGGAAGACCCCACTGGCTTCGAAGCGTTAAAGCAGTGTCTGGCCCAAGAACATAAGGCCGCCACCCCGACCGAAGCCATTTTGATCAACGCCATGGCCGAATCTCATTGGCTCGCCGATCGCGCACAACGCCTTCTCGACACCTGCATCGACCCCGGCACCGGCGCCATTACCAACGAAAAGTCATTCTCCTTATATCTCCGCTATCAGACCACGCACAAGCGCTCCTTCCACAAGTCGCTTAGTGAACTCACAAAGCAAAGAGCCGAAAAGCGTAAAGCCGAAATTGGCTTCGAAGCGCAGAACGTCAGAAACGACCAAAATGCGAGGAAAAACGCACTCCACAACGTCGACGTTCACATGAAAGAGACGGATCTACTGCTCGAAATCGTCAAATACACCAACCAACTCATGGCTGCCAAGCGCGAAAATCCTAACTTCGCCGTCGAATTTGCCGCCGAGCTCGCAAAACGCGGCCTGCCGATGACGGAAAGAGAGGTCGTCTTCACCTCCGCCGCCTAAATCCCAAGTTAGAAATCGTACGGACAGCACCGTAGGGCGGCCATTCTTGGCTGCGCGTCGCCTTTCTAGGCGGCGCCTCAAACCGGATCCTCCGGCCAAGCATGCCTGGGATACCTGCGGCTCAACTCTTTTCTAACCTGCGGATAAAGATTCTTCCAGAAACTCACTAAATCCGTCGTCACTTGCACCGGCCGTTGATTCGGTGCCAGCAATTCGACCACCAGCGGCACCGCCCCGCGAGCCACCGTCGGAGTCTGCTTCATCCCAAAGAAATCCTGCAATCGGGAAGCAACACTCGGCGGCCGCCCGTCATGATATTCAATGCGCGCCCGCCGTCCGCTCGGCAGTTGCACATGCGTCGGAGCCATTTCGTCAATCCGCCGCATCGGTAGCAACGTTTGCAAAACGTTCAGCAACCCGTTCGCGCGCATCTCCGCAAAACTCGTGCAACCGTTCGCCAATTCACGCAACGCCGCCGCGCGCAGGTCCGTGGGCAAATCGTCTTTCAAATAGGTCGCCGCAAATTGGACCCGCCGCATCAACTGGCCCAACTCTTCGACGTCGCAAAAACGCTCCGCTCCCGCTTCAATCGCTTTATTCCCCAGAAACTCCGCCGCCGCGCGTGAGTCGCGGGCAGGTCCCGATGATTCATCAATCACCAACTGTTCATACCGCAGTTGGTTCCGCTGTTCCACTCGCTCGGCCTCGCGGTTCCAGGCCAGTTCTTCTCTGGTCTCTATCGAATCGGGAAAGAAATCAAGCAGCCAGTCCGGTTCAATCGCACTGGCAATGCGGACCAGGGGCGTTTGCCCTTCGCGGTCATCTATCTCTAAGGCGACCAGATAGTCGCCATGCACAAAACTGCTCTTGTCGAGTTGCGCCGCCGTGCCATTCGCCAGCAGCAATCGGTCGCCGCGCTTGCGGGCGACACGATCCGGAAACGCTAGCAAAAGCGCTTTTTCCAAAGCATGCGCATCCGCCTTGCCACGCACCGGAATTCGCACTTGGTCCTGAAGCTGCTGCCGAAGGCGTCGCGCGTTATATGGTAAATCGGCGCCGAGCAATGCCTCGATATCAGACGCGTGTGACCGTTGATCGAATCTCGGCCGCCCTTCGGAGAGCCGCGCCGCCAAGTCACAAGCTTCGCGTTTTGCTCCCATCTCCGAAGCGGCCAGAACAAACCGGGCCAGTCGCGGATGCAGCGGCCACTCCGCCATCCGCCGTCCGTTGCTTGTAACACCGCCTTGTGAATCGAGTGCTGTCAGTTTCGTCAGCAACTCTCGCCCGTGAGTCAACATGTCCCCGGAGGGTTGGTCCAGCCACTCCAATCTCTCCCAAGCAATCCCATGGGAGGCGAGCAGCAACAGAGTGGGACTTAAATCAGAGCGGAGAATTTCAGGAGGTAAATGATGAGGCCGACGAACGAAATCAGATTCCGGAAACAAACGAATCGCCAGACCCGCGCTCGTTCTCCCCGCTCTTCCCGCACGTTGAATCGCGGAAGACTGACTAATCTTCTCCACGCTCAAACGCGAGAGACCGCTCCACGGAGAGTGCGTCAGCACGCGAGCCAGCCCGCTATCGATCACCGCTTCGATTCCATCAATCGTCACCGAACTCTCCGCCACGTTTGTGGAACAGATGATCTTCCGAGTCGCACTGGGAGCCACTGCTTGGTCTTGTTCTTCAGGCGTCAAGTCACCATGCAGCGCCAGCACTTTGCCTCCAGCCTGTCGCGCTATCGGCTCGCAAGCCGTAATCGCTTTTCTGATCTCCGCAGCTCCCGGCAGAAAAACAAGCACATGCTTCTTCGTCTCAGCCACTGCTTTCGTCACTGCTGCCGCCACCTGCTCTTCAAGCGGAATCGAAGTGTGTGGCGTATAACGAACCGTCACGGGAAACAATCTTCCCGGAGACTTGATCAACGGCGGATTACCAAGTGCCGCACGCAAGTCATCGCTCAACGTCGCCGACATAATCAGCAACCGCAGATCCTTCCTCCGCTTTTGCAGATCGCGCAGCAAAGCCAGTGCCAGATCCGTTTCCAAATGCCGTTCATGAAACTCATCCAACACCACCAGCCGCACATCGCGCAACTCGCTATCGGCCAACAAGCGTCGCGTCAGAACGCCTTCCGTCAAATACCAAAGCTTCGTCTTCGGCCCGCTCACGTCCTCAAAGCGCACGCGGTAACCCACGGTTTCACCAAGCGCCTCGCCCATCTCATCAGCCACGCGCCGTGCCGCCATCCTCGCCGCCAATCGCCGGGGCTCAAGTACGAACACCGGCCCGAGTCCAGCCTTGAGCGCCGCCGCCGGAACACGCGTCGTTTTCCCTGCTCCCGGCTCTGCCTGCAACAATGTAAGAGTGTGGGTCTCCATCGCTTTCAAGATTTCAGGCAGCAGAGTATCAATAGGAAGAGGATGCTTTTCGTGACTCAATCCTCTATTCTCGGTGGTTTCATATGTGCGGCATAGCAGGTTTCACCCATTTTCGGCGCAAACCGCCCGCATCCGTTCTCAATCGCGCTATCCAAAGCATCCGTCATCGCGGTCCTAATCAGCAAGGCACACACGAAGCCGCCAACATTTCTATGGGAGCCGTCCGTCTCAAGATCATCGATCTCGCCGGCGGCGATCAACCCATGCGCACCGAAAATGGCGACACCGTCATCGTCTTCAACGGCGAAATTTATAACCATGCCGAGATTCGCAAAGAGCTCGAAGCACTCGGCCACAAGTTCGAATCTCATTGCGATACCGAAGTGGCCCTACGCGCTTTTGCTCAATGGGACGTCGATTGTTTCGCCCGCTTCCGTGGCATGTTTGCCGCCGCATTCTGGCGCGAGTACGAAGACCGCTTGGTCCTCGTCCGCGATCGCCTCGGCATCAAACCGCTGTATTACAAGGTGCAGGATGGCAACCTGCATTTCGGCTCGGAACTCAAAGCGCTCTTCGCACATCCC
>Ga0302320_10020104_pt1 | contig 13350 bp, 12 predicted proteins | sample Bog_T0_3_FD_202130 | JGI IMG/M metagenome (GOLD analysis project Ga0302320, IMG submission 202130) | Peat permafrost microbial communities from Stordalen Mire near Abisko, Sweden - Bog_T0_3 | ecosystem: Environmental > Terrestrial > Soil > Wetlands > Peat | place: Sweden: Abisko, Stordalen Mire...
CAGAGTCCCGCAAAAAATGAAAAAACTTTCACCGCCCCGAATACCCCGCCCACTGAAAAATGATTAACCTCCGCTACCACCTTAGAAAAATCAAAGATGCGCACATGCGCCGGGGTCCGCCCACAATTCGCTGGCATTTGAGGGCCGTTTCCCATACCATGCCAATGAAGGCATCTCAGTGAAACACCGGTTTTATCATGGTTTGCATGGGAAGGAAACCGCCCGCTCGGACCGGGTCCGCTTCCGACCCCGAATCCGCCAGGTCGGGACGCCCATGAAATATATGGCTGAATTCACCTTCGCCTGCCCGCTCTGCAGCCAGCACATCCAGTGCGACACCCGCTTGGAGGGAAAGCAGATTGACTGCCCGGTCTGTCACCGGGCGATCATCGCGGCCCCGTCACCGGGGGCGGTGCCTGCCGCGCCTCCGCCCGGGCCGCCGCCGCCACGCAAACCGCCCCATGTTTTGGTCATCACCGCCGCTTTCCTGGTGCTTGCCGGAATCGTCGTCCTCGGCTGGTTTGTTTTCGCAACCGGCAAGCCCCGCCCGGCCGGGGGAAATCTGATCGGCTGGTGGAAACTGGACGACGGCGGCGGAACGACGGCCAAAGACAGTGCGCCCGGCCGCCCGGGTCATGACGGCATCTTGGCGGGCGGCCCCAAGTGGGTGCCGGGCCGGACCGGCGGCGCCTTGCAGTTTGATGGCAACCAGCATGTGGCCTTGGGCACCGTGCTGGAAGACGGCTACCCGGAAATCACCGTCGCCTGTTGGGTCAAGCACGGTCGGTCGAGCTGGGAGAATATTGTGGAACGGGGGACTTGGGACAACCCGGACGGCATCGGGTTGTTGATGGATTATAACCAAACGTCGGTTTCTTTCGGTCACTACGGCGCGCTGGGCGCGGTCCAATCCAAGGCCAACGTTCAGGACGACCAATGGCATCATCTGGCTGGCACCCTGCGTCGGACCGGATCAGGTTATTATGTCTATTCCATCTACGTGGACGGCCAACTCGACAACACCGCGACCTATCCCGATGGATTCGCGGCGTCCTCCCTCGGGTGGGCGATTGGCTCGCGTTATGACGGCACCTGGGGCTACCACGGCCTGGTCGCCGATGTGCGGATTTACGACCGCGCCCTGTTCCCGGCGGAAATCCAGGCGATTCACCGGGAACATTAACCGGGCGCTTACAACCCGGCGGTCCTTCCACCCGGCGCGGCATTTTCGTCCAGCTCCAGCCGCAGATAGTCATAGACCACGCCGGTGGTCACGTCCCCGGCGGGCACGGTCAATGTCATGGAATTTTCACCCTGCTTCATCAACGCGGCGTCAAACTTCAGCGTGACCTCCTGCCAGACGCTCTTGTTCGTATTGTAACGCAGGGCGTTGGTTGGCTGGGGATGGAGCGTGCCGGCGCTCTGGCCGTTGACCCCCACTTCCAGCGCGCCGCCGCCGTCGGCCCCGGCCAGCGCCACCCGCAGCGCCGCCTGACCCTTCGGTGCTTTGTCCAGGTTGAATTTGATCGTCCAGGTGGTCGCCCGGCCCCGGCCATAGATGGCCCAAGGCCCGCGGGTGTCGGTTTTCGGATATTGGGCGAGCGACTCCGCCTTGACCCAGCCAAACCGTTGCTTCAAGGGGTCCTTGGCCTCGGGATTCTTCCAGGCATCTGAGAGCGCGTGCGGCACTTCTTCAAAGAACCAGTCCTTGTGGTAATCGCTTTGCCCGATCGTGTAGGTGAGGTCGTTCGGGAACAGATCCCCGTAGCGCAGGCTCCAGCCCCACAGCCAGTAGTTCGCGCCGTCGCCCTTGTAAAACTTGTCCCCGGTCCGGTCGGGATAGCCGATGTCCCAGATTTGCCGGCCGTAGCGCACGGGTTTCCATTCAAGCTGGTGCAAATCCACCGTCTGTCCGGCCGCCACCGTGATGTTGGCCTGGGCGAATTCACCCAGCACGCCGTCGGCAAACGCGTGCAACGTATAAGTGCCGGGCCGGACGTTGGGAATGGTGAAGGTGCCATCCACGCCGCCGTCGGTCCAGAACTGATAAAACTTGGCGTCATGCGTCCAGTCCACCAATCCGCCATCGCCGCGTCCAGAACCTCCCCGGCCACCACCGGCGGGCGCATTGGTGCCCGCGCCCGGCGGCAGACCGCTCCGCCGTGCCCCGCCGCCGTAATCAGGATGCGCCAGACCCACCGTCAGATGGGGCAGCTTCGTTGTGGCCGCCTGCGGATCGTTGAGCACCAGTAGACCGGTCACCGTCCCCCGGCCGTCCCGGTGCGGGTAGTCCACGCCGTTCACCCAGTGGTAGGGCCACCGGACCTGCTCGACCTTGGCCTGCCGGAGCGCGTCCTGCCACAACGCCGTGGCGTTGTCGGCCCAGGCCGGAGGCACGACCGGGTTGCCGGCCGTGGCTTGCAAGGTGGCCAGGTCCGACGGCGAGGCGGTCTTGGGATTGGTGAGCGCGTTGCAATAGACAAAGATCGGGCCGATGACCTTGCTCCATTCCTCCCCCGCGCCGATGTTGCAGCTCGCCCCGCCGCCGTAATGTGTCCCGCGCCAGCAATCCAGGATGATCGGGTCCGGGTTGTCGTTACCGTCCAAATGGCAGACCAATTCCTGCTTGGCCGCGCCGCCGCTGAGATATTCGATGGTAGGGTTGATAAACCACACGCCCACATGGTTCTGGGTGCTGGACCAGCCGAAGGCGGGAATCTTGTATTGCACCGCCGTGTAACCGTATTTGTGCTCGACAGTGTTTTTATAATAACCCGTGCTCAAAATCCGCTGTTCCTTCGCATGAACGACCACGCCCGCGCCCCAGTCGTGCGGCGTGCATTCCAGCATGTTCCGGTCCGCGTCCACGGAAATCCAGTCAAAGGTGTGGTTGAGCTTGGTGAGGTAGCGGCTTTCGCCCACGCCCATCGCGCCGTAGGCGGCGGGATGCGAAAAAATGGCGTAGGCGTAAATGCCGCTGTCGCCGCGGCCCAATGCGTAGCGCACCTCGATGTCGCACCTCGTACCGCCGCCCGGCGCATTCGGCGTCAGCATCACCGTGCCGCCGGTGACGCCCTTCACGGCCACCTCGGCGCGTTCGCCGCCGTTGCCCGCCGGGTCAATCGTGACCGTCTGGGTCAGTCTGGGCGCCCCCTGCGGCGTTTCCTCCCAGTAACCCCCGCCGCCCATGGTCTCCAGACCGTGAAACAGCAGCGACGTCAGGTTCCCGTTGTTCTTGTTGATCATCGCCTTGACGATGCCGTTGTCGAGCTTCCAGGACCGGCCGTTGTCGGCGACTGTCACGGCGGCATCTTCCTCGGCGTGGGCCGCCGGGCCGGCTAGCAAACCGGCGGCCAATAAAACCGGCCCCCGAAGCGCGTGAACATGGATGAATCGAGGTGTATTCATTTCCCCCTAGACGTCCGCCGGGCGAAAAAGTTTCCGCCAAGCAACCGGAAAGCCGATATTCGTGCGCCTGACCAGCCGATCATCTCAAGAAATGATGACTGAAACTCCAAATGGCACCTCAAGCTAGGAAAAAAGGCCAAGGAAGCGATGGTCAACCTGAAAACCCGCCGTGCTGCTGTTGCTGCGGCAACCGCAGAACACATCCACTTTGAAATTCTTCTTGAGTTCGCGCAAATAGGGAATGTGTGGGCGCACTGCATCCCAAAGGCTGGCGATGTGCTTTTTGAGTGGTTGTTCTCTGGCAATCGGTGCCGTGTCACACCACATGTCATGCTTCGATCGTGCTCCATTCTGATATGCTTTTGTCGGGGTGAGCCCCAAGGTCCGCGAAATCTCCTCGAAATCAAGTCCGTCACCAAAAATGCGAAGAGTTGCGCTGAAGCGGAAAAAATAGACTGGCTCGTCAGCTTCAGACTCTTGTGTGGTCGGATTCCTTACACTTTCGAGCGCCCTGCGCAATTCGGTGCATCCTCCTCGGCCGGTCTTTTTCTTTGTCATGTTTGAACATGGATGCTGCCGCTTGCGGGTACGATGGATATTATGCCAAAATTTCGCGGCCGGTTCACTCGCAATTTAACCGCAGTGTATCGCCGCAAGCCCCGCCTGTCGAGCTTGTCAGTGGGAGCGCCGGCTTGCAGCCGGCTTGGGACGAACGAGTCCGCAACACGGTAGTGTAGAAACGGGCCCGGCCTGTTGAAGGTGCGGTTTTAAGCCGGTCACAGACCGGCGCTCCCGGGTAGTGCGCGATGCCCCCCGCGGCTCCAGCATTATCCCATGATCAAAAAACATCCTCACTTTTCATCTCCGCCCCAGCCTGCGCCCCCTCGGGCCACGTTCCTGAAGCCCGGCGGGCTTCCAGCCCCGGGGATACGCAACCGCAGCAGCTCCGTGGAAGCGTGGATGGCCTCACCGCAGATGTCCCGCGTCATGCAAACCGCGCTCTGCGGACAAAGGGTGCGAAACTGCGTGGTCGCCTGAATTTCTGCCGGAGCTTCATTTCTTCCAAGGCGTTGGAAGCCGAGCCCGGCAAAATAGCGTTCGGCATCGGTGGTCAGCAAATAAAGCCGGTCGACGTTCAGCATCCGTACATGGCTGATCATCCTCGCGCACAAACCCCGGCCCAGCGCACACCCCCGGTTGCCAGGAGCAACCGCCAACGAGCGCAACAAGGCCGCGCGCCCGTGCGGTTCCAACGCCACCATGCCAACAAGTCTGGATTCCTGCCGGGCGACCAGACATTGATCGGTGTGACTTTCAAGTGCTTCGGCGGAAAGGCGGCCTTCGGCCAGCAATGCTTGCATGGCCGGGAGATCCCCGCGGGTTGCAAGACTGTATTCCAGTTCAATCATGGGCAAATGGCCGGACGCGGCCGGATGATTTGATTCAGCCGCCGAAGGTCTTTTTTTGCCTGGGGTTCCTGGTGGAGGCGTTGCAAGGTCGCCGCCATGAACCCCGCCCGCTCCTTTGCGCCGGCCTTGGTGTCGGGTCACCTGCAACACCTGTGGATTTATGTGACGGCCCCGTTTCTCGGCGCGTGGCTGGCCATCCCCGCGTGCCGCGTTTGCCAGGACCCGGTCTGCTGCCCGCCGTCCGGCAAAAAGCCGGAGTGAACCGGCCTCGGTCCCACTTTTTAAACGCCAAAACAAATTTATGACCACCAAAAAGCCAACCGTGTTAATCCTCTGCACGGGCAATTCCTGCCGCAGCCACCTGGCGGAAGGATTTTTGCGGGCGGCAGCGGGTGATCTTCTGGACGTGCAAAGCGCCGGCTCCAAACCGGCCGGCTACGTCCATCCGCTGGCCATCCAGGTGATGAAGGAGGCCGGGATTGACATCTCGGCACATCATTCCAAGCACATGAACGACTTTTTGCAACAGCCGGTGAAAACCGTCGTCACGGTGTGCGGCAACGCCGACCAGGACTGCCCAATGTTCCCCGGCCAGGTGAACCGCCACCACTGGGGTTTTGCGGACCCGGCCCACGCCGCCGGTACGGAGGACGAGAAGTTCGCGATGTTCCGCCGCGTGCGCGAAGAAATCAAAAGGGTGTTCGACGCCTATGCCGACGGCCGCCGCGACCAGGCAAAATGAACCAAGCCAATTAAACCATATGACCACAAAAACTCTCCAAGTGTTCGACCCCGCCATGTGCTGCGCCACCGGCCTCTGCGGGCCGGAAGTGGGCCTCACGCTGGTGCAATTTGCCGCCGACCTCGACTGGCTGAAATCTCAGGGGGTGATTGTCCAGCGACACAACCTGTCGCAGAACCCGGCGGCGTTTGTCGAAAACGAAGCCGTGAAAGCTGCGCTGACCGAACACGGTGAAGCGGCGTTGCCGCTCTTGTTGGCCAACGGCCGACTGGCCGTGATGGGGCATTATCCCGGCCGCAATGAATTGGCGGCATGCTTCAAGTTGAAGGCCACGGCGCCTCCCGCGCCCGCAAAATCCGGTTGCGGCTGTGGCGGCTTGTGTTGAACGGCATGAGCATCGGCCCCGAACAAGCGCTGGCGCGCCTGGTGGAATCGCCGACCCGCTTTCTTTTTTTCACCGGCAAGGGCGGCGTGGGTAAGACCTCGCTGGCGTGCGCGTCGGCCATTGTGCTGGCCGACCGCGGGCGGCGCGTGCTGTTGGTCAGCACCGACCCGGTCTCGAATTTGGATGAAGTGCTGGGAGTCAATCTGACTTCCACCCCCACCGATATTCCGGACGTGCCGCGGCTCGCCGCGTTGAACATCAATCCGGCGCTGGCGGCGGCGGCGTATCGTGAGAAAATGGTCGGGCCGTACCGCCGGCAGTTGCCCGCCGCCGTCTTGCGGAGCATGGAAGAACAACTTTCCGGCGCTTGCACGACGGAGATTACCGCGTTCGATGAATTTTCCCGATGGCTGGGTGAAACCGCCGCCACGGCGGATTTTGATCATGTCATTTTCGACACCGCGCCAACCGGACATACGTTGCGTCTGCTGTCGCTGTCCGGCGCCTGGACCGGCTTTTTGGCGGGCAGCCGGACGGGTAATTCGTGCCTCGGCCCGCTGGCGGGTGTGGGGCGGCAGCGGGGAATTTACGAACGCGCCGTAGCGGCGCTGGCCGAGGGCGGGCGCACCACGCTGGTGCTCGTGAGCCGGGCGCAGCGGGCGGCGCTGGCGGAAGCGGAACGCACGAGCCATGAATTGGCCGCCTTGGGCGTGCGTAACCAACGGCTCATTCTGAACGGGTTGTTTCACGCCGCCGATTCCGATCCGGTGGCTCTCGCTCCGCAAAAGCGCGCCACGGATGCGTTGTCGTCAGCGGAATCGTTTTTGACGTCAATGCGTTTGTTTAAAGTTCCGTTGCGGTCGCAAAACCTGGTGGGCATCCCGGCGCTGCGGTCACTGGTCGCCGGGGATCACTATCACGCCCACCACCAAGCTCATGAAAATGTCATGGGTACGATATCAGCAGCGCAATCACAAAGTGAAATGGTGGATGGCATTGCCCAATCCGGACGCGGCCTGGTGATGACCATGGGCAAGGGTGGCGTGGGCAAAACCACCCTTGCCGCCGCCGTCGCCACGGAATTGGCCCGGCGCGGTTTTCAAGTGCATTTGAGCACCACCGACCCCGCCGCCCACATTGCGGCGGCGGCGGGGCAGATCGCGGGCCTGCAGGTCAGCCGGATTGATCCGCAGGCGGAAAGCCGCGCCTACGTCGAACAGGTGATGGCGACCGCCGGGAAGAATCTTGATGCCAATGGCCGGGCCCTTTTGGCCGAAGATTTGCGTTCGCCCTGCACGGAGGAAATCGCCGTGTTCCGCGCGTTCGCCCGGACAGTGGCCGGGGGCAAAGATGGCTTTGTGGTGCTCGACACCGCGCCGACGGGTCACACCCTGTTGTTGCTGGAGGCGACGGAATCCTATCATCGGGAGATCGCGCGCAGGGCGGGGGATCTGCCCGAAGAAGTGCGCGAATTACTGCCCCGGTTGCGGGACGCGGACTCCACCCGCGTACTCATCGTCACCTTGCCCGAAGCCACGCCTGTTCACGAAGCCGCTCTCCTGCAAACCGATTTGCGCCGGGCGCAGATTGAACCGTTCGCGTGGATCATCAACCAGAGCTTTGCCAAGAGTGGTTCGCTTGATCCGCTGCTGGCGACGCGTGGACGCGCCGAGCTTCAATTCATCCGTGAAGTGGTGGAAGAACTGTCCAACCGCACCACCATCGGCCCCTGGGTGACGGAAGAACCGGCCGGCCCGGAACGCCGCCAACAGTTGTTTCAAATGGACTCCGCCGATCAGCGCAGCCATAGTTCCCCTGCCAGCGCGCAGCCCAGCACGACCAGCCACGGCGGACATTTGCCGGTCATTAATCCGAAAAATGCGACCGCGGCCATGACCCAGCGCAGGGGGTCGGTGAGCGTGGAAACGCCAATCGGCGAATAGAGCGCCGCGCCCAACAACCCCACCACCGCCGCGTTGGTGCCGGCCAGCAGCGCCTGCGCCCGGGGCAGGGCACGCAGCCGTTCCCAGTGTGGCAGCACCCCGAACATCAGCAGCGCCGACGGCAGGTAAATGGCCAGCAACGCCAGCACACCGCCGGTGATCCCTTGCGGCCCGATGGTGATGGTGGCCCCGAGATACGCCGCGAAGGTGAACAACGGACCGGGCAACGCCTGCGCCACGCCGTAACCCGCGAGAAAGGTGTCGTGATCCAGCCAGCCGCGCCCGACCGTTGCCTGCTGTAACAGCGGCAGCACGACGTGGCCGCCGCCGAACACCAGCGCCCCGGCGCGGTAAAATCCGTCCACAATTTGCAGCCACGGCTGCGGCCAGATCTTTACCGCCAACGGCAGGAGCAAAAGCAGCGCAAAAAAAGCCATCAGCCAGCCGGCTCCGGCCGGCGGTGGTTGAACGTGCGGGGCCGAAACCGGTCCCGTCTGGAGGGTGAGTTTTTCCTTCAAAAGCAAACCCGCCAGCGCCCCTCCGCCGATGACCGCCAGTTGCATCCAGGCCGCCGGGGCCAGTAGCAGCAGGGCCGCCGCCGCCCCCGCGATGAGCATCCGGGGCGCATCCGGGCAAAGCCGGCCGGCCATTTGCCAGAGCGCCCGGGCCACCACCGCCACGGCGGCGATTTTCAATCCCTGCACGCACCCGCCTTGGCTGAAACCGTGCAGTTGCCGGACGCCGCCGGCGAACGCCAGCATCAGCGCGGCGGAGGGCAGGGTGAATCCCAGCCAGGCGCACAAGGCCCCCAGATAACCTGCCCGCCGCCAGCCGAGCGCCAGCCCCACCTGGCTGCTGGCTGGGCCGGGCAAAAACTGGCAGAGCGCGACGAGGTCGGCGTAGTCCGCATCGTCCAGCCACCGGCGTTTTTCCACGAATTCCCGGCGGAAAAACCCCAGGTGTGCCATGGGTCCGCCAAACGCCATGCACCCGAGCCGGAAGAAGGCGCGCAGCACTTCCCCGGGTTTGCCAGTGGTGGTTGCGGGTTTGGACAGCATATTCAGCGGGCCATTTTTTGCCACCGGCCGACATTTGGCAAGGCTGCCCTCCCGGGTCACCGCTGCATCAGCTTCTCAATGTCCCCGATCTCGATCGGGATATCCGCCATCAAATCCACCGGGCCGGCTGCGGCGACCAGCACGTCGTTTTCCAGGCGCACGGCCAGGCCCTCTTCGCGGATGTAGATGCCGGGTTCCACGGTCATCACCCAGCCGGCCTGGAGCGGTTGGTTGGCCGGGGCCACATCATGCACGTCCAGCCCCAGCGGATGGCCAATGCCGTGCATGAAGTATTTTTTGAGCGCGGGACGATCCGGATCCTGCGCCTTGATCTGGCGCGGCGTCAGCAGACCCAAGCCCACCAGTTCGGCCTCGACCAGTTGTTCCGCCTCCTTCTGCCAGTCTTTGAGGAGCCGGCCGACAGTGAGTCCTTGAATGCATTGGCGCAACACGCGAAGCACGGCTTGGTAAACCTGCTTCTGGCGGCGGGTGAATTTGCCGCTGACGGGCAGGGTGCGGGTCAGGTCGGAATTGTAATTGGCGTAGCTGGCGGCGACATCCAGCAGCAGCAGTTCGCCCCGGCGGCAGACCTGGTCGTTCGCCAGATAATGCAGCACGCAGGCGTTGGGGCCGCCGGCGATGATCGGGGCATAGGCGAAATCCCCGCCCCGCCGGATAAATTCGTGGGCGAATTCAGCCTCCACCTCGGTCTCGGTCACCCCGGGTTTGACAAAGCGCGCCACGCGCTGGAAGCCCGCGTTGGTGAGGTCGCAGGCGGCGCGCAGCAGGCGGATTTCCTCGTCGGATTTCACGGCCCGCAGCGGGTGCAGCAGCCGGGCCAGCCGCCGGTAATCATGCAGCGGATAGCGGGCCTGCGTGTCGCGGATGAAGCGCGCCTCGCGCGTTTCCACCTCAATGACGGCGCGGGCATGTTCGTTGGTGTTAAGCCAGACGTGTTCGCTTTCGCACATCAGCCGGTGGAAGAGCGGGCGGAATTCCGTGAGCCATTCCACGCGCCGGATGCCGGTGGCCCGCCGGGCCTCCTCCCGGGTCAGCTTGCGCCCCTCCCAGGTGGCGATCTGGTCGTTGGTTTCGCGCAGGAACAGAATCTCGCGCAGCTTCTCGTCGGCCGCGTCCGGGCAGAGCAGCAGGATGGTCTCCTCCTGATCCACGCCGGTGAGGTAAAAGAGGTCGGAATTCTGGCGCAGCCGCAGCGAGCCGTCGGCATTGGTGGGCAAGATGTCATTGGCGTGCAGCACCGCCAGCGAGCCGGGCGGCAGCAGTTGGGTGAGCCGGGCGCGGTTGAGGCGGAACAGGTTCGGGTCAATGGGTCCGTATCGCATAATTCAAAGGGGCCAAAGATTGGCCGCCCAAAGGCTTAACCCATCAATCCGGCGGAAGCAATGATTTAGCAAGCCCGGCCAGCAGGAGCGGTGCGTCCCGATGTTGTTGGCAGGGTAGGACGGGCGCGCCAGTTGGGCGGACGGACCGCGGGTTTGTCCGCGGATCGGGAGGCGGTGCGCACCCACACGGTGTCGATCAGGTGCGGCGGCCGGGCGCCCCGAACGCCCCGAAAAAAATGAAACTGTGATTTTGGTTATTTATGGTTGTTTTTGGTTATTTTTATCCCAAATATTCGTTGTAACAAATTGTAATAAAACAGCTTGCGTTAATTTTTGGCATTGCAAGCCTGGCGGCCTTGGATTTCGAGGTCGGCGGTAGGAAAAATTCGCCAACAAGTTAGCCGTAATCATACACTAGCAACACTGTGTTTGTTTTGTCTTTTGCGTAAGGACATCGTCGTAAGGCGCTCCCAGATCCAGGAATGAAGAGGCTTTGGGCTCTGGGCTTTAGGCTTTGGGGCAGCAGCCGAGGTATTTTCCGCCGCCGCCGAGGGACGGCGCGCTGCGCCGTCCACAACCGCGCCCCGGCGGGCGTCGAGCGTGGTTCGGTTCCGCCGCCGCCACGCTTTGGCGCGACAAGTCCGTCGCCTGACGCTCGACGACGGGGACAGCGCGGCGCACTGTCCCCTCCCGGGGGCGGGTCCGGGATGGGCCGCGGGACTCACGGTCGCGGGTGGAACTGGCGGTGGATTTCGCGGAGCCGTTGGCCGGTCACATGCGTGTAAACCTCCGTGGTGCTGATGCTGGCGTGGCCCAGCAATTCCTGGATCACCCGCAAATCCGCGCCGTGTTCCAGCAAATGGGTGGCGAAACTGTGCCGGAGCATGTGCGGGGTGATGTTGCGTTCCACCCCCGCGCGCCGGACCCGCTTTTTGATGCGCAACCACAAGGTCACCGCCGCAAAAGGCGTGCCGCGCCGCGTCAGGAACACATTTGCGGGCGATTTGGGGGTGACCAGCCCGGGCCGGCCGGCCGCAAGGTAACGGGCCAACGCGGCCACCGCCTGGCGGCCCACCGGCACCACCCGCTCCTTGTTGCCCTTGCCGATAACATTAAGGAAACCGGCCTCCAAATGCAGTTGTTCCAGCCGAAGGTTTTTCAACTCCGCCAGCCGCAGGCCGGAGGCGTACGCCAGTTCGAGCACCGCCTGGTCGCACATCGTCGCGGGGGTCGCCACGGGTTCCGGGGCCAGCAGGCGGTTGATTTCATCGTGGGACAGCGCCTTGGGCAGGCGCTGCCAGCGGCGCGGGAGGGAGAGGTTTTCCGCCAGGTTCGCGGGCAGTTTTTTTTCATTTTCCGCGAACCGGTAAAACGCCCGCAGCGCGGCAATTTCCAGATACACGCTTTCGCTGCTCAGGCGTTGGACAGAGTCCTTCGGTTCATCCGCCGGCGGACGCGCGCGTTCGTGGCGGAGAAAATCCATCAAATGCCGCAGCTCCACCGACTCCCAGTCCGTGAGGTTTTGCGTGGCGGCCCAAGCGGTGAACTTGCCCAGCAGCGCGGCGTAGGTCTTCTGCGTGTGCTCCGCCTGCCCGCGCTCGTGGCGGAGGTATTGCAGAAAGTCTTCAACGAGGGTTTGCACAAGCCAAGCCAGTATCAGCCGCGCGCCCCGCCGCCGTCCACTGAAATGTGGGAGCATGTTCAAAACAACGCGGGCGCATCCCACCCGGGGTCAAACGACGGCACTGAAGCGAGGGGCTTGTCCGTCAAGCCTATGGGGAGGATAATTTTTTCCACCATTCAAAATCGGGCTGGCCGCATTTGGGGCGGTATTTCGCCCGGTTGGAAGTATTCGCCAGCACGCATTTCGTTTCCGGGTCGGGAACCGCACACTTGCCCTGCCAATGGCGAAGCAGCGAGCAGGGGGACCACAATTCAATTTTTAATCCTTCGCGCCGGATCAGGTTCCGCGCTTTTTTGTCGTCGGTGGCCAGGGCCAAATTCCGGGTTTCCGCAATCGCCACCGACTCGGCCTCCCCGTCGTCCAGGCTGAGCGCCAGCTCAAGGTAACGCTCTTTTTCGTTTTCACTTTCGGCGGCCAGCAGCTCCAAAAGCCCCTCTTCGATGAGGGGTTGAAGCTCAATCCGTTCGCGCTCGCCGGAGACCGGATCGTGTAAAAATAATGCCTCGCGGGCCGCCGCCCGCGTGATGGCAAACCGGAGACCGCAACCGCCGGCCATCTCCTCAAACCGCCCGCTGGACAGGAGGTTGATCAGCAGACAAGCGTCTTGAATGATAATGGCGGCCATGCCGGAGGAGTTTAGATTGCCGAAACCGGTGATTCCAAATCCACGGGAATAATTGAAAATTCTTCCCCCTCTTCGGAAACGACCAGGCTGTCCAGTTCCGCCATGATTCCACGGGCGCTCACGATGTCCGTGCGGAGTTTCTTCACCAGTTGATTCTCAGAAAGTTCACCTTTTTCATACGCCGCCTTGGCGAGCAGCAGATACCGGACCGGCCACGCGGCATGGCGCTTGTCCGAGCGCAGCAACCCGAGGGCTTGGCGGGCCTTGTCCGGCTTGAAGTCGCCGGCCTTCAGGCGGTCCCAACTGCCCCCCTGAATCCGTTTCAAATCTTCCAACCGCAGGCACATGGCCTGAACGGAAACGCCAAAATAATCCGCCAACGTCACCAGGTCGGCGATGGTGATGCGCTCTCGGCGGGACATTTCCACTTCCGAAAGCCGCCGGTTCACGCCACTGCGGGGCATGAGAAAATTGGCGGCAAAACTGTCGGCAAACCGTTCCGCCCGCTGCTTTCCCCAACGCCCCTTTTGCATAATATCGACGTCCGCGTAAAAACGGGTGGTGAGAAAATGGCCGAATTCATGGGCCAAAGACCAGTTCCCCCGATACCATGGGTGGCCGATATCCACCCCAACGCAGCCGCCCAAACGGTCGTTGTATCCAAAAATGCCCGCCACCGAAGCCGGCATCTCATAAAAGAAAACGCGCAACCCGACCGCTTCCTCAAATACTGCCCGCAAATCGCTGATCGGC
>Ga0302320_10020106_pt1 | contig 13349 bp, 13 predicted proteins | sample Bog_T0_3_FD_202130 | JGI IMG/M metagenome (GOLD analysis project Ga0302320, IMG submission 202130) | Peat permafrost microbial communities from Stordalen Mire near Abisko, Sweden - Bog_T0_3 | ecosystem: Environmental > Terrestrial > Soil > Wetlands > Peat | place: Sweden: Abisko, Stordalen Mire...
ATCGCTGCTCCCAAATCTGACCCGAAGGCACCCGGTTCCACACAGCCATCCATCTTCTTCACTTCTAACTAACGCTCGTCTCTCAACATCTCCACGCCGACTGTAAACAATGTCACCTGTACGAACGCGATAGCGCTCCAAACGCTCGGCATCTTCCGTGGTAATTCTGGCGATACCATCCCGAATAATACGGTTGTCCCCAATATTCTGCGGCATTATCGAAGGAATTCCCTCGGCAACATAGTCCGATGCGTGAAGTTGGCTACCGAACGGACCCGTTTGCACTCCACCTTGTCCTTTAGCACAAATCTCGCCGAGAGTTGTGTAATCCCAACCATCAATGCGAAGGTCGAACAAGCTTATCGGCTCATCCATCTCTTTCTGAATGACAACATATTCACTGCGAATGATCTCGCGAAAGCGTTCTGGAATCTCATCCCAGACGTGCAGGTCTACCAGAAATGGCAGCTCACTTTCAGCGAGAGCATTCTTGAGTTCCGATACCAATTGATTTTGGGCCGGTGCAGCGAAGACAACCAGATCTAGGTCTGAGTTAGGACGAGCTGTCCACTTGACGCGCGATCCATAAGCCCAAACAGCAACGCCGGGAATATATTGACGCAAAAGATCGACCAACGTCTTACGCTGTTCGCTCGTGATGTCGATGGCCGAATTCATTCCCAGGTCTGTCCACTCATGGTTTGATACAAGCCAATCGCATCGTCGATGAAGTCAGACATGATCGCCAGACACTCTCCGGCCTTTTCTCCGCTATAGTCATGCGCGGTGCTGACGCGGGCATCGGCGTATTTGAGCCATTGCTCCACTGTGGCTGCAAAGAGATCATTTTGCCCTGCCAGCTTCAGGATGGGCTTGGGGCTGTTTGGCGCGTCCGCCAAGCCAATCTCTTCTATTAAGTAGCGTCTCAATGTCTTCCACAAGGTTTCATAGCAAGTTTCAAACCGCTGAATCACCGATTCGGCAATCCCTTCGCGGTCAATATCGGTCAGCTCGGGACGAGTATCTGCGCTCTGGAGGTTCTCAAACTGGAGTTCTAGATGCTTCAGCGACTTCTTCAGCTTGTCGTAATCGATCATTGCGTGGATGCCTCCAATTCAATTCTGCCATGCCTGCGCGGCGTAAGCTTTTTTACCCCGCAATTTGAGCTATCAAGGATTACTGTGCATCCCCTTTGCGCAGGCGCTTGGGGCTGGATACGCCCAGTTTCTTGACTTCCTCGACCGTCCGGTCGAAGTCGCTAACGTCGGCCTCCAGGCGGCGCTGCTCTTCGAAGATCGCAAACTGTGCATGGGCGTGTTCTTCGGACAGAGCATGGGAGATTTTGCCAGCGCCCAATAGAATCTCGCGGTCACTCAGGCGGAGGAAACTGTCGAGCTTGGCGATCCAATCGCGCATGTGCATGGGCTTGTGACCGCGCGCCTGCAACTCGGCAAAGTCCAGATACGCGGAGACGATCAGGTTCAGGCTCTCCAACTCCTCCTTGCTCAGATAGTTCTTCGCCGTGGAGACATCAGCCTTGCGTACGGCTCCGTGCGGCGAATTCTTCCAGGATGTAAGCCCCATGTGCGGCTGCGCGGCGTCGGCGCGTTCGCGCACCACCTCTGCGGCCGTGTGACCATGAGCGGCCCAGTGCAGCTTGTTCTGCACCGTCTTGAAAAACACCTCGGTCAACTCCGCGTTGCGGTCATAGTCAATGCTGGTGGCGTAGATGTCGGTAATCTTCTGGTAGAAGAGCCGCTCGCTGGAGCGAATGTCCCGTATGCGCGCCAGCAGTTCGTCGAAATAATCCTGCCCCAGCGTCCGTCCGGCCTTGATGCGCTCGTCGTCGAGCGTGAACCCTTTGACCAGCAACTCGCTGAGCCGCGCCGTGGCCCACTGGCGAAATTGGGTGCCGCGCAGCGAGCGGACTCTGTAGCCGACGGCCAGAATCACCTCCAGGTTGTAGTGCTTGAGGCTGCGCTGGACCTGCCGTTCTCCCTCCGGTTGAACTAGTAAGTAATCCTTACCAGTTGCCTCCGGGTCTAGCTCATTCTCGGCGTAAATGCTTTGAATGTGCATGGTTATATTTTGTGGCGTGGTCTGAAACAGCTCTGCCATATGAACGCGGGAAAGCCAGACAGTCTGCCCATCCAGCCGTACCTGAAGGTTGAGTCCGGCGTCCTGGTAGATGAGGATCTGCCCCGGCGCAGAATCAGCAGGTGAAGTGGATTTGCGGCTCTTGCTAGATGCCATACCCCAGCGCCCCCAGCTTCTGACGGATCACGGCATCCAGTTCCGCGCCTCTGGCCATCTGCTCGGCCAGTTGTGCGGTGAGCCGTTCCATCTTCTCGGCAAATGCCTCGTCGTCATCCTCGACAGCTTCCGCGCCGACATATCGCCCCGGAGTGAGGACGTAGCCGTGCTCCTGAATCTCTTCGAGCTTCACAGCCCGGCAGAATCCCGGCACATCGGCGTAGTCGCCCGTGGCCTCGCCATCCTGCCGCCAGCGGTGAGCGGTGTCGGCGATCAGATTGATGTCGGCCTCGGAGAAGACGCGATGTACCCGCGTCTCCATCTGCCCCAGCTTGCGGGCATCAATAAAGAGGAATTCTCTGCGGCGGTCGCGGCCATGGGCCGTCTTATCGCGGGTGAGGAACCAGAGGCAGGCGGGAATCTGGGTATTCAGGAAGAGCTGCGGCGGCAGTGCCACCATGCACTCCACGACGTCGCCCTCGACCATGCGGCGGCGAATCTCGCCTTCATTGTTCTGGCTGGAACTCATAGAGCCGTTGGCCAGCACCACACCGGCCTGGCCCGTGGGCTTGAGATGCCAGAGAATGTGCTGGAGCCACGCATAGTTGGCGTTGCCTGCAGGCGGCGCTCCGAAGGCCCAGCGTTTATCGCCTTCTAGCTTGGCGCTCCACCAGTCCGAGACGTTGAAGGGCGGATTGGCCAGCACATAATCGGCCTTCAGGTCCGGGTGCTGGTCCTGTGTAAAGGTGTCCACCGGCTCCTTGCCGAGGTTGAAGCCGATGCCACGAATGGCCAGATTCATCGCTACCAGACGCCACGTCGTAGGGTTCGATTCCTGCCCGTAGATTGAAATGTCGTCTGCGCGGCCACCGTGAGCCTCGATGAACTTTTCCGACTGCACGAACATTCCACCGGAGCCGCAGCATGGATCGTAGATGCGCCCCTTGTGCGGCGAAAGCATGGCCACCAGTACCCGCACCACGGACCCCGGCGTGTAGAATTGTCCGCCCTTCTTGCCTTCAGCCGTGGCGAACTGGCCGAGGAAATACTCGTAGACCTCGCCCAGCACGTCTTTTGCCTTGTCCTCAGAGGTGAAGCCGATCTTGGAGATGAGGTCGATCAACTGCCCCAGCCGGGACGGCTCAATCTGCGTCCGGGCAAACCGCTTGTCCAGAATGTTTTTGAGCGACGGATTCACGTCCTCGATGGCCACCAGAGCATCATCGAGCAGGCGGCCAATCTCCGGCTGCTTGGCCTGATTGCGCAGCGTCTCCCAGCGCGCTACCTGCGGAACCCAGAACACATTAGCGGAAGAATAGTAGTCCCGGTCTTCCAGCGCCTTGGTCTGCTCCGCTGCGTCGTCCGAGAAAAACAGTTCCGACGCAGGGTCCGCCAGAAGCTTGGCCACTTCCCGCCGCCGCTCATCGAACGCATCCGAGACGTACTTGAGGAAGATCAGGCCCAGCACCAGGTGCTTGTACTCCGCCGCGTCCATCTGGGCGCGTAGCTTGTCCGCTGCCTCCCAGAGTGTTTTCTTCATTTCCTGACTGGTCATGGCTCCGCTTTTCCGTTCAATACCGCGTTAACGCAGGGTCTCTATTAGAACAACTGTATTCCTCCCCACGGGGAGGACACAAATCAGAGCAGAATCCACTTGCAAGGGCTCATACGCGGCAACTTCACCGCATGAACTCCTTTTAGCTCCATGCCGAATTTACCACTCTGCTTCACTGCGCACGGCTTGTTCGGGTTTCCTTTTCTCCACCACGCCCCACGGTTAGAATTGTGCTGGGAAATCTGGTTTGGTCTCCCCCACTTCCCGTCATGCGATAAACCCACGACGCCCGCGTGAGCAGATATTGCGTGAAGCCTTGTGAATGCAGATGGTTATAGTATTGCCTATTGTGACACATCTGACATATACTACACCATGAAAGAGGAAACGAATATGGCCCCAACGAAGAAGGCGGCTGCCCGACCGAAGCGCAGAATCGTTGCACCCGCAGAGACGCGCACGCAAATCCGGCTCACCGTCGATTCCAAATTCACCAAGAGCCATTTCAGCCAGCTATTTGCCGTGCTTAAAATACGGCGAAAGAACGCCCTCGCAGAACACATCATCATGAATTTCAAAACCAAGGCCGCGCAGGCGCAGCTTGTGGCTTTCTATAATGGCCCGTGGCTGGACATTCCGTTTCAGAGCATCGACACTTCCTTCGTATTCCCGTTGACACACGATATTGCAGACGAGCTGGAGAGAGTGGGCGGGGAGATTCTCGGCGGGGTAAACAATTCCAAAACGTTTCGCGTGATGGTGGCCTACTTCACCTTCGTTCATAAGCTGAAAACTCCGACGCATTCCATGCTGGCATAGTTTTTGCGCCCTTCATTGAAAGGGAATTACGCAGCTCTGAGTGGCTTCAGGATTTCACTGTTGCAGCCTTCGCCTTCACTTTCGCGGCGCGTGGAGTGTGCGGTGCGGGCTTGACGGGGTCGGGAATCGCACGGGACATTTCTTCCGCCTTTTCTCCGAGCAACTTGGTGAACTCATTCAAAAGCTCAGCATGATTCTTCGCCAGATACTTTTCAATACGGGCGTTTGTCGTCAGGCGTTCGACGTATCCAAGACCGATTGTCAGGTCGAGAGCCTGGGTAGCATAGGACTCCTCAACCTGTTTCAGGTCAGAAAGCAGTGCCTCTGACTCGCCTTGAAGCGCCTCCAGTTGAGCCTGGGCACCAGGGCTAGATCGGCTCACCTTCTCAGGATTCGTAATCAACTCAGGCTTTGTAATCGTCAGGAGCGTCTTTGCCATTTTCGCCGAGTAGTTGTTGGCGTGTATCATCCGCTCGGCTGCCTGGATTTGACCGATTGGCTTCATCTTGCGGAATAAGCCATAAGTAAAAACAGAAACACGCCGATTAGCCAGAAGCTGAACCACTTCAGGGCACACGCCATCCAACATGGATCTTTTCCGGCGGATGGTATCGACATCGACAGCAAGCGATACTGAAATGTCATGCTCGCTGACGCCGTTCGACAACGCCTTAAGAATCATATAGTGCTCGCCGATGTTGGAAAGCCGATTGACCCGCTTATTGTAGGTGTATCCCTCGTCATCGGTTGCGATGATGCACCTGACCTCAAGTTCATTGCGCTGCTTCAATATGTCCAGCCGAAGCGCACCATCGAGAAGCAAGTATTTCCCGTCGGCAACCGGAGCAACTACGAGCGGTTCTACCACTCCTACGTGCGCAATCGATGCGGCTATCTGTTTGTACTTCTTTGATTTCCGCACTTCCTGAGTTGGAACCATTCGTGGCGTGATGGATGAAATCGGAAGCAGTACGGTTTTGAGATCGAAGCCAATTGTTGCTGATGAGGTCACGGTGAGTCCCTCCTATGCTATGCGGTCAGCAAGGTGCTTTGGAATGTCCTGGATTGATTCCGCGCGCAAGAGCGTGACGAAGTTCTCGTCCTGGAGAAGCCGCTTCATCGCAGTGGAAAGGATCATCAACCTGTGAGTCACGGCATTCAACCGAGCCACGGCGGAACGCTGGCGCTGCACATGCTGCTCATACTCTGCAATCAATGCTCCAGCCGAGACCTTTTTCTTGGCTGGGCCTGTTTCTCTTGATCCGCGATCCCTTGCCAATCGCATCGCGATGATGCGTCGGGCAGTCGCCAACTTTGCTCCTCGAAGGTCACCCTTTTCATACGCTTCGATCAGAGCTTCTTGTACCTGCTCGTTTGTCCCAGTAGAAATGATGATTGCAATTCGAAGCGGAATTCTCCCGTCGTCTACGGCTTGGAGAAGAACCTCCTCTCCCTTTTTCAGAAGCTGCACAATTCCGTATGCGTAGCTTTTCTCCAATCCGAGTTTTTGGGAAATCTCCTCGGCTTTGTATCCTCTTTCGGTCAAACTGCGAACCTCGAACAACAGGGCTTTGTTGGATGGCGGCCTCCGGGCAATATTCTCAACCAGGCTCATCAGATATAACTGCTCACGCGTGACATCTATGATGATTGCGGGAATTGACGTTTTCCCCAACGCCGCGCAGGCTTCTAACCTGCCCTGACCGCACACCAGTTCATACTGAAATCCCCCGCCTGCTGATGCACGTTTGGTCACCAGAATTGGCTTTTTGAGTCCGACGGCGTCGATGCTGGCGATTATGGCTTGGAACGTCACCGGGTTACGTGGCCGTGGATTGGCAACGAATACCTGAGAAATCTCGATCATCTGGATTTGTTCTTCGGTCATGCTACCCTCTCAATCCATGTGCGCTCGGCCATGCCTTCCAAGAACTTCAAATCATCGAATCTGTAGAGGTCGATCAGAATGCCATTCTCCCGGCTCAGTCGAAGCCGCTTCGTGAACAGGTCGGTGCCGGGGAACATGTAGTAATCTCGAACCGATTGATTGTCCGCCTCAAGCCGAACCGCAATTGTCACGTCTGGGCGAAGTGACGTATCGAAGCGCAGATTCCATCGCATACTGCCGTTCGCGGTCGGCTGGCACTTGGCCATAATCATCGATAGCGAGAATTCCTCATTGACGATGAATAGTTCCGTAATTGGGTCCTGTCGCACGGAGGCGCCAATCTCACGCAACCTTGTCACAAGCGTTTCACAGTGCGCGGCGTGCGCCTCGCGCAGCTTTCTGTTGATCTCAATGAATGCGAAATCTCGTTCGGGCGTAAAACCAACGAGCGTGTACGCTCGCGCCAGTGAACTGAATCGAGACCGATATGCGCTGCTGGACGGCATTCCTTCCGATTCGTCAATCAAAACGCCTGACAGAGTGCCGTAGCGTGTGAACAAGTTTCGCAATTGATCCAGCATTTCGTCATCCGTGTAGTGCTTTGATCGCGCCTGGATGATCTCCTGTGCGCGGCTGAAGAGTTCTGGTGCGACAACAGCCTCAAACGCAGCGTCCTTGCGAATCCACATTCCGGGCGGATTTGCGATGCGCCTTTTCTTCAGCTTGAATGACTTGCGGTTGTATACGTTCATGCCGGCGTACTTTGGATTGGTCAGCAACTGATGTACAGTGCCGCGTGTCCATTGCCTCGCAAGGTCAGTCAGCAGGCCGCGATCATTGAGTGATTCTGCAATCTGCACTTCGGTTCGTTCCTCTTGTGTGAACGTTTCGAATATCTCTCTGACCACCTGAAGTTCATCTGCTGGGCCTGGGACAAGAATGACTCGATCTGTCTGGATGCTTTTCTGCTGACCACGGGAAAGTATCTCCTTGGCAGTTCCGTCCATGGCTACCAATTGCCGCCGCAAACCATATCCAGCCGGGCCACCCTGCCTGTATCCCAACTCAATCAGACGGCATTGTCCGGCAAAAACCTTTACTGATAGCTCTCTGCTATATTCCCCGGCCATTGTCCGCTTGACACTTTTGATCAAGTTCGAGATTGGACTGCCGTCGTTCTCAAACTGCTCCGCGCAGTAGTGAACATTTACTCCCGCTCTCCTGCAGACGTACTCGTGGTAAGCACTTTCGTCTACATCTTGAAACCGGCCCCAGCGGCTAACGTCGTAGACCAGTACGGCGCTGAAGTCGGCGTGTCCAGATTCTGCCTCTTCGAGCAATTTCTGAAGTTCTTCTCTTCCGGCCAGCGTGAGTCCACTTTTGCCGGAATCGGCGTGTGTTACCACAATCTCCATGCCATGCTGTTCCGCGTAGCGGGCGATGGCATCCGACTGATTCTCAGTGGAATACTGCTGATGCTCCGTTGACATCCGCACGTATTGCGCGGCGCGTATCGGCTTCCGAGCGGGTTTGGGATGTTGCTGATCCATGAAAAGACCACCTGTCGGCGCGCAACACTTCGGGTCCAAGTCCGTGGAATCTGATCCCCACGGACTAAAAACTCATAGCTCCTGAGGCCCTTCTCTTCCGGGCAGCGTGAGACCACTCTGGCCGGAATCGGCGTATGTTGCCACAATTTCCATGCCATGATGTTCCGCGTAGCGGACAATGGCATCTGCCTGATTCTCGGTGGAATGCTGCTGATGTTCTGTTGACTTCCGCACATATCGCGCCGCGCGTATGGACTTCCGAGAGGAATTGGAATCCTGCTGTTCCATGAAGAGCCCCCTATCGACGCGCATCACTCGGATTGCCTGAACCTCCGGAATCCACTGCCCGTCGGGAATGCGATCATACACGAAGAACATTAACCTAGCGCTTCATCGGAAGAAATCTCCGCCAATCTATTTCGAATGTTGCGGTTATGCAGTCCATGGCGTCTGCGATTAAAAATAAGGGCAGGCCAAAGTTGAGCTACCTGCCGCCTTTTTCCTGCTGGCGTTGGCGTGGATTTGCCAGACGTTGTAGAAAACGAAGGGCGTGTTGCATCTCCGCGTCCGTGAATTGGACGGCGACCCCGTGTTGCGCCGCGACCTTTGTAACCATCCGCTTCCACTCCACGGTGCCGGTACACGCGATGCGCGATCCATATTTCTGAACAGCCATCTCCAATCCAAAGAGGACGGCGGCTCTATCCTGGTTGAGAACGGTGACGATGCGTCCGCGGTCGATGACGGAAACTTGCCCGTTGAGTGCGTAGGACACGTCGCCGGTCTTACGGTCAATTTTCCAAATGCGTGTCGCGGCAATCTGATTGGTGAGCGCCTGCTCTTTCTGTTGGCTTGCAAGCCGCTGTTGAGCGATTTCGGACCAATCGACGCTGCTGTCATTATCTGGTGGTGGCCCGATGTGCATCGCGTACGCTTCCAACCTTGCATCGAGCCTTCGCTGATTGCGTTGATCTGCATATCGCCACCCACGAAGCTGTGCCGCCGCCCGCGCATCGCCATCGGCGGCTTTGTCCGCAACCCATTGGCGGAGGTTCTTCGGAAATGCCTCCTGCCGCCGCTGTTGAATAGCGAGCTTCAAGGCGCGAACTTCGAGGACGGATTGCGCCGCCGCTTGGGAGAGCAGAACCTTCTTGTCTGGCCATGACAACGCGGATGCGCGAATCTCTTTCTTCTGTTGGTGCAAAACTTCACGAAGGTATTGCGCTCCCTCCCTGCCATCTGTTGTGAAGGCCTTGCACACCTCCCGTTGCCGATTACGATACTGGTTATAATCATTCATCAGAGCTGAACGGTCAGCCCGTCGTTGCGCCTTACGTTCCTCCCTCTGTGCGATATTACGTTCGCCATGTTGTGCCAGATGTGGTGCGGAATGTTGAAGAGATGTCGAGGCCGGTGTCCACGGCCCAAGAACGGTTTCTGTCGCCTGACGATTGCTCTTACCAGAGAAGTTGTTGCGGAATACGTCGGATGCTTTCACGCGAATGTTGTGGTCAACAGCTAGGACCGTATATCCGCCCGATTCCCCCTTCTCAATGCGAAGATGATATTTTGCAAGAAATGTATGAAGGGCTTCCCATGAGACATTCTGGCGAGTTAGCAGCGTTCGTACAAGCGGAGCAACTTCTCGACGCACATAAGTTTGCAGCGATTCTTCATCGTGATAATGTTCAAACTTTGCCGCTGCACCTGAAGGTTGTTGTCCCGCAGTACGAAGCGCGTTACGTTCCGAATATGACGCGCGTACTGCCTGCTTCGATTGCTCATCCCATCGAGTTGGACCCGCTGTGTGTGTCCAGCCATATTTCGCTTCAAGGACGCGCATTGCGGCATCAAGCGTCAACCAGTTGCGATAAGGTGTATGCGCCTTGAAGGTCTCAGGATGAACCTTGTTGACCATGATGTGGATGTGAAAGTGCTTCTTGTCATCATGGGCAACAACCATATATTGATGGTCCTGGTAACCGAGCTCACGAAGAGTGTGCAACGCACAATCTGTCCATTGCGGTTGCGTTGGACGTTCTCCCGGTGGCCATGCCAGTTCATAATGACAGAGAGCATCCTTGCAGCGTGGGTTCAAAAATGCAATCCCCTCCATTTGAACCGCCACCGTGTCTAGGCCTGCAAGGTTGTCCGACAATACCACGTCCCCTCGCAAAAGAGGCTCGCCAGTATCGGCATCACGTTCCGAAGTTAGGTACTTGCACAGTCGCCGGAAGCTGCTCGCGTGTTGCCGAGTTGGTTGCACTTTAGCGATCATGTTCACTCCGCTGTGTTTTTGTTGAAGGTGGCGAGTGCCGTGTGCAGTTCCGATAGCAACGAGTTGAGTTCACTGCGCAGTTCTTCCTCGTTGGGTAGGCCTTTTATCTCCATTAGCAGGTGCTTTTGTAATCCGAAAAGTTTGCTAAGTTCGGCGGCAACTTCGCGGCTTACTTGCGAACGTATTGGCCTATTCAGTGCGCATTTACGAATGAACTCGCTGACCGTCAGGCCAGCGAGATGAGCCTGTTGGCGAATGAATTCCTTCTCTTGGGACAAGAGTTTGATGAGCAGTCCCCGGCGATGTTCTGTCTGCTTTGGCCTTGCCATTTCGGTGCTCCTGTGGGGTCTCGGGGCGAAGCCCTGAGCGAGGTGCGCAGGCCCAAACCCGAGTAGCGAAGCGGATTGGGTTGGGGCCGGTGGATATGCCAAAACGACCGCAGGGAGTTTCGGTATATACAGCGCCTACCTCGCCTTCACGACTACCCGCTTTTTCATCCCTTTCAATATATTATTACACAACTGACAGAAAGACGGTTATTGTGGTATAGCATCAGAGTATGGAGGATGAGGCACGTCGTAGAGCGCAGGTACTCTCGTCGCACAATATCGAGGAGTTTCGTGCGTTTTTGAAGGAAAAAGCGAATGAACCCGCACCGCAACCTGCTTCGTACAGGATGGGCGGGATTGTACGGGCGGTATTCCCTCAACTGTGTTTGCTGAGGAAACGGGGATACTCGCTCAAAATGTTGGTCCATCTTTTTGAGGAGAACGGCTTGAGAATCACCGCAACTGCATTGTCGGGCTACATGAAGAAACTGAACAAGGAAGCGGAAGGTGCGTCGGCAATTGAGGTTCGTAAGCAGGGAACACAGCCTTCGCCACCTGGTTCGTAAGCTTGCAAACACTTGGCAATGAAACCGGATGTACCGCTGAAGGAAAGGGGCAGAATGATTCCTCTGTTGCGCAACGCCCCGCAAACATTTTTTGGCGGGATAGCTGTGAGGTTGGTTCATACAAAGGACATAACCGTGCGGTGCATCCTGGAGAAAAGCCAGACAAAAAGCGCGAGGGAAGCAAAGTTGTCTGCGCTGACTTACAGACAAATTCGACGGTACTTCGCTCCGTGGGCTTGGTAAAACCACGCGTAATTCAAATGCAACTCAACCTATGAGGTGAAGGGATGCCGAGGAAGATTCTAAGACTGCCAATCGTATTGGATCGCACTGGTCTATCACGCAGCACCGTCTATCAGCGCGTCACCGAAGGGAAGTTCCCAAGGCCGGTGTCGCTTGGAGCCAGGGCTGTCGGCTGGATTGAAACCGAGGTCGAAGAGTGGATTGCAGGCCAGATTGAAACCAGCCGGGAACTCTGCGTCCAGAAAGCTGGCGTGAATCGTTCGTCGGCGAGATGACGTCCGGCGCGGGATTTGGGATTGGCACCCATCCGGGATTGGATTGCAGCGCGTCCCTGGTTCTCTGTCGGCCGAATTGACTGGATGCTTATGCCGCTGTTCCGCAAAACGGCAACACCTTGCCGCCTCTCTGGGTGCGCTCCAGAAAATCCGCCCATTCCTGCATCATCCTGGCCCGTGGCTCCAGATAGAGGGCGTGATTGTAGGCGGCGCTCACCTCGTTGCGGGGCGCATGGGCAAGTTGTAGCTCAATATGCTCATGGTTGTATCCCTGCTCGTGCAGGATGGTCGAAGCAAGCCCTCGGAAGCCGTGCCCGGTCATCCGGCCCTTGTAGCCCATCCGCTCCAGCGCCTTTAAGATCGTCATATTTGACATGGGCTTTTTCCGGTCTTGCTCGCCGGGGAAAAGCAGTTCTTCGGAACCGGATAGGTCGCGCAAAAGCTCAAGAACCTCCACGGTCTGCCGGGAAAGGGCGACAATGTGCGGCGACTTCATCTTCATCCGCTCTGCCGGAATCATCCAGCGCTTCGCCTCCAGATCGACCTCATCCCAGCGCGCGCAAATCAGTTCGCTTGTCCGAACGAAGGTCAGCGCCATCATTTTCATGGCCAACCGGGTCAGATGCGTCCCTTGGTACAGTTCAATTGACCGCAGGAGGGTAGGCAACTCCTTGGCGTCGATGCGGGCCATGTTCTTTTTGCGGGTCGGCTTGAGAATGTCCGAGGGACGAATTTCTGATGCTGGGTTCCGTTTGCTGTAGCCGTGCGCAACGGCGTAGCGCAGCACCATGCCGACAATTTGGAGAATCCGTTTTGCCATGTCGGAGGCCCCACGGGTTTCAATGCCCTTGGCCAGCTCGACCAGTTCCGTCGGCTCAATCTCAGCAATCGGGCGCGCCCCAAGAAAGGAGTAGACGTTCGCCCGGAGCCGGTTTCTGGTCGTCGCCGCGTGACGGGTGCTCTTGTTTCCCCGCCAATGCTCCAGCCATTGCTCGGCAATCTTCTCGAAGGTGTATTCCGTGGCGACCATGATAGCGGTCTTTTCGGCTTTGCGTTCGGCCATCGGATCGATGCCTTTGGCCAGTTGCTTCCGGGCCCCGTCGCGGCGTTCGCGGGCGTCGGCCAGCGTGATTTCAGGATAGCGCCCCAGCGCCATCAGCTTCTCTGCGCCTTCGAAGCGGTACTTCCAGCGCCAGAGCTTGCCGCCTGACGGAGTGACCATCAAGTGAAGTCCGCCGCCGTCTGACAGTTTGTAGGGCTTGTCTCCGGGCTTGCAGCGCCGGATCTCGGTATCGGTGAGCGCCATCGGGAATCCCTCCCAAATATCCGAAAGTGGAAATACCCCCACATCCGGAAAATCTACCCCCATCTATACCCCCACGGGAGCATGGCTTTGACAATACGCCTCTGGACGTAAAAACACAACAAACCGCTGATTTCTCAGCGGTTTATCGTTCCTTACTGGATGTCTTCGGATGTCTATGAATCTAATCTTGGTAGGCACGACTGGATTCGAACCAGCGACCTCTTCCGTGTCAAGGAAGCGCTCTAACCAACTGAGCTACGCGCCTGAGAAGCAACTTCAGGTAGTCT
>Ga0302320_10020108_pt1 | contig 13348 bp, 9 predicted proteins | sample Bog_T0_3_FD_202130 | JGI IMG/M metagenome (GOLD analysis project Ga0302320, IMG submission 202130) | Peat permafrost microbial communities from Stordalen Mire near Abisko, Sweden - Bog_T0_3 | ecosystem: Environmental > Terrestrial > Soil > Wetlands > Peat | place: Sweden: Abisko, Stordalen Mire...
ATCAGATTGCCGTAAACATATCCGAGCCGGCTCATCGCCCCGGTCGAAATCATATTCAGCACCATCTTGTGAGCCGTAGCTGCTTTCATGCGCGACGATCCCGCAAGCACTTCCGGCCCAACCTGAGTCACAATCGCGAAGTGAGCCGCGCGTTCCAGCGGCGAATTGCGATTGCATGTGAGCGCGATGGTCCGCGCCCCACGCCGCCGCGCCTCTTCCACCGCAGCGATCGTGAACGGCGTACGTCCACTGGCGGCAATGCCGATCACAACATCACGCTTCCCCGGCTTCCGCCGCGCCATTTCCTCGCGCCCCCGCTCGAATTCGTCTTCGCTGATCTCGGAATCCGAGGCCAGCGCTTTCGCTCCTCCCGCCATGATGAACTGAACTCGATTCACGTCGAATGTCGGCGGACACTCCACCGCGTCGAGCGCCGCGATCCGTCCGCTAGTCCCTGCTCCGGCGTAAATCAGCCGTCCGCCGCGCCTCAGAGCCGATGCGGCCAAATCAATCGCTCGCGCAATCTCCGGCAACGCCCGCCCCACTGCCCCGGCCACTCCCGCGTCTTCCGCATTGATCAGGCGTGCGATTTCCAGAGACGACTTGCAATCCAGATCCTGCGCCGACTCGTTCGTCTGCTCTGTTCGCAATCGGCGCAAGTCGCCGCTGGATTTGCGTTGGGCCTCGATGTCCGGAGCTTTTCGCGATGACGGCATGCAAGAACGGCAATCTCACTCACGACAAAGGAAACTGCAACAGGAAATATCTTTCATTGTAATGAGTGTTGTAACCATGCGTGAAATCGAAACGTTCGCTGAAATCCTTAGCCGGATTTCTCCAGCGCCTCGATCACGGCGTCATAAAATCTCGGACGGACTTCTCGGATGGCTTGGTTGGAGCAGTCCGGCCAGGTGCGGTTGGTCAACAACGTGACCGAGATTCGCCGCTCCGGATCGATCCACAAAGATGTTCCCGTATAACCCAGATGACCGAAGGACTTCGCACCGAAATATTTTCCCGATTGTGACGGTATCGAAGGCGTGTCCCACCCCAGCGCTCGCGAAGTGCCCGCAGGCGCGGCCTCGCGCCGCGTGAACAACGCAATCGTTTCCCGGCGCGCGATGCACCCTCCCTCGCTCAGCATCGCTTCCGCAAATCTGGCAACATCCCCGGCATTGGAAAAAACTCCCGCATGTCCTGCGATTCCGCCCAGCACGCTGGCATTTTCATCCTGCACTTCGCCTTGAATCACGCGATGGCGAAACATCGCGTCGTCGGCAGTGGGAGGAATTTCCGCGCGCATGGCCACCGGCGGATTAAACGTCGTGCTGGTCATCCCCAGCGGAGCAAACACTTCGCGCTGGCAAAAACTATCGAGCGATTCGTCGGCGATTCTTTCCAGCGCCACCCCGAGAAGAATAAATCCGATGTCGCTATACTCCGCCCGCGACCCAGGATCAGCCGCAAGCGAGACGCTGAACGCGGCTTGCAGCAACTCATCTCGCGTGCGACATTTCAGAAATAACTTTTCGTAAGCCGGCAAGCCCGACGAATGCGCCAACAGCATGCGAAGACTCACCTCGCGCCTCCGCTCGTCGTTCTTGGCTGCACTGTTCTTTGCAACGACGAACTCTGGAACCACGGCAGCGAGGCCTGCGTCCAGATCGAGCAATCCCCGCTCGTAGAGAATCATGGCCATCGAAGTAGTTGCAATCACCTTCGTGACCGAAGCCAGATCGAAAAGCGTGCTGGGAGATACTTCGCATGAACCGCTCTCGTAAGTAAATCTCCCCCAGGCCCTGTGTCCGATCAACCTGCCTCGATAAGTGATCGCGACCGAAGCCCCGGGAAAAGCCCGCTGCTCAATCGCTTCTTCCAGCATGGCATACGCCGAGCCGAAGAGTACGTCCTGCTCACTCGGCGCCTCGCGCAAAACATCGTCCGGCCCGGCGCTCCGCGCATCGAAATTCATCAGCGTCCCACTCAATCTTCTACCCTGCCCAATCCCTAGAAGTCTAATTCATGAACCCGCGAGTTACCCGCTTACTTCAGTTTGTTGAGTCATCCCCGCCCGCTTGTGTAGAGTCAGAACATCTTCTCTTCGCAATCCAACTCGCAGAATCGCGGCAGCGGCCTTTTGCAAAACAAGCGGCCGCCTGTCTCATCCACACTGTCCTCCGCCATATCCGACGCAATGCGCGTTTGCGGTTTCCTTCTCGCATTAACTTGTACGGCAATAACGTGCAGCATGGTCGTGCCACCGGCGCTGCATGCGGCGACGGTTGCGGACGCAACACCTCCCGCCGCCTCACATCTTCCGGCCGTCGACGCCGCGATTCAACAATCGATTCACGACGCCCAGATTCCCGGAGCCGTCCTCCTCATCGGTCACAACGGACAAATCATTTACCGCAAAGCCTATGGCAGCCGCGCGCTGGAGCCTCGGCGCGAACCCATGACGATCGATACAATTTTCGATCTTGCCTCTCTCACCAAGGTAGTAGCCACAACTCCCGCCGTCATGCAACTGGTGGAGCAAGGCAAAATAAGACTCAACGATCCTGTAAGCAAATATCTGCCGGAGTTTGCAGCCAACGGAAAAGAAGACATCACCGTGCGCCAGTTGCTCACGCACTATTCCGGCCTGGCGCCCGATCTCGATTTGAAAACGCCTTGGGTAGGGAAAGAGACTGCGGATCGCATGGCCTACGACGAAGTGCCGCAGCAAACTCCGGGTTCAAAGTTTTCTTATAGCGATATAAATTTCATTGTTCTGGGCGCGCTGGTCGAACGAATTTCCGGCGAGACGCTCGATGCCTACTGCGCACGCCACATTTTTGCGCCGCTCAAAATGACGCACACCCGCTTCCTTCCCCCGGCGTCGTGGCGCATCAAGATCGCGCCCACCCAATACGACGAGAATGAACACATGCTGCGCGGCGTGGTGCACGACCCAACCGCGCGCCGCATGGCCGGAGTCGCCGGCCAGGCGGGATTATTTTCCACCGCGGACGATCTAGCGAAATTCGCCCAGGCCTTGCTGAATGGCGGCGGAGGAATTCTCTCCCCGCTGTCCGTCGAAAAAATGACGCGCCCCGAGCAGCCCCCGAATGCGCCCGTCCTGCGCGGCTTTGGCTGGGATATCGATTCTCCATTCTCTTCCAATCGCGGCGATTTTCTCCCCGTCGGCAGCTACGGCCACACCGGATTCACCGGCACATCGATATGGATCGATCCCACAACGCAAACCTACATCATCCTCCTGACCAACGCCGTGCATCCGCGCGGGAAGGGAAGTGCCATTGCCCTGCGCTCCAAAGTCGCTACCGCGATCGCCGCCGCCTTGCCTCTGACCGCGCCTGAAAAAGAATCTCTGCGCTGGGCCGCCATCACCGGCTACAACGAAGCCCAGAGCGCGGAGCGCCGCATCAGCACGCGCAACGGAAGTGTACAAAACGGAATCGATCTCCTCGAGCAACATGATTTCGACGTGCTACAGGTTCCCGGGCGCAAACCGCGTGTCGGTATCCTCACCAACCAAACTGGAATCGATTCCCAGGGACGCCGTACCATCGATGTCCTCGCCCACGCTCCTGGAATTTCCCTCAACGCCATTTTCAGTCCCGAGCACGGTGTAACCGGCACTCTCGATACAACCAACGTAAATAACTCGAAAGACGAGGCCACCGGAATTCCGGTCTACAGCGTGTATGGCCCGACCGACGCCGCGCGCCGCCCGTCCATCGAGCAGTTGAAGCAACTCGACTCCCTCGTCATCGATCTCCAGGACGCGGGCGTTCGCTTCTATACCTACGAAACTACGCTGGGATATTTTCTCGAGGCTGCGGCGCAAGCGGGCATTCCCGTGATCGTGCTCGACCGCCCCAATCCCATCACCGGATCGTTCGTCCAGGGCCCGGTGGCGGATGCCGGTCACGAAAGCTTCACCAATTACTGGACCCTACCGGTGCGCCACGCAATGACCATCGCCGAACTCGCAAAGATGTTCAACCAGGAACGCCATATCAATGCCAACCTGAAGATCGTCCCCATGCAAGGCTGGCAACGCGGCGACTGGTTCGATTCGACAGGACAGGCGTGGGTAAATCCGTCGCCTAATCTGCGCAGCCTGACCCAAGCCACTCTATATCCGGGAGTCGCCTTGATCGAAGGCACGAATGTTTCCGTCGGCCGGGGCACGGATACTCCCTTTGAATTAGTCGGCGCCCCGTGGATCCACAGCCAGCAGTTCGCCGCATATCTCAACGCCCGCGGAATCGCCGGCGTGCGCTTTGTCCCAATGAGTTTCACTCCCACGGCGAGCACTTACGCCGGACAGAAATGTGAAGGCGTGAACCTAATTCTGACCGAGCGCAATGCTCTCGACGCCCCAGAGCTGGGAATCGAATTGGCCGCCGCCCTGCAAAAGCTCTACCCCTCGGATTTCAAAATCACGCGCATGTCGGAACTGCTGGTCAATCAGTCGACATACGATGCGCTGGTTGCCGGAAAAGATCCGCAGCGCATCGCACAAGACTGGCAGGAAGACCTGGAAAAGTTTGAGTTGCTGAGAAAAAAATATCTGCTCTACTAGCAATGCGGCTGTTGCTGCGTCATGCAGTGCATAGTCCCCAATCCCCACACCAGATCGCCGGAATAAATCGGCACCACCTCACGCCCGGGGAACAATTGTGCCAAAGTATCGAGCGCAATGCGATCATTCCCATCGTTAAACACCGGCACCAGCACAATCCCATTCGCCATATAAAAATTCGCGTAGCTCGCCGGCAGCCTCCGCCCCTCGAAAATAACCGGACGCGGCATAGGCAGTTCCACAACATTCAGCGGCTTCCCCGATTGATCCCCCGCCGCCCGCAATCGCCGCAGATTCTCGCGCAGCGGTTTGTAATTCGCATCCCGAAGATTATTTTCGACCACGGTCACCACCGTATCCGCAGAGACAAACCGGCTGAGGTCGTCCACGTGGCCGTGCGTATCATCTCCCGAAATGCCGCGCCCAAGCCAAATCGTGTTCGGCGCTCCCAGATAATCGGCGAAAAGCTTTTCGTAATCCTCGCGCGACATCCCCGGATTGCGCTGCTGCACCTTGCTAAGGAGACATTCTTCCGTAGTCAGGATTGTCCCCAGCCCATTGACGTCAATCGATCCGCCTTCGAGCACGACGCGCTTGTCCGAGTGCAGCGGACGAATCTCTGCCGCGCCCGCAACCCCAGCCATCAAGCTGCCGATCTTCTCGTCATGCCGCCAGTTGGAATATTTCGCCCAAGCATTAAAACGAAACTTATTGGCAACCGCCTGAGGCCTATGTTGAGGCCTATGTGGGGACAGCCGCCCCCGGCTGTCCGGCCGGGCAAAGCCCGGCTTTGCCGGCACAACGAAAATGCATCCTGAGTCACGCAGCCACACCCGGTTGGTCGGCCACCGATGAAAGCGCACATTCCCAAACGCCGCGCCAGCCCGCGTCAGCACCTTGCGCGCGCCCCGCTCGGCGGCAGCATCCTTAACAATCAACTCCACCCGCTCATGCCGCGCCAGATTCCGAATGATCTCGCCATAAACCCACGGAATCGGCTCAAACTTCCCCGGCCAGTCCCCACGATAATGCGGCCACGCCAGCCACGTAGCATCATGCGCCTCCCACTCCGCGGGCATGCGGTAGGGGATCGCGGTCGGCGCTTGCAAGGAATGCCCGTCAGAAAAGTTTCCGGTGGAAGAGCGGCGCTTCAGCGCCGCGTTCAGGCGCACAATTTTGATCGGGGCTTTAGCCCCGGTGGAGACCTTCTTCGCGCTCGCCACTTACTTCCCATCCAGCAGCCGATTCGAAATCGGCGCATACGCATCAATCCGCCGATCCCGCAAAAACGGCCAGTTCCGCCGAACATCTTCCAGCGCCTTCAAATCCACATCTCCAATCAGAATCTCTTCCCGATCATGCGACCCCTCCGCAATCACCCGCCCAAAAGGATCGCAGAAAAATGACCCGCCCCAGAACTCCAGCCCATGCCCCGGCGTCGACTTCCCGCGCACGTTGCCGGTTTCAAAGCCCACGCGATTCACCACCGCCACATACACTCCGTTCGCAATCGCATGCGAGCGCTGAATCGTCCGCCACGCATCATGCTGCACCTCGCCGAACTCCGCCTTCTCCGAGGGATGCCAGCCAATCGCCGTCGGATAAAACAGCACCGTCGCGCCCTGCAGCGCCGTCAATCGCGCCCCCTCCGGAAACCACTGGTCCCAGCAAACCAGCGTCCCCAGCCGCCCCGCGCTCGTATCCAGCGCGCGAAATCCCAGATCGCCGGGCGTGAAGTAAAACTTCTCGTAATAAAGAGGATCATCCGGAATATGCATCTTCCGGTAAAGCCCGCGCAGCGATCCATCCGAATCAAAAATCGCCGCGGTGTTGTGATAAACCCCGGGCGCGCGCTTCTCGAACAAAGACGCAATCAACACCACACCATGCTGCCGCGCCGCCGCTGCCAACTTCTCCGACGACGGCCCCGGAATCGGCTCCGCTAAATCGAACAGAGCATGATCTTCCCGCTGGCAAAAATATTGCGTCTGGAAAAGTTCAGGCAGGCAAACCACCTGCGCCCCGCGTCCCGCCGCATCCGCCGTGCGCTCCAAAGCCTTTTCCAGATTTGCCTCCGGCTCCGGTCCGCACGACATCTGCACCAGCGCCACACGAAATTTATCAGGGGCCACGCGCTCCTCCTTTGCCGATCAATATAGCATCCAGCCGAAAGCCGCCAGCGCTCGGCTTATCGCCATTAGCCAATATGTTCTTAAATAGATGCCAGGCTATATAGATGCGCGTCGATGCGTTGCGAATGCGCGCTCCAACCTGCGATTCCCCGCCACCATTTCTTCCAGTCGCCGCGTAACCGCAGCCGACGGCACAGACCGCAGAATCGCCTCAATCGCCCCCTCGGCCTGCGGCGCTTCCTTTTTCACTTGCTCCAGCAAGAATTCCATCGCTTCCTCCTGACGCGTCAGCGCAATGGCCGAGAGCAGCACCGAAACAAACCACGGATCGCCGACTTTGACCAGGCGTCGGCGAAGCACCGCAAAACTTTCCGGAGCATGCGTCCCCGCAATCGCGAGCGCAGCCTCCGCCGCCGCATCGTCCCCCGGCTCCAGAAAACGGCTGACCCACGCAATCGCACTCGCGCCCTCCAGCCGCAGGATCCCGCTATAGCAAGCGCCCAGCACTTCCGGCTCTTCCGCTCCAGCAGCCGCGCCCAGCATCGCCCGCAACCGCAGCAGCAGCGACGAAGCCGATGCCCCCACTTGCTCAATCGCTCGAACCGCTTCAACCCGCACCATCTTTTCTTTATCTCCCAGCAATTCCACCAGATGCTTCAGCAGCTCCGCATCGACCAGGCTGCGGCACTGCACCAGCGCCAGAGCGCACGTCGCGCGCAACGTCCCCGCCGTATCCGAACTCCCTCCCCAAGCCGGTTCCAGCTGAACGAACCGCATGCCCCGCAGAAAAACCTCCGCATCCTGAAACTCGAACTCCGCCAGCGCCCGGCTGATCGCATTCTTCGCCCAGCATTGCGGATCGTTCTTCACCGGATCGTCAAAGAATCGATCGAACGCAGCCAGCAACTCTGGAATAAGCAGCTGAAGTTTGTGCCCACGCACCAGATCTGCAGCCTTCCTCACCACAAAATTATTCCGCTGCTTCAGCGCCTTGCGCAGCGGCTCAACGCACTCCTCCGCCGGAAGTTGCTTCAGCTTATCAAGAGCGGCGAGTTGTTCATCGAAAGCGCGCTTGCCCGGCATGGAATCAGTTTAACTCTCGCTCCAGAACCCGGAGTTTTCCGGCTGCTCCCTCGTTTGCAAAATGTTCGTGTGGGGACAGCCGCCCCCGGCTGTCCGTCGAGCGCAGCTCGACCTGTTCGCCTGCGTCACGGAAAACTGCACCGCACCGTTGCGACCTCCGCGTGGCATTCCTTAACATTTCTCCTGTAAAGTATGTGATTGCGGCGTCATGAATTTCGCATTTCGTGTTGGAGGCTGTCATCGTGAAAAACGGTAATCATCATCATAAGTCCGGACACTCGTCCGATAAGTCGCATGCGGGCGCAGGGCACCAGGGCGAGGGGATCGACCGCAAACTCCACAATCCCATCGAAGACAAGCTGATTCCGCTGGAGCCGCTCGACCTCACGAAAGTGAAGTCCATCGACGATCTCGTCCGCGCCATGTCCAAGACCGCCTTCACCGGACGCCAGCTCGGCGAAGCCGCTGACGTTCTCGAAGCGATGGCCCGCGATGAAGATTGTTTCGTCGTGATGACTCTCTCCGGCGCCATGACCGTAGCCAAGCAAGGCCTCATCGTCACCGAGTTGATCGATCGCGGCATCGTCAACGCCGTGGTTTCCACCGGCGCTCTCATGGCTCACGGTCTAGTCGAAGCCACGGGGCGCGCCCACTTCCGCGCCAATCCCGAGGTCAGCGACGAGGAACTCTACGAGCAGGGTTACAACCGCGTCTACGACACCCTCGAGCCCGAGCAGAATCTGGATGACGTGGAAGAAGTAATGTCGGCGGTGCTCGAAGGTTGGGATCACAACGAGGTCATGTGCTCCTACAAGCTGAATCACGCCATCGGCGCCTATCTGGCGAAGCATAGTAAAGACCAGCGCGGAATTCTAAAGTCCGCTCACGCCATGGGCGTTCCCGTATTTGTGCCCGCCTTCAGCGATTCCGAGATGGGCCTGGACACGGCTCTCAATAATCGGCTGCGCGAATCCACCGGCCGCCACAAGATTCGCTTCGATCCCTTCGAAGATCTCGAACACTTCGCCGCAACCCTCCTGCGCCAGAAAAAACTGGGCATCATGACCATCGGCGGAGGCGTTCCGCGCAACTGGTCGCAGCAGTTCGGCCCCTTCTGCGAACTCCGCCACCGGCGTCTGGGCGAAAACGTTGCCCTGAAGCGTTACCACTACGGCCTGCGCATTTGTCCCGAGCCCGTCTATTGGGGAGGCCTGTCAGGCAGCCCCTATAGCGAGGCAATTTCCTGGGGCAAGTTTGTCCCTCCGTCGGAAGGCGGCAGATTCGGCGAAGTCTTCGTCGATGCCACCGTTGGATTGCCCCTGATCGTCGCCGCCGTCTTCGAGCGCCTCGATAAGAAGGGAAGCAAGGGATCGACCAAGGGAAAGACTGCCACGACGAAGAAGTAATAGAAGTAGAAGAAGAGCCAGTAAATGCCGGGGCCAAACGCCTTTTCTTAGCGCCCTTTGCGGCCTTTCTTCGCGAACTTTGCGGTTGAACGCTTTGCATCTGTGTGAGCCGGGCCTCATTTTTCCACAGATAAATTCTTCCCCCTGTGACATGTAACCTTTCATTCCAAATCCAAACTCACTAGTCTGAAACTGCAGTCGACGGATGTTCGCTGTGCCTAGTCCTAGGAAACTCACAGCCCCCGCAATCTCCCCACGCGAGTGAGAGACAGCTGGGACATCTTTCAGGGCTCTCAGTAAGCTACCTTGGATAGCCCAAGGCTGGAGCCCGTCGTTGAGCGGTGATCACCGCTTTGCATTTCGCAAAGTGCAAAGTGAAAGACTAAAAAAATAGAAAACGGAGATTCGACCCCAGAACAGAACCCTAAACGCAAGCTAATCAGAAAGTTCGAAAACAAATCGTGTGGAGCGGACACTCCTGTCCGCTGCCTTTGACTTTGTGTTTTTTTTCCTCCGCAAAATTGCCAGCCCAACCCCCCGACCCACGCAGCCTCGCCCAGTTGCAAGTCTCTTCACATTGACACCGCCCAAGTTCCGGGATATCTTCAGCCGGAAGATTTTGCTTTCCATTCTTTAATCCCGTTGCTCCCGTAATTAGAAAAAAGAGTTCTATACCCAATATCCTCCCGACCCAAAGGACCAAGGACCATGCCGATGAGAATCCCACTCAAGAACATAATCACCTTCATTCCGCGCAATCTTCATAACCGAACATTTTCTGTAGTCGGGATTTCTCTGCTAGCCCTCTGCGCCACACCGGCCCTCTCTGCCCAGGATGTCCCCACAGTTACGCTCACCCAAATCAGTTCCGATCCCTTCACCGTCGCTCCCGGCCAGCACGCAACGGAAGTTGAACCGCATGTTCTCGCCAGCGGCGCCACCCAGGTCTCAGCCTTTCAGACCGGCCGCATCGCCCCCGGCGGCGCGACCGCCATCGGCTGGGCCACTTCCACCGACGGCGGCAACACATGGGCTCACGGATTCCTTCCCGGTCTCACCACGGGAAATGGAGGAGGCCTCTATAACGCGGCCAGCGATCCCGCCGTCGCCTACGACGCCAAGCATGGCGTCTGGATAATTGCCTCGCTTCCCATCTCGAACAACTCCACAACTCCCGCTGTCGTGGTCAACCGCTCCACCGACGGCGGCTTCACCTGGGACGATCCTGTCAGCGTCGGCCCCAAGGTAAACAGCTCCGATAAGAATTGGATCGCGTGCGATAGCTACTCCGCCAGCCCGTTCTACGGCAACTGCTACGTCGAGTGGGATAATCCCGACACCGGCGATGGCATTTTGATGAGCACTTCCACGGATGGCGGCCTGACCTGGGGCCCGGCAACCCCAACCACGAATCATGCCGCCGGCATCGGCGGGCAACCCCTGGTTCAGCCGAACGGCACCGTGGTGGTGCCCATTGAAACCAACGGGATTTCTGCATTCAGCTCTACCAACGGCGGCGTCTCGTGGTCCGCTCCGGTCGCCGTCGCCAACATTCAGAGCCACACCGACGCTGGCGGAATTCGCAGCGGCCCTCTACCCTCCGCTGCCGTGGATGGCGCCGGAACCGTCTACGTCGTCTGGGAGGATTGCCGTTTCCGCGCCAAGTGCTCCACCAATGATCTGGTCTTCAGCACATCCGCCGACGGCATTCACTGGTCTGCGGTCGCCCGCATTCCCATCGACCCCGTCACCAGCACCATCGATCACTTCATCCCCGGAATTGGCATCGATCCCACCACTTCCGGCGCGACCGCTCACGTGGCAGTTCATTATTATTTCTATCCCAAAAGCAGTTGCACCCAGTCGACCTGCCAGCTTTATGTGGGATACATTTCATCCCACAACGCAGGCGCCACCTGGAATCCTCCGGCCAAGCTCGCTGGCCCCATGAAGCTCACCTGGCTTCCAAATTCGCAGAACGGATTAATGGTCGGCGACTACATCGCGACCGCCTTCAGCAACGGCGTGCCTCACGGAGTTTTCGCCGTAGCCGCCGCGAAATCCGGATCCACCTTCAGCGAAGCCATGTACACCGCCCAGGGATTAACCGTCCCCGAAGCCGGCCCGCAACTTTCGTCCGCCGGCGACAAGCCGCTGCACAAACTCTCAGATCCAATTGAGAAGGAGAGCCCCGAGAAAGGCGTAACCCCGCCATCGAAGCGCGCAGCCAAACGCAGCTCGAAATGACACAACCTTGCCGAAGGGGATCTTCCGCGTGCTAAGGTGTTCGTCATGTCTGAGCCTGTCATGTCTGAACGTTCCCCCGAGCAGACCCATGCGCAGATCCGCGAATTGCTCGACTCCCTTTATCGCGAGGATTCAGGACGAATCCTCGCCACTCTGATCCGCCTGCTCGGAGATTTTGATCTTGCCGAGGAGGCGATGCACGAAGCCTTTGCCGCTGCGCTGAGCCTGTGGCCGAAGAGTGGAGTACCCGCCAACCCGCGCCCATGGCTGATTTCCACAGCCCGGTTCAAAGCCATCGACACTCTGCGTCGACGGGCACGATTCGATTCGTCGCAAGACGAACTGGCGCGCCATCTCGAGTCGCAGTGGACTTCGGCCTCAAGCTTCAATCGGGATGATTCCCTTGAGAATGACTCTCTGGAAGACGACCGGCTGCGCCTGATTTTCACCTGCTGTCATCCCGCTCTAGCGCCGGAAGCGCGCGTCGCGCTCACTTTGCGTGAGGTCTGCGGCCTGACCACCGAGGAGATCGCCAAGGCCTTCCTCACCACCCTGCGTACGCTGGCGCAGCGCATCGTGCGCGCCAAGGCAAAGATTCGAGACGAACGAATTCCCTACGAAGTGCCGACGACGCACGAATTGCCGGAGCGCCTGGGCGCGGTGCTTCAGGTCATCTATCTCGTCTTCAACGAGGGCTATTCGGCTGCGGCCGGAGCGAACGTAACTCGCGCCGAACTCACCCGCGAGGCGATTCGGCTCGGCCGATTACTGACCGAACTTCATTGGACCGCGCTTCATGCGGCCGAGCTTCTCTTGGCCGGGCAACGGCCAGAGCCGGAAGTCATGAGTTCAGAGGTCATGGGTTCGGAAATTATGGGATTGCTTGCCCTGATGTTGCTCCAGGAATCCCGCCACGCCGCGCGAACCTCTCCCACCGGAGAGCTGATCTTGCTGGAGAATCAAGACCGCTCGCTCTGGAACAAAGCACAGATCGCGGAGGGAGTGGCCTTGCTGGAGAAAGCCCTGAAGTCCCAGCAGAACTCCGGCCGCTTCGGCCCCTACACACTACAAGCTGCGATTGCTGCCGTTCATGCCGAGGCGCAATCGGTCGCTGCGACCGACTGGCGGCAGATTGTTGCGCTTTACGATCAATTGGTAGGAATTCAGCCTTCGCCAGTTGTAGAGCTCAATCGCGCCGTGGCCATTGCCATGCGCGATGGTCCAGAGGCCGGCCTGGCGCATATCGACGCCGTGTTGGAACATGACGAATTGGCCAATTATTACCTGGCACATTCCGCCCGTGCCGACATGTACCGCAGACTCGGCAGAACAGCCGAGGCTCGTGCTTCGTATGAGAAGGCGCTAGCCCTGACCCAACAGGAACCAGAGCGGCAATTCCTCGCCAGGCGGCTCGAGGAATTGAAGTAAAACTCATCGAGAAATTTCCGAACTGAAAGAAATGGCCCCGGTGCGCGGGGCCATAAAACGTGGTGCGGCTCTCTGTCAATTCCTAGTATTCGGTGATCACAGGACGCTGTCAAGTTATTTGAGGAGATTATCTCTGTATTTTCTCCCCAGAACGGCTCCTCCACAGAAACGGGAGTGTGGACCCGGCGGGAGTCGAACCCGCATATGCACTTTGACAGAGAGCCGTGCTACCCGTTGCACCACGGGCCCTGAGGGAAGTGTCCGAGGTCGTGGTGGCAGTTACAAGAGCAACAGCCGTTTAATTTCCCGCTGTGCTCCACCGTTTTCCCTGCCCGTGAGCGGATGGGTCGAAAAGGTAAGGCCCGGGGAGGCTTTTGATAGTGCGTTTAGTCTTTTCGCAAACTTAGCCGATTCTCACGTCACTATATCGACGATGCGGGAAGCATTGGGAGTTCCGA
>Ga0302320_10020109_pt1 | contig 13348 bp, 7 predicted proteins | sample Bog_T0_3_FD_202130 | JGI IMG/M metagenome (GOLD analysis project Ga0302320, IMG submission 202130) | Peat permafrost microbial communities from Stordalen Mire near Abisko, Sweden - Bog_T0_3 | ecosystem: Environmental > Terrestrial > Soil > Wetlands > Peat | place: Sweden: Abisko, Stordalen Mire...
TGCTTCGGCGTAGCCCCATCCGGGTTCCCCATCCCAAAGTCAATAATGTCCTCGCCGCGCCGCCGCGCCGCCACCTTCATCTCCCCCGTAATGTTGAACACGTAAGGAGGCAGTCTCTTAATCCGTGTGAATTCTTCCATCCAGATATCTTAGAACAGCGACAGCATTCCAAGTCGTCAGTGAACCTCAACTCCAACCTCACGGGACCGTTGGCACCGTCTTGGGATCGAAGTCGAATTTCACCAGCCCGTCCCGGTAATCGATATGAATCGTCGTCAGGCTCAGCGTCCGCGCCCCCAGAAGCCCCGAAATCTCAAGCCCAAAGTCCTTGCTCAGCTTCGACGTGTCAAACGACGGAACATCCCGAATCTTCTGCGCCACATGCGCGAAAGCAAACGTTACCTCATCCGCGCTGAAAGTTTTCTGCACCTCGCCATTCAAACCCCTCACATGGAAAGAATCGTCCGCATACACCTTGGTCACCTCGCGCGCCGCCCCCGGAGAAATCAACGTCGCCCACGCGCCCGTATCAAGAATGAAAAGCTTCAGCTTCGACTGGTTCAACGCCACGGGAAGCATCAAGCCGTGCCCCACCCGGTACACCGGTGTATAGTCCTTCATCTCCGGCGCAATATATCTGTCGAACGGACCGTTCTTCGCCTCCGCCACGGCCGGATTAGCTTTCGCCGCAGTCGGCTTGCCCGCTGCCGCATCCGCGCCGCTCGCGCCCTTCGCCGGGCCCTCATCATCGTCCGTGTCGCCCGTACCCAATTTCGGAGCTGTCGCCGCCTCTCCCGGCCTCGGCGGTAACGGATCGAGCTTCAGCCGTCTCCCGGGATAGTTCAGCGTCACCAGAAACTTGGAGAAAACATCCATCCCGATCAGTCCGTCCCCATCCGGGAACCTCTTGTTCGCCACCACCCCCACCGCGCAATCGTGAAATTCCAGGTTCCCTATCTGAATCGAGTCCGCGAATGCTGAATACCCCTTGTCATCCTCCTTGTCGCCAACGCCACCTATCACCGCCTCCGAAAAAGGCGTCAGCCCCGCGTGTTGCGCCACGCTCCGGCTCACCAGCAATCCACCCGCCCCGGTGTCGATCTGCAGTTGCGAGGAGTGATGATTCAACTTCACCTCCAGTCCAAACGCGCGAATGTGAGTGGCGTCATACAGAAGCGCAACGAAGGGAATCTCTGTCGAAGTTGCCGTCGATGTCAGCCGGCAAGCCTTATGCGGCTCGCTCAGCTGCTTCTTCATCCGCTCCAGGCCAAGCTCCTCGCGATGCTTCTCCTCCGCGTCGTCCCCGGTCTTGTCGGCCATATATTTCTCCAGCTCCGCCATCCGTTCTCGCGTCGGCAAAGTCCAAATCCACTCCCCGCGAATGTCCGGATCGCTGGGATCGAGTTGATGCGCCAGCAGAATCTGCGATTTTGCAACAGCGTAGCGCGAAGTCAACCGCGCCACACGGGCCAGCACCAGATGCGCGCGCGGCAGGCAAGGGTCCGCCTTCAGCGCCAGGGCGATCGCTCCCGGTGCCTCCCACGGCGTCCCATCCCGGTACTCAACCTCCGCCTTGGCCGTAAGCAGCGCCGCCGAGTTCGCATTCGTCTTAAGCGCCGCCTCCACCGTATCCGCCGCTTCCTGCGTCTTCTGCTCCCGCAGCAGCACCCGCACCAGGCCCGCGGTCAGCTCAGCATCGTCCGGCGTCTCCTTCAGCGCCGCCCGATACAAACTCACCGCCTTGTCGTAATCCGCCGAAAGAAAAGCCGCCTCCGCCGCGGTCGGCGCGTGCGCCTGCACAACTGTACAATTGGCCGCCCACGCCCCCAAAGCGCCAAACGCAAACCAACAGACAATCGCCGCCAAACCTAACTTCCCGCCCCAACCCATCACACAAGACCCTTTCACGCTCATGCGAGATAATAACACCCAACATGACTTAAGCCCCCCATTCGCCAAACGCGCAAACCATACCAGCCCAGCCAGTTTGGGCGGCCCCGCAACTCCCAAGCGCCAACGGCGCAAACCATACCAGCCCTGCCCACCGGGCTGGGTCCCAGTCGCCATAATCACCCGAGAGGGCTGAAAGCCCGCCCCATCGTCTCAGCGTCCTTCCCAAATCCGCCCGCTTACCCGCAAATCGAAGAGACTCAGCCTCGGAACCCCTCCCCGCTCTTTTTCCAGCTATTGTTAAATTGCGCTTCTTCTTAACTCCAGAAACACCTGACAACCCCATTAAAATCGCCCTGATCAAGCGAACTCCAAGCGGCACGGTCACCAATCTCGGCACCGTGCTCGATACCACCGGTGGCACCATCGGCATCGGGCCATGGGAGTTCAGCCTGGCGGCCGACCTCGCCAGCAACATCTACTACGTGACGCCCCCGTGGAACAGCCCGAAAGGCGAAGTAGCCGGAGCGCTTTACAAATTCGGAACCAAGGCTCCGCTGGTCGAAAACCTGTCCTACCCTGCAGGCATCGCCACCGATTACGCCGGTAACGTCTACTTTGGCAACCTCACCACGAGCCCATTCAATGTGGAGTTGATGGAGTACACCACCGACGGAGACAAAAACGATCTGGGCTCGCTCTTCAAGACCACCGGAGGCATCTCATTCGGCGGGTGGGCCTTCGACCTCGCTGTCGATCCAGACGGCAACGTCATCTACAACGTGCCCAACACCTCCACAGGCGAAAAAAGCAACGGCGCAATCCGCCAGTTCGCCGGCCTGAGCAGCCAAACGCTGGCCTCCGGCCTGGATTACCCAACCGGACTCTCGGTGGATGCGCTGGGAGACATCTATTTCAACGACTTCGACTATGGCGCAGGCACCGTAGAACTGAAAGAGCTTCCCAAGGGAGGCACAGTTCAATCAATAGGCCAAACCTACAAGGGCGGCTTCGAACTGGGACCCTGGGCATTCGATGTCGTCGCCTACCGGCCGCCCACCGCAGCGCCCGTCTTCAAGCCTGCGCCGGGCACCTTCACTTCCGTTCAGTCGGTCACCCTGTCCGACCCCACGCCCGGCGCCAAAATCTACTACAACATCAACGGAGTCAATCCGCCCACCACCAGTTCCACTCTGTACACCGGACCAATCCTGGTGCCAGGCTCCGAATCGATCAGCGCCATCGCGGTATCGCCTGGATACGTAAGAAGCGGCGTGGCCAACGCGACTTACGACATCGATCCTCCGGCAAAAAACCCCGTCATCTCTCCGGCCGCGGGCACTTACGCGAACCCGGTGACTGTAACCATCACAGACGCAACCGCTGGCGTGGTAATCTACTACATCCTCAACGGAGCGGCCCCAAGCGCAACCTCCACACCCTACAAAGGTAGGTTCACCGTATCCTCAAGCGAAACCGTCAAGGCCATTGCCATCGCCAAGGGTTACACCAACAGCGCCGTGGCGTCGTCGGCCAACACAGTCAAGTGAACGCAAAACCATCGGGCAGGTGGCCCACCATCAGCCCAGCAACAAGAGCCGGGTGCCCCATTCCTCCCCGCTTTTGGGAAGGCTGGGAGATCACAAAAGCCAGCCCGTTCTTGCATTTGTCTTTGCTCCGCAGCCCGACGCATGTTCCCGGAACGCCACGAAACCCGCATTTGCGTAGAATTACGCTCCATTCAGGCATAATCGAATCAGATTAACCCTCGCCCACAGGCAGGCGAGCCCACCCCGGCGTCAAGAGCGAAAGGTGCTCACAAAAAGTGCACAAAAGTGCACCTTAACGCGCAAGTGACCACCAGATAAACAAACCATAATCAATAGCTTACAGTCAATACTTAACGCAAGTAGGCCACCCCCCCTTTTGCCGGAAATCGACTGAATCGCGCGCAAATCTCGGAGTTCCGAGAGACCGTCGCGAAGCAAACCGCAACCCATCTTCCATCGCATGAAATCGACCGCCGTACAATCGAGAGTGTGGCGGCAACTTCCTCTGTCCCCGAAACCAGCCTCATCCAGTCCGCGCCGCAACCGGCGCGCATACTGCATCTTTGGCACCTAACCAGCCTCGACGCGCCTACAGTCGCCGTAGTCTGGGCGCTCGCCTTCGCCCGCGCCGCGCACGTGGCGCTTCCCTGGTGGATTCCCGCAATCCTCGCCCTCGGCACCTGGTCTGTCTACATCGGCGACCGCCTCCTGGATGTCTATCTCGCCGCGCGCCGCAACGTCGGTCCGCTCCGCGAGCGTCATCACTTCCACTGGCGTCATCGCCGCCTCTTCCTGGCCTTCGCCGCCGTCGCGACCAGTCTTTCGCTGGTCCTGATTCTCCGCTTCATGCCCATCGCCGCCCGCGAACGCAACTCCGGCCTCGCCCTCGCAGCTCTCCTCTACTTCACCGGAGTCCACGGCAAATGGCGCCTTCCAGCGCAGCTCCGAATCTCGCCCAAGGAACCGCTGGTGGGCGCAATCTTCACCCTCGCCTGCGCCGCTCCCACCTGGGCGCGCGCCGGGAACCGCCTCGAGTTGCTCCCCGCGGTGCTGTGCTTCACGCTGCTAGCATGGCTCAACTGCCACGCCATCGAAGTGTGGGAATCGGTGGATACGCCACCGAGCGCAAGCATCGATGCGCTGGGTACGCTCCTAAGCGCTGTCTGCATCGCCAGCGCGGGCGCTCTCGGGGCCTTCCACCTGCGCGGCCAGACGGCTCTGCTCTCCGCCGCGGCAGGCTGCGCACTCCTGCTCGCTCTGCTTGATCGGCGCAAGGACGGACTAACTCCACTTTCGTTGCGCACCTGCGCCGATCTCGCCCTGCTCACTCCAGCGGCCCTCCTCGTCCTTCTATGACCGCGCCTCCCAACTTCAACCGCCTAGCCCGCGCCTACCGCTGGATGGAGTATCTGAGCTTCGGCCCGCTCCTCCAGCGTTGCCGCTGCCACTTCCTGCCGCGACTCGCCGCGGCTGAGCTACGAACAGCTCTCGTCCTCGGCGATGGCGACGGGCGCTTTACGGCGCGCCTGCTGGCCGCATCCCCTGGCATTCACGTAGACGCGGTCGACGCAAGCACCGCGATGCTCCGGCAGTTGGAGAGCCGCACGTTAGGCCTTTCCGTCACCACCCATTGCGCAGATGCGCGCCTCTGGCATCCGGACCGGACCGGATACGACTTAGTCGCGACTCACTTCTTCCTCGATTGCCTGACAACCACCGAAGTCGCCGCGCTTGTCCAACGCCTTACACCAGCAACTGCGGAAAATGCACACTGGCTGGTTTCGGAGTTCGCTCAACCAACGACTGCCTTTGGCCGTCTCGTCGCAGCGCCGCTGGTGGCGCTTCTCTACAAGGCCTTCCGAGGGCTCACTGGCCTTGAGCCACAGACTCTGCCTCAGCACCGTCTGGCACTGTCGCAGGCGGGCTGGCGTCTCGAAGCCGATCGGCCGCGCCTTTTCGGGATGCTGGTCAGCGAACTCTGGCGACGCGACCATCGACTGGCACGCTAGCGCATGTACACCAGCAGCGCGATGCCCGCAGTCAGCACCCCAATCGGAATCCAGAACTGCACATCGGTCAAAACTGCCTTCAGCAATCGATCGCTCCCTCGCACAACAGAGTTGATTCCGGCTGCCAGATTATTTAGCAGAACCCAGTCTGGCGCCAGAGCCGCCAACCCGCGCCCGCCAGCAGAATCACGGACAAAAGAGTCAGTCCCACCAGCCAGCGCATATCCATGGCGATGGCTGGAACCGCAGCCGACCGCCCCAGCGCCACAAACACCGCAACAGCAACGGCAACGATCGCGTAGTCCCACCAGCGCCGGCCACGCGCATTGCCGGTAGACGTTCTGCCCAGTTGAGCAAACCTCGTCTGCGCGGAATCAAGCTGGTAGTGGCTGCATTCCCGTTCCAGTGCGCGATCGGTCGAGGCAAGCTCGCCAATGGACGCCTCGGCCGATCCGATGCACAACGCGCCCAGAATCATGATGATCGAGCCGCACACGACCAACAGGGCATGGGATCTATCGACACCGGAAAGCTCGCCGAAGACCAAAGCCCCCCACGCAAGCCCCCAAAGCTGATTCGTATTCGAAAGCGGAATTCCCCTGCCAATGCCGATGTACTTGGTAGCGTATTGCTGAAACAAGTCCCCAACCACCCAACAAAATCCGCCCAGGAACAGCCAAAAAAGGACGCCCCGGTTCATCGCCAGTTCTCGGGTTACCTGGCGCAGGCCGCCATTGAGCGTAATTGCAAGCAGAAACATGGTCACCAGTTCGCCGACCGTAAAAACCGTCACAAACGAAAGAGGGTTCATGCCGCTGAGATACGCCTTTCGATAGGGCACATACATGGTGCCCCACATGAAACTTGCGCCGAGCGCCGCGAGAACTCCTGCGACCGCGTGGACCGATCCGCTGCTTTGCGCCGAGCCCGCATTGTGCAGCAGGCTAAATCCGAGCATGATGGCCGCAGCCACCACGGCCACGGCGCCGCCAATCACCTTGAACCAATTGGCCGGAGACGCGCCCCGCAATTCGCGAAAAAGCAGCCAGCCCCAGAAGATTCCAATCAGGCAATTGGTATTCCAAAGCGGAAAGGCGATGGCCAGGCCCACATTGCGAATCGCAAAAACCGTAAGCGTGTTCCCGACCGCCCATAGCGCACCCGCCAGCACCGCCCAGATCATCAGGTGCGGTTTGGAGCGCAGGTCGTCAAAGACCGATTCAGTGCCGCGCAGAAGCGTGGGAAAAGTCCAGCGTGCGACGAACACGCCCGCCACCATGCACAAAGAAACCGTGAATGGAGATAGCCCGGTAAGCACCAGCTTCGTGGGCGCCTCCGCGCCTCCCAGCCACGCGCCGGCCGCGATAGCGCAGACCACCCCGAGCCGGTGCAGTCGCGTCGATTCGGTAAGCCTCTGATCAGGTAACGCGGCCACCAATCTCCAGAACCCTCGCAAAGGGAAAAGCTGAGCGCATACCGTTCAGAAAACACCGCTCAGCCAAACCAACCTATCACGTCCGGCCCCGGGGCAGGCAAACTCACCCCTCGGGCTACTGCCTTGCTGAATAAAGCGCGTCGGCTTTGGCCTGCTCAGCGGTTGCATCTTTCGCCCGCCCCTGCCGTGCGTATGCCAGCGCCAGTTGCCTGTGTGCCTCTGCGAACGTCGGATCGGCAGCGACAGCCTCCTCATAGCGACCCACAGCGCCGACAATCTCTCCCCGCTGCAACAGTTGATTTCCCGCATTGGTGCTGAAAGTGGCACGCTGGCGATTTACCGCGGTCCGGCTGAGATCGGCAGCCACCTTGCGCTCCGTCGCCGCCTCGTCGTGCTTGCCCTGCTCGGCGAGAACTCCGGCCAGGGTCAGATGCGGTCCAGGTTGATTGGGAAGAAGCTCCACAGCCCGGCGCAGCGCGGTGACCGCCTCATCCTGCCGGTCTAGCTGCTTGAGAACGCTGCCCAGGATAGCCCAGCCATCGCCGTTCTCTGGGCGGAGAGCAAGCGCCGCCCGCAGTTGAGTTACGGCGTCTTCCAAGCGGCCAGACTGCATGTCAAGGATGCCCAGCGTGTAAGGCGGATCGGGCAGCGTTGGGTCGAGACTCGCCGCCTTGTTCAGCTCGCGGGCAGCGTCGTCCATTCTGTCCTTTAGCTTGTATGCCAGACCCAGATCGTAATGGATATGCGGATCGGTCGGGCCAAGCGACTGCGCGAGCTCGAATTGCACGATGGCCCCGTCGAAATCGGACTGCTGAAGATAGGCCACGCCCAGATCCTCATGCACCACCGGATCGTTCGGCGCTTCGGCCAGAGCCCTTTCGTAAATCGGAACCGCCTCCTTTGCCTTCCCAGTCTGAGTCAGCGCAAGCCCAAGATTTGCAAGGGCGGTGGGATTCTTCGGTTCAAGCTCCACTGCCTGCCGGAAGAGGGGAATAGCCTCATCCTGCCTGCCCAGTCGCTGCTCCGCCATGGCCAGTTGCAGCGCCGCGCCGGTGGGCGCCGGATTTGCCTTGATCGCCTCCTGAAGGTGAGGCACGGCGTCCTCGTCTCTGCCCGCAAGCTCAAAAATTCGTCCCAGTTGAAACTGCGCCATGGCGTTGCCCGGCGCTGAATCCACAGCTTTTCCCAGCTCCGTCGCGGCCTCGTCATACTGGTTCCGCTCAGCCAGAACCACCCCAAGATGCAAGTGTGTGCCGGCCGCGGCCAATGCATCTGGAGCGAGTCGGATGGCGGCGCGAAAGGCCGCCTCGGCTTCCGGCCATTGCATCTGCTTGGCCAGGAGCGATCCCAGCTGATCCTGCAATTGCGCCTCAAGGGCCGGATCCTCAGCGTTGGCCAATGCCGATCGGATCTGCGCGGCGGCGGACTCGAATTGTCCGGCAGCCGCAAGCTTCAACCCCAGCGCCTGCTGCGCCAAAGCAAGATTGGCGGGTGCCGATTCATCGAATCGACCCAGCGCCTTGTCCAGCTCCACGGTCCTTTCGAGTTCGGCGACCGCTTCCTCATGGCGGCCAAGCTGCTCCAGAATCGCGCCTAGCGCGGCGTGCGCTTCCGGCAGTTGCGGAGCTAACTGGGCCGTGAGCGCGAAATCGCGGCGGGCGGTCTCGAGATCGCCCGCCTGCATCGCGGCGTACCCCGCATGGAAAGCGGCGTCGGCCCTCCGAATCGAATCGGCGACAGGACTCTCCTGTGAAAACGCGAGAATGGGGATTGCGGCCAAGCTCGCGAAAACAAGGGCAACCAGCGGGCGCTGAAGTGGCAGGTACATTCCGGCTACCTCGTCTGGGCGGGTTCCTGCGCCGGTTTCGGATCGTTCCGGTGTTGGATCTCAACCGCCGTCTTGAATTCGCGATTCGAGTCCGCCACCGAGCCAAGCGCCCGATAGGCCTGCCCCAGGGCGTTGTGGATGACGAAGTTACCGGGATCCATCGAGAGCGCTCGATTCAGATAGTGCATTGCCTCCACCGGTTGGTTCAGCTTGACCAGAGCCTCTCCCAGCAAGATGTAGGGCCCGGTTGCGTTTGGCTCAAGCAGGACAGCCTTGTTGAGCGCTTGCCGGGCTTCCTCGTACTCGCCGTTGCGGATGTAAGCGTCGCCAAGCCGGTCGTAGAGCATTCCATTCAGTGGGTTCAGCTTCCGCTCCGCTTCCAGCTCCTGGATCGCCACCGGGAGTTCGCTCTTGGCCAGGGCTCGCTCGCCCAGCAATTGGTGGGCAAGAGGGAGATTGGGATTCAACTCCAAAGCCTTGCGCGCGTAGAGCGCCGACTCATCCGCATATTCCCTGCGCAGGAAGAGCCGGGCAGCGACCAGGTAGGCTTCAGCCGAGTCGGGGTCGAAGCCAAACTGCGCCGCAAAGGCCCGCCGGGCGTCGTCGTAGCGCTTCGTGTCGGTATAGCAGAGTCCGAGCACGTACTGGGGGTCGAGGTTGGCGTCGGCTACTGCCGCGTGAGCCCTCTCCAGTAGCGGGATCGCCTCCGTCGGCTTGCCCAGCCGGTACAAGGTCACCCCCCGCATCTCCAGCGACTCGTGATCGTTCGGAACCTGTTCAACCGCACGCGCGAAGGCCCTCTCGGCTTCCGGCAACAAATCCTTTTGATACAGGATCATCCCGCGCAGGCTTTCGACGCCCCCTTCTTCTGGCTGCTGAGCGGCCAGGACGGTCAACAATTCAAGCGCCTTGTCCAGACGCCCCTTCGCCGCCAGCGCCTTGGCATCGGCCAGCGTTGGAGCGGTAACAGCCGGAACGCGCGCTGAATCGTTTCCCTGCGCCGCAGCGGACGATGCTGCAACCAAAATAAGAAGAAAACCGAAGAATCTCATGGCACCGCTCAACTTAAGTTTATCCCCACAAAATGCGAGTGGGGAGCCGAAGCCCCCCACTCGCGGGTGTAACATCGCGCTTTGGATTAGAAGGTGAGCTTGAGCGAGAACTCAAGCTGACGGGGTCCCGGTCCAGGCGCTTCGCCGGTGATGGTTCCAGCCGACTCGATGTTGCCGCCAGGGTTGCCTGCGTTGATGTGGTTGAAGGCGTTCTGTGCATCCATACGGAACTTCATGTCGTAGTGTTCCCAGATGTTGAAGCTCTTCTGGAGGTTTATGTCCGCGTTGAAAAACTTCGGTCCGAAATACGTGTTGCGCTGAACGTTGCCAATGTTGTCCAGGCCAGGGTCGGTGAACGTGCCGCCAAGGGTCTGCGGCTGATAGAACGTCCATCCTGTGCCAGGGACATACTTTGTGAGGCTGGTGTGCAGGCGGCCAGTTGCATTCGGCTGGCAGGGTGCATCGCTCGGGACGTCGCCACCGCACGAGTTGAGGGTGAGCGAGAAAGGCAGGCCACTGGAAAGGTTCGCGGTCCAACCCAGCTCATAACCACCCACAATCAGGTCGGTAACGTGGTTGGCGCTGGTCAGGAACTGCTTGCCCTTGCCGACTGGCAGTCCATAGGTTCCGTACAGCGTCGCCGATTGATGGCGAACCTGCGAGTCGTTGCCAAATGTAACGGCTTTGCTCCAGGTGCGGTAACCGCTTGCGTAGTCCGTGGCGTGCGCGAACTGGTAGTTGAAGTTGGCGTTGAGCCCATGCCACGTTGCTTGAGCCAGCGTAACTTGGATCGCGTTGAAGTGGGTGTCCTGGTTATCCCCGTACAGGCTGATTCCTTGTGACCATCCGCATGCCCCAGATGGCAATGTGATATTCGGATCGGTCGGCTGCACGTAGACGGGGTCTGTGCAGGCCTTGAGCGAACCGCCGTAGTAGCGTTGCAGATAGTTCGTGACCGACGTCGCTCCCGTTGCAAAATTGATCGACTTCGGGTATCCATTTTTCGGCGTGATCGTCGGGTCGTAGTGCAGCGTCTGGCCGGTGGGGCTGAACGAACCCGGCAGGGTGATTGCCGCCTCGTTTGGATTGGTGTTGTTGCCATCTCCATCGCTCAGGGTGTGGGTGCCCTTGTTTCCGACATAGGCGACTGTCAGGGTCAGGCTTGGAGTCAAAGCACGTTGCACGGTAGCGTTCCAGGCGTCGAGCGTCGGGAACTCCATCGGGAACGTGCGAGCCTTGGAGTTGACTTGGCTTCCGGGATTGGGAAGCAACCCGTCGGCGGGAACAGTCGGTGGCGTGTATGGAATTGGCCCACCGCTCGTCGGTTGCGCCGAGGAGGTGGTGTCATTTGCGTAAATGCACCCGGGACTGGTCCCAGTCGTCGTAGGCGTCGACGAGGTGCCGAGGCAGAATGCCTGGCCGGTAGGAGTTGAGTTGGAGATGCTTTGGTTTGCCAGTACGGGCAGGTTCTGCGTAACCACATGGCCAAACACCGAGCCGAAGACGCCAATGTCGAAGCTGCGCCCATAGCCCGCGCGGATGACTGTCTTGGGGTTGAGTTGATAAGCCGCGCCGAGACGTGGCTCAAATTGCTTGTCCCACGGGAAGGTCCAGCCCATGTTCGACTTGATGCCGCCGATGCCTGCCACGTGCAGATAGCCGTCCTTCAGGTCCATCAAAGCGCCGTTACCCGGAGCATTGACCGACTCGGGGAAGTAAAGCTCCCAGCGAACGCCCAGGTTGAGGGTCAGCTTGTTGCTCGCGCGCCAGGTATCTTGAACGTAGAAGAACTCACGCTTCTGGAACTCCTTGGCGTTGGTCGAGCTCGACACGTATCGGTTGAAACTGGTCACGTCCCCCAGCGCCATCGTGGCGAAGCTGATGCCGCCCTGGGATCCTCCCGCAGCCAATTCAGCGGTGGTCAGGTTCTGATTAGAAGTCGGGTTGTTGTCGAAGTTGATGACGCCAGTTCGATCGTTGTCGGAAGGAACCCGGAGGTTCCGGCCATAGCGCAGATCCGTGCCAAGCTTTATGGCATGGTTGCCGATCGTCTTGGTCCAGTTGTTCACGATTTGGAATTGATCTTCCTTTTCCGTGAGCGGGCAGTTGCAGCGAGCGATATTCAAGCCATCGCCGTATAGCGGCTGCGTGTTGCCGCCTGCCAGGGTGCTCGGAAAGAAGCCTGGCGAGCCGCCCGTGATGGCTTGCGCCGTATTCAATCCCGGAATACCCAGAGCCGTCGCCCCTTGCGTTCCTTCGTCGTTCTTGATGTCGATGATGTTATAGCGCAGGTAGCCGAGGCGCAAATCCATGACCAAGGTCGGATTGAATACGTAATCCGTGCCCGCCGCCAGACTGTCGTCGGCACTTGTGGAGTTCCCACCGTAGCCGCCGATGCCAAATCCAGGCCCGCCTGCGGCACCGTACATCTGCGGACCGCCAAGTGCGTCGGTCCACCGCGAGAAGCGGAAGAACGCATTCGCCTTGTCGTTGATCGTCTCGTCGATACGGGTCACCCACATATTGCTGTTGAATACGCCCGTGCCGCTTCCTGTGGAGTTGGAATCAAGGCCGCCAAGAGGGCTGTTGGTAATCTCGGTTGCTGTGTATGGCTGCAGCAGCTTCAAAAGGCTGATGAACTGTGCCGAGACCTTGCCAATCGGAACCACGTTGCCCCCATAGGGTACTGGTGTTCCGCTTGAGTTGTCGTAAAGCTGGCCAGCAGGGAAAGGCGAAACGCCGGTCTTGAGCGGGTTGTTGACGCCGCCCGGCAGATTGGCCAGATACTCGCTGAAATCGCATCCTGAGCCATACTTAATGGTGTTGGTGCTCGTCCCGCCGAGGCAGGTGCTGGTTAGCAGTTTCGAAGGAAGCGTGTTCGTGTCGGTAACTCCGGACTTCTGGCGCTGCCCCTCATAGGAAAAGAAGAAGAAGCTCTTGTCCTTTTTGAGCGGACCCCCGATGGACATACCGAACTTGTTCTTTAAGCCCGCTGGAATCAGACCCGAGGTGCTTGTCGAACCCTCCGGCGGAGCCTGTGAATGCGGATCGCGCGCCAAATTGGCATTCCCGAAGCGAAAATCGTAAAAACTGCCGTGGACGCTGTTGGAACCAGACTTGGTCTGCACGGTTTGCACGGCCGCGACCGCCTTGCCCAACTCGGCGTCAAAGTTCTGCGTGGTGATCTTGGCGTTGGTGATCGAGTCCAGAGCGGGGTTGACGACAATGATGCCCAGAATCGGATCCTGGTTGTCGGTGCCGTCCAGTTCGTATGCCACGCCGCCAAACGCCTGACCGTCGATCTGAATCTGGCGCGACGCCTGCGGGTTTTCGTCCGCCGCGTGCGACCAGCCAAGCAGCTGTGCACCGGGCAGAAGCAATTGCAGGTTGGCGAAGTTCTGCCCTTCGATCGGGAGATCCTCCACTTGCTGTGCATCAAACGTCGCGGCCACGTCCGAGCGGTCCGTCTTCAGTTGCGGCTCGGTGTCGGCATTGACTTCGACAGTTTCAGTTGACCCGCCGGCGATCTCCAGCGCGATATCCACGCGTGGCGCCACATCGGCCTGCACCACGACGCCCTTGGT
>Ga0302320_10020110_pt1 | contig 13348 bp, 14 predicted proteins | sample Bog_T0_3_FD_202130 | JGI IMG/M metagenome (GOLD analysis project Ga0302320, IMG submission 202130) | Peat permafrost microbial communities from Stordalen Mire near Abisko, Sweden - Bog_T0_3 | ecosystem: Environmental > Terrestrial > Soil > Wetlands > Peat | place: Sweden: Abisko, Stordalen Mire...
CCCCGTTTTCGAAACAGCGCTACATTGAAACCCTCAAGATGATGTTCGATCTCCTTGCCCGGTCGCGCAAAGAGGGCGCAATTGCAATCGAGGGCGATATTGAAGACCCCGACAAGAGTCCAATCTTCTCCAGATACCCCAAGTTTCTTCGAGACCATCATGCCCGCGCTTTTGTCTGCGACACCATGCGCATGGCTATTACCGGCGGCGTGAACGCTTTTGACGTGGACCAGATGATGGAGCTCGACATGGAGGTCCATCATCATTCCGCCACCAAGCCGCACGAGGCTTTGAGCAGCATGGCCGATGCGCTCCCTGGCCTGGGAATCGTGGCCGCGGTGCTTGGTGTCGTCGTCACCATGGGTTCGCTCGGAGGCCCTCCGGAAGAAATTGGGCACAAGGTGGCCTCCGCCCTGGTGGGCACCTTCCTTGGAATTCTGCTGTGCTATGGCGTCGTAGGTCCGCTGGCTTCGAATATGTCGAAGACCGTGGATGAAGAACAGAGCTATTACCACGTCCTGCGAGTCGTGATTCTTGCCTTTATCAAAGGCACATCCCCCATCCTGGCGGTCGAGATGGGGAGGCGTACGATCCCGGAGCATTGCCGGCCGAATTTCTTCGAGGTTGAGAAGGCCTGCCGAGAGAAAACAGCGGACACTGAGGCTGTTTCTAAAGCCGCATAGGTGGACAAAAATGGCGAATGAAGATCAAGTTGTAATCATCAAGAAGAAGAAGGGCGGCCACGGCGGCCACCACGGCGGAGCGTGGAAGGTGGCCTACGCCGACTTTGTCACGGCCATGATGGCCCTGTTTATTGTGCTGTGGCTGATGAACAGCAGCAAGCCGATCCAGGCAGCGGTGGGCGGCTACTTTCGCGACCCGTATGGATCGGCCCAGAAAATGGGGACGCAACTGGAAGCGGCGGGCGACCCGGGCGACGCAAAAACGCAGGATATGGACAAGGTGAAAGCGGACCTGCTGAAGGCCATGGGCGGGATGCAGGACTTCGATAAACTGCAGAAGCTAATTGAGATGACCGTGACTCCGGAAGGTTTGCAGATCGAATTGATGGAGTCTCCGAACGGGACCTTCTTTGAAAATGGCAGCGCCCAGGCTACTCCCACTCTGCAGGGCCTCCTGAAGATTCTGTCCCCGGTCGCGGGCAAATTGCCCAATCCCATTTCAATCGAAGGACATACCGACTCCAAACCGTTTACCGACTCAACGAATTATGGCAATTGGGAGCTCTCAACGGACCGCGCCAATATGGCCCGGCGCATTATGGAGACCAGCGGGTTAGATGCCAAGCAGATCGTCCAGGTGCGCGGCTTCGCCGACCGCAAATTGCGCAAGCCTCAGCAACCGGAAGACGCCTCAAATCGCAGGATCACGGTGATCATCCAGTACATGGTGAATCCCATTCAGCCACATCCGTATGTCAGCAACGGGACTCTGCCGGGGATGAAGTAGATGCAGGGAATAGGGCGATAGGAAATAGAAAGGCCGCTTCCAGCCTTCAGCCGTCAGTTCTCAGCTTTCAGTTGTCCGTGCCGCAGTTTGTCGGTAGTTCTCTCAGCAGCGCCTGGGCAAACTTGATATTCATCTTCCGAAAATGCTGTAAAAAGCTCAGCCTGCAGGTGTAAAAAAAGCTCAACTTGCAAACTGAAAAAAAGGCCACGGATTGCGGCTTGCAGGTGGGGAAAATGGGCATCGCGGAATTCCGAGGCGGAAACCTCAGCCTGGAGGTGGAGGAATTTGGCCGGAAGCTCAAGCTGCAAGTGGAGCAAAACATGAAATCGGAGCGTTTTTGAGTCGTTTTTGGTGCGATTTTGCGCGATTTTTGTGTCGTTTTGTCGACGTTGAAAGCAGGGACGAGGGACTAGGGACTAAGGGACTGAGGCACGGGCATGAATGCGCCGCTCCCTCCCGATAAGAGGCAGGATGGGGGTAACAGAAGGTTGGCCTCCGGGGACGCCCACTCATCGACCAAAAGACGCTCGATGAATGGGGCACAGTTTTATCTTCCGCGGGTCTGCTTCGCCGGGGGGGCTACGGCATTTTCCGAAGATGAATATCAAGCTTGCTCCGGCAGTTTGCGTCGAGGGGCGCAGCGTGCTTTTGGAGGTCCCGCAGGGGCTAAAGCCCGGCCCATTCTGCGGACCTTATCGGCCCCCTTCGACTTCGCTCAGGGCAGGCTCCAAAAGCCGTGCCCTTGTTACAAAGCCCCTTCGGCCGGATTTTCCGCAGCCTGTGAAGCCCACGTTGTTTCTGTTGCCTTTTCGGCACGACTGAAGTCGTTCCCCGACACACGGCGGATTTTTGAAACAGGCTTCAGGGAAATGGAATCACCGGGGTCGGGACCCTCTGATTTGCGATCGAGGCAATATATTCGACCGTCATCCTTCGTTCCCAGGGCGACCGGAAGATGAAGGTCAGGCCCACCTGGTATTCCTCGACGTAGGCGATCTGGCCTTCGAGTTCGAGCACGCCTGCCGGATGGCGCAGAGTCAGCACGCCGGAATTGCCGAGTTCCAGCAAGCCGTCGAACCAGGCTCGAATGCCCGTATCGCTGACATCCCTGCAGAGTCCGTGGAATGTACCCGCATCCGTCACAAAATCAACCTTGATGCCCGCATTGATGCGGCAAGGCCTGTATTCAAACCGGCGGATCGTTTTCGGGTCGCTCATTTTTTGGAGCCCTCTCGGAATCTGAAGGCCGAGATGATTGCCCATCAGAAATGCCGTACTGTCCATCGGCGTTTTGCTCGAGAGGTTTCAACCTTGAGTCCGGCGCCCCATTCTCCGGTTTCCACAGGGTGCGCTGCGAGTGGTTCGATTGGCCCGTTAAAGCCTTGATCTTCAACAGAAAATTCACCAATGGAATCTTTTAGGCCCCGATATCGCCGAGTTTGGTTAATTTATGTCGTTGCCGTTCGATGCAAATGGTGATTAAATGACAGCAAATGTCATCCCTAAGTTCGCAATCTGGGCCCCCAGGCGGTAATTCGGGACAAAACCCCGCGATGATTCCCAATTTCGTTGAAAAACGCCTGCATGACCGCGTGCAGATTGCCGGACCGAGAATTCTGATTGTTGACGACGATGTCGCGCTGGGAAAGTTCCTAAGCCGCGAACTCGGCAAACGGCAATTCGCGGTCGAGATCGGTCAACTTGGCGAGGCAATCTTCGACGACATCAGAGAATCCAACTGCGACCTTGTGATTCTCGATCTGAACATGCCCAAGATGGACGGGATGGCGATCCTGAAACGGGTTCGTGTGAACCAGCCGCGGCTGCCGATTCTTGTGCTGACGGCGAGAAATCGAACCGAAGACCTGCTGTTGGCGATGGAGCAAGGCGCCGACGACTATCTGATCAAGCCGTTCTCGTTCCTGGAACTTCTGGCGCGTGTTCGCAGCTTGCTGCGCCGCAATTCCGCTGCTCCGGCCAGCTCGTCGCTGATCGGAAATCTGGCCATTAACCGGGAAGACCACACGGTCACGCGCGGCGAGCGCCGTATCGACCTGACCGTGCGCGAGTTTGCGCTTCTCGAATACCTGATGAATAACGTGGGGAAAACCGTATCCCGTGCAACCCTCATGCGCGATGTATGGAACCTGCCGTTTGACCCGTCGACGAACATTGTCGACGTGTACATGAAATATCTGCGCGACAAGATCGATGTCGACGGAGAAGAGAAGTTGATCCGCACGGTCCGCGGCGTTGGATACGTTCTGAGAAGCGATGAACTGGGATAGTGTTCCCATGCGGAGACCGCAGGATGGATTCTCCGGGCAGCACGTTCCTTACCTTTTCATTTCTTTATGCCACACTTCGTCGTTCTTCATTTGCAAGAGCGCTGAATGCAGACGCGAGGCATGCAGTGGATCTCGCATAGTCTAAATCCAAGGTCCCCCCTTGTGAACATGTTCGGCAGCCAGCCGCTCTTCTGCGCACGTATTAGGATGTACAGAAGGCACGGTCTCAAATGTTCGTGTTATACGTTGCTCTAGTTTCGTGAGAAGCCGAGTGAAGCCGCCGCATGATCGGAAGGTAAATTCATGAGTTCGCCGCTTTTTCCGAACTTCCGCCAGGACGAGAACTGCACGATTGGTGTGTTGCTTGTCAGTCCGAACAGCAGGCTTCGCCTTGAACTCAGGGAAAAGCTCAATCAGGAGCGCTGGAACCTGACGGAAGCCACGAGCGGCGCCGAAGCGTTTGAATGTCTCCACGAAAGCGCAAGCGACATTCTGCTTCTTGACCCGATGCTCCCCGACCTGGAGCCGGGCGAATTCAGCGCCATGGTACGTGACCAATTTCCCAACGTGCAGATTCTCTCAGTGAATTCGCACACGGGCCAGCTGGTTTTGGGCACCTCGTCCCCCACGCCCATATCGACTGAACTTACGAGCGTGTTATACGACGGTGCAAGCGTGCGGTCCAATTCCTTTTCCCCGGCGCAACTCCAGCGCATGAGGTCGGGAACCGAGGGGCGTGTCAGCATTCGCGGCATGATTGGCGACTCGGAAGCAATGCAGCAGGTCTACGAACTCACCCACATGGTGGCCCGCCGGAATACCACGGTTCTGATACTTGGCGAAAGCGGAACCGGCAAGGATCTGGTCGCACAGGCGATCCATCTCATCAGCTTGCGCCAGAAGCAGCCATTCGTGGTGATCAACTGCGCGGCCATCCCCGAACCCCTGCTCGAGGCCGAACTGTTCGGCTATGTGAAGGGTTCATTCACGGGAGCGGTGCAGTCGCGCATCGGGCGTATCCATGCGGCTCATGGAGGAACCCTGTTTCTTGACGAGATTGGCGACATGCCGCTGGCCCTGCAAAGCAAGATGCTGCGTTTTCTTGAGCAGGGAGAGGTGCAGCGTCTTGGCGGCAACGACAATCTGAAGGTGGATGTGCGGGTGGTGGCCGCAACCAACGCCGAACTGCAAACCCAAGTGAAGCAGCACCTGTTCCGCGAGGATTTGTATTATCGCTTGGCGATTTTTCCCATCAAGCTGCCGCCCCTCCGCGAGCGGCATGGAGACGTGGACAAGCTCGCCGCGGGATTCTTAGACAAGTTCTGCCCCGGAGTGGCCCTGAGCGCCGAGGCGCTCGAAGTTCTGCGCCAGCACGACTGGCCCGGCAATGTGCGCGAACTGAGAAATGCCATGGAGCGTTCGAGCATTCTGGTCGGCAGCGAACGCGAGATTCTGCCCAGGCACGTGATTCTATAGCAGATAGAGCGTGAGCCTTCCTTATCTAAATTAGGTTCCGGTGCGATTCGACGATCTTTCGATTCCCATTTTTGCATGCATGGCCCGAAATGGCCCTCATCGTGCATAGCTAATAGGCAGATGCTGCCTAGTTCTCATTTCAAGCCAATAAACGCCCGCCGCGCCGATCGTCGAACCGGAGGCCAGGCACCGGTGCAGGCCGCCGGCAGCGAACAGCGCCAAGACGATTCCAATCGTCAGGCAGGGCTGCCGGTGGGCATGCAGGCGGGTGGCGCGATGCTTCTGGCCAACGAGTTCTCAGAATTCATAGCGGCGGCCTCGCAGTTGGAGAAGTCGTACCGCACGTTGCAGGAAGAAGTCTCAGTACTTGGCCGGGAGTTGGCAAAGCAAAATGCCGCACTGAATACCAGCCTGGCTGAAAACGAGCGCATGCGGCTGGCTTTGCAGCAGATTGTCGATTCTATGCCGTGCGGAGTCCTGGTTCTCGATTGCAGCGGAGAGATCACGATGATCAACCCGGAGAGCCGCCGGCTTCTGGGACTTGATGGGCCGGAGCTTAGCCTGGGAACTTGCGCAAGCTTGCGGCAGATCTCTGAATTGAGCGGCGTAAACCTGGAAGCTGTGGCAGAGAACGCGGCAGATAGCAATTTGGGCAGCGATTCAGGACAGGAATTCCGCGTTCGCGACTCGGCGGAAAATCGTTGGCTCGAAGTGCGCAAGCGGGGAGTCTTCCACCAGGAAAAGCACGGTGTGCGGCCCGACCAGACCATCTTGATTCTGCGCGACATCACAGCGCAGAAGCGCTCTGAACAGGAGCGAGAGGCAGGGCGCAAGGCGATGGCCCTGGCCGAGATTACAACCATTCTTGCCCACGAAATTAGAAATCCGTTAGCGTGCCTGGAGCTGATTGCCGGGTTGATTGAGGGAGACGACGATCGGCGTGGGGAATGGATTTCTAATTTGCGCGCCGGCATCCGCTCCTTATCGGGAATGGTCAATAACGTCTTGACCTTCCATGGGTCCGGCTCCCTGGCACTCACGCCGGTCAGCCTTTCGGCGTTCATGGGACAGGCCATTCAGTTCGTTCAGCCGATGGCGGATCAGGCAGAGGTGACATTGAATCTGCTTGCCTGTAACGGCCAGGCAATGGTGATGGGCAATCAGAGCGCGCTGCAGCAAGTGGTTCTGAATCTGGTTTCGAACGCCATTCGCCACACGCCCGCTGGAGGCTCGGTCACGGTTTTGCTTCGGCGTGAGGGCCATGCTACCGGCGCTGGCCTTGGAGAAAATGCGGGCGGACAAGTCGCCCTAGAGTTTTCCGACACGGGCTGCGGAATCCCATCGGACCAGATTGCGCACCTTTTCGAGCCAGGTTTCAGCGGCAGCGGAGACTCATCCGGGCTGGGGCTGGCAGTTTGTCAGCGGATCATGAAACAACATTGCGGCCGTATCTCCGCTTCGAGCCGCACTGGCTCGGGCGCACAATTCACACTTCATTTTCCTTTGCTTCAAACGGAACTGGTGCCTGCATGAACAGCAATCTTTCCAATGCAAGAAACTCTTCAGTGCTCGTGGTCGACGATGAACCCGGAATGCGCACAGCATTGCAAGCGAACTTTCAACGTTACGGATGGCGTGTTGAAACTGCCAACGGGGTTCGCGACGCGGCGCGGGCGGTGGAGCTGGCCAGCTTTGACCTGGTGGTGACCGACATTCGCATGCGCGATGGCGACGGATTTGAAGTGATGTGCTCGGTGCTGAAGGATTCGCCGAATACCGCGGTCATTCTGCTGACTGCATTCGGCAGTGTGCCGGAAGCGGTGGAGTCGATGCGCGTGGGCGCATTCGACTATCTGACGAAACCAATTTCTTTCGACCAGCTACAGGCCGCTGCTACGCGGGTGATGGAGCGAATCAACAAGAAGGCTACCTCGGATCAGGCTGCGAATCAGATCCAGCACACGGGGATCATCAATTCGGGAATCGTCGGGCGCTCGCCATTGTTGTTGCAGGCTTTGCAGCGCGCGCGCGCCGCCGCCAGCACCGACGCGGATGTGCTGATCGAAGCCGAGAGTGGCACTGGCAAGGAATTGATGGCGAAGTTCATCCATCAATCCAGTGGCAGAAGACGCAAGCCATTTATTGCTGTCAATTGCGCAGCCGTCCCCGAGCACTTGCTCGAGAGCGAACTGTTCGGCCACGCCAAGGGCGCCTTCACGGGCGCAAACGCAGCCAAGGCCGGCAAGTTTGAACTCGCAGAAGGCGGCACTTTACTTCTCGACGAAATTGGTGAGATGCCGCTGAACCTCCAACCGAAGCTGTTGAGAATTCTTCAAGAGCGCGAGTTCGAAAGACTGGGCGAGACGCGTTCCATTCACCTCAACATTCGTGTGATTGCCACTACCAACGCGTCGCTTGCTTCCATGGTCGATCAAGGACGCTTCCGTTCCGATTTGTACTATCGGCTCAACGTAATTCCTCTTTCAATTCCCAGGCTGCGCGATCGTTTGGAAGACATTCCGGCACTGGCCACGCACTTCGCGGAGCGATTCGCCATCGAGACAGAAAGCCCGATTCCGGTGCTTGCCGCAAGTTTCATCGAGAGGCTTCAGAGCTATGGCTGGCCCGGCAACATTCGGGAACTCGCAAATTTCATGCGCCGCGTGCTGTCGCTGAATCGGGGCGCAACCATCGACGCCGCGTGCTTCGACAAAGAGTTGCAGCCGTTGGGAAAACCGCAAGCCACTTCGCTTGCGATGCCGGCTCCCGGAACGCCCATCTCGGTGATCGAAAAAATGCACCTTGAGAACACACTCGCTCTCGCGCACGGAAACCGGACTCATGCCGCAGTCATGCTGGGAATCAGCCTGCGCACCATGCGCAACAAGATCAGGGAGTACGGACTCCCGCCAAGGAGATACGCATGAGTCAGCCTCTGATTTCGACACTCGAGACGTACCTGAAATTGACTTCGAGCCGCGAACAAGCGATCTCGGCGAACATGGCCAACGTGGATACGCCGGGATACCACACGCGCGACATTAACTTCGAAGGCGAATTGAACAAGGCAATGAATTCAACGCTAAGTCCAGCGGAAGATGGATCCGGAACCATGCAACTGACGCCGGCCGTACAGGAAGTGCAAGGGCTCGCGGAGCGGCCTGACGGCAACAACGTGAACTTCGACCGCGAGGGTCTGCTGCTGTCACAGACGCAATTGCAGTATCAGATCGGCATTCAGTTGATCAAGAACGAGTTTCACGGATTACTCAGCGCCATTAATGGAGGGAACTAGCCATGAATCTATTCGACTCATTACAAGTCAGCGGATCGGCGCTGTCAGCGGAGCGGCAACGCTCAGAGATTATCGCTGCAAATCTGGCGAACGCGCAGACGACTCATACCGAAGCGGGCGGACCGTTTCATCGCAGGGAAGTCGTCTTCCAATCTTCGAATTCGTCGCCCTTCCGGCTGGCCCTCGATAACACGGGCAGTCTTAACGCGCCGGCTCCTGGCAGCGTGCAAATCACAGATGTTGTCGACGATCCCACGCCGCCCGTGATGCGCTACGAGCCCGGTCACCCGGACGCGAACAAGGAAGGTTATGTCGCCTATCCGGCGATTAATCCGGTCACCGAAATGGTGGATCTTATGGGCTCTGTGCGGGCCTACCAGCTGAACGCGTCGGCGGTGCAAGCGGCAAAACAGATGGTTCAGCAATCGATCGACATCCTGAAGAGCTAAGAAAAGAGTTAAACGATGAGTGCTTCCATTTCAAATCTTGGCGCCATTGGCAACATCGGCGAACTCCCGAAACTATCGTCCCTCGAACCAGCCAATGCGGAGGGAGGATTCAGCGGGGTTCTGTCAAATGTTCTTCAGCAAGTGAACCAGCTGAGCGGCGGAGCTGAGCAGCAAATCGGCACCCTGCTGAAAGGCGGCAACGCGGATGTGAGCAGCGTGATGATTGCGGTCGAGAAGGCCGACGTCGCGTTCCAGTTGATGATGCAGGTTCGCAACAAGATTGTGAACGCGTATCAGGACATCGAAAAGATGCAGTTCTAAAGCGTGTTTCAAAAGCATTCTGGCGGAAGTCGGCTTCGGTCCCGCAGGGGCTAAAGCCCGGAGTTTTAGGGCTCTTTTCGGCACGACTGAAGTCATGCCCTGACACACAGTGGGTTCTTGAACCACGTTGTGAGAAATCGCGGCAAAGTTTTAGACGAAATCCGATTCTCAAGAAGCATTTCCGGACACATGGTCCGGCGAAAACAGTGAAGGCGAGAAGAGATGGCGGTCAAGAATCAAGTAGCAGTCGCGAAGCAACCTGTAGCCCCAACTCAGGTGATGGATCGCGTAAAGACGTTCTGGACCGGGCTTCGTCCGCGGCAGCAAGCCTATCTCGGAATCGGTCTCGCCGTGACGCTGGCTGTCGCCATCTTCTTCGCGAAAATGATCGCAACTCCGGATTACAAGCCGCTGGTGAAGGGGCTCGAACCAGCAGACGCACAGGCGATCTCAGCGCAGTTGGATGCGAAGAACATCCCCTATCAACTCAGCCCGGATGGCACATCGATCAGTGTCGCAGCAGACCAGGTGGATGCGGCCCGGCTCGAAGTGGCCTCGCACGATACCACGCACAATGGACGCATCGGCTTCGAGATCTTCGACAAGGTGTCGTGGGGACAAACGGAGTTCGACGAAAAGGTCAATTATCAGCGCGCGCTCGAAGGCGAACTTGAGCGGACGATCCAGACCATGAGCAATGTCAAGAGCGCTCGCGTGCATCTGGTGATGGCGACCGACTCGGTATTTACGGATCGCGAGCGCGGCGCAAAAGCATCGGTCACACTGCAACTTCGCCACGGGAGCCTGTCGAGAGAACAGCTTTCGGCTATTTCGCGGCTGGTTGCGGGCGCTGTGGACGAACTGAAACCGTCCGACGTGACGATTGTCGATGCGGACTCGAATGAGTCGCTGGGGCAAAACGGAAGTCCCGACGGAGGCGACGGTCTGGAGCAGGAATTGACACGGCGCCTGATGTCGACACTCTCTCCGGTGGTGGGCTCCGACCGCATTCGCGCAACCGTCAACGTGGAGTATGAAACTGGAAGCAGTGAAGAGAGCCAGGAGAAATACGATCCGGCCGTGACTGCAACGCTGAGCGCGCAGCATTCTGAGGAGGCCACGGGCGCGGGCGCGCTTGCCGGCGGAGTTCCGGGGACCTCAAGCAATGTGCCAAGCGCGAAGGCCGGTAAGACGACGACCACCACCAAGGACAACGGCCAGTTTTCAAAGACAGATAACAACACCTATGGAGTCAACAAATCGGTCCGCCATGTGATTCAACCTGCGGGGGGCATTCGCCGCCTCACGGCCGCCGTGGTGCTAGACGACGCGATCATGCGGAAAAAAGTAAACGGCAAGTGGGTCGAAGAAGTTCATAAGCGGCAGCCAGAAGAGTTGAAAGTGATCAGCGATCTGGCTCAAGCCGCGATCGGATTCAACAGCGATCGGGGCGATGTGATCAGCGTTCAGAATGTCAGCTTCGATCGCCCGGCGGAAGACGATGCTGCACCAGCGACATTGATGGATCAGGCGCGGAAGAATCTGAGCGACTATTCGGCCTTCGTCCGCTACGGCGTGCTGTTGGTTCTCTTCGTCCTGGTTTATTTTCTTACTATCCGGCCGATTCAGAAGCGCGTTTTCGCGAGTCCCAAACCGCTGCTGGCAGAGCCCGATGCGCCGCTGCCTGCCAATGCTGAGCTGGATGTGGAGATTGACTCACCCGCCGGTCTGCTGCAGCGTTCCGTCACCTTGAAAAAACAGCTCGCCGAATTTGTTCGGACCGAGCCGGATAGCAGCAGCACGGTCGTCCGTGCGTGGCTCCGGGAGGAAGCATAATGATGCCGCCCATGTTGGATAGACCAAAACTCAGCGGCGTTCGCAAGGCCGCGATTCTGATGACCGTACTGGGCGAGGATCCAGCCGCAAGTGTCTTCAGGGGATTGAGCCAGGAAGATTCTCAGCGAGTGGCCGACGAAGTCGCCAACCTGGGGACGATTCCAGTTGAATTGACGATCCAGGTGATTGAAGAGTATCAGCGCATGACGCAGGCGCAGGATTACCTGCTTCAGGGCGGCTATGAACTCGCACGGCGTCTGTTGATCAAGGCCTTTGGAGAGGTGGAGGCGGAGAGCATTTTGGCGCGCCTCACGAAGGCGCGGGAGCTCAAGCCCCTGGAATCGTTGCAGCGAGCGGACCCTCAGAAGCTTGCCAGGTTCCTCGAAGGCGAACATCCGCAGACGATCGCCCTGGTCCTCGGCCAACTCGGCGATCGCCAGGCATCGGCATTGCTGATGAGCCTTCCCACTGAAGCGCGCGCCAAGGCGGTGAAGCGATTGGCAAACCTTCGGCGCTTTTCTCCGGAGATGGCGGAACGCGTCTCGGTGATGCTGTGCCAAAAGCTAAAGGCGGTTGGAGAGCAGGGAAAGCGCTCCTATTCGGGCTTTCAGAGCGCGGCCGACATCATGAACTGCATTGACACCACGGTAGCCCAGGAGATTCTGGAGAACATCGAGAACGAGGAACCGACGCTGGCGATCAGCATCCGCGATCTGATGTTCACCTTTGAAGATCTGCTGCAAGTTGGCGAAACGCACATTCGCGAGCTGACATCGGCGATCGATAAGAAGACCCTTTCGTTGGCGCTGAAAGGCACCGACGAGGGGTTGAAGAACCACTTCTTCCGCACCATGTCTTCTCGGGCTATCGAGATGCTGAAGGAAGACATGGAACTGCTCGGGCCCGTTCGCAGCAAGGATGTGATGAAAGCGCAAACAGAGATTGTGACGATCGCGCGTCAACTTGAGGCGGAGGGGAAGCTGGTATTGAAGGGCGAGGCAAATGATGAATTTCTCGTTTAGTGAAGGAGTCACCGAAGCAGGCAACCACGTGTTCCAGGTTCCGATAACGTCGTACCTGTATCGAGACATCAACACGCCAGTTGAGACTCAACCGAAAGAGAATCGGCCGCCCCAGCCCTCGGCCGAACAGGACGATGTGCCACAAGCGCCGCCGGGATTGTCCGCGCAGGAGGTCGAAGAGCAATTGATTCGCGCCCGCGCCGAGGCAACCGCGGAAACTGAAAAACGCCTGCGCGATGAATACGAGGCGAGATCGCAAAAAGAGAAAAATTCAGTCCGACAGGCGCTTGATCAATTTCAAGGCGAACGCAAGACGTACTTCGCTCGGGTCGAATCGGAAGTTGTTCATCTCGCGCTGGCAATTGCAGCAAAGATTCTGCACCGCGAGGCGCAGGTCGACTCGCTGCTGGTGGCGGCTTTGGTCCACGTGGCTGTCGACAAGCTCCATGACGGGTCGAGCGTGACGGTGCGAGTGTCTCCGGCGAAGGCGGAAAAGTGGCGAGCGAGCCTCGCCACCCCTAAGAACGGATCAACCATCGCGCTGGTTGAGGACACAAATCTTGACCCTGAAGATTGCATGCTCGAAACCGACATGGGAACGGCGAACTTCAGCATCGATGCGCAGCTCAAGGAAGTTGAGCAAGGGTTCTTCGATCTGCTCGCGCAAAGGCCTCCAGTCAAGTGACGACCCCAACTCCTCTTGCCCCCTACTTCGACCGGCTCCGCCGAGGATCGACTCTTCGGTGGAGAGGGCGCGTGTTGCAGGTCGTCGGCAACCTCATTGAATCCGAAGGACCGTTCTGTTCGATCGGGGAGTCTTGCGAGATCACCAACGCCGCCGGGAAGAAATACGCCGGCCAGGTGATTGGCTTTCGCGGATCGACATTGTTGTCAATGGTTCTTGAGAACCCGCAGGGCATTCGCTTCGGCGACCGGATCGTTGCATGGGGCACTCGGCCGTCAATCCGTGTCGGAAGCGGCCTGCTTGGCCGCGTGATCGACGCCACCGGCGAACCGCTCGACTCCAAGGGCGAATATCGGGGAGAGCAGACGGTATGGGTCGAAGGGGCAGCACCGCGTCCGCTCGACCGTCTGCCGATTCGTGAGCCTCTCGGGTGCGGCATCCGCGCACTCGACGCCTTCGTGACTTGTGGGCGCGGGCAGCGCATTGGTATTTTCGGCGGCAGCGGC
>Ga0302320_10020111_pt1 | contig 13347 bp, 9 predicted proteins | sample Bog_T0_3_FD_202130 | JGI IMG/M metagenome (GOLD analysis project Ga0302320, IMG submission 202130) | Peat permafrost microbial communities from Stordalen Mire near Abisko, Sweden - Bog_T0_3 | ecosystem: Environmental > Terrestrial > Soil > Wetlands > Peat | place: Sweden: Abisko, Stordalen Mire...
CGCCAACGAATTCGCCGGACGCTACACCTCAGGGCATTTCGACCTCCCGATGATGGGCACCACCATCGAACTCGACGGCGTCGCGGTGGTCCGCGACGGCGAATTGCAGGACGTGTTCGGGTAGCGCTATCTAATGTGCATCGATTAATCATTTGATTTTATTGTATGATTGAAGTTTGGGTCTGATTGTAATCGCACAGGCCGCCTCTATGATTTCAGATAGGTTGCCCCGACGGCTCGACGCGCGGCTCAATCAATTGCTCAGCCATTCCCCTGCGGTGGTTTTGATAGGGCCAGGCCAGGTGGCCATGAAGACGATCGCGTTGGAAGTCGGGCGCCGCGCGGCCTTCGGTCTACCTGGACCTTGAGGACGAAGACGGCCGAGTCAAATCGTCCAATCCCGAAATTGCAATATGAGCGGGTTGGCACCACAGAGCCGCACGATTTTGGCTCTTTTCAGGGCCAAGCGAGTGTCGATTGTTGTCCCTGGCGACAACAAGGAGGAACGTCATGAACACGATGGACACAAAAACGTTTGCGGTAAGCGAATTCCTATCTCAGCCACTCCGATTGCACATTGGCGGCGAGCAGATTGCCGCCTCAACCGGACGGACTTTCGAGACGCTAGATCCCGGTACCGGGAAGCATCTAGCTACAGTTGCTGCGGCGGGTTCGGTCGACGTCGACGCTGCGGTGACAGAGGCCCGCCGGGCGTTCAACAAATCAGGCTGGGCAACGATGCCCGCAAAAGACCGAGCTGTTATCCTGCACAGGCTAGCAGATCTAATCGACCAACATGCTCCGGTGCTTGCCGAGATCGAATCGCGAGATGTTGGAAAGCCTCGCGCGCAGGCATTGGCGTTTGATATCCCACATGCAGCGCAGACATTTCGATACTATGCCGATCTGAGCCAAAACACACGCCGTCGTGAACCCTTTGCTGTTTCCAGCAATGAGGCTTGGTCGGTGCGGCAGCCTTACGGAGTATGCGGTTTCATTTTTCCCTGGAATTTCCCGTTCCTGCTGATCGGATGGGGCGTTGCTCCGGCGCTGGCAGCCGGAAACGCCGTGGTCATCAAGCCGGCCGAGGACACACCACTCTCGGCACTCTTCTTTGCCAGGCTCGCGGATCGGGCTGGTGTTCCACCAGGTGTCGTCAATGTAGTAACGGGTTTAGGCGAAACAGCCGGCGCAGCTCTTTCGGGGCATCCGGGTATCAACCGGATGTCGTTCACCGGTTCGCCGGAAATCGGGAAGCTTGTTGCGGAATCGTGCGCGCGAAACTTGGTTCCCGTTAAATTGGAACTTGGTGGCAAGGGGGCTGCTGTCCTTTTCGACGACATCGCCGTTGACAGCGCCGCGGAGGCCCTTGCGGGCGCGATAACATTGAACGCAGGGCAGGTTTGCTGCACGGCATCTCGTTGGATCGTGCACGAGAAAGTCGCCGACGCGTTTATCGGCAAGGCCGCTTCAGCTATGGGCGGAATGAAGATCGGTTATGGCGGCGACGAATCGACACAAATCGGCCCCGTTGTAAGCGAGAAGCAACGCCGCCGCGTGCTCGGATATGTCGACCGCTCAATTAAGGAAGGCGCACAGGCTTATCTTGCCGGAGGCGTTGCGGAAGTGTCTGGCCATAAGGACGGGTTTTATGTCAAGCCGGCACTTCTCGGTGGGGCGCCCGGCAATGTCTGCGCGCGCGAAGAGGTCTTTGGGCCGGTCGCATATGTGATGAAGTTCAAGGACGAGGATGAGGCGGTCGCCCTGGTCAACAGTAGTCCGTACGGGCTTGCAAACAGCGTATGGTCGAGTGACCTTTCCAGGGCGACGCGAGTTGCTGAGAAACTCGTCGCCGGAAATTCCTGGATCAACGCGCACAATCTGTTCCCGCATGGCGTGTCGTACGGAGGGTGCAATTTGAGCGGCTGCGGGGGCGGTGTCCTTGGCCCCGATTCGCTGGAGGATTACTACCGAAAACAGTCGATCGTGCGCCCGCTCTAGCAGGTCGCGCGGCGATCGGCCGGCTGCAAGTTTTCAGCGTAGCAATCTTGATGCAGACGGTCGAAGAAATCTGGCGCCTGGCTCACGACGATTGTTCATGAGCCAGGCGCGTCGATGACGAACGAAGCGGAGACTGGCCTGCGGCGCTTCGAATCATGTGCCCAATATGCGTGTGCCAGACGAGCGCGCCCAGCGGCGGGACGGATCCGCGCACGATTTTGCGACATTGTCTCGCAGATCGCGCCCGCCCGGCGACTTCGCGTCGGGTTAAAAATCGCGTATGTTTTAGCTCCTTGGCAGAACCTCAATTGCGAGAAGGTTCGGTTCATTGCGCGGCAACCGCTGACTCGACAAGTGCGGGAAATCTTGCCTTCCTGGCAACTATAAAAAGGGCGAACTTTGCACTAAATTGTTGGCGATCGGAGAAGGCCAAGAACTCTGGAAAGGGCTGATTTGTGGAATTGGCACTCATGCTTCACGTAGGCAAGGACAAATCGCTTCAGGCCCAGATTTTCGATCAAATTCGAACGCTGATACTGGATGGACGCCTCCAGGCTGGAATGTCGTTGCCGCCGACCAGGTTGTTGGCGGAGCGATATCAGGTATCCCGCAACACGGTCATGATTGCCTACGATCGTCTGGTCGCCGAGGGTTACGTCGAATCCCGAGGCACATCCGGTGTGTTCGTTACAGCAATCCCTCCGGATGACCTGCTACTCGTCAACAGCCCGCACGGTATACTGCGCTCAAATGGGCCAATGCCGGCTCAGTCCGGCGAGCCTCTCCTCTGCTTTGCGGGCTCTCCGGGTGGAGGAGAGGATCGTCCGACTATCGATTTCTGGGTCGGCCGATCCGCGGCGGGTGGATTTCCCCTCCGCGTCTGGCGTCGTATCGTGACTAGGTGTTTGTCTGGCAATTCCCAGGATCTGACCGATTACTGCGATCCTGCCGGTCTTCCGCAGTTGCGAAAGGCCATTGCTGATCATCTGGGACGAACCCGCGGCATGCACGTGACGACGGATCAGATCATCGTTACGGCGGGCGGTCAGGACGCCCTTAATCTAATCATGAACCTTTTGCGCGGCCACACCGAGCATCTGTGTATCGAGAATCCATGCTACGCGGGTGCGTCGATGATTTTCGAAGGCGAACAACTTCAGATTGAACCGGTCCCAGTCGATTCCGACGGCATTCGAACGGACTGTCTTCCCAGCAAGCAGCGCAGCTTGATCTACGTCACGCCCTCACATCAATATCCTACGGGTGTCGTTATGACGCTGAGCCGACGCCTCGCTTTGCTCAGGTGGGCGGATGATACTGACAGCTACATAATGGAAGACGATTATGATAGCGATTTTCGCTATGACGGGCCACCGCTCACCGCGCTGTCCGGACTGGATAGAGGCCGGCGGGTATTCTATATCGGCTCATTTTCCAAGTCGGTAGGCGCAGGATTGCGTCTCGGCTATGCAGTCGTCCCAGCTATCTTCTCGGACGACGCCCGTCTGCTCAAGGCGAAGATGAGCAATGGTCAATCTTGGCTCGAGCAAAGCGCGCTTGCCGAGTTCGTCAGTGACGGGCACTTTGATCGTCATCTTCGCAAGATGCGTCAGCTCTACAAGAGCCGCAGGGACACACTTATTTCCGCGCTCCGCACGAAATTTCGTGAACCGGTTATTTCAGGACAGGATAGCGGCCTGCATCTGGTGTGGCGCTTGCCAAAGGGCATGCCGAGTGCGCTCGCTATTCAAATGAAGGCCCGCGCCGCTGGCGTGGGCGTGTATGCCTTGTCCAGCGGGGGTGCCTTTGACTTCGATGGTACGGCGCCTGATGACGCACTGATGTTTGGCTATGCCTCGCTGACGGAAAGCAAGATTGTTGAGGCCATTGAAAAGCTGAATGAAATATTGCGGGGAATGAGTGCCAAGGCCCCAGCTTGAAGATTTTCAGATTACACTTCAGTCACAAAGCAAGAAGCTCAAGGTTGGCGCGGACAGCGCCTCAGCGCGCTTGCCCCGTGAATGTCCATACCGCCTGATGCGTAACAATCTTGCGAACTCGACCCGCCATAGTCCGCGCGCTGGGTGCGAAAGCAGAAGCGGGTTCTGATCACTGGCGATGCGCCAGCCCGGCGCCAGCAAACCGTAAATTTGCCAAGCAATCCAGGTGCGGATTCGGCACAATTAGCCCAAAAAATCGGCGGTTTATGACTATTTTGCTGTCCTTGGCTGCCACATCTGCCCAAACAATTGCCGTCTTGGAGTCATAAGTTTCTCCGGTTTTGGTACTTTTCAGGACCAAGGCATTGGGGCTCTTCTAAACCCAACGCGGTGGGAGTCCAACTCGATGCCCGGCGCGAGGGATAGCAAGAGCGCCGAGCTTTTTATGGTCTTCAACGTCGCCATTGTTGGGAGTGGTCCTGCAGGGTTCTACGCTGCGGAAGCGCTGTTATGCTCCGGCATTCCTGTCCGAGTTGATATGTTCGACCGGTTACCCGTACCTTTCGGGCTAGTCCGTTACGGCGTCGCGCCTGATCATCAAAAGCTGAAGGCGGTTACAGCGGTCTTCGAGCGGATTGCGGATAATCCGCATTTTTCATTCGTAGGCAACCTCGATATCGGACGAGAAGTTCAAGTATCGCAGCTTCAGGCCGCCTATCATGGCGTTGTACTTGCCACTGGTGCGATCGGCGATCGTTCGCTTGACATTGCCGGCGAAGATCTGCCGGGAAGCGTCTCGGCTACGGAACTCGTTGGCTGGTACAACGGCCATCCGGACTTTCGGGACAAGAGTTTCGATTTTTCGCATCCGACCGCGGTCGTGATCGGAAATGGTAACGTTGCGTTGGACGTATGCAGAATACTTTCTAAGAGTGTCGATGAGCTCAGACGTAGCGACATCTGTGAGCATGCGCTGGATGAGCTCGCCGCAAGTAATATTACAGACGTTGTTCTGATCGGCCGACGCGGACCGGTCCAGGCTAAGTTCACGGCCAAGGAGCTACGAGAGCTTGGCGAGCTCGATGAGGTGCAGCCGGTTGTCGATCCCGCCGAGCTGCAGCTTGACCCAGCGTCAATCGATGAGATCCAAAGGTCTGCCGCTGCTGCCAGAAATCTTGAAATCCTTCGCGGGTTTGCGCACCGGCTGGAAACAGCGACGAAACGAAGGCGGATACACTTTCGCTTTCTGCTCGCGCCCTATTCGATCGAAGGGACTAGGACAGTCGAGCAGGTCAATTTCGAACGTTTGCGCCTTTCCGGACAAACAGGCAACCAGGGAGGGACGCCGAGTGGCCAGTATGTTTCCATTCCGACAAACCTCGTCGTGCGCAGCGTCGGATACCGCGGCATATCCATTCCGGGCGTGCCATTCGACGAGCGCTCGGCAACTATTGTGCAACAAAAAGGTCGGGTCATCGATCGCGACGGCAACGCCGTTCGGGGACTGTACGTCGCAGGGTGGATCAAGCGCGGGCCAAATGGAATCGTTGGGACCAACCGCGCGTGCGCGATCGAAACGATCGAATTGGTCTTGGCGGATTTGATCGCGACGAGCTTTGAGTCGTCCGATCTTCGGCGCGAACTGTTTCTTGCGACTCTCCGCGGACGGTCGCTCAAGCTGATCGATTTTCAGGGTTGGCGCAGGATAGACGCGCTGGAGCGGGCGGACGGCGCGGCGAAAGCCAAGCCGCGCGAAAAACTCACGAGAGTTTCGGCAATGCTGAAAGCTTCGGAGCGAGCGCTCATCCGAAGCGGAAGTGACATTTAACGGCATCAAGCAACGGCATCGTGGCATCGCCACAGATCAAGGGGAGCTAAATCGTATGTCAACCGAGAAATTGATTTCGTCTCGTCGAGAATTTCTGAAGACGTCAACCGGGATCGTTACGGCGGCCGCCCTCGGTGGCGGCTCTCTTCTTGCTGCGCCGGCGCAGGCGGCCGAATATGCGCCGGGCATGACGGGCGGCCCGATTGGCTTCGACGGTGCCGAACGCTTTCAGTACAATAGCACCATGTCGGAAGGCCGCGCGATCGACGGCATCAAGGCCTTGAAGGCGTCAGGCAAAGCACCGAAGAAGCTGACGGTTTTGTTGCTCGACGGAACGATCGACCAAATTCGCAAGCCATTTCGTGAAGGCGCCATGTCACCGCTGGACGTATGGATGCGCGAGACGGGCATCGAGGTGGAAATGATCGGCGGTACGCCGGACGACATCTTCAAGAAGGTGATGCAAGACGTCACGACCGGCGACGGTGCGTTCGACATCTATACCGGACCGTGGAATTCCACAGGCGATCTTGTTTCCTCAGGCGGCGCGATCGATTGCTCCGACTTCGTGAAGAAGTACAAGCCGGACTGGCAGGACCCGGAGCGCGGCGTACCGAGCGAAGGGTTCTATAAGCTGCTCTATACCTACAACAACAAGAACTACATGATCGGCCTCGATGGCGATACGCTTGTCTGGTACTACCAGCAAAAGCTCTATGAGAAGCCCGAGGTCAAGGATGCCTTTCTGAAGGAGGTCGGGCGCCCGCTTGCCGTACCGAATACATGGCAAGAGGTCGATGCTATTTCAAAATTCTTCACCGGCAAGGACTTCGGCACCGGAAAAATGTTCGGCAATGGCTGCTTGATGAGCCGGTTTTGGGGACTCCCGAGCTTCTACATGCGCTTTGCGTCGATGGATAATCCCAATTTGTACTTCTTCAACGATGAGGGCCATCCGAATCTCAATACCGATCTGGGAGTCCAGTGCGCGGAAGAGCACCTCCGTTCGTTCGAGTGGTCGCCGCCGGACGCATTGAATTTCACTTTCCTCGAGGGCTGGAATTCCCTCTGGAACCTACAGGTGCCGCAGATCTGTACATTCACCGCGGTCGCCAAGTACGGCGACGGAAAGAAGCCGGACGGTACTCCGAAGTCGAAAGCAACGGGCTTGATGGGGTCCCATGGCCCGGTGGGCCGCAAGTTCGGCGACAAAGTTAACCGCCGCGCGGTGATGTTCTACAGCGTCACGGGATGGATATCGCCTAAGTCGAAAAATCAAGAAGCTGCTTACCTGTTCTTGCAATGGCTCAGCTCGACCCGAACCTTCACGTTGATGATGGCGAGCCCCACCGGCTACTTCGATCCGTTCCAGAAGGCGAACTTCAAGGAGCCGCTGGTCGCTGAAAACTATCAGCCCTACGCGATGAAGACCATACCATACTCGATTGAGCGGTCGGTGCCGACGCTCAACTTTGGTGGTCAAACCGCGCTTGATAACGCACTGGATGACGAGGTCCAGGCGTTGCTGACGAAGCAGAAGACACCACGCCAGGCAATGGACGCCGCCCAGGGCAAGTGGGAGGAAATCATCCGTCGTCAACGAAGTAAGGGCATCATCGAAGCCATCAAGGCCAGCCGTGCGTCCTGGCCAACGGGTGCGGACAGTATCTGAACGTTGCAAACAGGACGGAGCCGAACTCGCTATAATGCGAGTTCGGCAGAGAGGAGCGGAAACTTGCGGACGCCCATTCTAGCCCAGATCGTCAGGTACGCCTTCATTATCCTTGCCTGCATCGTGGTGATCTATCCGCTGCTCTGGATGATCACCATGGCGTTCAAGCCCTTCCCGGAATGGACCACCGGAAGCGGTATGACGTGGTTGCCGAAGCAGCCGACGCTGCAAAATTTCGAGTTTGTCATCTTGGGACACGCACGAGGATTGGCTGTTGGCCTCGATCGCAGCATTCTTTGGCCTCTGACCGCCAGTTTGATCACGTCCATCTGCGGCACCGCACTGGCAGTTGTGACCGGGACACTGTCCTCTTACGCAGTGGCTCGGTTCGGCATCATGTCGTCATTGCCGCTATCAGTGCTTCAACTTCGGCTGTTTCCGCCGCTCGCGGTAATGATTCCGGTCATGGTCATGTGGGCCTTCATTGGAGCAATCGATACATGGTGGGGACTCTCGCTGATCTACGGGATCGTCACGTTGCCGTTTGCGTTTTGGCTGATGAAGACGTTTTTCGACGAGGTTCCCGTCGAGATTGAAGACGCCGCTCGCGTATCGGGCTGTTCTTATTGGCGGGTCTTTTATCTCGTCACGCTTCCAATCGTGATGCCAGGGCTCGCCACCTGTGCGCTGTTCGTCTTCATCCTGAACTGGTCGGACTACCTGCTGGCGCTACTGCTGACGTCGAAAGACTGGATCACCCTGCCAGTTTATATGTCCACTCTCACTTCGCCCATAGGCGGCCAGATGTATGGCATGAAAGCTGCGCTCGGATTGATAGCGGCGATTCCGCCCGTGATTTTTGGACTGCTCATCCAGAAGCACCTTGTGCGCGGTCTCACGTTTGGAGCGCTAAAGCAATGACGGAAATGACAGCCGAGCCCGTTCTCGATAAAACGCGCCAACGTCGACGCGGCTATTGGTCGAGCGTTTCCCTTGACGGCCGGAAGCTCGGTTTCTGGTTGGCTGCTCCTGCGGTGATGATGTTGATATTTATTGTAATTTTCCCTTTGGCGATGCAATTTTATCTCAGCCTCACGTGGTGGACCCCGCTCGATGGCGTTCGCTGGTATCGCGCTTATGAAAGCTTCAATATCGGGGACAACTATCTGCGACTACTGACCGACGGAGCGCTTTGGGCCGCGTTGGGCAGAACTTTCCTGCTGATGATCGTCGCCATCCCTGCGCAGTTTATGCTTGGGCTCGGGCTGGCTTATTTGTTCATGGAGCAATTCGTTGGCCGCAAGCTGTTCTACTCCATTATCTTGACGCCGATGATGATTGTGCCGGCGGTTGTCGGACTAATCTTCTTTCTTCTGTTTCAGAGCACCGGCCCGGTCAATGACACATTCGGTTTGCCGGTCAGCTTCTCCTGGTTGACCGACGTGCACCGCGCCATGCTTTCGGTGATCATCGCAGATACGTGGCAATGGACGCCGTTGATGTTTTTGATCCTCCTGGCTGGAATGCTTGGGGTTCCTCGCGATCAATTGACCGCAGGGCGCCTGTTAGGCGCGTCAAATTGGCAGAATTTTCGCAAGATAATCTTGCCGCGGATAAAATCCGTCATCGCGATCGCTCTTGTGCTTCGCACGGTGGAATGTTTCAAAATTTTCGACGTCGTATTCGTCATGACCAAGGGCGGTCCGGGAGTGGAGACCGAAACGATCTCGCTGTTCCTCTACAAGAAGACATTTGCGGATCTTGACTGGTCGTATGTTGCCGCAATCGGCCTGACGATCCTGTTTTCGCTGAGTCTCATTGCCGCATGTGGCATGGCCTACGCTTCAATGAAGAAGAACTGATGCGATGACATCCGTACAAATAAACAACGTGACCAAGCGTTTCGGCGATTTTACCGCGGTAAGAGATTTGACGCTCGATATCCCTCAAGGGCAGTTCATTGCACTGCTTGGTCCATCGGGCTGCGGCAAGACGACGACCATGAACATGATTGCCGGGCTGGAGAATCCCAGCGAGGGATCGATCTCATTCAACGGAAGCGATCTGTCGGGAATGCGTCTGCAAGACCGCAACATCGGGTTCGTTTTCCAGAATTATGCGATCTTTACTCATCTGACGGTTTACAAGAACCTTTCCTATGGTCTGGAGGTGCGGCGGCTCGCGAGGTCGGAAATCGACCGGAAAGTGCGGGCGATGGCTGGTCGCATGGGGATTTCACATCGCTTGGGGGAAGCGGCCAGCCGTTTGTCCGTCAACGAGATGCAGAAGCTGGCAATCGGTCGCTCCGCCATCGTCGAGCCGCGTGTTTTCTTGCTCGACGAGCCGCTCTCGAATCTTGACGCAAGCTTTCGAGCCTATATGCGGGCAGAGCTCAAAGTACTCCAGCGGGAATTCGGTCAAACCATGATCTACGTGACTCATGATCAGATCGAAGCGATGAGCCTGGCCGATAAGATCGCGATCATCGACCAGGGGCGCCTGATGCAGTACGGCGCTCCGCTCGATGTCTATAACGACCCGCACAGCCGCTTCGTCGCAAATTTCGTGGGCAGTCCGCGGATTAATTTGCTCGACGGAAGGCTAGAGGGAGAATCCGGGCGGCTAAAACTTCTGCTAGACGGCGGAGCGGAAATTGCCCTGTCGGCAGGAGCGGCCGCGGAATTCTCTCGCGTCGGCTTTGCGCAGGCAGTTACGCTCGGAATCCGCCCGCAGCATATCTATCTCGGGGATCGCCGCTCGCCCGAGGATATCGGGATGAGAGGCCGTGTCGAGGAGATAGAGCGTGTCGGACCGACACGGCTGGCCTATCTGCAGGTAGGCCAGACGCGCTTCCTGTCCGTCGATAGCCATGATCGGCTGAGCACCGGCGAGGAGATTACATTCTATCTGAGGGCAGATAAGAGCCTGGCTTTCGATTTGGCGACCGGCGACCGGCTGGGCGGGAGGCTGCATTGAACACAATCAGCATTCGCGGAGTGATCAAGAATTATCCGAATTTCACGCTCGGTCCGATCGATTTGACCGTGCAGCGAGGAGAACTGTTCGGAATTCTGGGGCCGCCATCCTCCGGAAAAACCAGCATCTTGAAACTCATTCTTGGCCTCGTGAGGCCAGATCATGGGCGCGTATTGGTGGGTGGTGTCGACACCGACAAGATCGAAGTGGCCGAACGGCAGATCTCGATGGTGTTTCAGAATCTAGCGTTGTTTCCTCACATGAGCGGTCGCCAGAATATCACGTTCCCGCTCACCGAACGCGGCCTCTCCAAAGTAGAAATCGCAACCCGTCTTGGGGCGGTGTCCGACGTTCTTCATGTCGGACATGTTCTTCACAAGAACCCCGCGCAGATGTCCGGCGGAGAACGGCAGCGTATTGCCCTTGGCCGGGCGTTGGCGCCGGACAGCCGCGCGATCCTCCTGGACGAGCCCATCGCCGCACTCGATGCGCGTTTGCGCGAAGAAATGAGGGTTGAGCTCAAGCGACTTCAGCGAATGAACAACCAGACCTTCGTCTACGTCTCTCATGACGAAGAGGAAGTGATGGCAATCGCGGATCGGGTTGCCGTCGTGATCGCTGGGCGCGTGGTCCAGGTCGGAACTCCGGATGAGGTCTACCAAAGGCCAAATTCGCTTGCGGTAGCGCGTGAGGTCGGGTCCCCACCAATGAACCTTTTTCGAGGGCGCTTCACTGCGAACGGAAGCCACTTCGAATGCGGCAACATGACGATGGCGATTGCGGAAGCGATCGATGTTCCGGCAGGTGAAGAAGGGACACTGGGGATACGGCCCGAGGATATCCATCAGGCTCACGATCACGCCACGCAACGGTTTCAAGTTTCCGTCAGCTCGATCGAACCGCTTGGCGGTTACACGATCGTCAACGCGTTGCTTGGCGAACAACTGATCAAGATCAGGGTGACGGGTCAACTCGAAAGCCCGCACGACTATGGGGGATCGGTCGCATTCGACGCGAGGCGGATACATTTGTTCGACAGCGAAGGCGATCGCCTCGGAATATAATGACTGCAACAAGCCAAAGCCAGATCAAGCAATCCACCTCGATAAAAGCAAACCGAAAAGGAATACCGATGTCCCACCCTGCAGCAACGGCCGCTTCGAACGACGAGAAAATGGTTCTCGAGACGATCGGAACGTATCTCGATGCCCTGCACAAGGCTGACAAGAGTCTGTTCTTGAAGGCGTTTGCAGAGACCGCCAACGTTTCGTATTGTTCGATCGCCGACGAGAAGCTGGACGTTTTGACGTTGCCAAAGTTTCTAGATCTGGTCGATGGTTTGCATAAAACCCACGGACATGTCGAGGAAACTCACGCTGATCCGATCGTGGCGGTCACGGGACCGGTCGCGAGCGTACATGTGCCGTTTTCCCTCAAGTTGGGCTCCGATAGGTCTACCGGAACGGACGTTTTCGCGCTCGCCAGGATCGGTGGAACGTGGAAGATCACGAGCAAGCTTTATTCGATGTGACGATCTCAAGGTGCAGCAGGATCCCTCGAATCGAAGGAGCGTGAAGATGACATCCGAAAAGACGACAGTGAAAGGTGCGTGCCCGCAGGATTGTCCGGACACATGTGCATTTATCTATACTGTTGAAAACGGACGCTTGGTCGATGTGCGAGGCGATCCGAACCATCCGGTCACGCAGGGGCGGCTGTGCACCAAACTGAACGACTTTGCCGCGCATCACTACAATCCAAATCGTGTTCTCTATCCAATGAGGCGAGTTGGGCGGAAGGGAGCCGGCGAGTTCGAAAGGATCAGTTGGGCGGACGCGCTTGCCGAGATCAAGCGCCGTTGGAGCCGAATTATCGACGAATTCGGGTCCGCGGCTATTATGCCCTGCAGCTACCTCGGCCAGGAAGGTGTCGTGAATGGACTGACTGTCGGCGACGCGTTCTTCAATCGGCTCGGATCGACCGTCGCGGAGAAGACGTTCTGTGGCGTCGGCCGTGACGTCGGAGCCCATCTCACCATCGGGGGCTCGACGGGCGTGGATCCCGAGAGCCTTGTTCACGCTCGATACATCATCTTGTGGGCCGTGAATACGCTCAGCACGGGCAATCATCAGTGGCCTTTCATCGCCGAGGCGAAGCGCAGAGGCGCAAAAATCGTCGCAATCGACCCGCTTCGCAGCAAGACGGCCGCACAGGCGGATTGGCATATCGCCATCAAGCCCGGGACCGATGCCGCGCTCGCCTTGGGCATGATGAACGTCATTATTTCCGAGGGATTGTATGATCGCGACTACGTCGAGCGGTACACCGCGGGTTTCGACGAGCTTAGTAAGCGCGCCGCTGAATATTCGGTGGAACGCGTCGCATCCATCACAGGCATCCCTGTGCAGGATATTCTGACGCTCTCGCGGGAATATGCCACGCAGGCTCCCGCGGTGATTCGGCTCGGCGTCGCGATCGAACGCAGCCGCAATGGTGGTCAGGCGTCCCGCGCCATACTTTGCCTGCCCGCTCTTGTGGGGGCCTGGCGGCACGTGGGCGGCGGTTACATCGGCATCACGATGGGAGCCTTCGCGTTGAAGTGGGATGCCATGTGCCGGCCCGACTGGATCAAGGCAGGGTCGCGCGTCTTCAATCTCAACAATCTCGGCAGGGTTCTCCTAGAGACCTCCGAGCCGCCCATCAAGTCCATGATGGTCTACAACGTCAATCCCGTCGTCCAGGCGCCCGACCAGGAGCGGATCAAGAAGGGTCTGCTCCGTGATGATCTTTTCCTTGTCGTGAGCGAGCTGTTCGTTACGGATACGGCCCGGTATGCCGACATTCTACTGCCTGCGACCATGCAGGCTGAACAGACTGATCTGATGTTTTCATGGGGGCACTTTTACTGGACTTACAACAACAAGGCGATC
>Ga0302320_10020112_pt1 | contig 13347 bp, 14 predicted proteins | sample Bog_T0_3_FD_202130 | JGI IMG/M metagenome (GOLD analysis project Ga0302320, IMG submission 202130) | Peat permafrost microbial communities from Stordalen Mire near Abisko, Sweden - Bog_T0_3 | ecosystem: Environmental > Terrestrial > Soil > Wetlands > Peat | place: Sweden: Abisko, Stordalen Mire...
GCAGTATTCCCATGTCGGCGCGGCGGAACATCTGGATGGCGAACTCCATCTTGGCGATGTTCTGCGCCGAGGGCAGTGCAACATCGGCCAACTTGGTGGTGGATGCGTTAATCTTGTACATCCCTGCCAGTGCAATGGCCCCCAATGCGGCGCACAAGGCACACACCAAACTGAATGCCACCAGAAACTTACGTGCGACTGGCAAGTTGCGGAATAGATTCATCGGATTCCCCTGGCACAAAATTTTCTAAAACTGGACTTTGCGTACCGGCAGACCAGCAAGTGGCATGAATGCACCAAAGCCGTAGGCGGGCGACGAGCGCGTTGCGCCAACCGCTGCTCGCTTTATCGGAGGTAAGCTTCGAAGAGGCTATCCAAAAAAAATCTGTCTGGTTAAAATTTTCCTGATTTGAATTTCTGTGCTGATTCGTCACTCCGGCTTAAAAAGTGCTTGAAATCGCTTGATGGAGGTTGCCGAGTGGTTGATTTCCACGCAAGGCGAGCCGCATGTGCGCGGCGCTGACCGCGTCGGCATCCGCTGAAATACCTGCGCAACTATTTCGCTTCGGCGGCCAAATCTGTAAAGATAGGAGCATCATGATCGATGGCTCTTCTTCCCATGTCTTTGCCGACCGCATTGGCCGGATCGCGGTTTCCGCAACCATGGCCGTTTCCGCTGAAGCCGCCAAGCTGCGCGCTCAGGGCGTTAATCTGGTGGATTTCGGCGCTGGCGAGCCCCACTTCAACACTCCCCGGCACATCAAAGACGCGGCGATTGCCGCCATTGACGGCAATTTCACCCGCTACACCGCGGTTCCTGGGATCCTCGACGTGCGCAAGGCCATCGTCGAGCGCCACGCCGCCGACTTCGGCTCTGACTACGCGGTCGATGAGGCCGTCTTCACCACCGGCGGCAAGCTGGCCCTCTTCAACACCATCCAGGTGCTCATTGACCACGGCGACGAGGTCATTCTGCCCGTTCCCTACTGGGTCAGCTTCAAAGACATCGTCCAGTACGCGGGCGGCAAGGTCGTCTTCCTTCAGACCAGCGAAGCGGAAAACTTCCGCATCACCGCCGACGCCATCGAGAAGGCCATCACCCCCAAAACCAAGGCCATTATTCTCAATTCGCCCTCCAATCCCGCTGGCTCGGTGGTTTCAGCCGAGGATCTGGAGCGCATCGTCCATCTGGCTCACGAGCGCAATATCTTTCTGCTCCTCGACGAGTGCTATGTCTATCTGAATTACGCTGGCAAGCCGGTCTCGGGAGGAGCTTTTACCTGGGCCAAAGATCACATTGTGGTACTCGGCTCCCTTTCCAAGACTTATGCCATGACCGGCTGGCGGGCCGGTTTTGCTCTGGCTTCCAGGTCGGTCGCGGCCAATCTGAGCAAATTGCAGTCGCAATCCACGTCGAATGCAACGAGTTTTGTGCAAAAAGCGGCTATTGCCGCCCTCGCCGGTTCGCAGCAGTGCGTCAGCGAGTTTCGCGCCGAGTTCATCGAATTGCGCGACCACATGCTTGCCAAGCTGGCTGAGATCCCCGATGTTACCTGTACCAAGCCCCAGGGCGCTTTCTACGTTTACCCCAATGTATCCGCCTACTTAGGCCGGGGAGGCATCCAAACCTCAGCCGAACTGGCCAGTCGCTTGCTCCACGAGGCCCACGTCGTCGTCGTCCCGGGCGAGGCCTTCGGAACCTCCCAGCACATCCGTCTTTCCTACCCCGTCACCAAACAGAACATCGATGAGGGCGTGCGCCGCATCAAGGATTTCCTCACCAAGTTGGCATAACTAAGCATTAATTGCTGAAAAAGTATCATCAGGGCTGTGCAAACGTGGCATCTGTCCGTTAGGATGTTTCCTCAATGCCGAACTCTATCGATTTTCGCTCTGTGATTCTGGCTGGTGGCAGTGGTACACGCTTCTGGCCCCGCTCTCGTCGCGATCACGCCAAGCAGGTTCTGGCGTTGGACGGCGAGCGCTCCATGATCCAGCAGACCGTGGAACGTCTCAAACCGCTGGCCGGGCTGAACAAGACCTGGGTAATTACCAATGAACATCTTGCTCAGGAGATCGCCGACCAGTTGGAGGGGGTGCCCGCCGGGCAAATCATCCAGGAGCCAGCGGCGCGCAACACCGCACCGGCCTGCGGACTGGCTGCTTTCCTCGTCGAACGAGAAAATCCAGATGCGGTGCTCGGAATCTTTCCCTCTGACCACGTCATTGCCGACGAGCCGCGCTTCCTCAAGGCGCTGCAAAAAGGCATCGCCGTGGCTTCCGCTGGCGACAATATCGTGGTGTTGGGCATTGAGCCTACTCGTCCTGAAACCGGTTACGGCTACATTGAAACCGGCGACTACACGCGCGACGATGTCGCCCTGCATGTGCGCCGCTTCATCGAGAAGCCCAATCAGAATCGCGCCGAAGAGTTTATCGGCGCCGGCAATTACTACTGGAACTCCGGCATGTTCCTGTGGTCGGCCCGCACTCTGGCCAACGCTGTCCGCGAGCACCTGCCTGAAACCGCTCCGCTGCTTGAGAGCATTGCCGCTGCCTACGGTACGCCAGACTTCGACGAGGTTTTCCGCGCCCTCTATCCCAAGTGTGAAAACATTTCCGTGGACTATGCCGTGCTCGAACCCCGTTCGGCCAAGGGCGAGCATCTTTCCCACCTCTTCTGCCTCCCGGCAGAATTCAGTTGGAACGATCTCGGCTCCTGGGCCTCGCTCTACGAATACCAGCTTGAAACCCGCTTGCGTGGCGACAGCGAGGGCAATGTCTCTGACACCGGCGGCCACATCGCCCACGATTCCAGCAATAACTACATCTTCAGCCCCAAGAAGTTTGTCGCTCTGGTTGGCGTGGAAAATCTGGTCATCGTTGACACCGAGGATGCGCTGTTAATCGCCAACCGCGACCATTCTCAGGATGTCGGAAAAATCGTCAAGGAGCTTGGTCTTTCCGGTCGCCCGGACTTGATCTAATGGCGTCCCCATGCCTGCGCTGAGGTATGGGGAAATTTTGGAAAGATTCCGTGTCAGTGCCAGCCCCACCTGAAGTGGAACCTCAGTGGGCTGCATCCGTCACGCAGCGGAAGCCAAGCGCCGCCGAGCGATCCAGCCCTGGCGCCATCAGCAGCAGCTTCCCATGCTGATCGTTGTGGAAGGCTTGCGGAAAATACCAGCTCGATCCCTGAGGCTGATAGTAGCTTCCGCCGCGCACAATGGCCGCGCGCGTATGTTCGTCCACAAACTCGTCCGTCCACTGCCATACATTGCCAGTCAAGTCCGATACTCCCAATGGCGTAGCACCCATCGGATGTGCATCTACATCATCAGGACCACGCATCGTGCGACCTAACTCGGGTACAGGCACGGCTGCCGGAATCCAGTGATTGCCCCAGGGATACTGCCGGTGCTCCACGCCCTCGGCCGCAAACTGCCATTCCCATTCGCGCGGCAAGCGCTTTCCTGCCCATTTTGCATAGGCGCGCGCATCGTCCTGAGACACCCATGTCACTGGCTTGTTCGCCCATCCGGCGGGGTAGCTATGATTCGTCCAATCGTGCAAAAAATTCTGATCGTCCTTGGGCCAATAGTGCGTGGCATCCAGAAACTCTTTGAACTGTGCATTGGTCACCGGATACTTGTCGATATAAAAAGAGGCAATCTCAAGAGTATGTTCGTGAAACCGGCGCGCCTGATTCTCCCACGGATATTGCACATCGACGCCAATTTCGTTTTCACCTTCTATCTCCACACCCTTCACGGCAAAGTCATACTTTCCACCAGGAATCAGAATCATTCCCGCGGGAGCTACCGTTGCTGGAACGGTAGGCGCAACATCAACCATCTGTTGCGGCAAAGGTTTCCATGTGGCGTCATACTTGGCTAGCGGAGTCGCCGTCATCTGCTTCATCCGCGCCATGAACTTAGTCGTATTTGCATCGGCAGGCCCATCGAACGCCAGCACCGCGCCAAATCCATGAGCTTCGATTGGAAACTCCAAAACTGATTTCGCGCCCTCACGAGTGATCGCTAACTCCACCCCATGATATAGGTCGAAGTAGCGCACCCCTTCCTTCCATGGTGTTGATAACTGCGGTCCATCCACGTCATATTCGTTGCGGTTCACCACAGTCCAAACCTCACTCTTACCCAGCGGCCAGCGGCTGGCATACACGCCATAGTTATGCGTAGGGTAAAGCGGCTCCCAGTCCTGGCTGATAAGATACGGTGCTATTTGGCGCTCGATCGCGGCCACTCGCCGCGTCGCCTCGGCATCTCGCGGAGTAATGCCGTTCCAGATCCCCCAAATGTTTTCCCAGCTTTCCCAACCCACGCCGTTGAAAAAGGCGTATTGCAGGTCGTCGGTCTTGCTATGATTCCAGCGATCCGAAATGTTGACCATGTGACGCGGCTCAAGCCACTTATAACGGTCAATCTTGGGAAGAAATCCGAAGTTATATTGTCCCCAAGTTAGTAAGTTCCAAGCCAGCCCTTCATCGTGTGGGCCGCTTTCTGGCTCATATCCAAGCGGATGGCCAATCTTTTCCGCGGCTGTGGTAAAGGCTAGCGGAATACCGTCCTGCGTGTCACCGTTGATGCCGTCGGCGTTAATCTCTTTCATGAACTTGGCGATTGCTTCTGGCCAGGATGTGCCGGGATCACGTGTTCCTTGATCCCACATCATCATCGGAAACAGCACTCGAATATCATGACGATGAAAGTCCGCCACCATCTGTTTGACACCGGCCACGCCCCCCGGCATGGAGAGAATCATGTCATGCTGGTTGCGATTGTCGATGCCCATGTTAGGATAAGTCGACCAAATCAGAACAGCATCGATTCCGCCGTATCTCTTCTCAAGATCTGCAACATAGCGATCAACCGTATATTTGCCAGTCACCGGATCGAAAAGATAGCGATCATGAACCATGGCTTGAGGCTGAATAAAGCTTGACTGCGTCCACTGCAACGCGGGAATGCTATACCGTGCGTCATTGTATCCAATGCGAATTTTTCTCTCGTCTCGCCAATGTTTTATATCTTTAATCCATAATTCATGTGCATTTTCAGGACACTCTTGCAACTCGGCGGAAACAGCCATCGCATCCCAGGCGGAGCGCATGCTCAGGCATGGCGGTGGGATGATCATGCCTTCTTCCCATGTCCCAGGAGTTACGAATCTGGTATCTTGCGCAAGTCCTTCGAGAACACAAAGCAAGACCGTCATCAGCAAAAGTGGAGCAACGCGGGTATGAAATCTATGACTGCGCTTCATTGTTACCTCATGCCTTCATGATTTTGTGGAACACACCAATGTCTCACCAGTTGCTCTTGTCGCTCATCGCTGAAAGCGATAACCCGGGCATAATTTGACAGTGTTGTCCCACGATCCCCAACAAGCATCGTGACAAACATGAAGGCCAGCGCGACAGCATAAGTCTGAGGTTGATACATGAGTCTCCTGATCCCGCGGGGCCGGGAAAAACGCCCGAATAAAAGCTTTCAAATCCTCACCAAAAGCCTATGTGGTCCCGCTCCTCCTGTCAAGCCTTGGGGCGTTTACTCCACGCCCCTGTTGGGTTTCTGCTTGAACCGCTGCTTCCATGCTCCTTGATCGTCTCGCCAGTCCCACTCGACCCGCCCGGCAAGCGTCCTCAATCCTGAGCTAAAACTCCAATAGCATCCTGGCAACCAAAAATGAAATTCGCATAGCTCGTCCTTTATCGCAAAATTTCTTTCAGCATCGTGTGAGGGAATATGGAATAAGTTCTGAAATTTTACTCTGCCCATGTGCAGCCTTTGAGACAAACTCAAGAAAAATGTCTTCATCTCCGTTTTTGTCCTCCAATCGCTGTTCCCCGAACGCAGGGCGATCAAGTGGCTTTTCTCTCAGCCCCCCCGCACACAACTGAATCCGGCGCGATCCTCGCGGGTTTGCTCTTGCTGGTACCATGAATTCATTCCCATTGCGGCAATTGCCCCGCACTCCCATCGGGAAATCGCCGCAACTTAACCGCTGGTTCATACTCCACGTTGTATGTTTTTATTCACTCGTTTTTTGACGGCAACCAGAAGGAGACGCCATGACTCTTGATTCCATCAGTGCCGCTCCCAGCATCACCACTCTTTCCAGCCGCGAGGTTTATCGCAACCACTGGATGCGCGTTCGCGAAGACCAGATTTTGCGTTCCAATGGCAAGCCGGGAATCTATGGCGTCGTTGACAAGGACGATTCGGCCATCATTTTGCCCATCGATCAGGAGCGCGTGTGGCTCGTCGAGCAGTTCCGCTACCCCATTCAGGAGCGGGCGCTCGAACTGCCCCAGGGCGGATGGGAGATGGAGATTGACAACCCCGAGGAACTCGCTCGCGGAGAGCTTAAAGAGGAACTCGGCCTCGAAGCCGAGCACATGACTCGCCTCGGCGAGCTCTGGATTGCCTACGGATTTACCCGCCAGCGGCAGCACGTCTATCTGGCCACCGGCCTCACCACAACCCATAAGGATCCCGACCCCGAAGAGCACGACCTCATCGTTCGATCCTTTTCCGTCGCCGAGTTCGAACAGATGATGCTCTCAGGCGTTATTCGCGATAACTGCACTCTCTCCGCCTGGGCTCTCTATCTACTTTGGAAAAAACAGCAGGGATAAGCAGATCTTTAGCGCCACGGATTCGCTCGTGGACCGCATCACGGCTCGTTCAACACCAGCACCACACGGCCCACTACCAAGTCGCTCGGTGACTCGCCCGGTTCCATCTCCACCAGATCCACCGGAAAGGCGATATTGTGTGGCCGCAGCACCAGGCGGCTCGATACAAAATCCACGTACCGCAAGGTCAAATGCGCTCCGTGCCGAACCGCGTATAAATTAGGCCGGTTGGGCCGGTAGGGCAGCAGCGAGTTGTAGTGCCGGTCCAACAGCGCAATCGCCTCCGGCAGCACCATCGGCTCCATTGCCGCCGCGTCGTTTGCTCCGATTCGGATTGCCACGAATCGCTGCCACGTCCGGCGCGAGTTGGATGTCCTGGAGCGCGCCGCTTGCAGCATCCCCTTTGGCATTTGCAGCAAGGTTTGTACCGCCGTTGGACGGATAAATGGCTCATACAGTGCCGTTGCGTGCGAAACCAGCGGCACCGTGCTGCCCCCCTCCTCCTCGAGCAGGTTGCGGCCCTGGTAAGAGGCTGGCAGCAGTTCGTCGGCTGACATGTGCTGTGCCGCCAATATCCGGTCCAGCGCTTCCAGCGATAGTTGTCGCCGATTGTGCAGGAAATTTGAGAGATGAGGTTGCCCATATCCGGTTTGCCGTGCCAACAACGAAACGCTAACCGTCCCCCGCTGTATCCTGCGCAGCAGTTCCAGTCGGAGTCGCTCGTGCATCTGCGTAAAATTCATCTGTGCAAAATCCGCCACCAGCAATGGGCACACTGGGTCCCAGTTTTCCTCTAGAAAAGCTATCAGGGCTTATTGGCCTTCATTTTCGGCGCTTGAAGAGCGATTGAAAAGCATAGACACAGAAATCTTCTCGGAGTCATTGACGCAAGAGAATCAATTCACTAGATTGGCTTTACTTAATCTTGTACTGGGTTGTGGGAATTTTTTGGGTTACTCACCTGTCTCCACGCTGAATCTTGCACTATTGCGCCGTTTTCAGCAGACAATGAGTCCCTTGCCGGAGGACATGTGTCCTGCCGGATTCCATTTGGCGCTTGTGCTTTTTGGCAAATGTCCTGAACTCTCCAGTACGAAAATTCCAGAATCTGCGCGCTATGAGCATGACAAAAAAACGAGAGATGTTGAGCGGCTGTCCCCCATCGGAGCGAGAGAAATCCGAGTTGTCGCTTCGCTTTCCTCTACCCCGCGGAAATAAGGACGTCAAACCAAAACCGTCGGGACATACACAAATAGGGAGAGTTCGTCATGGATTTGCGCGTGCAATTGAAAATTTGCGAGGGATGCGGATGTCTTTGGTACCGCTCCCAAACTCAGGGAACTGTCTATTGCAGGGGATGTGAAACCAAGCTCAAAGACTTTCCCTCGCCAGAGAGCCGCAAACGTCGCGGGCGTCCTGCCCGCAAGTCCCTGGTCAGGGTTTGGGCAGTCGCTGAAGCCGCCGGAGGTGTGCAATGAGCGCAGCTCTCCAGTTGCCCATGGCTTGGGACCAAAACTGTCTGCCGGTAGCAGGGCAGGTCAACAAAAAGACCGTGCAGACGAAGCCGGTCGACAATGGACCGGTCGTCAGTTTGGCCTTTTACCGAAAGCATACCGAGAGCATGTTGCGCCGCTATCTTTATGCTTCCATGCAGGTCGGTAGGGCGCCCTCTATCCTGGGTGACCCCATCGCGCGCGGCTGGTGTTCCAGTCGCCCCATACGTACCTTCGAGGACGCCGTCATTTTCGTCCTCGATGTCGAAACCTGTCTGAATAAGTTAGGCGCATTGGAGAGGAAAATTCTTAGTCGTGTCGTCCTCCAGGAGTACACCCAGGCCGAGGCCGCAAGCTTGTTGGGGATGAGTGTTCGTACCATCTCCTACAAGTTTCCCAAAGCTCTGGATCAACTCACGGAAAAACTGTTGGAGAGTGGATTGCTGATTCTCCCGCGCTAACAAGGCAGGGAAGGGAAGAAGAGACGAAGTGAATGTGTGTAGGCGAAAGAGGAGCAGCTTCAAACAGACCCCTCTTTCGCCGCAGTGCTTTTATTGAAATTATTGAAGGCAATTCTGAATAAGTTAACGTTTTGAAAGGGCGCGGCTTCAGTCGTGCTGCAATCGGTCTGGAATATGCGGGCTTTACTGGTTGCGGAAAATTCGCTCTGCGGAAATGCCCTTCGCAATCTGCCTACGCGCACCGTTCCCGCGTCAGGATTCGGCGCAGGCTTTCGCGCTGGCCCTCCACAGCCTCCACCGCGCTCTCCACTTGATTCAAAAACTGCTGCGCGTTGGCGATATAACCGGGAAGCGCCTCCCAACACGTCCGTAGTGCCTCCTGCTGCCCAGCAAATGCCAGCGCCGTGCCCCCTGCTGCCGCTACCAGCCCGGCGCGGCGATGACCGGTCACTAGCAGCACCCCTGCCGCCACCAGCGCCCCTCCAGCCGCATACCCCGCCCAATCGCTCCCCGCTGGCTTTTCTCCGCTCAACTTCGTTGCGGAATCGTACTCCGTGCTTTCCTGCCCTGTGTAATCATCCTCTGACGTCAAAATCGGCTCTCCCATGTAATCTCCTCCAGCCCCGGTTTTCGCCGGTCAGTCCAGGTCGAACTCCCGCAGAGGCTTGCCCTCGGGCGCGTCCTTGGCCTTGCGCAGCGCCTCGGCAAACTTCTTGTCAAACAAGTCTTCCTTGTTTTTCTCCGCCTCAAGGGACTGGCGAAAAAGCGATTCCTTGCGGTCTTCCTGCTCCCGCATTGCCTGCGCCGCCGTCTCCAGATCCTCAAACATCCGCTTCCGCGGAGCCGACGAGTGGCTCACCACTAGCCCCGATGCCGCGTCGATTACCAGCATCGCCCCGCAATCCGGGCAGGCCACTTCAAACGTTTTGTCTTTTATCTTCGCCATGGTCTTTCTCTCCAGAATTGTATGCGCTGCCCCGCCCGCTTGCACAGAGAGCAATCGAACCGAAAGCGCATACGGTGCATCTTCAAACCGGTCGATGAAGGCAAGTTTGAAGATACTCGATATTTCTATCTACCCCACTTACGCCGCTCAGTTTACTTGACAGAGCCAATGGTAACATCAGATAGTTACCTGAGCGCCGCAGTCGAGGAATGGGCCTCACTGTCAAAAGCACCGACACTCAATGGCTGCTTCGCTCTCTACTTAGCGCCATAGAGTTAATCCAAGAGTTTGTCACAAAAGGAGAATTGGTTTGAAGATCACTTCTTTACTCGGAATTGTCGCTACACTTGCCATCAGCTTGTCAGCTGCCGCGCAACAACTTACATGGTCGAGCGAATATAAGGACTGGAACACCTCGAATATCGGAGGCGGAACCACGGAACGACCCACAATCGCATCTGCGGTATTCAATAATCTGATTTACATTGCCTACACATCCTCAGATTATTGCGACGCCGACCACAGTTGCGCCATTAGAATCAAGGATAGCGCAGGCCAGGGGCCGAACGGGGAGTTCGCTTTTTCAGAGTCGTATGTTTTGAGCGTTCCAACAATCGGACAGATATTTTCCAAAGTCAATCCGGCTATGGGAGCGCAAAACGGAGTCGTCTATATCGCGTGGACCGATCCGGACGGTAACAACAAGATGTCGATTACGACGGACATGAGCAATTGGTCCGCCCCCCTCTCAATTCCGACGGGAACAACCATCGAATCTATCGGTCTTTCCTTCAATCCTTCGCAAGCAAACCAAGTATGGCTCAGTTACGTCCTTTCAAACCAAGATGCAAGTCTCTGCGAAGTGATCCCGAACACTTCCGCGTTTTCATCTAGCTCTGTTTCATGCAACACTGTAACGACTACAGGCACTCAGATGCTTTACAATCCGGGGTTGGTTTTCTCTGCTAACAATGTTGGATCCCCTTATATGTTCTTGACATGGCACGGAAATTCACATTGCTTGAGTTCTTTTTACTCAGGGAGCACTGGTTGGACCTATTGGAATTCAGGCGGTTTGTGCGGTTCACAAACAACGAGCAGCGCTCCTGATCCCGTATTCTACAACGGTTACTTATACGTTGCCTTCCGGAGTAACGACTCCGCTGCCGCATTCAAACTAATTGGCGGAAGCATAAGTACCTACCCATACTACAATTGGAGTCGACTTCCAACTGGAGGGCAGCATATGGATGGGAGCCCAGATCTTCTTCCAATTACCAACAGCAAGGTCAGCCTCCTTTACCCGTCTGAGCTAGTAAACTTCTATGCGCGTGGAGGATATCTCTACAGCGTTTACGGGCATTGATCATTTCGGTAGTTGAATGACTGATAAGCTGGCTGTTCATCGGACTGAATGCCTCTGCAAAATCCGGAGAGGCATTCAGTCCGATTTATTTGCATGGTTGTGATTAAGAGCGTTAGTTTTTTGTTTTCTGAAGCGATCGAAGTTTTGCTAACAACCATCCGCGAAAATGCCGGAGCATATAGCGCCTCTTTTGTATCCGCGAAATAGAGTCAGGCTCGACAAGGTTGGTGGCATGTATGTCTTTCCATCCAAGCTTCTTTGCCGCCAACTCATAGAACAAGTCGTCCGCATTCATCCACTCTCCAGCGACGTCTTCGCCGAAAGGACCGGCAGAGTGACGGGGAAATGAGTAGAACTCGGAGCCTCCATTCGCGGATATCTCGTGATTCCTGTATTTTTTTGCGACGGTCGCGCCATCGACAAGCTTGAAGGCGGTATATTCACCCATCGCGGCAAGTAAAGCAAATACTCGAATGCTAAGTGATTCGGCAGAGATAAAAGGAGGCCTAACCCCATTTCTGAAGAGTTCTTTCAGAATGGTCTCCTCAGAGCTTTCGATATCGATCTTGATATAGTAGGGAGTGCCATGCTTGCGCACTATCTGCATCACAGACTGCGAAGGTAACAAAACTTTGGTGTAGTCTCCGATTACACTCTCATCTGGCTGTGGAAACTGGCCCAAAACATGATGGCGCTTATGAAGATAAAAATACACTTCCGGGTCGGCACCATCGCCGACTAGTACACAGTTTTCAACACGCAGACGGCCCTCTAGTATTTCGGTGGAGAATCTTTCTACGGTGGTCCCGGTTGTTCGGACAGTTTTCGCCGATTCTTAAGTGGACGTTCTGTTTTTCGGTTTAGGCTGCCGAGGCTTCTGGCAGGCGGTTGGTGTTGACCGGGGCGGCTCTGTTGCCGAAGCCCAGTGCTGATTGACCGGCAGGGTCAGTTTATCGCATTCTGATGCTGGCCGGTGAAGCGGAGATGGGCACTGCTGGAGAGCAACCCACCAAGGAATAGCCGACTGGAGACTCATCGACACCGATGAGCGCCGGGGGTGGGCACGACTGCCCCTCCCGGCCTTTCTTTCCACATCGGATTGATAGATTTCCCCATGCCTTGAAAAAACTCACCTATAAGCCGCCGCGCAGCGGCATCCTTGTTCCTTTGTTCAGGCTGCCATGAATTCCGGCAAGCGGTTGAAGTAAACCTGATCGGGCGTGAAACCATCCAGGCTGGAGTGCGGACGAATCGAGTTATAAAACTCCAGGTATTTTCCGATGGAAGTCCTGGCTGCCTGGACCGTCTCGTAGGCGTGTAGATAGACCTCTTCATACTTGATGGACTTCCAGACTCGCTCTACGAAAACATTGTCACGCCAACGGCCCTTGCCATCCATGCTGATGTCGATGCCGTTCTTTCTTAGCAGCCCCGTGAAGTCATCGCTGGTGAACTGACTGCCCTGATCGGTGTTGAATATCTCAGGCTTTTCATTCTTGGAAAGAGCCTCTTCCACCGCTTCGATACAGAAGGAACTCTCCATTGTGATGGATAACCTCCAGGCAAGAACTCTGCGCGTGAACCAATCCACCACCGCAGCCAGATAGATAAATCCTCGCGCCATGGGGATGTAGGTGATGTCCATGGCCCAGACCTGGTTGGGCCTTATGACCGCCATGTTGCCCAGCAAATACGGATAGATCCTGTGTCCTGGCGCGGGCTTTGAGGTGTTGGGTTTGCGATAGATGGCTTCGATGCCCATCCGCTTCATCAGCGTTTTGATGTGCCTGCGGCCAACCTCCAAGCCCTGCTGCCAGAGTAAGCCGCGCAACATTCGGCTGCCGGCGAAGGGATAGTTGAGGTGTAACTCGTCGAGGCGCCGCATGAGCCATAAGTCTTCGTCAGAGATAGGGCGCAGCTCATAGTAGACCGTGCTGCGGCTAATGCTCAGCACCTCTGCCTGTTGCTTGATAGGAAGGTCGTGCTCCGGGTCGATCATCGCTTTACGCTCAGCAATCCCGCCTTGGTGAGCGCGCCTTCTAAAAAATCGTTCTCTAGCGTCAACTCGCCGATCTTGGCGTGGAGGGTCTTGACGTCCACCGTAGCCGTCGTGGCCTCTGGCTTCGCCTCGCCGCCAAAGACACCGACTGCGCCTTCCAAAAGCTGGCTCTTCCACTGCGTAATCTGGTTGGCATGCACGTCAAACTGCTCGGCCAGCTCCGAAAGTGTCTTTTCACCCTTGATGGCGGCCAAAGCCACCTTCGCCTTAAACGACGCTGTGTGGTTCCGACGCGGACGTCTGCTCATCTGCTCTCCTCATCTCAGCCATTTTAGGCTGCGGAAGAACAGAACCTCCACTTAACACCCTGTCCGAATTTGCGAGACCGGCTCTCTGAACGAATTTTTGGGGTGCTGATGGG
>Ga0302320_10020113_pt1 | contig 13347 bp, 8 predicted proteins | sample Bog_T0_3_FD_202130 | JGI IMG/M metagenome (GOLD analysis project Ga0302320, IMG submission 202130) | Peat permafrost microbial communities from Stordalen Mire near Abisko, Sweden - Bog_T0_3 | ecosystem: Environmental > Terrestrial > Soil > Wetlands > Peat | place: Sweden: Abisko, Stordalen Mire...
CCAACCCTATTCAAAATGGCGAAAATTGGCATTAACGGCTTCGGCCGCATTGGCCGCAACGTGCTCCGCGCGATGTCTGCCGGACAAGTCTCCAACGTAGTGGCGATTAACGATATCACCGACACCAAGACCCTGGCGCATCTGCTCAAGTGGGACTCCGTGCACGGGCGCTTCAATGGAGAGATCGGCCACGACGAGCAGCACATCATCGTCAACGGACAGAAGATTCGCATCTTCAAGGAGCGCGACCCGGGCAACCTGCCCTGGAGCCAGTTGGGCGCCGAGGTGGTGCTCGAGTCGACCGGGTTTTTCACCGCGCGCGACAAGGCCGAGGTGCACATCACCAAGGGCGGCGCTAAGAAGGTGCTCATCTCCGCGCCGGCCAAGAACCCGGACGCGACCATCTGCATCGGGGTCAACGACGACACTTACGACCACGCCAAGCATCACATCGTTTCCAATGCGAGCTGCACGACCAACTGCCTGGCGCCGATGGTCAAGGTGCTCAATGACGCGTATGGGATCGAGATGGGCTTCATGAGCACCATCCACTCCTACACCAACGACCAGCGCATCCTGGACCTGCCGCACGAGGATCTGCGCCGGGCGCGCGCCGCGGCGATCAACATCGTCCCCGCCTCGACCGGCGCCGCAAAGGCGATTGGCGAAGTAATCCCGGCCCTCAAGGGCAAGCTCAACGGCGGGGCATTCCGCGTGCCGACCCCGGACGGCTCGGTGACTGATTTCACGGTGCTGCTGAGCAGGCCGGCGACGGCTGCCGCGGTGAACGAGGCGTTCAAGAAGGCCGCGACCAGCGGGCCGCTCTCGGCCGTGCTCGAGTACTCCGACGAGCCGCTGGTGCAGGCCGACATCGTGGGCAACCCGCATTCATGCATCTTCGACAGCGGGCTGACGCTGATGCTGGGCGAGAAGTTCCTCAAAGTGGTCGGCTGGTACGACAACGAGTGGGGCTACAGCAACCGCACCGTTCAGATGCTCGAAATGCTCGGCAAGTAACAGGAGGCATCACCCTTGAAACTCTCCGTAAGAGACCTGGCGGTTGCCGGCAAGCGCGTGCTCATGCGCGTGGACTTCAACGTACCCACCGAGGAAAAGGACGGGAACGTGGTCATCACCGACGACACCCGCATCCGCGAGTCGCTGCCGACCATTGAACTGCTGCGCCAGAAGGGGGCCAAAGTGATCCTGATGGCCCACTTTGGCAGGCCCAAGGGCAAGCCGGTCGCGAAGTACTCGCTGCGGCCCGTGGCCGATCACCTGCACACGCTCATCAATCACCCGGTGGCATTCAGCCCCGAGGTGATTGGCGCCGTGCCGCGGGAGATCATCGCCCATATGAAACCGGGCGACGTCTGCCTGCTCGAAAACGTGCGCTTTCACGCCGAGGAAGAGGAGAATGCCGAGGGATTTGCGCGGGAGCTGGCCAGCCTGGGCGACGTGTACGTCAACGACGCTTTCGGCGCCGCCCACCGAGCCCACGCTTCGACCGCGGGCGTCGCGAAGTTCCTGCCTCAGGCGGCGATGGGACTGCTGATGGAGAAGGAGCTGAAGTACCTCGTCGACGAGTTGTCGAGCCCGGACCGGCCCTTCGTCGTGATCCTGGGGGGATCCAAAGTCTCCTCGAAGATCACAGTCATCAAGTCGCTGATGGAAAAGGCGAATACAATCCTCATCGGCGGCGCGATGGCCTACACGTTCTACCTCGCGCAGGGGATCAAGGTCGGCGGCAGCCTGGTCGAGCCGGACAAGGTCGATCTGGCAAAGGAAATCCTCGAGCTGGCCAAACAAAAGGGCGTCAAATTCCTTCTGCCGGTCGATGCCCTGGAAGCCGACGCGATCAAGCCGGGCGCCAATACCCACAACACGCCGCAGTTGAGCCCGTCAAACGGAATCACCGACGGCTGGCAGGGCGTCGACGTGGGCGCGGCCACGATCAAGCTTTTCGTGCAAGAGATCGCCTCCGCGAAAACGATCCTCTGGAACGGGCCGGTGGGGATTTTTGAAATCCCGGACTTTGCGCGCGGGACGCGTGCGATTGCCGAAGCGATCGCAAACTCCGGCGCCAAGTCGATCGTCGGCGGCGGCGATTCGGTGACCGCGGTCAAGCAGTTCGGCCTCGGAAACAAGATGACGTTCATTTCGACCGGCGGCGGCGCTTCGCTTGAACTGCTCGAGGGACGCGAGCTGCCCGGCGTGGCGGCATTGACGAATAAATAGAACCAATTCAAACGCGCAGCGCCGCCGGCAATCAACGGCGGCGCGTCGCAACCCCCCTTTTTAGAAAGACCCCATGCGCAAGAAAATAATCGCCGCCAACTGGAAAATGAACATGACCTGCGAAGAAGCCGCCGGTTACATAGAAATACTGCTGAGGGAACTGGGCACCGACTCGGAGAACGTCGAAGTAGTGATCGTGCCGCCCTTTACCGCGATAGCAAAAGTGAGCGAGCTGCTGAACAACGTGCAGAGCGTGAAAGTCGGGGCGCAGAACATGTATTTCGAGAAATCCGGGGCGTACACCGGCGAGGTATCCGCGGCGATGCTGCGGGAGCTGTTCGTGCGCTACGTGGTGCTGGGCCACAGCGAACGGCGGGCGATTTTTGGCGAGAGCGACGAGATGGTGAACCGCAAGACGCGCGCGGCGCACGAGGCGGTGCTCAAGCCCATCGTGTGCGTCGGCGAGACACTGGCCGAGCGCGACGGCGGGAAAGTCGAGGAAGTGCTGAACCGGCAAATCCGCGGGAGCCTGGCGGGATTGAGCGCAAAGGAATTGACCGAGACCGTGCTGGCCTACGAGCCGGTATGGGCTATCGGGACCGGGCGGACGGCCACACCCGCGCAGGCGCAGGAGGCGCACGCGTTTATCCGCAAGACGCTTGCGGCGGTATGGGACGGCGCGACGGCCGACAAAGTGCGAATCCAGTACGGCGGCAGCGTCAAGCCGGAGAACGCCGGGACGCTGATGAGCCAGCCGGACATCGACGGAGCGCTGGTAGGCGGCGCGGGCCTGGACCCGCGGGCCTTCGCGCAGATCGTGAAAGCGTCGGCAGGCTGCTAAGCCGGCGCTGCAAAATCATAGGCCCTATAAACCCCATGGGGGGCCTATAGGGCCTATCTCTTTCTTGGGTCTATATACCTTACGCCGGCACGGCGAGGCTCTCACGCACGGCGGCCAATTGGCCGGCGGAGCCGAGCTTCACGTTGCGGCTGGCGATGAAGGCGGCGTATTCCTTCATGAAGACTTTGCCCGGAGGCCGGAAGTCGAACTGCTCGGGATGATCGCGGAAGAACTCCCGGTGAACGCGGGTCCAGACGAGGCGGCCATCGGTGTCGATGTTGATTTTGGTGACCCCCAGCTTAGCGGCGGGCAGGTACTCGTCCATGTTTACCCCGCAGGCGCTCGGGTCGAGCTTGCCGCCCGCGGCGTTGATGCGCAGGACCTCTTCTTTGGGCACGCTCGAGGAGCCGTGCATGACGACGGGCGTCGGCGGCAGGCCGGCGGCCGCGATGTGGTCGCGGATGCCCGTGATGACTTCGAAGTGCAGGCTTTGCTGGCCCTTGAATTTGTAGGCGCCGTGGCTGGTGCCGATGGCGGCGGCCAGCGCGTCGCAGCCGGAGCGTTTGATGAATTCGACGGCCTCAACCGGATTGGTCAGACAGGCGTTGTGCTCGTCGACGGCGATGTCCTCCTCGACTCCGCCAAGCATGCCGAGTTCCGCTTCGACGGAAACGCCGGCGGCGTGCGCACGGTCGACGACGCGCTTGGTGATCTCGATGTTCTTATCGAACGACTCGTGGGAAGCGTCGATCATGACCGAGCTGTAGAAGCCGGACTCGATGCAATCGTAGCAGCTCGCCTCGTCGCCGTGGTCGAGATGAACGGCGAAGATCAAGTCGGGCCAGATTTGCTCGGCGGCGCGGATGATGGCTTCGAGCATCTGCTTATTGGCGTAAGAGCGAGCTCCCTTGGAAATCTGGATGATGAAGGGGGCATCGCTCTGTTTGCAGCCTTCGAAGAGTCCATTGGTCTGCTCGAGGTTATTGATGTTGTATGCGCCCAAGGCAAACTTGCCATAGGCTACTTTGTAAAGTTCCGCGGTCGTGACGATCATGCGAGGAATATTGCGGGTGGCCGCGGACGGGGCAAGCGGGAAAATCGGCTCGTTTTTGCCGGTTATCAATCACCTGTTGTCATTTCCGGCGGTCGCGGTTCGGCGCGAGAAACGAGCGCTTGCCCCTCGCGCGAAACTTGTGCACGATCCCGGCCCTTTATGAATCGATTGGAAGGCAAAGTATTAGTAGCACAGGGCGGTGGTCCCACCGCGGTCATCAATCAAAGCGTTGTCGGGGTCACGCTCGAGGCCCGCAAGTTCACCCAGGTTAAGGCCGTCTACGGCGCCGTCCACGGGGTGCGGGGAATCGTGAATGAGGATTTCCTTGATCTCACGCGGGAGACCACCCACAACCTCGAAAGGGTCGCCGATACGCCCTCCTCCGCGCTGCTCTCCACCCGCGACAAGCCCGACGAGGAATATTGCGCGCGCATGTTCAAGGTCATGCAAAAGCACGATATCCGTTACTTTTTCTACGTGGGTGGCAACGACTCCTCGGACACCGTCAGAATCGTCAACGAACAGGCCAAATCCACCGGGTACGACTTTCGCGCGATCCATATTCCCAAGACGGTCGATAACGATCTCGCAGTCAACGATCACTGTCCCGGCTTCGGTTCCGCGGCCCGTTTCGTGGCGCAGGCGTTCATGGGATTGAACCTCGATAACCGCGCGCTGCCCGGGGTGCTCATCGGCGTGGTGATGGGCCGGCACGCCGGATTTCTCACGGCAGCCGGGGCGCTTGCCAGGAAATACGTCGAGGAAGGGCCTCACTTGATCTACCTGCCGGAAAGGACGTTCTCGAAGGAGAAATTCCTGGCCGACGTGGATCGGGTTTACAAGGAAAACGGCAGGTGCATCATCGCGGTCTCGGAGGGCATTTCGGACGAGACGGGCACGCCTGTAATTGTATCGCTCAAGGAAACACAGGAGCGCGACGCCCACGGGAACATACAGCTTTCCGGCACCGGCGCGCTCGGCGATTTGCTGGGTGAGTTTGTGACCAAGCATCTCAAAATCAAGCGCGTGCGCGCGGACACCTTCGGCTACCTCCAGCGTTCGTTCATGGGAGTAGTCTCCGACCGCGATGCCCATGAAGCGCGCGAATTGGGCGAGATCGCCGTGCAATACGCGATGTGGGACAACGTCGACGGGTCGATCGTCATCAAGCGCCCGGTGCTCAATTACAGCGTCAGTTACGACCTGGTTAATCTCGCCGAAGTGGCGGGCAAGACGAGAACGATGCCCGATGAGTTCATCAATGAGGAAGGCAACGGGGTGACCGAAGCGTTCCGCTCGTATTGCCGTCCGCTGGTGGGCTCCGGGTTCCCCGAGTCGCATCGCCTCCGGGCTCCGGCCGTGCCGAAGATCAAGGACGCATAGGCCGATAGCGAGCCGGCCTCGCCATTAAGTGCTCGACGGCTGCCCGATGGCTGGTGGAGGCTTCCGCCACCTTCCTTCGTATGCCACAACACATCGGTATCCTGACCAGCGGCGGCGATTGCCCGGGTCTGAATGCGGCCATCCGCGCCGTGGTCAAAGCCTCGCAGGAAGGCTACGACATGCGCGTCATCGGCTTCGTGAACGGCTTCCGCGGGCTCGTGCAGGACCAGTCGGTCGAACTCGACGACAAGGTGGTCTCCGGCATTCTCACCGACGGCGGCACCATCCTCGGCACCAGCCGCGACAAGCCGCACCGGATGCCGATGGGCGGAAAAATGCGCGATATGACCGACGTTATCGTGGATACGTACAATCGGCATCACCTCGACGCGCTGGTCTGCCTGGGCGGCGGCGGCACGCAGAAAAACGCTTTGCGCCTCGAGAAAGCCGGGCTCCACGTCGTGACGCTGCCCAAGACAATCGACAACGACATCCCGATGACCGACCGCTCGTTCGGTTTCGACACCGCGCTGGGCATCGTCACGGAAGCCATCGACCGGCTTCACTCGACTGCCACCAGCCACAACCGAGTCATCGTCGTCGAAGTCATGGGACATCGAGCCGGCTGGCTCGCGCTCGGCGCGGGGATTGCCGGCGGAGCGGACGTGATCCTGATCCCGGAGATTCCGTACGAAATCGAAGCCGTCGCCGAGGCGATCCGCGAACGGACGCGGCGGGGCAAGCGGTTCAGCATAGTCGCGGTCGCCGAGGGGGCTTTTTCAAAACAGGACGCGGCCCGCGTCGAGGCGCTGGTCGAGAAGAAGCGCAAGGCGAGGACCTCCGGGCAAAAGGAAGCCGCGTCCGAGGCGTTGCGGAAGTTTCACGAAGACCACGCCGGGCACACGATCAAGTTCACCAAGCAAATCGAAAAACTGACCGGCCAGGAATCGCGGCTCACGATCCTCGGCCATTTGCAGCGCGGCGGCACTCCTTCGGCGGGCGACCGCGTGTTCGCCACCTGGCTCGGCGCGCATTGCGCCAAAGTGCTGGCCGAGCGCACCTACGGAGTGATGCTCGCGCTTCACGGCACGACCATTCGCACCGTGCCGATTAGCGAGGTCTCCGGGAAGAAGAAGCTGGTTCCCCGCGATCATCCGCTGGTAAAAGCCGCCCGCCTCGTCGGGACAAGCTTCGGCGAGGCGGGTGGGACCGCGTCATAGCGCAAGCTCGCGGTTCATCCATGCACCAATGCAGTCGAGGGCTTGTCGTTTGTTTTTGTCGTGAATGAGATCGTGGTAACCGCCTGAAAAACGGGTGCGTTCTTTGTCCTTCGAGGGCATGCTCTTCATAAGTGCCGAGAACGCCCGCTGACCTACGCCCGCGGTGCCGATCGGGTCCTGGTCGCCTGTGAGGACCAGGACCGGCTCTTTCAACTGGGCCGCGGCGCTACGCGCTCGCTCGCCCAGCTTCAGAGCCTCATCGAGGAAACGCCAGGTGAACCCGGGACGGACCCGGTCCACGGATAAGCCCCAAACCAGGTCAAACCTTGCATCGCTTGTAAGTGCGGGCTTGTCGCCGGGGATCAATCCGACATTGAAGAGAAGCCGGTCGCCATAGAGCGCGCGCATCAGCCCAATGAAGGATCTTACCGGCGGCGCGGCGTAGACCAGGGCGACAGCGGGCGAGTGTAAAATAATGCCGCGCAGTTGCCCTCCCTCTCTAATCGCGGGAGAGCCGGCGGCGGTCAGCACGGTGAGGGCGCCCATGCTTTCCCCATATAGGAACAAGGGCGTCCGCGGATACCGCCCGCGCACCCAACGGGTGAATTCGCAAAAATCCCGGGTCCATAAGTGGCTGTCGTCTATATCGCCCTTCGTGTGATGCGATCCCGCGGTAAGATCGCCATGCTGGCCGCGCACGCCGCTCGAATAGACGCAAATCCCGCGTACCGCGAGATACCGGGCCAGCGGCTCGATATCGCCCGCGGTGGCATTCCAGCCCGGAACGGCAATGACGACGGCGCGGGGCTCTCCGAGCAACGGCCCCCACCGCCGATACATGATCCGGCGGCCATCCGAAGCAGTCCAGACCGGCGGACCTTCCTTGCAAAGCGCAGGTCCCAAGCGATAGACCGGGTGATGGCTCGTGTGCGCGCAGGCTGCCACGACGGCGATCCACCCCGCCAGCAATATCCGCGGGATCGACCTTGCTGTCATTGGCGCATCTCAGGGGAGCGATTCAAGGTCTCCTTGATCAGGAACGAGGCAATTACTGCCACCAGGACGAATCCCACCAGCGGAGACAAGGCATAGCGATAGTCCCCGGCAGTCAATAAGGCGAGTCCCGCGACTCCCCGGATACTGGATTTATGCTCGAGTAACATCCCGACCAGCGGCTGCGACGATGCGCTGCCGGCGTAGAAGCAAGTGCTCAAGAACCCGATCGAAAACCCGGCAAGCTTCGGATACAGATCGCGGGCGACTGCGTAAGATATGATATTGGCGCTGCTGAAAAATCCGACGAGAAAGAGTCCCAACTTGAATCCGGCCAGCGGGAGATTGGGAAGATAGAGCAGGCAAGCCATCGCGATCAATGTTCCGGCTCCCGCCAGCACCATCGGGGCTTTTCGCCGCCCCAGATAGTCGGAGTACCAACCAAAGAACAGGCTGCCTGCAATGACGCCGAGGAAGAGAAGGGAACCAATGCCGGCCGCGGCAACATCGCTCAAGTTATAGACCTTCCGGATATAACTTGCGCCCCAAAGGCCGCCAAAAGCCACAAATACGAGGCTTATGGTGGTCGCGTACACTGCATTGATCCACACCTGGGGATTGGCAAGAAGGCCGCGCATTCCCCCGGATGGAGCCGCCGGCTCGGCAGGGTCCGCCGCCGCGGCGCGGTCGCGCACAACCGAGAAGACAAGAAGAGCCAGAATCAATTCGGCCCCGCCCATCCAGGCCACCGCTCCACGCCAGCCGATTGCATTCACTAGCACGGCGACCGGTGCGCCGCTGGCCGCGCCGACCATTCCTGCGGTGTTAGTCATTCCTGCAAGGGTCGAGAACTTCGAAGGAGGGAACCACTCTTCGACCAATTTCAGGCAACCTATGAATGAGAAGGCCGAGCCCGCGCCCATGATCAGGCGGGCGATTTGCGCATTGCCCGCGCTATGAGCCCAGGCGAACGCGAGTGTGCCAAGACCGGCGACCAGAATGGCCGCCACCAGCGGCCGGCGAGTGCCAAAGCGGTCGACAATCAGCCCCACGGGTATCTGAAAGACCGCGTAGGCGTAGAAATAGGCGGCTGCGATATTGCCCAGCGTGCTTCCGCTTGCCGTGAATGCATGACTTAGGTCAACGGCAATGATGTTAGGGACAACCTGTTGAATGTAGTTAAAAACGACAAACAGAGCCGAAAGGGTCCATATCAACCAAGGCAGGAGACTCGATTTGCGATTCATAACGCGAATATGCGCCGTGTGTTCCTCGGGAGCCTGTTGGGAAACACTTTGATGGGAGGTTTTAACCGCAGATTAACACAGATTGACGCAGATTTGAAATAACCACCGTCGAGCCTCCATCTGAAAATATGCGTTAATCTGCGGTTAACCTGAACCGCCGCGCTAAAGATGGGCAAAATGGGAATTTGGCCCCGACGAGGGCATCGGACCGGTAAGGGATTCAAAATGGGTCAGGGCGCGTTCAAAATCTTCGAGCAACAGGTCGGCCATGTCGCGGCTGAAATCCGCCCTGATCACGATCCGAAGCACGGTTTGATCTTCGCAATTGGCCGGCAGCGTGTAGGCCGGGATGAGCCAGCCGCGTTCTCTCAACTTATCGGCCAGATGATATGCCGTGAAATTGACAATCGAGGGGGCCAGCGCGACGGCAAACACCGGCAATTGTCCCAGTGGATGGCTCAGGAGCCGCAGTGCGCCCATCGCGGCGAGGCCGTCGGCAACATAGCAAGCATTGGCTTCCGTCTCCGCCATGCGCGCCTCGTAACCGGCTCTGCCAAGATGCAGAAAGTTGAAATACTGGACGACGACCTGCGCGCCCGGCCTTGAGAAATTGAGGGCAAACGTGGGCATTTCACCGCCGAGGTAGTTCACCTTGAATATAAGTTCCTCCGGCAGCGATTCCTGGTCGCGCCAGACTATCCAGCCCACGCCCGGATACACACCGCCATACTTATGCCCGCTGACATTGATGGAGGTCACGCGCGGCAGGCGGAAATCCCACGGCCATTGAGGCGAATTGAATGGCGCGACAAATGCCCCCGAGGCCCCGTCCACGTGGATGGGGATGTCCAATCCGGTGCGCGCTTGCAAGTCATCCAGGCAACGCTGAATCTCGTCGATGGGTTCGTAACTGCCGTCGAAGGTGCTCCCGACGATCCCGACCACCCCGATGGTGCTTTCATCGCAACGGGCCACGGCCTCCGGGCCTGTCAGGTGCAGCCGATCGCGCTCGATCGGCACCAGCCGGGGCTCGACGTCGAAATACCGGCAGAACTTATCCCAGCATATCTGCGTGTTCGCCCCCATCACCAGATTGGGACGGCTGGCGTCGAGGCCCTCCGACTGCCGTCGTTTGCGCCATCGCCATTTCAAGGCAAGGCCGCCGAGCATGCAGGCCTCGCTCGAGCCGGTGGTGGAAGTGCCGATGCAACCCTCGACCTCGGGCACGTGCCAAAGGTCCGCCAGGATCCGGACGCAACGCTCCTCGAGGTCCGCGGTCTGGGGGTATTCGTCTTTGTCGATCATGTTCTTATCGACGCACTCCTCCATGAGGCGCCGGGCCTGGGGCTCCATCCAGGTGCCCACGAAAGTGGCCAGGTTCAGCCGGGCGTTGCCGTCGAGCATCAGGTCGTCGTGGATCCGTTGATAAGCCATATCAGCGTCCATTCCTGTGGCGGGGATTCCTTTTTTGGTATGAGTTATCATGATTTGAAGGGGCGTTTTTTGAGGAACTGAAAATGAAGCAGATTTGCCAATTGATGAATAGACAAACCACCGGCAAAAAAACCACCAGGCGAATTCTATTCGGGCGGTTTAGCGAAGAGCGGCGCGCAGTATCTGCGCGGGATGGAGCGCGGCGCGGCCCGTGCCGTCGTGGATCTGGTGGCGGCAACTGGTTCCCGCGGCGGCGACGAGCGCGTCATCAGGCAGATTCCGCACGGCGGGGAAGAGCACAAGTTCGCCGACATTCATCGAGACTTCGTAATGCTCGCTTTCATACCCGAAGGATCCCGCCATGCCGCAGCAGCCGGAGGGGATGACCTTCACGGTATAATTCTCCGGCAGCCCGAGCATCCTCACGGTGGGCTCGATCGACGCGAGCGACTTCTGGTGGCAGTGCCCGTGGAGATGGATGGTTCTCTGCTCGCGGGTGAAAAGTGAGGCGTCGATCCGGCCGGCGGCGATCTCCCGGTCGATGAACTCGTCGAGCAAAAGGCAGCAAGGCGCGAGTTTGCGCGCGGTGTCGCGCAGCGATGGATCGACCAGCGCGGGATACTCGTCGCGGAAGCCGAGAATGGCCGACGGCTCGATGCCGATGAGCGGCTCGGCGTCGGTGACAAGAGAGGCAAGGCGGCGAACGTTTTCTTCCGCGAACTTTTTCGCGCGGCGGACGAGGCCCTTGGAAAACGACGCGCGCCCGCTCTCGGCGTGGCCGGGGAGGTTCACCTCGTAGCCGAGCAATTCGAGAAGTTCGACGGTGGCGATGCCAGCGTCGAGATCGTTGAAGTTCGTGAACTCGTCGCAGAACAGATGGACGCGCCCGATCTTTCCGCGCAGCGGCTCGAGCGGGCGGCGCCGCGCTGCCCAGTTGCGCAACGTGACCGGATTGAGCCGGGGCATGGTCCGGTCGGGATGGAAGCCCAGCAGCCGGTTGGCGATCCGGCGCAAGGCCGGCGTTTGCAGGACCGCGTTGTAAAGGGCCGGGGCGAGCGAGGCGAGCCGGGCGCTGTCTGCGAAGCGAGCGACGATCCACGAGCGCCGGGGCACCCCGTTGGCGTCGTGATAATGCTGGAGGAATTCGGCCTTGAGCTTTGCCATGTCCACGCTCGACGGGCACTCGGATTTGCACGCCTTGCAGGAGAGGCAGAGGTCCATCACCTCCTTGATCTCGGCGCTGTCGAACGGGCGCGCCGCATCCCTGGGATTGTTGAGGACGTGGCGCAGGATATTGGCGCGGGCGCGGGTGGTATGTTTTTCCTCGCGGGTGGCCATGTAGCTGGGGCACATCGTGCCGCCGGCCAGCGCCGACTTCCTGCAATCGCCGGAACCGTTGCATTTCTCCGCTGCCCGGACGACACCTGCCACGTCGCTGAAATCGAACACGGTCTCATAATCGGGCGTCGGATGTCCCGGCGCGTGCCGCAGCGAGCTGTCCATCGGAGGCGTGTCGACGATCTTGCCGGGATTGAAAATGCCGCCCGGATCGAACAGCGCCTTAACCTCGCGCATCAGCCGGTAGCAATGTTCGCCGACCATCATCGGGATGAACTCGCCGCGCAGCCGTCCGTCGCCGTGCTCGCCACTGAGCGAGCCGCGGTATTTCCTGACCAGCCGCGCGATATCGGTCCCCACCTCGCGGAACATCTTCACGCCCTCAGGCGTCTTGAGGTTGAACAAGGGCCGCGTATGCAACTCGCCCGACCCGGCGTGCGCGTAGTAAACGCAGTCGATGCCATATTTCGTGCGGAGCAACTCGTCGAACTGGGCGATGTAAACCGGCAGATCGCGGACATCCACGGCGGTGTCCTCGACGACCTCGCGCGGCTTGGCGTCGCCCACCACGTTGCTCATCAGGCCCTGGCCGGCACGGCGCAGTTCCCAGACCTTGTTGCCCTCGTCGTTCCACAAAACCGGCATGGCGTAGCCGAGGCCGGCCTCCCTCCACGCGGTCATGACCGCATCCGAATCCACCAGCGCGGCCTCGTGCGTATCGCGGCGGATTTCGACGACCAGAATCGCACCGGGGTCGCCGACGACGAACGAGCGGTTGCGCTGCTGCGCGAGATTCGACTTCGTGCATTCGAGGATGTGGCGGTCGATCAACTCGCAGGCGCTTGGGCCGTGCGGCAGCGCGAGTAGGTTCGCGCGCAATGCCTCGTCTACGGAAACGAAATGCCCGCAGACCAGCGCGGCGTTGGGCGGCGGCAGCGGAGAGCAATCCAACTCGATCTCGACGGCGAAAAACAGCGTGCCTTCCGAACCGGCGATCAGCCGGCAGAGGTTGAAGGGCTGCGCAGACGCGGGGTCGAAGGCGTCCGCGTCCATCAGAAGGTCCAGCGCGTAGCCGGTATTGCGGCGCGGAATCGAGGCGAGCGGGAAATTGTCGCGGATTTGCCCGCGGTTTTCAGCGTTCCCGAGAAGGGACCGCATCGTTTGATAAATACGCGTCTCGAGTGAGTCCGGTCCGTTGCATTTCGCCTCGAACTGGTCGCGCGTCAGCGGCCCGAAGAGGGCCTCCGAGCCATCGCTCAGGAATCCGCGCACCGATACCAGGTGCTCGCGGGTGCTGCCATAAACGATCGAATTCGAGCCGCAGGAATTGTTGCCCACCATCCCGCCCATCATTGCGCGGTTGGCCGTCGAGGTTTCCGGCCCGAAGAACAAGCCGCTCGCCGCCAGCGCCTGGTTCAGTTCGTTGCGGACCACACCGGGCTGCACCCGGACCCTGCGGGCGGCGCGGTCCACGGAAAGGATTCTCGTGAAATAACGCCCAACATCCACCACGAGCCCGCCGCCCACGCACTGGCCGGCCAGCGACGTGCCCGCGGTGCGCGGGATCAACCCGATGCCGTGTTCGTTGGCGAAGCGGAT
>Ga0302320_10020115_pt1 | contig 13346 bp, 13 predicted proteins | sample Bog_T0_3_FD_202130 | JGI IMG/M metagenome (GOLD analysis project Ga0302320, IMG submission 202130) | Peat permafrost microbial communities from Stordalen Mire near Abisko, Sweden - Bog_T0_3 | ecosystem: Environmental > Terrestrial > Soil > Wetlands > Peat | place: Sweden: Abisko, Stordalen Mire...
TCGCTCGGCCTCGCCGTTGCCGTGCTCTAACCGCCGATTCCCACACTCCCCGGTTTCCGTATTTACGAACGCGACTTGCTGAAACCGCGGATGAAAATCACAGCCTATAATCCACATGTCGGCTCCTTCTCCCGAGCCTTGGTCGTTGTAGCGACAACCACTGTACTCCGGCGCGGGAGCCGATCCCGTCATGAAATCAGAGTTGGCGCATTTCCAACTCTGGGGTTCTGCGAGTCCTCATCGGACTTGAAAGTGTCACTAAGGGTCCACTCCACTACGGCAGATGTGAGTTCTCCACCAAAACTCGCAAACCAGATCGCCAAATTGGTCTCTATGCCACACGAACCTGGGCCTGTGACCGGGCCACCTGTCCGCCCCAACTGTCCGTTGGCCGCGGCGATGTTCTCCCGGCGTTTACGCTGCTGCGAACGCTGTCAGAGCTTTCTGGGTAGGTGGAAGGCAAGCATCCTGCCCACCCAGGTGGAGCATTAGGTTCGTACTTTTCGAAGATGCCAGCAACCCAAAGCTATACCGCTTGCCAGCAGTGTCATCGTCGCAGGTTCGGGAGTGACGGTGCTAGAAACATCAAAGCTTATTCCGATTAGGTTATCGGCCCAGACACTCACGGAGTTGATCGTTACTGTGTTGGCGAAATTGAATGTGATATTGGGATTGGTCTCATTAGGAAAGCACATTCCACACCACCCCATATAAGGAGTATTCCGCCCATACGAATCGTAGTTTAAAGTCGGAATTGCACCATCTGTGAGTTTCCCGGTCCCACCGCTCAAGTAGGCACTCGTCACATCACAGACACCAGCGAAATGTGAATATGTAAAATGCGGTAGTCATCCGTGATTGCTCCGCCGTTGTACATCGAATAGCTCGCACGGTGATCTGAGTGGCGTGGGACTGGGTAACCAACGTTGAAACTGAAAATAGCATGAGCACAGGTAGCGCCCATCTGATAAGCCTCATTCTTATATCCTCCACCTTTCTGCAAGATTGCCGATCCGTGGAGAAAAGAACAATATACGGGATAACCATAGCATTCTGGGACAATGGATAGATGTGAGGACCTTCGCTTAGGTGGCGGGCAGTATCACAATGGGTACCGAGGACTTCCCTACGCTCTTGTCAGCCGTCCATCCTTCAGATGAAACCTCTCCCCGCGCCACACAATCGTGTCTCCACCAAAGCTCGCAAACCAGATCGCGACTCCCACCACATCGCGAGCTGGAATCAGCCAGAGATCGCCGAGTGGCCGCCGGTCATTCAGAATCGGCCCGCACAGCAGGTATCCCGAAGCAAAGCGTGCCACCGCGACTAGAGCCAGCAGCGTCAGCGACCATGGCGCGAAACCAGCGCACAGCGCCGCAGCCATTGCCCACGGCAATCCGAAGGTCAGCAGCACTCCAAGGTAGCCCCGCTTACGGAGATCGCGCACTGTCCGCGCCCAGCGCAACTGGTGCTCGAACATCGCGGCGAAGTCGTACTCCGGCAAGAAGGTTTCCACCACCACGTCGGACAGCGCAACCTTGTATCCCGCCGCGGAGATCATCCGTCCGAGTTCGTGATCGTCGGCCAGATAGTCCATCAGCGTTTCCAAGCCTCCGATTGCTTCGGAAGCAGCACGCGGAAACGCCAGGGTCGAGCCCAATCCAAAGTGGAGGCCGCCCTCGATCTGCATGGCGCACAGCACGCCCCCGGCAAAATCAGTGGCAATGGTGACGGACTCCATGTGCGATGCGAAGCTGTGTCCGGCCTCGGCTCGATACAGCGCCGTCACCAGGCCCACTTGCGTGTCCTCCATTGGTGCGACGATTCGCCGCAGGTAGTCGCGCGGGACTCGAATGTCGCTGTCGTTGATGACGATGTGGTCGTACTTTGCCTCGCGCATCATTTGCGAAAGGTTGCTGACCTTGCGATTGGCGCCCAAGGTTTCCGTGCATACTACAAGTCGAATGTCATGCTTCGGAAACTCGCGCCGCAGACGCTCCACCTCGATTACGGCCTCGTCGTTCGCGGAGTTTACGCCGAAGATGATTTCGTACTGCGGATAGCGTTGCAGGCAATGCGAGCGGAAGCTCTCATACATTTTCCGGTCGCTGCCACGCAGCGGCTTAAGAATGCTGACTGGAGGCGTGAAATCCCTCTTAGGCTGTAACCGCGCGGCGCGTCTTCGGGCCAGGAAGCGCCATTCGCTCCACAGCGAAAGCACCAGGTAGCCGAACCCGCACAGGGCCAGCAGCGCAAACAGATACGCAGCAAGATGGAGTAAGAATGTCAGCATAGTTGCCGCATAGAGCTTATCGAAACATTGAGATTAATGTAAGAAGCCGCTCCGCGAAAGTGGCGTGCGGGGAATCTTCCCGCTTTTCGCCGCCCCCGGATTTCAGGCATACTCAAGGAGATTTCAGGAGACGCTTGTTGAAGCTGCGATATTGGCATTGGATCGTGCTGATAGTCTGGATCATCGTTTCCGGAGGCGTGTTCTATCGCAATCACCAGATCACGGAGGGGCAGAAGGCTTTTGAGCGGCTTGGCTGCGCCACCTGCCATTCTGCCGGTGGAGCGCCGTCGCTTCAGTATGTTGGACGCAAGTATGACAGGGCAACCTTCGTCGCATTTGTCACCGATCCGGAGACGGTCTACGCGCGCCTGGGACGCAAGCCGCTGAATCCCGGGTACCCGCCGATGCCGCGCCTTGAGGCTTCGCATCGCGACATAGAAGCGCTTTCCTATTTTCTTGCGGCACAGCGTTAAGGGTGGAACAGATCAGATTTTACGGGAGCAAGTGTGGGTTTGAAGAAATGGATCGTTCTCGTGCCGATTGCGGTGTTTGCGCTCTGGGCGTCCTATCATGTCTATCAACTGGACCTTGGCAAGAGGACTTTTGCTCGGCTTGGCTGCGCTAGTTGCCATTTTTCAGGAGGCGGTCCTAATCTTGCCAACATCCTTCCGCAGTATGATGAGCAGACGGTCGAGGATTTCATTCGCGATCCGGAAGCCGTCTATCGCCAGCTCGGGCGCAAGCCGCTCAATCCGGGATTTGCCATCATGCACAAGGTCAAGACTACGAATGGAGAAGTCAGCGCGATGGCAAAATATCTGAAGAGCTGGTAGTTGGCAGGAGGCGGAAAATGTTCGCAATGCGCATGGCTTCGCGATCCGTAGCGGGCAAGTTGTTGTCGTTGGCCACAGTGGGTGTGTTTGCAGCATTCCTGTTGGTTGCCGCCTTCGCGCAGGACTCTCCCCAGTCTCCGGTCATTTCGCCCCACGCCCGGCTTATGGCAGCGCGCAGCATCTACATCGAGCACGCTGGCGGACGCCTCCCCAATGAAATCATCGGCGATGCCTTTCATGGCTGGGGACGCTACGTCGTAGTCGGCGATCCGCGCAAGGCCGACCTCATCGTTTCCATCAGTGCGCCCGTTGCCGATTCCGGCGTGAGCGTCGGAAGCAGCGGCGGAGGCGGTGGACGTCGCGGCTCATCCCAGGGCAGCGATAGCAGAACGCTTTCTTCCTCCAGCATCACGCAGATTCGGCTGCTTATTCTCGACGCCCATGATCGCGTTGTCCTCTGGGCCGGCAGCGAGCAGCCCAAAGGGTCCATGAAGGGGAAGCGGCGCGAAGATAATGAGGTCGATGCTTCGCTGGCGCTCTTCCGCCGCTTCCGCGACAGCGTCGAACCGGAGCCTGCGCCGTAGCTCAAACCGGCTTTTCCACACCGGTCCACAGCATTTCGCGCTTTGCAACAGCATTCCCACAGCGGGAGCGTTGTTTTCCTGCGCGACTCGCCCTTGACTGTTGCACTCTTGGTCTAACGCAACCGTGCAATGACGCTGCGTGGTGCTTCCCGGCTCGACGGACGGCGAAGGCATTGCAGAATCCAGTTGGCGGACGGCATTCCGGGGTTTGCGGCAACGCAAACTTTGCCCTGCACCGGCGCGAGAAATCGCAGCCGACCGTGGCGCGGAATCCCTAATTCCGGTTGGTTGCTGCATTGCCCCTTGGCAACAGGGTCGCCGCTCAAGAGACGGAAGGGGAGTCGGGCGCGAGCCTCCGGCAACGGACCAAAGTCCGCGGAGTCCACTCGACGTTCGGACTCCCAGGTTTCCGCATAGGCGGCGGGAGCGAGTCACCACACGCAGTACTTTGCATGGTTGAAGGCCCGGAGAGGCGGCTGGCCTCTCCGGGCCTAATTTTCAAACGTCAGGAATACCATCCAGCGCGGTACCATTGAGTGAGTGTTCCGGAATTTGTTTTTGATATTGCGACCCTATGGCAGTTACCGATTACAGTCTCGATCGCGGTCTTCCGGCAAGTCCTGAGGCCGAGCGCTCCATTCTGGGCGCAATTCTGCTTGATAACAACTTGCAGAATGAGGCCCTCTCGTCCCTTAAGGCCGAGCACTTTTTTCTCGATGCTCATCGCCGGATCTACCAGCGCATCGCCGATCTCTCCGAGACCAACCGCCCCATCGACATTGTCACCCTCACCGAGGAATTGCTGCGCTACAAAGAACTTGAGGCGGTAGGCGGAGCCGGATACCTGGCCTCGCTCACTGACGGCGTTCCGCGCCGCTCTTCGGTGGAGCATTACGTCCGCATCGTGCGTGACAAGGCGATGCTGCGCAACCTGATTCACGCAGCCAACGGCGTGATTGCCCAGGCGCTTGAACAGGCGAGCACTGCCGCTGAGGTCATCGATTCCGCTGAATCCAGCATCTTCAACATCTCCGATGAGCGCAGCGGAAACCAGCTCACTGACATCAAGACCATCGCACAGGAGTCCTTCGGCGGCGATCTCGACAAGCTCTTTCAGCGCGGCGGACGCATCACCGGCCTCGAGACGTATTACACCGATCTCGATGACATGACCAGCGGTCTGCAGAAATCCGATCTCATCATCATCGCCGCCCGTCCTTCGATGGGCAAAACCGCATTCGCCATCAACATCGCGGAAAACTGCGCGGTCCAAGGCGGAAAGAGCGTTGCCGTTTTCTCGCTGGAAATGTCAAAGGAAGCCCTGCTGAACCGCATGTTGTGTTCGCAGGCGCGCGTGGACGGTCACAAAATGCGCACCGGTTTTCTCGCTAAGGAAGACTGGGGAAAACTCCGCACCGCCCTGGATAAGTTGATTCAGGCGCCCATCTACATCGACGATACACCAGGCATCTCGCTCACCGAACTGCGCGCCAAGGCCCGCCGCAAGGCCATGGATAAAGACGGTCTCGACCTCATCGTGGTGGATTACCTGCAACTCATGTCGGCCTCTGCCCCAGGCGGACGCCGCTATGAAAACCGTACCCAGGAAGTTTCCGCCGTCTCGCGCGGACTCAAGGCAATCGCCAAAGAGCTGAGGATTCCGGTGATTGCCCTCTCGCAGTTAAGCCGCGCCCCGGAAACCCGTGGCGGCAAGGACGCGGAGCCGAAATTAAGCGATCTCCGCGAATCCGGGTCCATCGAGCAGGATGCTGACATCGTGATGTTCCTCTATCGCCCCGAGTACTACAATCGCGACAATCCAGAGCTAGAAGGCAAAGCCAAAATCATCGTTGCCAAGCAGCGTAACGGTCCTACGGATACGATTCAACTGGCCTTTATCAAGGGATCTACCCGCTTTGAAAACCTGCTACGTTCGGAGTGGCTGCACGAGTAGCGGACCAGCGCACGTAGTATCCCCAGCATTTTCTCTTATTTCTGGGGTAAACGCCGCCTACGCTCTCTCAAAACCAGCGCTGCGGAGCTATACTGATTTTCATAAGGCCTGATTAACTTGTCATCCACACAGCAGAAATTCTCCGTGCATACACGTCCCAACTGGGCAGAAATCTCACTCTCCGCGCTGAGCGAAAACTACCATACCGTCGTCCGCCATCTCGGTTCCGGCATAACCCCTTGCTGCGTCATCAAGTGCGATGCCTACGGGCACGGCGTGATTGAAAGCGCCCGCGCTCTCGAAGCGGCTGGAGCCGTATGGCTTGGCGTGACCTCCACGGAAGAGGGTGCTACCGTCCGCGAGGCAGGCGTGCGGTTGCCCCTTCTCGTAATGACCGGCTTCTGGCGCGGTGAAGAGGAAGCGGTGCTGCGCCACAATCTTACTCCGGCCATTGCCACCGCCGAACACGTTGAAGCCATCGAGCGCGCTGCCGCAACTCTCGGAATCTCGCGCAAGGTCCGGCTGCACCTCAAGGTCGATACGGGCATGTCGCGCCTCGGCGTATCGTTGGCGGAGCTTCCCGCGCTCGCCGCCCGGATTGCCTCGTCGCCTGTAGTCGACTTGCAGGGAGTTTTCAGCCACCTTGCCGAATCCGAGATTTTGGACTCGCCCATGGTTGAAGCACAGCGCGCGGCTTTCCAGCGGGCAATTGAAATTCTTGCCGCTGCCGGGCTCCATCCTCGCTATCGCCATCTGGCCAACACTGCCGCGACCGTGGCCCGTGCGGATACATGGAACAACATGGTCCGTCCCGGCATCGCGCTTTACGGATACAACCTCCATTGTGAAGGCCCCGGCGCCGCACAAGCCGTGCTGCCCGTGCGTCCCGTGCTTACCTGGAAAACCCGTGTGATTGCCCTGCGCGATATTGCCCCCGGAACGCCCGTCGGGTACAACCAGCGCTGGCGCGCCGCCCGTCCCACCCGCTTAGCAGTAATTCCCGTTGGCTATGGAGACGGCTTCAACCGCCTGCTCTCAAACCGCGGCCGGGTGATTCTGCACGACCAGTATGCCTCCATCGCTGGCAACGTCAGTATGGATCTCACGATGATCGACGTTACCGATATTCCGCAAACTGCAATTGGCGATGAAGTCCTGCTGATCGGACGCAGCCCACGCTGCTCCGTGGGAGCCGACGACCAGGCGTTCCTCGCCGGAACCATCGTCTATGAAATTCTCTGCGGACTTTCGCCCCGCGTCCCAAGGGTGTACGTCGAATAAGTTCAATTGGTTCGGATGCGACCCTCGGGGCACACCTACTCTGAAAATGCTTTAATGTGGGATTGTAACGCCCTCCACCTCAGTAGAATCTTGCAGTTACTTTTGACGTTGAATCTCAGCCCTAAATAGTTGTGTTCTCCGGCTGCACTTCCACGGCCGGCGCGACTAGTTTCGAGTGGGAGTAGAACAGTTCGCTCATGCTTTTGTGGACTCGGGCGGAAAGCGCTTCCATGTCGCGGGAGACCAGTCCTGCCGTGGGGATCGGTTCGCCCACAATTACCCGGAATGGCGTGGGCTGGATCACGTACGTATTCATCGGCAGCGCTTTGAAGCTTCCGATAATAGCCACGGGAACGATGGGAGCCTGGGCCTTGATCGCAACGTAAAACGTACCGCCAGGGAACGGCTGGATATGTCCATCGACGCTGCGTCCGCCTTCGGGAAATACGACGAGAGACATTCCGTCTTTCACTGTCTGCGCGGCAGCGGAAAGCGACCGCAAAGTGGCGCGCGCGTCGCTGGGGTCGATGGGGATCTGGCCAGAGCGCTTCAGATGCCAGCCAACAAATGGCATCCGGAATAGTTCAATCTTTGCTAGTATCCGGAACTGGAAAGGCAAGCCGACGTAGAGCGCCGGAATATCCAGGGCGGAACTGTGGTTGGCGGCGTAAATGGCCGGTTTCGCGAGGTCGACGTGCTCTAGCCCCTCGACCGACAACGGCGATGAAGAGGTCACCAGTATGAGCCATGACCACAAACGCGCGAAGCCGTGCTGGACGCGTCCAGTCCGGTCAAAAAACGAACTGAGCAGCGAGAGCGTTCCGAGGACGATGGTGTAAACGTAAATGAGAGGATTGCGCACCAGGTAGGAAGCAAGACGGGTGGACAGCCTGGGGCGAAGACGCGAACTCATGAGAACAGGATAAATCGCGGAGCCAGTGCTTTCAAAATTTCATCGTTTCAATGTCTCGCGTAACTCATCGCCGACCGAGTCTTCCCGCTTCCTGGTCTTCCATGTGAAGGTGATTGCCATGGCAGCCAAAGCGGATCCGATCCCCATGGCAGCGAACCCGAAATACCAGGCGTGCGCACTCTGGAAGCCGCCGCTACCATCCAGCGCAAGTCCTGCGATCAACGGACCGATTCCCGCGCCAAGAAATCCGACTAGCGAATAAACCGCGAGCGTAGCCCCTTGCTCGCCGGGACGCGCACTGACGATTGCACCAGCCGTAAGCGCACCTGAATCGGCGGCAATCGCCACGTTGTAAGCGAATAAAGCGGCGATGGCGAGCCAAAGCGAGAAGCCAAGACAGGCAACACCCATCAGGCAAATGGCAACGCTTGCGAACTCGAACCTCCGAATGTTGCGGTTGCGGGTTCCAGCCGCTACGGATTCCGCGCCAAGAATGCTGGCCGGAACACCAATCAGCACAATCAGCATCGACCATCGCGCCACGGAGAGCTTTGGGTTCGCCCATCCGTAACGATGCCACGCAAATAGCAGAAACGCCGGTAGCCAGGCCCGGAAAGCGAACATCTCCCAACAGTGGCCTCCGTATGCGAGAACGTAAGCCATCGCCTGGCGGTTCTTAAGCACAGGGCGGAAGTCGAGTGGATGCCGTGTCGCGCGAGGCTCCGGCTGGACGGGCATTACGTTCGGCGCTATGTTCCACGTAGCGACGGTTACGAGCACGGCGGCGATTAGAGGTCCGGCTCCCGCGGCGAGAAAAGCCGTGCGCCATCCATAACTTACCGCCGCCCGTCCGCTCAGCAGATAGGAAAGGCTGGTACCGACCGCGAAGGTTGTCGTGTAGTAGGGAACGGCGCGTATGCGCGCGCTCTCATCGAGTCGTGTGGTAAGAATTCGCAGCCCAGGCATGTAGGTTGCGCCGACTCCAACGCCCGCCAGAGCCTGCAATAGAGAGGCGCTCCAGAGCCCATTGGCAAAGTGCGAGAAACCCACGCCAGCACAGGCTCCTATCAGGCATCCGATCAAATAGATTTTGCGTGGATCGAGCCGGTCCGTCAGGGCTACCAGCAGCGGTACGGCAAGCGTATAGCCAAGAAAGTACGCACTGCTGATCCAGCCCGCGTGGGTGGAATCGAGATGCCACAAGCGTGCCAGCTCCGTCAGCGTGGAAGCGAACGTAGCAGACCCCAACATCCCGCAGGTCTGGGCGAGCACAACTCCGGCGACCAGTCGAGCTGATGAAGAGCTTCTCATTACACCACGCCTTGCATCCCAGCCTTGCAAGCCTCTCTTAGGCCCTCGTTCCCGTAGCCACCACCATCTCTGCCTCGATGCGAACCCACTCACCATCTAATCGTTTGTTGAGCTCCGCCAGTACTGCCTTGTCCACCTCGGCGTCGCCCTCCACTTTTTTCAGCAGCGAGTGGAACGGAACTGTTACCCCGCGGAAGTATTCCCACATCTCTTTCGGAGATCCATGCCAGTCCCACCTGAGCTTGCGAATCCGGTCCTCCGCGCCGGCGAAGCCAGCTTCGCGAAGTGTGCCAGCCAGCGTGCCGGGTTTGCCAAACTTGAACATCGCTTGCGCTGAAGCAGGAATCTCCAACTCGGGCCTGATGCGCAGCACTGTTCCAATCGTCATCTCAAAATATGGCTGCTGCATCGCGCCCCATCCCAGCAGGGCCACTTTCCCGCCCGGTTTCAGCACTCGCCGCATCTCGCCGAGGGCCTTGTGAAGGTCGCTAAAGAACATCACGCCCATTCGGCTTGTCACCCGATCAAAGCTCTCATTTTCAAATGGCAGTGCATGGACGTCCGCCCGCAAAAACTCCGCATTATCGAGTCCGCGTTTGCTCGCACGCTCGCGTGCCACTTCCAGCGGAGCAGCGGCGAAGTCCACGCCAACCACCCGCCCGGTCCCTTTGAGCAGTGCTGCAATTGAGATTGAAGGCTCGCCCGAGCCGCACGCCAAGTCCAGAACACGCATTCCCGGCGCAACCTGCGTTTCTTCCACGAGTGCTGCAGTCGTCGCCGCGCCCATCTCCGCCGATTTTGCCTTGAAGCGATCTCCGGCATTCAACCGCGCAAAACTGTCCCAAGCCTGCTCCGCCATCTTTTTCCACCTTGCAGTTTGTATAACCGCATCTGGGCTTACCCGCCGATGTGAACCATAGTCCTTCCGGGCTGCACAAATCCAGGCTCTCCGATATGATGCCGCTCTTCCTTCTGCGACACGGCGTGTTCAATGACGCGGGCGAGCCCTTCGTCATCGCAACCATTGCGCAGAGCCGCGTGCAAATCGTGCTCGCGCAATGAGAACAAGCAGGTGCGTATCTTTCCGTCGCTGGTGAGACGGATGCGCGAACAGGCACCGCAGAAGGGGAGCGTCACCGGAGCAATCACGCCGAATTCCCCGCGCCCGTCGTCAAAGCGGTAGCGCCGCGAGGTGGAACTAGGCTCGTGTGCAATCTCGTGGAAGGGCGCAAAGTTCGCCATGCGCACCAGAATCTCCGCCAGCGGAACCACAACTTGTGGAGTCCACGTGCGATCCTCTTCCAGCGGCATGAATTCGATGAAGCGGACGGCAACCTGCTCTTCACAGGCGAAGCGGCCAAAGGCTTCGATTTGATCTTCATTGAAGCCGCGCAGCAAAACGCAGTTCACCTTCACCGGGCCAAGTCCCACGCGCCGCGCCGTGCGCATGCCCGCGAGTACTGACTCATAGCCGTTCTTCACCCTCGTGATGCGGGCAAAGCGTTCCGCATCCACTGCGTCCATGCTCACGGTCACGCGATCCAGGCCAGCTTGCTTTAGCGGTTCGGCCATTTCGGCGAGCAGATGCCCGTTGGTGGTAACAGCCAGTTCAGGAGGCGTTCCTGCCTCGGTTCGCAGGGTGGCAAGTTCGCGCACCAATTCAACAATGTCACGGCGCAACAGGGGTTCGCCTCCGGTCAGCCGAATCTTGGTGATGCCGAGAGAGACGAAGACTCGCGCCATGCGCACGTAATCAGCCAGCGCAAGTTCGGGATATTGCGCGCCCACGTTGCCGGTGCGGCAATAGACGCACCGATAGTTGCAACGGTCGGTGATCGAGATGCGGAGATCGCGGATGATGCGTCCGAACTTATCCTGCAAAGGCATGAGAGGCGAGCTGAGCACCGCTGCGACGAATCTATAGATGCATTCGGCGCGGAGACGGCTCGGAAGGCGGCAAACACTCCACCAGAGAGTTAGAGAAAGCTCAAGGGCGACCCTACCCCCCTATATTTCCCGCTAAAAATTTGAAAACAAAAAGGTTAGGAGCCGGTTTTGCGGCCTTTCTGCTCCTATCTTTAGGATAGCAAGTTGGGGGAGGAATCCCCTCACTTGGGAAGAAACTCTATTTTGTGTTGAATCAGTAGGTTACGAAGAAAGATCGAAAATTTTCGCTTGACAACGGAATCGGGCGCGAAATTCGCGAATTTGAGCGAAGGAAATCGCGGGTGCTTTTGCCGTAGCAAATGCTATCTAAATTTAAGCTAGTGAGTGCCTTGGCGATCTTTCGCTCGGAATCAGTAGTGAAGCAGTGAGACAAGCCCCAGAGTTGGAACTGCGCCAACTCTGGGGCACCCGCGTCTTGATCATCTACAGCCACCCGCCGCTGTGCCGTTTTGGAAGGAGTAACCCAAAATGGACACCGCTCGTGCAATTCCAATAGTTACCATTGTACATTGACCGAATGGCCAAGTTACCGATACCCTCGCGTGTCGGTGATTAGAAAAGGATTAGAGCCTCCCGTAGAACCATGAAAGAAGAGCTGCTCATACCAAATTCTGACAGGTGAATGCTGGGTACGGGCCGGTTCATAAGACTGATCGCGAAACATTTTATTCAGAAAGGTCAAGTGACATGAAACGTTTTGGAATCATGATATTGTTCGTGCTAGTTTTGTCCACCCTGCCAGTTTTCGCGGATACAGTTCAGCTCCTATTTACGGGCGTGACAGGCTACAACTCGGGAGGGGTTTACACCTATCCCTATAATTTCACCGTCACCGACGGTTCGAGTGTTTCAACGAATGTTCCGCTGATGTGCAATTCCTACACCAACGACATCAATTTTAACGAGTCATGGTCGGCGAACATCCACGCCATCACCCAAGCCGGCACGCTTGGCTTGTGGGCTGGCCAGACCCTTACCTTTGGCAACACACTCTACAACAGCCAAGCAGCCTACGACGCAGCCGGATTAATCTTTATGGCCGGTCAGGGGCTGGGACCGCTGGTTAGCCAAAATATCACGCTCCCCAACGGCCTCGCCAACTGGGCAATTTGGAACATATTTTATCCAGGACTTTCTGGGCCTTTCGCGCCTCCCTACACTCAAAGTCAGTTGGACACCCTGGAGCTTCAGGCACTTACCTATGTCCAGAACAACACGAACGCGACCCTGAACAGCCTGCTGGGCGGTATCGTTGTGTACACCCCCGTGGCCGGTAGCCAGGGTTCCAACCCATTGCCGCAGGAGCTGGTCGGGGACCTTCTCCCTGGGGTAATTTCCACCCCTGTTATTAACTCCCCATCGCCGGTGGTAACGACGACTCCCGAACTTTCATCTTTGTGGCTGATGGGTAGCGGATTGCTGGGGCTGGGCGGCTTCGCCCGCCGCCGTTTTTTGCAATAGCTATTACGATTCCACCGATGACCAGGGGCAGCGAAGACCCAAGCGACCCGAAACAGACCGTCCGGGTTTTGACGATCATGCTTGCATCTGAATACTGACCGACCCGCGCCGCCAGCACCGGCGCGGGTTTCCTGCTTCACACTCGACAAAATGATTGGTGGGCTCGTAGAGCCGGGTGCCCCACCTTCGCCGCGCTGTTCTTGCGCGGATAAGGTGGGAAGCAACATGCTCCCACCTGGAGCATTGCGTCATACAAATCACTTTACTGGAAGGACAAAGAGATGGAAAAGCAAACTGGGAAGTCTGCAGAGATGGACCGTATCGCCTCCCACCTTCACGTCGAACAGCACGACGTGAAGGTGGGGCACCCGGCTGATCTTGTCATCTGCAAGGTGAGGGAACCTGTGGTAACAGGTAAAAGTCACAAAATGCGACTGTCCGGAGTGATGAAAGCGTTTGAGTCCGCTTGGCATGAAGATCAGTTTAGCGAAAAGCTTGCGGTGTGAGCCTCTTTGTCTCCCACATTCGCCAAAAGAAGGCGGATGTGGGCCACCCGTCGATACATATTCAAAACAGGGCAAGGCACTCACTATCCAAGCTGTGCGCGGGCGAACTTCGCACGGCAAAGCCAGAAATCACATTCCGTCGTAGTTCGGGCCGCCCCCGCCCTCCGGTGGAACCCAGGTGATGATCTGGTAGGGGTCCATGATGTCGCAGGTTTTGCAATGCACGCAGTTCGACGGATTGAGGTGGATGCGCTTCTTCCCCG
>Ga0302320_10020118_pt1 | contig 13344 bp, 14 predicted proteins | sample Bog_T0_3_FD_202130 | JGI IMG/M metagenome (GOLD analysis project Ga0302320, IMG submission 202130) | Peat permafrost microbial communities from Stordalen Mire near Abisko, Sweden - Bog_T0_3 | ecosystem: Environmental > Terrestrial > Soil > Wetlands > Peat | place: Sweden: Abisko, Stordalen Mire...
TCCGCAGCAGATCGCGGGAGCTAGCGCCGACAGCCTTCAAAATGGCCAGCATATCCATGCGCTGCTCCAGATGCGCGTGCATGGCCATGGCCACGCCGATGGCTCCCAGCACCATGGCGACCAAACAAATCAGGCTCAAAATCGAGGTCGCGTTGTCCAGACCGCGGTTCAGGCCCGGATTGCCCTCGCGATAATCCATCACCTGCGCGTCGGGCAGCGCCGCCTCCACCTGCTTGCGCAATGCGACAGGATCGGCTTTTGGCGGCAGCTTCATGAGCAGCTTTTGACTGGCGCGGCTCCCCGCAGCCAGCAGGCCGGTCTGCTCCAGCGCTGCCTGTGAGATCATCACCCGCGGTCCCAGTCCTGCCCCGGCGCTGAAGCGGTCCGGTTCCTGTTTCAGCACGGCTGAGATGATGAAGCTTCTGCCGCCCAGCCGAAGAGTCTGACCCACGTGTGCATTGAGACGGATGAGAAATTCTTCAGCCACCACAGCCGAGTCACCTTCAAGAGCCTGTTGCAGGCCCATCGCCGGTTCGAGTTCAGCAACGCCGTAATACGGATACTCGGCCGGGTCAACGGCCTTGAGCGAAACCAGCAGCGGCACAGGGTCCGGCGGCGCTGAGGCCATGGAAACCGTTTCCGTCACCCATGTCGTTTGAATCCCGCCCGGTTGCGCGATGGCCGCAATCTTGTCCTTTTCCTCGGCTGTCGGCTGATGATAGAGCCGCGCGGTCAGATCGCCGGCCATCAGTGATCGCGCTTCCGTACCCAGCGTCCGCCGAAAACTTTCGCTGAAGCCGCGCACACCAACGAGGGCAGCCACACCCACGGCCACTGACAGCACGACAAAGCCGAACTTGCCGGGAGCGGAGCGCAGATCGCGCCAGCCAATGGCCCCAGCCCGCTTCCAACTCAACGAGCGCTTAGCCATTATTCTCCTGACCTGGAACTGCAACCGCACTCGGCCCGGTATAGGGCAACGTATCTTCCACAATCAGCCCATCACGCAGCACGATCTTTCGATCGGCGCGGCTGGCTATCTCCGTATCGTGCGTCACCATCACCAGCGTGGTGCCCGCTTTGCGATTGCGCTCCAGCAAGAGGTCCAGCACCATCCGCCCGTTGGCAGAGTCAAGATTCCCCGTCGGCTCATCGGCCATCACGATGGGCGGCTCGACGATAAAAGCCCGCGCCAGCGCCACCCTCTGCTGCTCTCCGCCCGATAGCTGAATTGGGTAATGATCTAGACGCTCCGAGAGGCCTACCTCGCCCAGTAGACGTCGCGCCTGCGCGATGCCGCTGCCCTCCACGTTCAGCTCATAGGGCAACAACACATTTTCCAGAGCCGTCAGCGTTTCGATGAGTTGATACGACTGGAAGACGAAGCCAATCTTCTCGCCGCGCACCGCCGCCAGTTCCGCCTCAGCCAAATTGTGGATTGGAATGCCGTCCAGCCAAATATCGCCGGAACTGGGCGTGTCGAGGCCAGCCAGCAGACCCAGCAGCGTGCTCTTGCCGCTGCCGCTTGCCCCCAGAATGGCAACAAACTGACCGGCGGGAATGGTCATTGTGATTCCCTTGAGAATCTCCACCCGCCGCGCGCCGTTCTGAATCCACTTCTTCGCGTCCCGAACCTCAATCACTCTGCCCGCCTCCCTATTACGTTGTTGCCTATTCTCTATATGCTGCTCTTCGCTACACTGTTCCTGTGGACGTTCGCCGACGGATTATCGTTTCGTTTTGGTTGATTCTTCTCGCCTGCCCTCTGCTGGCCGCCGACCGGCCGGTTCTGGTCTGCTATGGCGACAGCATCACCGCCGGCCACGGCCTTGAGAGTGGCCAATCGTTTCCCGACGCCTTGCAACGCGATTTAGACCGCCGAGGCTACCACTACAAGGTAAACAACCAGGGCACCAGCGGCGCCACCACCAAGGACGCGGTGGCCGATCTGCACTCCATCCTGTTGCTGCACCCGGCCGTGGTCATCGTCGAATTCGGCGGCAACGACGGCCTACGCGGCTTGCCCCTGTCCGAGACCCGCCGCAACCTCGACACTGTGCTGACGGCCTTAGAAAACGCCCACATTAAAATCCTACTAGCAGGCATCACCCTCCCACCCAACTACGGCCAGGAGTATATCCAGCAGTTCGCGCTGGTCTTTCGCGACCTGGCGCAAAAACACCACACTGCCTTCGTCCCCATGATCTACAAAAATCTGATCAACGTTCCGGGAACAATACAGCCCGACGGCATCCACCCCACCGCCAAAGGCTCGCAGATCATTGCGCGAACGCTGCTACCGGTACTCGCGCCGCTGTTGAAGAAAACAACCCACTGACAATTCCGGCAAACTCATAGGAACCAAACGGCTGGCCTCTCCGTATCTTCTACCACTTCAAGAAAGAGGGGCAAGACCATGATGCGTATAGGACGACTTTTGCTTGCAGGCGTCGCTTTGCTGCTTTGTGTGACTGGTCTGGCGGCAGGCCAGGATGTAGCCGCCAAGGCCGATGCTTATTTAAACGCCTGGGCAAATCAAAGGCGGTTTTCCGGGACGGTGCTCATCGCCAAGGGTGACAAAATACTGTTGCGCAAGGGCTATGGGATGGCCAACTACGAACAGAGCATGCCCAACGCCCCGGAAACCGTCTTCCGCATCGGGTCCATCACCAAATCGTTCACCGCACTCAGCATCCTGCAACTGGAAGAGCGGGGTCTGCTCAAAGTCAGCGATTCGGTGGCTAAGTACATTCCTGAATTGCCGCTGGCCTGGAATGCCATCACCATCCATCAGTTGCTTTGTCACAAATCCGGCATACCGGAGTTTACCAACGCCAAATCCTACGGCGAGCTGGACAACCCACTGCACGTGGAGAATGCCCTCAAGGAGTACGCCGATAAGCCGCTGGTGAACCAGCCCGGCGAGGTCTTACGCTATAGCAACTCCGGATACGTCCTGCTGGGCAGGGTGATCGAAAAGGTCAGCGGGCAATCCTACGAGGACTATCTTCAGGCGAATATCTTTGGGCCGGCGGGAATGACGAACACCGCCTTCGACCACATGACGCCGTTGGTTCCTCACCGCGCTAACGGCTACAAATTTGACGGAGAGACGATCGTCAACGCCAGCCGGGAAGATCCAGCGGGAGCGGGCGCCGCCGGGGCCTTGCGCTCCACCGTAGACGACCTCTACAAGTTCGACCGCGCCCTCAAGTCGGACAAATTGTTCTCCGCCGCCATCAAGACCAAGGCCTGGACCGCCTACGGCCATTGGAGCGCGCCGCCTCCCTTCCCGCTTGAGGCGGAGTACGGCTACGGATGGATGATCGGCGATAAGTTCGGGCACAAATACGTGGGCCACGGAGGATGGATCGGCGGCTTCGTTTCCAAATTCGAACGCTATCCGGATGACGACGCGACGGTAATCGTACTCGGCAACTTCGAGACTTTGAACACGGACGCCGTGGCGCAGGACGTGACCGCAATCCTGTTCGGAGCGATGTACTCGATCCCCGCGGAGCGCGCGATTGTGCATCCGGCCGAAAATGTGCTGGCTCGCTATGTGGGCGATTACCAGCTAGGTCCGCTGGCAATCAAGATCACCCTGCGCAACGGCAAGCTGTACACCTGGAGCACCGGGCAGCCGGCGCCGTTCGGCATGATTGCCACTTCGGACACAGAGTTCTACTTCAACGACACGATCCCCGAGTTCCGATTCATCGTTGACGAAAAGGGCGACGTGAACCAGATCATGATCAAAATGGGCGGCAAGGAGTTTCCGGCGGTTCGGGTCAACCAACCCAAGGTGGGAAATTAGGCAGCCTTCAACCCATTCCCACGACCGGCTGAAAGAGTGTACCTGCCACACGTTTGACAATCCCCAGCAATTCATTCTGGCCGGCAAAGACCTTCACCAGCGTTGCGCTGGAAAACTCCGGCAGATTCGCCTGCGCGCCGTTACGCAACCGCCCGAGAACCAGAGCATCGCCGGTGACCGAGGGCATCTCCGGCAGCAGGCTGCGCGGATGCACGCACAACGCCTCCAGCGCCTCGACGTTCCCGGCCAGAGGTTGCAACTCATCGAGCTTATGTGCCTCGGCCAGCGTGAAGACTCCAGCCTGGGTGCGGCGCAGGCTACTGAGGTGCGCTCCGCAGCCGAGATCCTGGCCCATTTGATGCGCCACAGCCCGCACATAGCCGCCGGCGCTGATGGTCATCGTGAAGCCGGCCTCTGCCCCGTCGAGCGAGACAATCTCAAAGCTATGGATGCGGATCGTGACGGCCTTCAGCTCCACAGGCTTGCCTTCGCGGGCCAGCTTGTAAGCAGGCTTGCCGGCAATTTTCTTTGCGGAGTAAGGCGGCGGCATCTGTTCCATCTCGCCATGAAAACGGCTGGCAGCTGTGCGCACCTGATCCAGCGTCAACGAAGGCTGTGAGTCCGGCCCCGCAGGTTCGCCCTCGGCGTCGTAGGTGTCCGTCGCAAATCCGAAGCGGATTGTCCCTGTGTATCTCTTTTCAGCCGAGGAGAAGTACTGGGCCAGGCGAGTAAACCTGCCCAGCAGCAGGGGCAAAACACCAGTGGCCATGGGGTCCAGCGTGCCCAGGTGGCCGATGGAGCGTTCGCTGGTAATTCTGCGCAGGATTCCTACCACGTCGTGGCTGGTCATGCCGGCCGGTTTGTCGATTACTAGAAGTCCGTTCACCTCTTAACTTTAGCTGACGGACCCGCTCGCTCACACCCCGCCCGAATCGGGCTGCCGCAGCAGTGACAGGAACTCAAGGCGCGTTTCTTTCTGATGGAAGCAGCCCACCATGGCACTCGTCACAGTAGAGGAATGCTGTTTCTCGATGCCGCGCATCATCATGCACAGGTGGCGCGCCTCGATGACCACGCCCACGCCCAGCGGCTGGATGGCATTCTGAATCGCGTCGGCGATCTGCCGGGTGAGCCGCTCCTGCACCTGAAGGCGTCGCGCAAAGACTTCTACAAGGCGTGGAATTTTGCTCAGTCCGATAACTTTTCCCTTGGGGATATAGGCCACATGCACCTTGCCAAAGAAAGGCAGCATGTGATGCTCGCAGAGCGAGAATATCTCGATGTCCTTGACGATGACCATCTCGTCGTAGTCCTCGTCAAAGAGCGCCCCGCGCAGGATTTCTGACGGATTCTCGCCGTAACCTTTGGTCAGAAAAGCCATCGACTTTTCCACGCGAACGGGCGTGTCCAGCAAGCCCTGGCGACCGGGGTCCTCTCCCAAACGACTCAGAATCTCGCGGTACATCTCCGGAGTACTGAACGCGCTCAAGCCTTCATCCGCCTCAACTGGCCGATGAATCCGTTTATTCACTGCAATCGGCTGCGCCATGGTTCACATCCTCTCGCCCAGGGGAATTGGGCGTTGATTTCACTCGCTATCGCATTCAAAGAAATTGTTCTCCGTCTCTTCCACGCGCACTCGCTCCAGTTTGCCGGCCGGCAATGCGTCTTTCAACAACATGAAGGCCGCTCTACAGAGATTCTCCGTCGTCGGCACGCGATTCACAAACAATGGGTCCAGATTCAGGTTGGCGTGATCGAATCGGTCCACAACATGGCTGCGAACTACATCGTCGAGCGCGGCCATATCCACTACCATTCCGGTCTCCGCGTCCACGGCTCCGGTAATTAAAACTTCCACAACATAATTGTGCCCGTGGCCGTGCGGATTGTTGCACTTGCCGTAGGTCGCCCGGTTCTCATCCGCAGAGAGCGCGTCCGTATGCAGCCGGTGGCTGGCAGAGATCGTGTAGCGGCGGCCAAAACTGGCTATCACAGCTCACCTCGGTATTCCGCGAAGATCTCCGGCGTCTCATAAACCCGAACCCGGCTCAGAAGCGCTCCACCAGCGGACTTCACAGACGGCTCCAGCCGCTTCCACGCCGCAATCGCAATGTTCTCCGTGGTGGGAATCGTTGCGGCAAACTCAGGGACATCCAAGTTAAGGTGGCGATGATCCCAGGCTGCGAGCACTTCGCGCTCCATGACGTCCTTAAGCCACGTCAGATTGACGACGAAGCCGGTGACCGGGTCCGGCTCGCCCGCCATCGTCACCTCCAGCGTGTAGTTGTGCCCGTGCCCGTTGCGATTGGCGCAGCGGCCGAAGACCTGTTTATTCTTCTGCTCGGTCCACGCCGGGTTCCAGTAGTAGTGCGAAGCTGAAAATGTGGCTCGCCGCGTCAGATAGATCATTCCGACCCCTCATAAGAACAGATGCCTGAGTCTGGCCTTCGCTTCATCGTTTGAGTTTCTAGTCGTATTACTCCACGTATTCCCGCCCCTTCCAGCTTACGCGCTTCAGAATGCGATGCTGAATCCAACTAAGGTAAAGCAGCGCCACAAAAAGCGGCAACCCCAGCGGCGACAGGGCGCAATTGACAAACGAGAAGTTGGATTTTGCCACCCTGCCATAAAAACGGAAGAGATTGCGCACCCAAACCAACGCCAAAACCCAGCCGGCGATCAGCCATTGCGCTGAATGCGCGAAAAGGCGCGCGTTCCAGAACTCCACCGCCAGCAAGGGCAACACTGCCAGCAGCAGAATGTCGATGACCCGCCAAACGCCCAGCGCCAATAAATTATCAAATAACAGCGCCAGGTTCTTCGACCAGCCCTCGATCATTTCCGCTGTCGAGCAGTACATGCGCGTGGAGACTGCGTCCCCGGCATAACGGAAGCGCAGGCCGACCTTTCGACGCTTGGCCAGGAAGGCGAGTTCTACGTCTTCCAGAACCTTGTCAGAGACTGCGGCGTGTCCGCCGAGACGCCTGTAAGCCTCCCGCTCAACCAGCAGAAACTGCCCGTTGGCCGCGGCTGTGCGTTCGGCGGGATCGGAAACCTTGGCCGGAGGATAAGCCAGCGCCAGTTCACAGAAGATCAGAGGCATCAGCGACCGCTGCCAAAGCCCGCTGACAATCTGCCGTGGGGAATAGCTCAACATGCCTGCCTTGTGCCGTGCGGCCTCATGCAGCGCGCGGCGCAGATTTCCCGGCTCGTGAATCGTATCGGCGTCGGTAAACAGCAGCCACCGTCCGCGCGCTCGTTTGGCCGCAGTCCAGATGGCATTGTTTTTACCGGTCCAACCCTCCTCCAGCATTCCAGCTTCCAGCACAGTGACTCCGGCAAAGCCGAGGGCAATCGCGGCGGTCCGATCATTCGAGTGGTCGTCCACCACCATCAATTCCCAATCGCGGCCCAGCTTGAAAAGCTCCTCGGACTGGCTGACCAGCGACTGAAGACACGCGGCAAGGTTGTCTTCCTCGTTGCGCGCCGGAATTATGACAGTCAGCTCCAGCAACTTATCCGGCTCTGGCTGGTCAAAAACCGTTCTCCACTGCACCGGCAACGCCGCCGGTGTCTCGGAAAGCCCGAGCACCGGGGCCCCCACGGACGGGTCTTTGTCCGAGGGGTGGTGAACCGGTTTGAACCCAACCTGCCCAACCGCAATGCTCTCCCTATTTCTGCCCATCTGTCGTCACCCTTTCATCGGGAGCTTTCGCTCCGTATTATAGAGATGTGCGGCTCCCTCGGTTTATTTCACTCGCTTTGCTTGTGCTGTTAGCCTTTGCGCCCGGCTGCGACCGCGGCGCCCATCCAGCCCAACCCGGACTGTTAGCCCCTGACTTCACCATCTCAGATGGCTCGACTTCCGTCCATCTGGCCAGCTATCGGGGCCGCGTAGTGCTGCTCAACTTTTGGGCAACCTGGTGCGCGCCCTGCGTCCAGGAGATTCCCTCGCTGCTCCAACTGCACCACGACCGTCCTGATCTGGCCATCCTGGCCGTCAGCATCGATGAAAATCCAGAGGCATACAGCCGCTTTCTCGTCCGCCATAACGTGGACATGACCACGGTCCGCGATCCCGACCAGAAGGCCGCCCAGCTCTTTCACACCGAGGGATGGCCCGAAACCTACATCATCGACAGAAAAGGCTTCATTCGTCGCAAAGTTGTCGGCCCCCAGGACTGGAATAGCCCTGAAATCCGCGCCTATCTGAAAAGCCTGTAGAGGCTTGCTATGATTCTCGTATGACCTTGGTAGAGATTCTCTTTCGCTATACCACACCACCCACAGAGGCAGAGACCCGCGCGCTGGCTAACACCCGCGAGGTCTACGGTATTCACCGCCTCACATTCGACCGCGCCGTACGCACACTGCGCGTGGAGTACGATGCCACCCGGCTTAACGCCGCGGCCATTGAGAAACTTGTGCGCCAGGCGGGCCTGGAAATTATCGCTGAACCACCCTTGATTGCCGCTTAGCAGCTTCAGGCGCCTGCGACCGCTCTCTGAATTCAGCAATTGCGCTGCCCCGGCAACCCTGATATTCTGTCTATGGTTTCGCTTGAAACCTCACGTGTGCGCCCGTAGCTCAGCTGGATAGAGCGACTGGCTACGAACCAGTAGGTCGGGAGTTCGACTCTCTCCGGGCGCACCATCTTATTCCTCAATTTGTGGTTTTCCAAGGCTTTCACCCATAGCGGCAAAGACCGCTGGCAGTTGCGATCACACTTACTCCCTCCCCTCATAAAAAGAGCGAAGCGCATTTGCGCTTCGCTCTTTTTACTTGAACTACCTTAAACCTTAGTACAGATGGAAGTTAACCAAGACGCTAACCATCACCGGCACCGGCGTCTTGCCATCCTTCATGGCAGGCTTGAACTTGTACTTCATGACCGCCTCAATAGCCTTTTCATCCAGTCCCATGCCCAGCGCGCGCACCACATGCGGGTTCTGCGGATTGCCATGAATATCCACTATAAAGCTGACTTCTACCTCGCCTTGATACTTGGCCCGGCGCGCCTCGTCAGAAAATTCCGCTTCTACATTATTGATCGGGATGGGCGCGGAGACACGGCCGCCCACATGCTCAAGTCCGCCGCCGATATTTCCGCCCGAACCTGGGCCGTATCCATTTCCATTTCCTGAACCCAGGCCCATGCCGGAGCCGTTCCCCATCGAGCCCAGTTTTACATTGGGCGAGTTCGATTGCCCGAAATTCGGCATCCTCGCATTGTCGGGAATGATGATGTTGTTTTGCACATCAATGGTGGGGTCCGGCGGCGCTTCCACCTTGGCAGTTATATCCGGCGCTTTTGTGCGCGGGGGAATCCTGCCCTTGATGGCTTCCATTTTGTCCGGGCTTCCGCCGCCGCCACCCGCGTCATTAAGAGCCTTGGGGGCTTTGAATTGCGATATATCGATCTGCGTCACTTGCTGTTTCACCGCAATGTTATTCATGATGGTCTTTATTCCCATCAAGAGAGCGAGCAGCAAAATACTCACATTGAATGTGGCGGAAATGCCTAAGGCCCATGGATTGCGCTTGACCGCCATCCGGTCCGGCACCGGAATCGGCTTCGAGGTCAGTTCCAGCGGGGGCAGCTTGGGCGGGAAGAAGACATCGCGGATGCTCTCATAGAGATCCAACCAGAGGGGTGTCTCCTCGACAGGAGCGCCGAAAGTGAGATCGAGTTCGACACCGTCCGTAGGAGCCGCGGCAGCCTGGGATTCTTCAATTTGGTCGAGCAGGTTATTGGCCATCTTTGCGTCTGGTTCTAGTGTCTCTGGGTGCCTTATCTGCCGGACGTACGGCGATATTCTCTGTTCCAGAACTGTGCTTCCATTATGCTTGAAGCTGCCCGCGTGTTTCTCGAATGGAAGGGTCTCTTCGTCCATTCTCTCATATTCCGGCACAGTTAGATTTCCCATAAATAATAGACGATATGGGTACCTGGTTGTTACCGAGAAAAACTCGTCCAGCCATTTACACTAAAGAATGAACCAGGTCTACAGACACAGGGAGTGAAGATGTCCCCAGCACCGGAGTTGAAGGCGACCCTTACCTTACCTCAAACCGCCTTCCCGATGAAGGCTAACCTGCCGCAGAATGAACCGCTTCGGCTGGCCCGTTGGGCCTCCCTCGGGCTGTATGACAAGCTGCGCAAGGCCGCCCAGGGCCGCCCCGCCTACCTTCTGCACGACGGTCCCCCCTACGCCAATGGCCCCATTCATCTGGGCCATGCGCTGAATAAGGGACTGAAGGATTTTGTCGTCAAGTCGAAGACCATGGCCGGCTTTGACGCGCCCTACGTCCCCGGATACGACTGCCACGGGTTGCCCATTGAAATCAAGGTGGACGAGCAGTTGGGCCGCAAGAAACTGGAAATGCCCGTGCCGGCCGTCCTGAATGCCTGCCGTGCTTACGCGCAGAAGTATATCGACCTGCAAACCTCACAATTTGAACGAATTGGCTGCCTTGGCCGCTGGGATACGCCCTACAAGACCATGTCCCGCGACTACGAGGCCCACACCCTGGAGGCCTTTTACGGCTTCCTCGAAAAAGGCTTCGTCTATCGCGGCCTCAAGCCGGTCTACTGGTGCATTCACGACCGCACGGCACTGGCCGAGGCTGAGGTGGAGTACGAGATGCACACCAGCCCCTCGGTTTACGTGCGCTATCAGCTTACCTCGGAGCCGTCGGCGATTGATCCGGCGCTCAAAGGCAAGCAGGTTTCCACCATCATTTGGACCACCACTCCCTGGACCCTGCCTGCGTCGATGGCCGTAGCCTTCCATCCGGATTTTGACTATGTGGCGCTGGCCTTTGAAGGCAGCGAGCAGGTTTACATCGTGGCTGCCGAGTTGGCTGCTTCCGTAGCCGCTGCATGCAAGCTGGGCGCAACCACGGAACTGGCCCGCTTCAAGGGCAGCGTGCTGGAGCGCGCCACCTTCCAGCATCCATTTTTGGAGCGCAGCATTCTGGGCGTGCTGGCCACCTATGTCACCGCCGACACAGGCACCGGAGCGGTGCACACGGCGCCAGCTCACGGCGCGGAAGACTTCTACACCGGCGTCCGCTACAACATCGACCCTACCTGCCGCGTTGACGCCTCCGGCCGCATTCATGTGGACCCAGAAGCCTGGACGCTGGCCGCTCCGCCTGCCTTCGATGGGATGAAAGTGTGGGCCGCCAACCCCGTCATCATGGCCATGCTGGAAGAGCGTGGTGCGCTGCTGGCCTCAAGCGACCTGGAACACTCCTACCCGCACTGCTGGCGTTGTCACAAGCCGGTCATCTTCCGCGCCACCGAGCAGTGGTTCATCAGCATGGAGACGCCGGTCAAGCGCGCCGATAGCTCTGAGACCACCTTCCGCCAGTTGGCTATTGAAGAGATTGACAAAGTCATCTGGGACCCGGCCTGGGGCAAAGAGCGCATCACCAATATGATCGCCACGCGCCCCGACTGGTGCATCAGCCGCCAGCGCATCTGGGGTGTGCCCATCGCCGTCTTCCTGTGCGAAGGCTGCCAGAAGCCCATCCTTGACCCGGCGCTCAACCGCAAGATCGTGAAGTTGTTCGAGGAGCATGGCGTTGAAGCATGGCACACCACCGAGATTGCAGCGCTGCTTCCGGCCAATGCAACCTGCGCGCATTGCGGAGGGAAAACCTTCCGCAAGGAGACCGACATTCTTGACGTTTGGTTCGACTCCGGCACAAGCTGGTATGCCGTCTGCGAGTCCGACCCGGAGTTGAAGCCTGCCTACACATCTTTCCAAGAGAATAAAGGCACAGAAGTCCTTTACCTCGAAGGCGGCGACCAGCACCGTGGCTGGTTCCACTCTTCCCTGCTGACCTCGGTAGCTCTGCGCGGACACGCGCCTTACTCGCACGTTGTCACCGCCGGATTCACCCTTGACGAGAAGGGCCGGGCAATGTCGAAGTCGCTGGGCAATGTCGTGGACCCGTTGGATATTGCCAAAGTGATGGGCGGGGAGATTGTCCGCCTCTGGGTAGCCTCCATCGACTTCCGCGAAGACATGGCGGCCAGCGAAAACCTGATGCAGCGCTGCGCGGAAATCTACAAGAAGCTGCGCAACACCTTCCGCTTCCTGCTGGGCAATCTGAACGGCTTTGACCCCAAGCGCGACCGCGTACCGGAGACCGAGCTTCTTCCGCTCGACCGTTATATGCTGGCCCGCACGCGCGAGCTGACGGAGAATATTCTCGGCTGGTACGAACGCTTCGAGTTCCATCGCGTCTACCACGCGGTCAACGAGTTCGCCATCGTGGACCTGAGCTCGTTCTATCTCGACGTGCTCAAGGACCGGATGTACACCTTCGCGCCCACGAGCCAGGAGCGCCGCTCGGCGCAGACCGTGCTGTGGCAGATCACGGAAACCCTCGTCCGCCTGGTCGCGCCCATCCTGAGTTTCACGGCTGATGAAGTCTGGGAGCATCTGCCCGCTGTCGAGGGCCGCGAGGCTTCCGTTCATCTGGCGCAATTCCCTGCCCCGGCGGCGATCTTCTCCGAAGATCCCGCGCCGTTGCTGGAAGAATGGAAACAGATTTTTGGCCTCCGCGATGCCGCTATGGTGAAGCTCGAAGAAGCTCGTCAGGAAAAACGCATCGGAAAAGGATTGGAAGCAGAAGTAGAAGTCCGGGTTCAAGGCCACCAACTCGCTGTACTGCGCAGATATGCATCTAGTCTGAAAGAGATTTTGAATGTCTCCAAAGTGACCGTAATCGAAGATCATTCGCAAACGGTTACCGCGCTCCCTGCATCCGGCACCAAGTGTGCCCGCTGCTGGAACTTCATGCCTGAAGTCTCCAATTACGGCATCTGGCAAAATGTCTGCACGCGCTGCCAGGATGCGCTGACGGAAATGAAGATTGCCCCGCCCCAGGTTCCTGCGGACGAATCAAAGGAGAGCCAATGAAATACACCGCGCCCCGCCGCCTTCACTGGCTGCTCACCCTCTCCATCGTGATTATCTTGCTTGACCGCCTGACCAAAACCTGGGTCGCGTTGCGCATTCCCATGGGCGGCGCGATTCCGGTCATCCCGCGCGTTCTGCGCATCACTCACTGGACCAACGACGGCGCGGCCTTTTCGCTTTTCGCCAACACCGCATCGCCCAACGCGGTCCGCTGGGGATTGATCAGCTTTTCGTCGCTAATGGCGCTGATTATCCTCTTCCTGCTGGTCCGGCTCGGCGACCGCTTCACCCTAACCACCATCGGTCTTGCGCTCATCTTGGCCGGCGCGCTGGGAAACGTCCACGACCGCATCGCCTACGGCTCGGTAGTGGACTTCATCGAGGTCCACATCTTCAGCTACCACTGGCCCGATTTCAACATTGCCGACTCCTCCGTTGTCACCGGCGCATGCCTTCTGCTACTTGACACGCTGCTGCCCAAAAAACGCACAGCGCAATAACTACTCACCTTCACGAGGATTTCATGAAGTCTCCTGGTTCCGCTCCTTCCGTACGCATTCTGCTTGCGGTGTCGGTTGTTTTTCTCTG
>Ga0302320_10020119_pt1 | contig 13344 bp, 10 predicted proteins | sample Bog_T0_3_FD_202130 | JGI IMG/M metagenome (GOLD analysis project Ga0302320, IMG submission 202130) | Peat permafrost microbial communities from Stordalen Mire near Abisko, Sweden - Bog_T0_3 | ecosystem: Environmental > Terrestrial > Soil > Wetlands > Peat | place: Sweden: Abisko, Stordalen Mire...
GGTCGGTCGCACAGCAAAAACGCAATCTGGGGCGGCTGGCCAACAACACCCGCTTTCTGATTTTACCTTCGGTCCGGGTGCCGCATCTGGCCAGTTGGTTGCTGGGCCGGGTGAGCCGGCGACTTAGTCGCGACTGGCAGGCCAAGTATGGCCATCCGATCGTCGCGCTGGAGACGTTTGTGGAGCGGGAGCGCTTTCGGGGCACGGCCTATCGTGCCGCCAACTGGCTGGCGGTCGGCGCCACCACGGGCCGGACCCGCCAAGACCGGCACACCTGTATTCAAGCGCCGGTCAAAGACATTTATCTCTATCCGTTGCGACGGGACTTTCGGGAGGCGCTGCAGGCATGAAGAGTCGGGAGGAACTGCTGCGCCAATCCGCCAGCGATCCGTTCGCTGCGGCCGAGTATGCTTTCCAACTTCAACAGCAATTGGTCGCCCGCGAGCAGACACTACGCCAGCAGGAACAAGAGTTGGTTGAGCGCCAGCAAGAGTTAATCAAGCAGCAGGAGTTGTTGGCGGAGGCGCGCACTTATATCGCCGAACTGAAACGGCAGTTGTTTGGCCCCAAGGCCGACAAGCTCAACCCCGAGCAGGAGGAGCAGTTGCGGCAGGTGGCGGGAGACTTGCAGGAGCATAACCAACGACCACCGCCAGTCAGCCGGGACGTGCTGGAACCCGACCTGCCTCCCCAGGACAAAGAAAAACTCAAACGGGAACTCCGCCAGCGCCGGCATCCGCTCCCGGCGGTGCAACTGGAAGTGCAGCGCGTCGTGCTCGAACCCGGCAACCGGGTTTGCGGCACCTGTCAGGAGCCCGGACGTAAAATCGGGGAGGAAGTCACCACCGAATACGAATACGTTGCCGCCAAGCTCGTATGCAAGGAGACGGTTCGGCCCAAATACGCGCACGCCTGCGCGTGCGCGGCGGAGGCGATCAGCATCGCCCCCTTGCCCCCGCGCCTGGTGCCGCAAAGCAAGCTGGGGCTGGGGCTGGCGGTTTACCTGCTGCTGAGCCGCTTTGACGATCATATCGCTTATTACACCCTGGAACGGATTTTTCGCGAGCGGCACGGAGTGATCATTCCCCGCCAGCAAATGGTGCAGTGGGTCGAGAAGATCGCCTTTCTGTTGCTGGCCATTTATCGCGGCATTTGGGAGGAACTCCAAGCCACCGGCTATCTGCAAATTGATGAAACGCCCGTCAAGGTGCTCGATCCGGAGGTCAAAGGCCAAGCGGCCACGGGTTACCTGTGGTTTTACTCCCACCCCCAGGGCGATGTCTTCCTGGAGTTCTGCCCGGGTCGGGGTCGGGAAGGTCCCGAGACCCGCTTGGCTCACTTCCAAGGCACCATCCAAACCGATGCCTATGCCGTCTACGATTCGCTCCGGCGGCAACGGCCCACCGCGCTCAAGCGCCTCGGTTGTTTGGCGCATATTCGTAGACGGTGGTATAAAGCGGCCGAAGAGTCGTGCGCCGAGGCGGTCTGGTTCATTGGCCAGATCCGGCAACTCTACCTCATTGAGGATCACACGCGCGACCTGAGTCGCGCGGATCGCAAAGCCGTGCGCCGGCAAAAGGCGCCAGCCTTGTGGCGGGCGATGAAACGGCGGGCTTTGGAGCTGAAGGCCAACCCGCGTTTCCTGCCCCAGAGCAGCCTGGGCAAGGCGGTCAACTACTTTCTCAAGGAATACACGGCGGTGGTGGGGTATTTACGCGACGGTCAATTCCAGATCGACAATAACAACGTGGAAAACGACGTGAGACCTTCGGTCGTGGGTCGCAAGCGCTGGCTCTTCATCGGCCATCCCGACGCCGGTTGGCGCAGTGCGGTCATCTATACCATCATTCAAAGTTGCCGCCGCCGCGGCCTCAATCCACAAGAATATCTGACCGATGTGCTAGGCCGCTTGCCCGCCATGAAAAATCACGAGGTCAAAGACGTGTTGCCCAGTCGCTGGCAGCCCGGTGGCTCCTGAGCCGATTCACCAGCTACCCAGTAGCCCGCTTTACGCTTACGAGACAAAAGCCAACTTGCGCGAAACTGCGGCTCAGGAACATTACGCACAGGTTAGCAAGCGTGAGGAGGAACTGCGCCAGCAAAAACTGGATCAGCAAAAGACCCAACGTGAACACGAAGAACGTCAGACGGGGATGGATCGTCGCGAAAAAGAAATCATCGAGTTGGAGGAAAAGGTAAAGGAACGCGAAATCGAAGCCGAATCTGGCTTCATGCAGCAGCGTCGTCAGGCGCTCATCAAACTGGATGAGGAAGCCAAGGCGCTGGCCAAGCAGATTACTGAGCATCATCAGAGTCATTTCGAAGGATTAAAGAATTATGAAAACGAGCTGCGCCAGATTCGCGATCGCGAGTTGGCCGGTGTCGATGCAGGTAATCAGCAACTCCAATTGGAAAAACAGGCGGTGGCTTGTGCCAAACGAGAAGCCGAATGGACCAGGCAGGAGGCGGAAGAGCTTAAGTGCAGTTGGATCTCAAGAATTGAGGACAAAGTCCGGGATGCGGTCACCGATCGCGAAAGTCGGTTACAAAGTGCTTTGGCCCGCTGCAAAGAGCTTGCTGAGCAGATTAGCCGCTACGAAGAAACCGAACGCGTTGCCTCTGGAAAGACCCGGGAACAATTATTGGCAGAGTTGTCTAGTTTGCAGGAGCACAATGGAAAATTGGTCTCGGAATTGGCGCGTAGGCCTGCCGATGATCAAATTGCCCGGCTGCGTGGCTTAGAAAGCGAGAATGAGACGTTGCATTCGGATTTGGCGCGATTGCTTCAGGAAAACCAAATGTTGCAATCCCAGACGAGTAAATTGTCTATAGGCGTCGCTGAAATTCAGAATTTAAGAGACCAGAAGGCGGCTTGGGATGCTCGTGAACAAGCTTGGCGGGTTTGCGTCAAGGACCTGCGCCAAGACCTTGGGGATCTGGTGGACAAATCAAAAGCAAAACAGGTCTTCCCCAGCCTGATTGAAATGGATGGCGATGTGAATTTTCAAACACCACCCACATCGGTGCGCGAGAAGCTGCCGCCGCTCAAGGACTTGGTTGAGGAAATTCGGCATCGTATAGGTGAGAATAAACTGTTTTACCGGGAAAAAGACGTGCGCACCTTCCTTGCTGGTCTGGCCACCAGTCGGCTTCATTTACTCCAAGGCATTAGCGGCACCGGTAAAACGAGCCTCCCTCGGGAATTTGCCCGGGCAATCGGCGCAACATCGGCCAGAGTCGAAGTGCAATCCGGCTGGCGTGACCGGAATGACTTGCTGGGCTATTACAACGCCTTCGAGAAGCGTTATTATGAGTCAGAATTTCTCCAGGCGCTGTATCGCGCCCAACAGCCCCAATATCGACACCTTCCTTTCTTCATCGTGCTAGATGAAATGAATTTATCGCACCCCGAACACTACTTTGCGGATTTTCTGTCGGCACTCGAAGAAAACCCCGACAAACAGAGGGTCAGTCTGCTGACATCTAGAATTGATGGAGCTCCGCAGTTGCTGGACGACGGTCGTTGGTTGCGCATTCCGCGCAATGTGTGGTTCATCGGCACGGCCAATCATGATGAGACCACTAAGGACTTCGCCGATAAAACCTATGACCGCTCACATGTCATGGAGTTCCCGAGACATCCCGAGGCATTCATCTCCCGCCCACTTAACTCGCCAGTGCCGATCCCGCAGGAGGCATTTGAATTAGTTTTTAATAGTGCGGCCAACACACATAAGGATGCCGCTTTCCGGGCCAAAACATTTTTGGAAAAATCACTAACCCAACAACTCGCCAAACTTGGATTGGGCTGGGGTAACCGGCTCGAAAACCAGATGAACAGGTTTGTGCCGGTGATTATCGAGGCCGGCGGCACTCTGGGTGAAGCCACCGACCATATCCTTGCCACAAAATTACTTCGCAAGTTGCGCGGTCGTTTTGATCTTGGAGGCAAGCAACTCGAAGAGTTCCAAACTCATTTGATCCAGGAATGGGATAAATTTGATAAGCCAAACCAACCCGAAAAGTGCTACGAATTGCTGGAGCGGGAAATAAAACGTTTGAGCGGGGGCGTAACCTGATTGATAGATGGAAACAAACTGGCGCAATCGCATTACGGGTCAGTCCGGCCAAAATCCGGAGTTATTGCCGATTTTGGATCTTTGGCAATCCGAAAGAAATGGGCAAGTTTGGGTGGGAACAGAGAGGGCTTTAGAGCGTCCGGATTCCGGCACCGAACCGACGGAAACCCTTAGTCAAAGTCTGCGCAGCCTCGCTGCTAGGATTGAGCCACTTTTGGTTAAAAATCTGCGGGCATGGGAGGCCATGGTTCCCCTGGACCCGACGATCACATCAGACTTGGATCTTCGCGACTACGAGCGGACGTTGATTGACGCGCTGCCGCATGTTGAAACGCTCAGCCACAACCCACGCAGCCACCTGACGATTGAAGAAATCCGCGAGGAATTGGGGCGCGCTCGCCGGGTCTCTCACCGAGCCGTGGCGACCCTTGCTGCCCACTCGGAAGATTGGCAAAGTCGGACCTTTCTTGGAGTCCGTCCCAGACGCATTCTCGCAGAATCAAGGCAGGATCAATGGGACATTTATGAAAACCGAGCCGTGGCCACTCTGCGCAAACGGATTTTAAGTGTCCTTCATCCGCGCCTCCAGAAGTTAAATCAGATATTGCAAGCCCTCGATGAAGCGAGCGAACATTCAGAGGCAGCGCAAGGCACGCGCTTCCGCCGTGACCGTCTTTTCAGGTTATGGGGTGAGGTTTCCTCAAGCCATCCGAGCCGGGACCGTCTCGCCCAACTGATCAAACAACTGGAGGCTGCCCGCGCAAGATTGCTCGCTCTGGCTGACACGTTTCTTTTTAAGCAGATGCCTCACTTCTCTGCGGTCGAGAGTCCATTGCATTCGACGAATATTTTTCAAAGTGATGATCACTATCGTCAGGCGTTCCATTTGTGGCACAAATGGGAACGCGTGGCGTCCGTTAAACCGCCGACGCCTGCCGAACGCGCCGATAACCGGCGCCGCGCTTTTAGAGATTGGCATTTATTCGTAGCCCTTTTGACTATCCGGGCTTGTCGGCAGCTTTTTCTGATCCCAGATGAAAAAGCCACTCAGCCAATTGAGTTTGGAAAAAGGATAAATCTTGTCCGACATTGGACATTGCTGGTCCAAAAAGATTACTCTCTTCTGTTAGAATGCCAGGGGAAACCTCATTTGCAAATCATTGGGCTTTATACTAGTTGGAGCGCACAGTCTGAAAAATATGTCGAAGCCGCCTTCAATGAATTTCTCGAATCTCAAAAGAGCCGCCACCCGGTTCTGATCGTGAGTGTGTATGATTCCAGCGGCCCCGCCGCAAACTGGTCACCGTCTCTGACGGCAAGATTTAAGCATCTTCGGGCAGCTGCGTTGCTTTCGGATAATCTGGCTCTGGTAGAGACATCCCCGCTGAAAATTGACTCTACGGAACTGGTGGCGCGCATCCTCCGCTGGGTGATCTCGGAAAATGATTGGCCAAGTCTTCCGGTCCGCCAGACACTCAACGGTTGGGCGGACGTGTGGCCCGAGTTGTCACACCACCACGGCCTCCACAGGAGGGAACAGGATTTTTTGTTTTCCGTGCCGCCCGCTGACGCCTTGATCGCAGAAGCGCAATTGCGAGTTACCAAGGCAAGGCTCCAATTGGAACAAACCTGCTCCGCACGTGAAAAACTTAAGCAGGAGGAGCACCGTGTTCGTGATAACCGTCGTGCGCTTGCAGGTGTAAACCTTCGAAAGAAGGAGATTAACGCACTGGAGCAAAAAGAAGAAACCAACCTCAGGGTTTTAAGCGGGATTTACGAGATCTTTGTTAATGTACGCGACCGCCTCCAGATCCTCCAGTCTTGTCCATGCTGCCAATCAACTTCAGTGGACCAGCAGGAAGACGCCGCCATAATGACTTGTCGGGACTGTGATTCCGAATGGGGCCGTCGAAAATGCGGTGATTGTCACCGGGATTATGCTTTCATAATTCCACACGATTCGGCTGCGATTGCCACGCCAGAGAAGTTTGATCCCGCGCACATGTTCGGCGCGGATATGTGCGCGCCTTTGTTACCACCCACCTCAGCCCCGTTTCTGGCCCGGATCCCAGAATGTCCACACTGCAAAAAAATCTTCACGTTGGCTTGAGATTACTCACTTTACCCCTATGAGACTCCAAGCCTACGTCTTCTGCGGTTGTTTCGAACATGGCCGGGTCAAGCGCCCGCCTCCAGAACTGGCAATCGCGGACGTTTACACCTATGGCGACGTTACCATCGCAACTGGCCGACTGACTTGGAACGAAGGCATCGGCTGCATATTGTGGGATGGCCGCATATTGCCCAAAGTGAGCCGAAAATCGTGGGCCGCTCTCCACGCTTGGGCTCGCCATCCTCCGCGCCCATGAGCCAGACCGAATCATTCCGGGACAGCCGCGAGGCGCTGGTGCTCCGCTTGCGGGACCAGGAAAAACTGACCTTCCAGCAAATCGGCGACCGATTTGACCGCTCCGCTTGTCGGGCTGCGCAGATTTATCAAGCAGCGCGTCACAAAATCCAATCCCCTCCCAACGGTCTATCCAACCGGCTCAATCGTCTTCTGACTATGGCCGGCTTTACCGTCGAAAAAAACGCCATCGCCAGGGCTCTGCGCGCAGGCAAACTCTATCCCGGTTTTCTGCCCCGCAATTATGGTATTTACGCGCACCGTGACGTCTGTTGCTGGGCTGGCGTTCATCCCGCGTCCCTGCCGTATCCCAGCCTCCATTACGAACGGTTTCCAGACAACGGCCTCTCCTACCGGACAAACAACTTCCTTAAATTTGCCGGCATCCCCGCCACGAAAACCGCCGTACTCAAGTCCTTGAAGAATGGCGACCTGACCCCCACCAAACGCCCGCTCGGTTACGGCAAGATGACACACGCCGAACTTTGCCAGTGGGTTGGAGTAACCCCGCACCTATTCCGAAACCATAAAAAGGTGGCCAATCAATAGCATCCGCCCACGCGCCAGATTGCCACACTCACCCTGTCCAGATAAATACTCGAAAAACTTCAGACCGCCGCCGCTACGATTGCCACTTGGAGCTTGAAAGACTCGCCAGACACGCGCCCAAATTAAATCGCAGCGAGAGCTTGCAACTCTGTCAAACTCTTTATGAGCCTGCGGAGCCGACTAAAGACCCATATCTTGATGGTAAATCCTTGGCGGAATGCATTGAGTTCCACCATGGTTGTTGGATAATCGCCCACGGCTTCATACAATCGGTTGGGGGGCACTTGAGTCAAGTGCATAGCCCCAATATTTGGCGCGAGACCAAGCAAAGGAATCCAATATTGGCATCACCATGGTTTGCATTTCCCCGCTCGCCAAGACTTCCCGCTGTCAATTCCCCCGCCCCGCCGCCCCGCGCGGACTCCGCCTTGACAGCGGAAAGACTTGGCTCGCCCCGCCGGCGCAGATTTGCCAGTTTCTTCGCTACGCTACGCTCCACGAAGCAAACTGTCAAAACTGCATTGATGGTCAGGCGACCTTGGTCTTACAACAGCTTAATGCCAGTCGGCCAAAGCCGAAAACGATCTATGCGAATGACATCGCCCCGCAAGTGCCAATTGCCGCTGGGCAAAGCCACGGTCTATTCACACGGACTTGATGCACACGCTTTGGGCAGAGACTTCAAATCGGCTTCAAGCATTGACCGCATCAATGATATTGGTTGTTTTGGTTTGATTCATTCATCAGACGCGTGATAGACATTCCGCGTGCCAGACATGGAAACATCACACCAGCAGGCAGGCTTCAAATGGTCGCCAGATGAGATCAGACTACTCGGCCAAATGTCTGACCGGGACGCAGCCTTGGAATTAGGCAGGCCAGAAACTGCCGTGAAGCAGAAACGCCGCAAGCTGCGAATTCCAACCTTTAATTCCACCTTTCGCAAGTGGACGACGGAAGAAGACGAATGGCTTGGTAAAATGAGGGATGAGGATTTTGCCCGGCGGTTTGGTCGCACGGTTGTGGCCGTTCGGCAACGCCGGCAAAATCGCGGTCTATCACACCCACGGCGTGGCGATCGTCCCTGGACCAGCGAAGAGGAACGGCTGCTTGGCCGGAAAAAAGACCAGGAACTGGCGCAACAATTGGGCCGCCCACTCCACTCCGTGGCAAAACGTCGGCAGGCACTGGCCATCCCGGCCTGTCAGCCCAAACACAAGTCGTGGTCAGGGGCTGAAGACGAGCTGCTGGGAACGATGCCGGACCAAAAGGTCGCCAAGCGGCTGGGGCGCACGTTGGCATCCGTTCAGCAGCGTCGCGTTACCAAACACATTCCGGCGTTCGCTCCGCGGTTGCGCCCCTGGCGGCCGGTGGACGACCAAATCCTGGGAACGCGGCCAGACGAACAGGTGGCCATGTTGCTGCGGCGAACCGTGGATGCGGTCAAAAGCCGGCGTTCACGATTGGGGGTGGTGGCGAGAAAACTCAAATGGAAACGGTGGCTGCCGGAGGAAGATAAACTGCTCGGAACCGCGCCGGACAGCGAGATTGCCAAGCGGTTGGGTTGTCATAGATTTGTGGTTCAGGCCCGCCGCCTCCGATTAGGGATCAAAGCCCATCGACATGTTTGGACGCCACCAGCCGACGGTTTGCTGGGAGCAATGCCGGATGAAGCCGCCTCCCAGAAAATTGGCTGTAGTGTCAGCGCGGTGGAGAACCGGAGGTTTCGACTGGGCATTCCGCCATTCGACCCCGGTTGGAAACATTGGAGTGCCGCCGAGGACCAATTGCTCGGGACGGTGTCAGATGCTGAAATTGCCCAGCGACTGGGGCGCTCCGAATCCAGTGTGCAATCCCGTCGGCTAAAGCTGGGAATTCCTTGGATCAACCCCGCCCGCCGCCCATGGACTGGGGATGAATTGCAACTGCTGGGCACGCTACCGGATGCGGTGCTGGCAACGAAATTTCGCCGCACGGAAAAGGCGATCCTGTCGAAACGCCTCGCCTTGCGAATCCCCAAGCCAATTTAATCCGGCATGACAATCGGAACTGAATAATTCAGGTGATCAACAGCCCCCCGCGCTTGGAGACTGTGAATTTCAATTCCCCTTACACGGCAAGACTACGCCTTGAAATTCACAGACTCCGCGCGCCCCCGAATGGACGCGACTTGGGAGGTTTCTCCGTTGCAACTGCATTCCGCTCTGCCCCATTGCCCTTGCCGCTCCATGCAGCTTGCGCCCTCGAAACTCCCAAGCCGCTGCTCACGCGGTCAAACAAATGCTGTTGCAGCTGAATGCATATCGGAAGTTGCATCATGGCAGCCTGGCAAGACCCCAATCAATCCGGATCAAGCCGGCGAATCAGCCACTGCTGCCCGTTGCCTATTTGGCGGGGTTATGTCGGTCATCGCAATTTTCAAAATGAGCGGCTGGCCGGGATTGGACATTTTTTCAAAGCACGTGGCCGCCTGGGCGATAAAGGACAGTTCCATTCGTTGCAGGGCGATGTCCAGCCGCCGCAGATTTTGGCCGTGAATGAGGATTTCATGGGTGCAAAAAACGGCTTTCAACCGCTGTTCCGTCTCCCCGGTGAACAATTCGGCAAACACGAATTGATCATAGGGCAGGGTCAGTGAGATTTCAGATGAAACGATGACGCGAAGCCCGCGTGCCTGCGGGTCAATCGCCCAACATTCGGGTGACTTGGTGCTCATGTTTTTGATTTTGGATTTGATGGCAATGATGCCGGCGGGATTTTTTCAACCGGCAAATCGTATCGGCAGCCTGTTCGCCAAAGCGCAGCAGATAACCACGCAGTTTGTCCCAAAGCAGGATGCCTTCCTGCTGGCGAAAGCCATCGGCAAAGTCCAGCGCCAGCGGACGATGGCCGGAGCGGGCGACATTTTCGCGTAGCTGCTCCTTGTCGGGCGTGAAAATGCGGATGCCACGCCGGCCACGGGAAATGGTCACATACCATTGCTGGGCATTGGTGGCCGCCTTGATGGTGGAATCGGAAAACAGGACGTAATCCACCGTCTTGCCTTGGGAACCGTAGGACGTCACGGCATAGCCGGGGAGGAATTCCCGGAAGGTCTGGTCCAGGACGCGGCCATCAGCCAGTTCAAGGCCGCCATCGGCGCGCACAGATTTGACCGTGACCAGTTCGCCATTCGTCACCCGGCCACCGCCAGCCAGGTTGCGGTTGGCCTTGAGGTGCAGTCGCTCGTTGTTCGTGACCGGGACTTCGCGGGGCACGCAGACGGTCAACCGGTCCAGCGACCGGTTGGGGACGGAAACCACGGTGCCATTGACCTCGACCATGGTGCCCCATTTGAAAACATGGATCAGCTTTCCCTGCGCCCCCGGTTCAACTGCGCGCACTTTTTGGTTGAATACGATCACCGCATCGGCCGGATAATAACGTTCATCGCGTTTTTGCGCCCGGGTCAAATCCAGTCGGTCCAGCACCGGCACGGAAAGGTCGGTGTTTCCGAGCAACCCCTTTGATTTCAACGCCTCGCGCACGGAAGCGTTGACGCGTTGCACTTCGTCCCAAGTTTGCGACACGACCACGGCCGAAGCCTGTTGTTCCGCGAAGCGGACATATTCACCGGCAAGTTTGCCGGCCTGTTCCCCCAAGCCACAGGCGACCACCGCGCCCATTTTATCCAATCGCGCAAAGGATTCAGGCAGATCACCCTTGGCCGCAACCTCGACGGCCTGGCGATACCCTCTGATTTCCGCCCGTTCCCGTTGGTTCCGCCCCCGCGCCGGGTCCTGCCGGCGAATCTTGTGCAACTCGACCGGTCGGATGCCGGAATGCTTTTCGATGGCAAACAGCGCATCCGATGCTTCGACCGCGCCATGCTGCCGCGTGTCGCCCGAAAGAATCAGCCGGGCATTCCGTTCCTTCGCCAACCGGAGCAACTCCAGCATCTGCCGCCCGCCGATCTGGCCGGCCTCATCCACCACGATTAGCGCATCTTCGGGAAGTTCCGGCCGATGCAAAAAGCCGGTGACCGTGGTTGGCGACGGAAAACCCGCCGTTTCCATGTCCACGACCTGCTGACGCTGGGGCGCAAGGACCACCACCTGCCGGCCCGATTCGCGAACCTGGTCAACCAGTTCCCGCAGGACAAAACTTTTGCCCGTGCCGGCACCACCCCGGAACAATGACGCAAAATGGATCGAGCCCAGCAACGCATCCAGCGCCCGCCGCTGTTCGGCGTCCAACTGGGGATTGGCCGGACGCGGATGCCAAACCAGTGAATGACAGGAACCGATGCCATCCTTGACCAATTGAACCATTTCCCATTCCCGCCGCAGGACCTCGCGCAGGGTCACTTCTCCCGGACGTTCCGCCTGCCGGACATAATGGCGTTGGCGGGTGAACTCCTTGAGTTCGGCCACCGTGAAGTTTTCGCCCCGCGCCCGTTCCAACGCCTGCTGCCACACCTGGCATTCCAATACCACGGAATGGCGGTCAAACAGATGTTCCTCCGCCCATTGCACCGATTCGGCGATTTCCACCCGCCGGTTGGCAGGTATGGCCGGGCCTTCGGAAAGCCGGCGCAACCCCGCCCGCTCGCCATCGGTCATTTGCGAATTCCACAGCGTCCGCAATTCCGCCTGGCTCAAGTCCTGTTGCTTGCGTGCTCGTTCCGCCGTGGCCACCAACCGGCGCATGGCCATGATGTCGCCATGCGCGCATTCCGGCTTTTCGGCCAACAGTTTCCTGATGGCCTCATCAATCTGGCCATGCCGTTTGGAAAAACGCTCGCACAGTTCCTCAGCAATGCCCTCGATTTGAAAGTCACCCCGCGCCTGATTACGAATTTTATAACCGGACTTTTCCAATCCCTTCGCCAACTCATGGTAATAGACGTTTTCGGCGAATTTCCTGGCCCGCAACAATTCATAGTTCTGGAGCGCCTTCCAGCGCGTTTCAATGGGGTCGAACGTGGCATTGAAGACAATGCAATGGGTATGTAAATGCGGGTCCAGTGCCCGGGACGTTTCGTGCGTAAACAAGGCCGAAATGAAATTCCGTGTGAGCCGGTCAGCCTGGATTCCCCCCAGGCGAACGCGGGTCCCGGCAAATGCCTCAAATTCACGCAAGGCCGACTTGACCGCCTGGGCATGGACCTCAAGGATGCGCGCATCGGCACCTGCCAGAGCCGCAATGGAAACTGATTTCGGCGGGGAAAAGGTGAAGTCATAAAACACCCGGCGGGCGGCCGTGCCCTCACCCGCCTCCATTCGCGTGGTCCGCAGGCGTTGCGTCAAGGTCTCACCGGTAGCCGGATGTTGATTGTCACACAGCCGCAGAAAATCATCGGCACGGACTTTGCCCGACAAGCCCAGTTGCGCCGCCCCCTGGCCAAACCATTCACCCGGCACCCGCTGTCCCTCGTCATAATAATCACCGACGGACAGGTGTTCCTTAAAGTATTTCCTGGCATTCCCCAGATTGTATTGCGTCTTTGCCGTGACCATTCCCCGGACTGTATCAGGACTGAACGCGGATTTTGTGTCAAACTGACACCTTTTGAATCAAGTTTTATGGTGGACTATCGCCATGAGCACAGCCAACTCATCGCCGACCGACGCCAGCCAACTCTGGGGCATTTACCACACGGACCGGGAGTATGCGCGCAAAAATGGTGATCCCCTCCGCATCGTCGTCAAAGCCACCACCAAACTTGCCGCCGAGGACATCGCCCAACGACTCGGCTTCAGCGAACCCTGGGCGCATCCCATCACCGCCGAACAAGCCAGGCAAGTGCGGGCAGCAGCAGGTATCAAAAACGATCAGCGCCATGCCCATCCAAACATGGGAGCCCCCTCGACCGCCGAGTTACGCACCGCCATTCAAGTGCTGGACAAGCTGGGAGCACGACTCATCGCCCAAACCAGTCATGCCCTGCTCGAATTACCCGAAAATCAAATGGACAATCATTACGCCGGTAAAATTGAGTCCCATTCCATCGAACAAATCACCCGCCTCAAACACGTCAGCGAACAACTGAAAAAATGGCGGGAAGAACTCCTGCAGCAACGTCAAACCGTTTTCCATCATGTGTAACTTAAGGCACGCGTTACCCCGAATTTTAATTCGGCTATCGGGTGCGCGCCATAGTCGCGCCAAATCCGCGTCAAAGCCGCGCCCATTTCCGCAGGCGCGGACGATCCACCCGTCTGTCCAGGTCCGTGGATTGGCCGCGCACAAGTCGCGAACCAGGAATGTCCGTGTCCGGGAACAGTCCGGCGTCCCGTTCAGTCCGCAGCAAAGTCCGTGGCAAGTCCG
>Ga0302320_10020123_pt1 | contig 13343 bp, 17 predicted proteins | sample Bog_T0_3_FD_202130 | JGI IMG/M metagenome (GOLD analysis project Ga0302320, IMG submission 202130) | Peat permafrost microbial communities from Stordalen Mire near Abisko, Sweden - Bog_T0_3 | ecosystem: Environmental > Terrestrial > Soil > Wetlands > Peat | place: Sweden: Abisko, Stordalen Mire...
CCGCATTGAGCCCGGCCTGCTTGGCTTGGGTCAGGACATCCTTCCACTCGGCCTTGGGCAGGCGGAAGTAGTGCACGTCACCGCTGAGGATCAACTTGCGCTGACCGTCAAAGAGGAAGCTCTTGGTATCGAACGAGATTTTCATGGTCAGAGATCCGCTCCATGGGAGTTGGCCGCGCCTGGGCCCGGCCGGGGTGGTGCAAGGATCGATGCTTTGGGGGGGCAGGAATCGAACCTACATAGCCAGAATCAAAATCTGGTGTCCTACCGTTGAACGACCCCCCAGTCATCCCGCCGCTTGAAACAAAGAACGAGGCCGAGCCAGCGGAGTTCCGCCAGCGCGACCCGATTTTTTGCCTGGTGAAATAGAGACGGGGCAGGCGGAGATTACTACAAAAACTGTTAAAAATCAAGAATTAGGTAGCTTTTTTCCACAATGCGAAACAAAAAATGACTAGTCTTTCAACTTGCTGATGGTACTGACCGCTACTGCCACCGCAACATGGCCCTTCATGGCTTCACAGGCCTTTTCTGCGGCATTTTCGTCCTTGAAAAGGCCCCAAACCGAGGGACCCGAGCCGGACATGCGGGCGATCTGGGCTCCTTCAGCCAACAACGCCTCTTTCAGGGCCCCGATCTCCTTAAAACGACCCGCCGTGACCGATTCCAGGTCATTCACCGCCGCCTTTTCCAAGGCCAGCAGATCCTTGTCCTGGACCGCCTCAAAAGCGGCCTTGCTCAAGTTGCGGCGATTTTTAGGCAAGCCACCCATGCTTTGATAGGCCCACTTGGTCGACACCTCGAAGCCGGGATTCACCAGCACGAAGTGCAGTTTCCGCCGCAAGCTCAAAGGAGTCAGCTTCTCACCGCGGCCCGTGGCCAGAGCCCAGCCGCTATCGATGCAAAAGGGGATGTCTGACCCGAACGTGGCCGCGATCTTGCGCAGGGCCTCCCGGCTCAAGCCCAGGCCCCAAAGCTCGTTGAGGCCTTTCAGGGCCGCCGCCGCGTCGGTGCTGCCGCCCGCCAGGCCCCCGCCCAAGGGGATGCGCTTCTTCAGGGCGATGTGGGCGCCGTCGGTGCAGCCGCTTGCTTTTTGCAGGGCCCGGGCCGCCCGCAGGACCAGGTTGCCCTCTCCGCAGTCCAAGCCTTTGAGGTCGCAGGCCAGCTCCAAGCCCTTGGCTGGCTTGAAGGTCAGCTCGTCGGCCAGGGACACGCCCGCCATGAGCATGCGCACCTCATGGAAGCCGTCGCTGCGCTTGCCCAGCACCTCCAGGCTCAGGTTGATCTTGGCGGGAGCCAGCAGCTTCAGCGTCACAGTCCAGACTCCTTTTCCAGGCGGTCAACGCCGTCGTCAGGCCGTTCCTTAGCCCGCTCACGGATGCGGCGCGCCTGCTCATGGGCCCGGTCGGACTCGACCGCGTGCCCCAACGCCTGCTCGACCGCCGCTAGGTGGTCGAAGACCAAGGCTTCCTCGGGGTCCCGGCTGCCCTCCAAGCCTTGGCTGGCCTTCACCAGGGGGTCCAACGCCAGGGCATCGCGCTTCTCCTGATGCAAGGCCCAACCCAGGCTGTCGAGATAGTAGCGGTTGCCCGGCTCGACTTCCAGGGCCCGTCGGATCATCAGCTCAGCTTGGTCCAGCTTGACCCCGCGCTCCGCCCAAGAATAGCCCAGGTAGTTCAAGGCCTGGGCGTGCTTGGGCTCGCTGGCGATCAGCTCCATCAGCTCGGCCTCGGCCCGGGGGAAGTCGCCCTGCTTATCCAGGATCACGGCCAGCTGGAAGCGGACGCCCACCCCTCCGCCGCGCTTCAGGTCCTGGCGCAGCACGCCTTCGGCGCCCTTAAGGTCCCCGCCATCCTCGTAGGACGAGGCCAGCAGCAGCACCAGGTCCTCGCTCTTGGGCACGGCTTGGCGGGCCTTTTCCAAGGTGGCGCGGGCCTGGTCGGGATGGCCCTGCCGCTCATAGAGGAACGCCAGTTGGACCCACGCTTGCTCGGCCTGGGGGTCTTCGGCCAGGACCCGCTTGAGCTGGGCCTCCGCGGGGGCGAACTTCTTCTGCAGGATCTGGGCCAGCGCCAGCGCGTAGCCTTGGCTGGGATCCCCCTGGCGCAGCTGCCCCAGCTGAGTGAAGTCTGCCTCGGCCTCGGCATAGCGCTTGCCCTTCAGGCGGGCCATGCCGCGCAGCAGCAAGCCGCTGCTATCCTTGGGATCCTGCTGTATCAAGCGGTCGAAGCCCGCCTCGGCCGCCGCATAGTCCCCGCTGCGGTAGAACAGCTTGGCCAGGCTCTCCTGCAGCAGGCTGTTGTCGGGCGTGACGGCGATGCCCTGCTCCAGGTCGGCGCGGGCTGCGGGGGTGTCGCCGGCCGCCTCATGGCAGGCCGACAGCCGGGCCCAGGCCAGGCTGCGGCTGGGGTCAGCCTTGAGCACTTTTTGGAACTGGATGGCCGCCTCCGCATAGCGCTGGCGGCGTTGCAGCGTCAGGGCCAGCAGCTCGCGGTCATCCTTGTCATCGGCCTTGGACAGCAAGGCCTCCAGGCGCTTCTGCGCCCCGACCAGGTCGTCCTGCACCAGGTCCATGGCCACCAGGCTGCGCAGCCAGGCCGGGTCGGCGGGGTCGGAGCCATCACGCTGCAGGAACAGCTGGCGGGCCTCGCCGCCGCGGTCCAGGCGCAGGTAGAGCCGGCCCAGCCGGCGGCGCAGATCCAGGTCCTGGGGCGACGCCTCCAGCTCGGACTGCCATAGCACCGCCGCCTTGGCGTCCTGGCCGGAGGCCTCCAACTGCTCGGCGCGCTCGCGCCGCAGCAGCGACGACCCGGGGTCCGCGGCCTGCGCCCGCTCCAGCGCCAGCGCCGCTTCCGCCGCCTGGCCCATCTGCTCGGCCAGCTGGGCCAGGCAGTAGTAATAGCTGGCGCGGAACTGGGCATCCATGGCCAGCCCCACGGCGTCGATGTCGCGGCGCTCGGCGGCCACCTGGACCACCCGCGTGACGCCGCCGGGCGCGCTCATGCCCACGCTGGCCGCGCCCAGGGGGCCGGCCAGCAGCGGCAGCAACGCCATCAAGGTGCGCTGACGCATGCCTAGAGCAGCTCCAGGCGCTTGTCGGTGGCGCGCAAGCGGGCGCCCATGGAGCGCAGGAAGTGCATCAGCAGCTTGGCGCTGATATGCGGGTCGCCCTTGAGCATGTCCTGGAAGCACTTGCGGGTGATGACCACCAGCTCGCTGTCCTCCGCCACCCGGGCGGTGGCGCTGCGGGGGACGTCGTCGATGAGGGACATCTCTCCCAGGAACTCGCCCGAGCCCAGCGAGCTGAGCAGGACCTCGCCCTGGGCCGTTTTCTTGAGGATGTTGACCTTGCCCCGCTTGACGATATAGAGCACCTCCCCGGCCTGGCCCTCCACGAACAGCGTGGCGTCCTGGGTGTAGCGCTTCTCAAAGGACAGCTTCATGACCTGGTAGATCTCCTGCTCGGTCAAGTCGGAGAACAAGGGGATCTTCTTCAGGTCCTGCCAATTCGGGCTTTCGGCCATGGGTCCCAGGTCAGCGGGGGGTGGATGTGCCGTGCATGATGAAAGTATCTTGGGCGGGGGCTCCAGGGTCAAGCCGCGTCAGTCAAAACGGGCCGCCAGCACGGCCTGCGCGGGGGCCAGGCCTTTGAGCGGATGCAGCACGCAGCGGCCCAAGCGCGTGGGCAGCACGAAACGGGCCCCGCCCTCGAACTTCTTGTCCTGGGCCATGGCCTTCAGGACCGGGGCCATCGGCAGGCGCTTCAGGCGCAGCGGCAAGCCCAGCGCGCCCAGCAGGCCGCGCAGGCGCGCCATCTGGGCGTGGGCCTTGGGTTCCAGCAGGCCTTGGCCGGCGGCCAGGTCGGCGGCGCAGGCCAGGCCGAAGCCCACCGCTTCGCCATGCAACAGCTTGAACTTGCTGGCGCTCTCCACCGCATGGCCGAAGGTGTGGCCCAGATTGAGGAGCGCCCGGTGGCCCCTGCGGTCGAACGGGTCGGATGCCACCACCCGCGCCTTGTGGGCCGCGCAGGCCGCCACCACCTTGGCGTAGAGCGCCGGCTCACCGCGCTTCAGGCCGGCCACGTTGCGCTCCAACAGCGCGAACAGGGCCGGGTCGAAGAGCACGGCGGTCTTCACCACTTCGCCCAGGCCGCTGACCAGCTGGCGCGGCTCCAGCGTGGCCAGCACCGCGGGGTCGATGAGCACGGCCTCCGGCTGCGCGAAGGCCCCCACCAGGTTCTTGATCAGGCCGCCGGGGGCCGGGAAGTCGATGCCCAGCTTGCCGCCCACCGACGAATCGACCATGGCCAGCAGGCTGGTCGGGACCTGCACGAAGGGCACGCCGCGCTTGTAGCTGGCCGCCACAAAGCCGCCCAGATCGCCGATGACCCCGCCACCCAGCAGGATGACCAAGGGCTTGCCGCGGAGGCCCTCGCCCCACTGGGCCAAGGCCGTCAGCCCCCGTTGGTACTGGGCGAAATTCTTGTGCTTCTCGCCGTCGGGCATCAGGTGCAGGCCGGGCTTGCCGAAGCCCGCCTTGGCCAACGAAGTGGTGAGCGCCTTGCCCCACAAACCAAACACCCGCGGATTGCTGATGATGAAGGGCGCGTAGCCCTTGAAGCGGGGCTGCAGGGCCTTGCCCGCCTTGTGGATCAGGCCGGGTTCGATGGGGATGGCGTAGCCGCGGCTGCGCGGCTCGCTAAGGCGGACCTGGACCAGGCTCATGCCGCCACCGCCAGCTTGGCCACCTTGCGGGGAGCCGCGCGGAAGGGTTGGATGCTGCTGAGGGCGCGCGCCAAATGCCGGCGGGCCTCCGCCAGGTCGAACGACGCCTGCAGGCGAAGGAAGTAGCCCTCGCTCAGCCCCAAGAAGCGGCACAGGCGCAAGTCCGTATCCGCGGTCACCGCCCGCTTGCCCTGCACGATGGCATGGATGCGATTGGCGGGCACACGGATAGCCTTAGCCACGGCGTTCTGGCTCAGGCCCAGCGGCTGGAGGAACTCCAGCTTCAAGATCTCCCCGGCATGGGGGTTGTAAGCGCTCAGCGGCATAGTGCCCTCAATGATAGTCGACGATCTCCACATGCCCCAGCGGGCGCAGCTTCCGCAAGCCCGCTTGGCGCAGCTCCACGGGCCAGCGCCGGGGCGTCTGCCCCTGCCACAGCTTCGCGGCGTCCTTGTCGTGGAAGCTAAGGATCATGCCGGATTATAGGGTGGTACGCGACGCGTATCAAGAGCCGCGCAGGATCTTCATGGCAACGCCGGCGCTCATCGTCATCTGCGCCTGGCCGCGGGCCGCTTGGGAGCGATCCAGGATCGGCTCCGCCTTCTCCCAATCCGCCCGGGGGCCTGCCACCACCGTGAACAGCGGATGCGCCAGCAAGGGCCGCGCGCGGTGGAGGATGGGGGCGCGATCCGGGTCGCGGCGGGCCAGCTTGGCCAGCAGGTGGGCCCGCTCCACGGCCAGCTGGCCGCGGGTCACGCGCAGGCGCTGGCGGCCGCCGGGCCGGGCGATCTTTGAGGCGTCAAAGCGGTAGCTGCGCGCCTGGGCCTCGCGGGCCACGGCCGTGAGATAGACGCCCACGGCGGCCACCGGGTCGGCGGCGGCTTGGAAACGCCGCAACTGTGGATGATGGCGGTAGCCCCGTGTCAGCCCCCGCAGCACGGCCTGGGCCAACAGGGCCTCACGCCATAAGGCCACCAGGCCTTGGGCGTCCAAATAACGGGGATGCAAGGACCAGAGGCGCATGGCACAAGGAGAACGAGGGGGTTGAGGGCATTTTACGCAAGCTCTGGCGCCAAAGCGGCCTCTAAAACACAAAAGGCGCGCCCCCGAAGGGCCCGCCTGCGTGCTTGCTCACATCGAATTTCCGTTCAGCTCACTACCACTCCACCACCAAGCCGGGCTTGGGCAGGCTCACCTTTAGCGGGGCCGGGGCGTTGCGGCTCATCCAGGCGGCCAGGACCAGGGCGGCGATGCCCAGGGCCAGACGCAGGAGGCTTTCGCTGAACGGGAGGGCCTTGGGATCCATCAGGCCTCCGTAGAACGAGGCAAGGAACATCCCTGCCTACGGTGCTAACTGTATCCGGAGGGCGGAACAAGGGGGTTGCGGGCGGGTTAATTGGGTGTAACGGAAAAAGGCTTAGGAACCGGTGCTCTCATAACCCTGAAAGGCTTTTTCCCAGGCCCACCAGGCCAGGCTGACCATGATGGCGGCGGCGACGGGGGGCGCGCCCAGGGCCAGGGCCCAGGGCAGGCGGCCCGTGAGGGCGCTGACCGGGACGAAACAGGCCAAGCCGAAGGGCACCAGCACCAGCAGCACGGCCTGGACGGCGCCAGGATAGATGCTGAGCGGGTAGCGGCTGTTCTGCAGCAGCGTGTTGGTCAGCCAGAACAGCTGGTTATAGCTGCCCTTGACCTTCACCACCACCGTCGACGCCAGCACCAGCACGCTGGTGTGCACCAGGCAGCCGCAGGCCAGCCACAGCGGCAGCCCCAGCAGGCCCCACGGCGACAGGCCCGCCAGATGCCCGCTATAGCACAGCACCGCCAGGCCGCCGCCGATGTTGCCGATGGCGTGCAGCTCGGGGCAGGTCATCAGGAAGAACGGCAGGGCCCGCACGGGGTAGACCAGCAGGCGGTCGAACTGCCCCCGGACGATGTAGGTCGGCGTCCACCACACATGATTGAAGAACAGCTCGCTGCAGCCCTGGATCATCGCGGTCAGGCCGAAGAGCACGCCGATCTCGGCGGGCTTCCAGCCAGCCAGGTCGCCGCCGTGGTGGGTCAGGACCACCCACATCAGGCAGAGCCCGGACACCTGCATCCCCAGGGCCCCGGCCAGGCCCAGGGCCAGGTCCACGCGGTATTCCAGGCGCGTCTGCAGGGTGGTGATCCACGCTTTCCACAGGACCTTGAGCTCGCGCATCAGCCCCCCTGGATGGTCAAGTGGCGGCGGATCACATCGAAGCTGAACCGCGAGACCGCCATCAGCACCAACGCCCAGACCAGCTGCGACAGCAGGGCCTGGCCCACTTGGGCGCCCTGCAAGCGGCCCAAGTAGATGGCGCAGGGCGTGTAGATGACGTGGCGGAAGGGCAGCCAGCCCGCCAGGGCGCCGAACCAGCCGCCATAGAAATCGATGGGCGCGAACATGCCGGAGAAGGTCAGGTGCATGAACATGCGCAGCGTGAAGGGGCCGTAGTTGCTGTGGGTGGCGAAGATCATCTGCATGAATAAGAAGCCCAGGTGGAACTGCACCACGAAGGCCAAGGCGAAGCTGAGCACGCCCAAGCCCAGGGCCGCGCCCGAGGCCGGCAGCAACGCCGGGCCCAGGAAGGCGAAGCTGACGCCCAGCACCGCCAGCCCGAAGAAGCCCTGGAAGACCATGTCGCTGCTGGCCTGGCAGAAGAAGAACCAGCTGTAGTCCACGGGCTTCAACAGGTCGGTGGCGATCAGGCCTTCGCGGATGCGCTCGCCCACGTAGCGCTCAAAGGCCACGCCCAGGCTGAAGTTGGCGGCGAAAGCCAGGGCCAGGTAGGCGAAGAAGGGGGCCTGGGCGGGGCCTGCGGGCAGGGCATAATGCCACACCATGAAGGTGAAGGCGAAGCCCGCCGCCATGGCCAGCAGGTTGACCCACACCGACGCGGAATAGGCCAACAAGGCGGAGAACGAATGGGTGAAGACGCTGCCATAGGCCCGCCAGGACCCGGCGCGCGAGCGGTCAACGGCCATGGCCGCCAGCGGTTGCGGGCGGCTTCTGCCGCGTGTAGATGCGGCGCACGATCTCCTCGACCTCGGTGCGCTCGAAATCCAGCTCGGCCACGGCGCCGCTGGCCAGCAGGGCGGCCGCGGCCTTGTTCAAGGACGCGGAATGGTTCGACGCCAGGGCGATGCGCTGGCCGCTCCATTCGGCGATGCGCAGCTTCAGCGCCCTCAGCTTGGCCTTCAGCTTGGCCGTGGCCGCCGGCGACAGCGGGCGCTCCAGCTCGGCCACCACGCGGCGCTCGCGGGCGAAGCGGCTCTCAAAGGCCTTGATGGAGCCGTCGAAGAGCAGCCCGCCCTTGTCCAGCAGGATGACCCGGTGGCAGGTCTCGGTGATGTCCTTCAGGTCGTGGGTGGTCAGGATCAGGGTGCTGCCGAATTCGCGGGCCAGCCACTTTATCAGCTCACGGGCCTGCTGCTTGGCCACCACGTCCAAGCCGATGGTGGGCTCGTCCAAAAAGGCGATGTCGGGGGCGTGCAGCACGGCCGCGCCCAGGTCGCAGCGCATGCGCTGGCCCAGGCTCAGCTGCCGCACGGGGCTGGCCAGCAGCGGCTCCAGGTCCAGCAGGTCCACGATCTTGGGGTAGGTCTTCTGGTACACGGCATCGGGGATGCCGTACATCTCCTTCAACAGGCTGAAGGTCTCCCGCACGGGGATGTCCCACAGCAGCTGGGGCTTCTGGCCGAAGACCACGCCGATGCGGGCGGCCAACTGGCGCCGCTCGCGCCAAGGCTGGTGGCCCAGCACGCGCACGTCGCCGGCGCTGGGCACCAGGATGCCGCAGAGCATCTTCACGGTGGTGCTCTTGCCGGCGCCGTTCTCGCCGATCAGGCCCACCTGCTCGCCGCGGTCGATGTGGAAGCCCAGGTTCTTCACCGCCGGGATCACCTGGGCCCGGCTGAAGAAGACGCCCTTCACGGCGCCCCACAGCCCGGGCTCGCGCACGCGGCGGGTGTAGTCCTTGGCCAGGCCTTCGACGTGGATGGCCGTCTCGCTCATGCCTTGGCCACCAGCAGGCCCTTCAGGTAGCGCCCTTCGGGCAGGCCCAGCAAGCGCGGATGGTCCGGCCCCGCGCCGATGCGCCCCAGCTCGCGCAGGGTGGCGGGCGCATCCAAGGCCGCCGAATGCACGGCCTCCGCGAAGCGGGCCTCGTCCACGGCGCCGCTGCAGCTGCAGGTGATCAGGCGCCCGCCGGGCAGGAGCAGCCGCAGGGCGCGCAGGTTCAGCTCGCGGTAGCCCCTCAACGCGTTCCCCAGGGCCTCGCCGTCCTTGGCCAAGGCGGGCGGGTCCAGCACGATCAGGCCGAAGCGGCGGCCCTCCTTCTCCAGCTCGCGCAAGCGGGCGAAGCCATCGGCCTGCTCGAAGGACAGCTTGTCCTCGACCCGGTTCAGGCGGGCGTGGCCGGCGGCCAGGGCCAAGGCCTCGGCGCTCTGGTCGATGCCCAGCACCGATGCCGCCCCGCCCACCGCCATGGCCACGCCGAAGCCGCCGCTGTGGCAGAACAGGTCCAGGCAATCCTGGCCCTGCGCCAACGACTGGGCCAGGGCCCGCGCCGGGCGCTGATCCAGGAAGAACCCGGTCTTGTGGCCGGCCAGCACGTCGGCGGTGAACTGCAGCGGCCCCTCGGTGAAGGGCACGCGGCCCAACAGGTCCTCGTCCCAGGCCGCGGTGAAGCGCAGGCCATGGCTGGGCTGCAGGCCCTCGCGCAGGCGGGTGGCGTCGTCGCTGCGCTCCACCAGGGCCTTCAGCCCCGGTTGGGCCTTCAGCCAGCCCTCGATCAAGGCGCGGCGGCGCTCCATGGCGGCGGTGTGGACCTGCATCACCAGCACGCCGTTGTAGTCGTCCACCACCAGGCCGGGCAGCCAGTCGCCTTCGGCGTTGACCAGGCGGCGGGCCGAGCCGGGCACGCGCGGCCCGCGCAAGGCCAGGGCCTGCCCCAAGCGCGCGCTGATGATCTCCTCGGCGGTGGCTTCCAGCGGGAACTCGCCGTGGGGCGCCACCAGGCGGAAGCAAAGATTGCTGTGCGTATTGAGGAAGCCCACGCCCAGCGGCCGGCCTTTCTGCGTCAGCAGCCGCACCAAGGCCCCCGGCCCGGGATCCTTGCCGTCGAAGTCGATCTCATTGCGGAAGGCCCAGGCGTGGCCCGAGGCCAGGCGCTGCTCTTTGCCCCATTTGAGGCGGAACTCAGGTGTTTGCATGCGCGCATTGTAGGGGGGAGCGCGCCAAAAAAGAAGGGCCGCCCTCATGGGCGGCCCGTTTTATCCCTCAATGCTCAGCTCTTCCCGCCGAAAAACCGCCGAATGATCCTCGCGCCACCATGATCGCTGGTCCGTCACCCGGCCCTGGTGCACCGCCACGATCAGGTAGTGCACGCCCTCCCAGCTCAGATCCAAGTCGGTGGCGCTGGCGTCGGCGGGATGGTCAGGATGGCTGTGGTAGTAGCCCAGCGTTTCCAAGCCCCGCTGGCGCGCGTCCTTCTCAATGCGCAGCTGGTCGCGCGGGTCCATCTGGTAACGGTCATGGGCGCGGTCAACGGCCAGGTTGGCGCAGGCCCTGGCTTCCACCACGCTGCCGGCCCGGCCCAGCAGCACCCCGCACACCTCATGGGGATAGCCGGCTTCGGCCTGGGCCCGCACCGCGTCCCAAGCTGCGGCGCCCAGGCTCAGGCTCAAAGGTCCACGCTTCCTTTCAACAGGTCCGGACCGGTCACAGCGGCGCCTTCCGGCTTCACCATGAACCGGGCGGGGCCCTGGCCCTGGAAGGCGCCCTCCAGGCTCAAAAGATGGCAGCAGGAGCCCGGCCCATCCACGACGAAACGCGCCAGGCGCTTGGGCGGCTGACCGGCCAGCTGGACCCATACGGCATAGTTCTGCCCGGGGGCGCTGGCCTGAAGATGGCGGCATTGGATGACGGCGTGGTCCATGCCCTTGCACAGGACCAAGTCAGCCCCGGCGTCCGAGCCCGGCAGGGCCGAGGTCAAGCTGACCCGCGACGCCTTGGGATCGCCCAGCACTGCGGCGGACATCGCCGCCAGCGGATTGGAGGGGCCGGGCGCGGCCGGCTGGCGCGTCAGCAAGGCTGCGGCCGCGACCACGGTCATCATCACGCTCATCAGGGCGAAGACCGGGCCGGCCATCAACCAGAAGCGCGGCCACCCGGTCGCGCGGCCCGGCAGGAGCAGGCCTGCGGGCGGCGGCGGATCCTGCTTGAGGCGGGCCAGCACCTTGCCGTTGAAGTCCTGGGGCGCATCCACCTGCTTGGAGCACAGGGCCAGGCCTTCGCGGACCTGGAAGAAGTCTCGCACCTGCTCGCGGCAGGGCGGGCAGTCGTCCAAGTGCTTGCGCACGCCATCCTGCTGGCCTTGGGGAAGGCCATCCAGCGCGTAGTCCACCAGGGTCTCGCACTGGGGGCATGATCGAAGGCCCAGCTTGTGGGCCAGCCAATGGAACATGGTCCTCATCTTCCTTTTCAAGGCCTGAACTCGGGCGCTTCGTCCAAGGCCTGCTCGGGGTCCTGGAAGACCACGGCCAACCGCTGGATGGCGTCACGCAGGCGCGTCTTCACCGTTCCCACCGGCTCCGCCAATATCTGGGCCATCTCCTCGCGGGTATGGCCGCCGAAGTAGGCCAGCTCCACCACCTGGCGCTGCTTCTCGGGCAGGGTTTCCAGGGCCTGCTCCAGCTTCAAACGCTGCCAAGGGGTCACGCCGCCGCGGGGGCTGGGCAGGGTGGCCGCCACGATGTTGTCCAGCGTGCTGGTCACCTGGCTTCCCCGGGCCTTGGCCCGCCGCAACGCATCGATGCTGCCATGGTGCGTCATGGTCAGCACCCAGCTGCTGAAGGCGCCGCGCTGCTCCTGAAAGACCGCCGCGTGCTTCCACACCTTCAAGAACACGTCCTGGGAGACCTCTTCCGCCAGTTCCGGGTTGCGCAAGATCCTCAACGCCAGGCTGTAGACCGGCCGGCTCCAGCGCGTCATCAGCTCTTCCAGGGCCGACTGCTAGCCTTTCACCACCCGCTGCATGAGGCCGCGGTCGCGGGCCCGTTCGGCCTCGCGCGCCTCCCCCTTCGGCTTCTCCAGCGGCGTCTCCACCGGCTTAAGCCCCAGGCTCATCGAGAATGGCGCCGCCAATGCATTCATCATCATCATAGAAGACCGCCGCCTGTCCGGGCGTGATAGCCCTTTGTGACTCGTCAAAGCCGATCCGCCAACGCCCTTGGCCCAAGGGGCTGACCAGGGCCGGGGCACCCGCATGGCTGCTGCGTATCTTCACGCTGCAGCGGAACGGCTCCGTCGGGCCCGCATCGGGCCCCAGCGTGAAGCTGGCATCCCGGGCAAAGCCGGTGGCCGCCATCAGCCCCTGCTCGGGGCCGACCACCACGGCGTTGCGGGCGCGGTCCAGGCGCAGCACATACACCGGCTCGCCCGTGGCCACTCCCAAGCCCCGGCGCTGTCCCACGGTATGGAAAGCCAAGCCCTCGTGCCGGCCCAGCTCACGGCCGGACTCATCCACGATGGGCCCCGCTTGCACCGCCTGGGGGGCATACGCCTTCAAGACTTTCCCGTAGTCGCCCTTGGGCACGAAGCAGATGTCCATGCTCTCGCGCTTGGTGGCCGTGACCAAGCCCAGCTCCTGTGACTGTTTACGCACGTCCGCCTTTTCCAGTTCTCCCAAGGGGAAGAGCAGGCGGCTCAGCTGCGGCTGGGTCAAGCGGTAGAGGAAATAGGTCTGATCCTTGGCCTTATCGCGCGCACGGTACAGGCGCACGCGGCCCTGGGCATCCTCGGCCAGGCGGGCATAATGCCCCGTGGCCAGCTTGTCGCAGCCCAGCCCCAAGGCCGCCTGGAGCAAGGGCCCGAACTTGACCTTGTCGTTGCAGGACACGCAGGGATTGGGCGTGCGCCCGGCCAGGTACTCGGCCACGAAGGGGTCGATCACCTCCGTGCGAAAGCGGTCCTCATAATCCAGCACGTAATAGGGGAAGCCAGCCGTGCTGGCGACCGCACGGGCGTCGCGCATATCCTCGGCCCCGCAGCAACGCTTGGATGCCTTGGCGCCTTGGGGGCCCGCTGGCAGCTCGGTGCCCGCCACGGGGGTCAGTTGGCAGGCGTCGGGACCGTCTTTGGCGAAGGCGGCGTGCCCATCCTGCCAGACCCTTAGCGTCACGCCAGTGATGTCATGGCCCTGACGCGCCAGGTCAGCCGCCACATACGACGAGTCCACGCCGCCCGACATGGCGACAAGGACTTTCAGGCGTTGGGCAATGCTGACGGGGGCTGGGTTCATGGGTAGCTATCTTCACCTCTTTGGGCGCAGCTTTCAAGGTGGGGCGAACATTCGACAGATCGTCGAAAATATCGCTGCATTCACGAAATTCCAGGATGGACCAAGTGTTTCGCAGGCCGTTGCTTTTTCTTAATTTTATTGACCTAAGTCATACTTCTTCGGCCCGCTTTAACGCATACTTTATTTGACCAACATCAGCTATCCGACGACAAGCTACTATGACTCTGGTCTGTATTGCTCCAGTCATATCAGCTAGAGATGACCAGCATCAATTATATGAGGAGTACCGATG
>Ga0302320_10020126_pt1 | contig 13342 bp, 13 predicted proteins | sample Bog_T0_3_FD_202130 | JGI IMG/M metagenome (GOLD analysis project Ga0302320, IMG submission 202130) | Peat permafrost microbial communities from Stordalen Mire near Abisko, Sweden - Bog_T0_3 | ecosystem: Environmental > Terrestrial > Soil > Wetlands > Peat | place: Sweden: Abisko, Stordalen Mire...
TCGAGGCCTTCCAGCAGGCCGACAGCGGGACCAGCCGCAAGTACGGCGGCACCGGGCTGGGCCTGTCCATCAGCCGCGAGCTGGCGCGCGTGCTGGGCTGCCAGCTGAGCCTGCTGACCTCGGCGTCGGGCGTGGGGAGCAGCTTCGTCCTGTACGTGCCCAGCACCCTGGCCTCCGCGCCGGGCCTGGCGGCCAGCCAGCGCCCGCCCGCGTTGCCGGGGCCGCCCCCCCCCGCGCCTCGGCATTGGCCCCCCTGCCGCAGCCTCTGCATGCCCTGCAAGCCCCGATCGACGACCGCCAGGGCCTGCTGCCCGATGACGTGGTGCTGCTGATCGTGGAGGACGACCCTACCTTCGCGGGGCTGATCCTGGAGGATGCCCACCGCCACGGCTTCAAGGGCGTGGTGGCCTACGACGGGCGCAGCGCGCTGGAGCTGGCGGACGAGCTGGAACCCGACGCCGTGACGCTGGACCTGCGCCTGCCCGACATGGACGGGTGGGGGGTGCTGTCACGCTTCAAGGCGGACCCGGCGCGGCGGCATGTGCCCGTGCAGGTCATCGCCGCGGCCGAGGATGCCAACTATGGCATCCTCGCCGGGGCGATGGCCTTCCTGTCCAAGCCCGTGACCCGCGCCGAGCTGGGCCAGGCCTTGGAGTCCCTGCGCAGCCTGCGGACCCGCCGCACCCGCGACCTGCTGGTGCTATGCGCCGCCCCGGACAGGCGTGAAGCCTTGACCGGGCTGCTGGCGGGGGAGGATGTGATGCTGACCCTGGTGGACAGCGCCACGGCCGCCTTGGCCGCCCTGCGCGGCGGCGCCTACGACTGCATGGTGATGGAGCTGCCCAGCGACCCCAGCCTGGAGGTCCTGCGCGCGCTGGAGCAGGACATGGCGTGGACCCGATTCCCCATCGTGGCGCATATCCGGGGGGACCTGTCGTCGGCCCAGGCCGCCAGCCTGGAGCATGCCGCCCAGGCGATGCCGCTGAAGGCGGTCAAGTCCATGGAGCGCCTGCTGGACGACACGGCCCTGCACCTGCACCGGGTGCTGGCTGCCATGGCCCCCGAGAAGCGCACGCTGATCGAGCGCCTTTACCAATGGGCGCCGGTGCTGGCGGACCGCAAGGCGCTGGTGGTGGATGACGACGTGCGCAACATCTTCGCCATGACCAGCCTGCTGGAGAACCAGCAGATGAAGGTGCTGTCGGCCGAGAGCGGGGCCGAGGCCCTGCAGCTGCTGGCCTTGCATCCGGACGTCGATGTGGTGCTGATGGACATCATGATGCCCGTGATGGACGGCTACGACACCATGCGCGCCATCCGCAAGGAGGAGCGCTTCCACGACCTGCCCATCATCGCCGTCACCGCCAAAGCCATGAAGGAGGACCTGGAAAAATGCATCCAGGCGGGGGCCTCGGGCTACATCTCCAAGCCGGTGGACGCCCATCACCTTCTCGCCTTGCTGCGCCAATGGCTGCTGCGCTAGCGCCGCCCTCCAAGGCCAGGATCCTGCTGGTCGATGACGAGCCCAAGAACCTGGTGGCGCTGGACGCCGTGCTGGGGCGCTTGGGCTGCGAGCTGGTCAATGCCCGCTCGGGCAAGGACGCCTTGCGCGAGCTGCTGCGCCAGGAGTTCGCCGTCATCCTGCTGGACGTGCAGATGGCCGGGATGGACGGCTTCGAGACCGCCGCCCTGATCCGCGACCGTGAGCTGACGCGCTACACCCCCATCATCTTCCTGACGGCGGCCGGCCGCTCGGAGGCGGACGTGCACCGCGGCTACGAGCTGGGGGCGGTGGACTACCTGATGAAGCCCTACAGCCCCGAGATCCTGCGCCACAAGGTGCAGGTCCTGGTGGAGCTGTTCCAGAAGGCCGCCGAGATCAAGCGCCTGAACCAGGAGCTGAAAGCCGCCAACGGGGGCCTGGAGATCCGGGTGGCGGAGCGCACGGCGGCGCTGGAGGCCCGCGGCCTTGAGCTGGCCCGCTCGAACCAGGAGCTGGCCCAGTTCGCGGCGGTGGCCTCCCACGACCTGCAGGAGCCCCTGCGGACCCTGAGCACCTACCTGCAGCTGCTGGGCCAGAACAACGCCGGCCGCTTCGACGCGGAGGACCAGGAGGTCTTCGAGGTGGTCCTGAGCTCGGCGCGGCGCATGCGCCAGCTGATCAACGACCTGCTGGCCTTCTCCCAGATCGGGCTGGGCGGGAGGAAGCTGGAGACCGTGGACTGCTCGGCGCTGGTGGGCAAGGTGCTCGAGCAGCTCAAGCAGCTGATCAGCGAGCGGGGCGCGCTGATCAGCGTGGGCCCCCTGCCCACCTTGGCCGCCGAGCCGATGCTGCTGAGCCAGGTGTTCCAGAACCTGATCGGGAACGCCTTGAAATTCCAGAAGGGCGAGGCCCCCACGGTGGCCGTGAGCGCCTGGGAGGAGCCGGGGCGCTGGGTCTTCGCGGTGACGGACCAGGGCATCGGCATCGCCCCCGAGCATTTTGACAAGGTCTTCCGGCTCTTCGGTCGCCTGAACGGCCGCGACGAGTACCCCGGAAACGGCCTGGGGCTGTCGCTGTGCAAGAAGGTGGTGGAGCGCCACGGCGGCGCCATCTGGCTGGACCCCACCCCCGGCCCCGGCTCGACCTTTTATTTCAGCATCCCCCACCAAGGATAAGGCCCCATGCAAAGCAGCCTCGCCACCCGCCCCAAGGAGATCCTGCTGGTCGAGGACTCGCCCACCGACATCAAGATGGTGCTGATGGCGCTGAAGAAGAGCGGCCGCCCCAAGCAGGTGACCACCTCCACCGACGGCGAGCAGGCCATGGCGCGCCTCAACGCGCCGCCGGCGGGCTTGCCCGACCTGGTCATCCTGGACCTGAACCTGCCGAAGATGGACGGCTGGCAGGTCCTGGCCCGGTGCAAGGGCGACGCGGCCCTGAAGTGCATCCCCATCGTGGTGTTCACCACGTCCGAGCGGCAGGCCGACGTGGACCGCTGCTATGCGCTGGGGGCCAACAGCTTCGTCACCAAGCCGTTCGACCTGGCTGCGTTCCAGGACGCCGTGGCGATGATCGAGGAGTTCTGGCTGGGCCTGGCCGCGCCCTGGGAGCAGGGCTGACCCCATGGACCTTTTCGTGCTATCGCGGCCCCGTGAGATCCTGGTGGTGGAGGATTCCGCCGCCGACACCAAGATGGTGCTGTGGGCCCTGGACAAGAACAAGCGCGGCAAGAGCGTGGTCACGCTGATCGACGGCGAGCAGGTCATGGCCTACCTGCGGCGCCGCTGCGACGGCTTCCTGCCGGACCTGATGCTGCTGGACCTGAACCTGCCCAAGAAGGACGGCTGGCAGGTGCTGGCCGAATGCAAGGCCGACCCCCGCCTGCGCTGCATCCCCATCGTGGCGTTCTCGACCACGCAGCTGCCCAGCGATGTGCGGCGCTGCTATGAGCTGGGCGCCAACAGCTTCGTCTGCAAGCCCTTCGAGCTGGTCGAATTCCAGCGCGCCATCGGGCTGATCGAGGACTACTGGCTGCGCCTGTCGCTGGCGGCCGGCTGACAAGACCCACCAACGCCAGGAGGATGGCCATGCCACGGACAAGCCCCATTCGCAGCCGATCCCAGCCCCGGCCCCCGGGCCCGCCCTTCTGGACGGCGCCATGACGCCGCCGGCCGGGGGGACGACCGAACAGGCGCTGACGCATGCCGGCAGCCATGGGACCGCCCTGGTCAACGGCAAGGGCGACATCCTCTACCTGCATGGCGGCATCGGGCAGTACCTGGAGCCCGACGGGGGGGAGGTCGGGGCGGGCAACATCCTGGCCCGGGCCCGCGCTGGCCTGAAGCAAGGGCTGGCCTTGGCCTTGCAAAAGGCCGCGGCCGGCGAGGCGCCGGTGGCGGCGCCCTCGCTCAAGATCCTGCTGCGCGGCGGCCCGGTCACCGTCGATCTGGCCGTGCGGCCGGTGGCGGCTTCGGCGTCCAAGGCCCTGGGCGAGCCGCTCTACCTGGTGATCCTGGGCGCGGGCCCGCCGTCGGTGGCCAAGGAGGAGCTGCAGTCGGTCAATGCGGCGCTGGCCGCGGCCAACGCCCAATTGCAGGCCAAGGTCTCGGAGCTGTTGCGGGCCAACCACGACCTGAACGACCAGCTGGCCGGCACGGGATTCGCGACCATCTTCGTGGACGCGCAGCAGCGGGTGCTGCGCTTCACCCCCGCCGCCACGCGCCTGATCGACCTCAGCCCGGGCGACTTGAATCGGCCGGTGGGCCAGATCGCGACCCGCCTGGCCGGCTATGACCGATTGGCGGAGGACGTGAAGGCGGTGATGGCCACGCTCAAGCCCCTGGCCATCGATGTCCGCAGCAAGGATGGGTTCGACTTCTCCCTGCGCATCCAGCCCTACCGGACGCAGGACGATGGGGTGGAGGGGGCGGTGATCACCTTCGTGGACATCACCGACCTGAAGCGCACGGCCCTGGAGCTGGAGGCCGCCCTGAGCAGCCTGAAGGCGGAGGAAGGCAAGGGCTGAGGCTGGGGGATTTCTATGTGCCGGAGGGCCAAGGGATGGGGGGCAGGATGGATGCGGGCGGGGATGGCTGGGCGGGAGCCGAGGCCTTGAAGCGACAGGCCGTGGAGGCGTTGGGGGCGCGTGCGCCGGAGCCGGCGGCCCCGCAGGACTTGGGCCCCCAGGGCGTGGCGCGCCTGGTGCACGACCTGCGGGTGCACCAGGTGGAGCTGGAGCTGCAGAATGACGAGCTGCGGCGGATCCAGGCGCAGCTGGAATCGGCTCGGGCCTGCTACCGCGACCTTTACGACCAGGCGCCGGTGGGCTATTGCACCGTCAGCTGGCAGGGCTTGATCCTGGAGGCCAACCTGACCGCCGCCACCCTGCTGGGCGTGGAGCGCTCCCAGCTGCTGGAGCAGCCGCTGAACCGCTACATCCAGCCCCAGGACCAGGATCGCCACTACCTGCATCGGCGCCAACCGCGGGGCCTGGGCGAGCAGCGCTCGTGCGAGGTGGGCATGCTCAAGGCCGGCGGGACGCCCTTCACGGCCCTGCTGGTCGACAGCCTGGCGCAGGACAGCGGCGGCGGCTTCGTGCACCGGGTGGTGCTGACCGACATCAGCGAGCACCGCCGGGCCGAGGCCGACAAGGAGCGCCTGCTCAAGGCGGTGGAGCAGGTCGGGGATTCCATCGTGATCACCGACCCCTTGGGGACCATCGTCTACGTCAACCCGGCCTTCCTGCGCGTCACGGGCTATGGCCTGGCCGAAGCCCTCGGCCGCAATCCGCGCATCCTGAAGGGCGGCCACTCGGCGCCGGAGTTCTACGCCGGCCTGTGGAAGACCATCGCCGGCGGGAGCACCTGGACCGGCCGCATGGAGAACAGGCGCAAGGACGGCAGCCTCTTCGCCGAGGAGGCCACCATCTCGCCGGTGCGGGGCCCGGGCGGCGCCATCATCAACTACGTGGCGGTGAAGCGCGACATCACCGACCAGCTGCGGCGCGAGGCGCAGCTGACCCAGGCCCAGAAGATGGAATCGGTCGGCCGCCTGGCGGGGGGCGTGGCCCACGACTTCAACAACATGCTGTCCGTGATATTGATCCACACGGAGCAGGAGATGGAGGGCTTGGATGCGGGCCTGCCCCTCTACGCCAGCCTTCAGGCGGTCCACCAGGCCGCCACCCGCTCCGCCGACCTGACCCACCAGCTGCTGGCCTTCGCCCGCCAGCAGGTGGTGGCCCCGCGCCCGTTGGACCTGAACGCGGCGGTGGGGGCCATGGTCAAGCTGCTGGGCCGCCTGCTGGGCCCGGCCATCGCGGTGGAATGGAGCCCCCAGCCCGGCTTGTGGCCGCTGCGGATGGACCCGTCCCAGGTGGACCAGATCCTGATGAACCTATGCTTGAACGCCCGCGACGCCTTCAGCGGCAAGGGCATCGTGTCCCTGGCCACGGCCAACGCGGCCTTGGACGGGCCCTTCGCCTTGACCCACCTGGGCGCGGCGGCGGGTGATTATGTGGTCCTGACGGTCCATGACAACGGCAGCGGCATGGATGCTGAGACCCTGCGCCAGGTCTTTGAGCCCTTTTTCACCACCAAGGCCCTGGGCCAGGGCACCGGCCTGGGGCTGGCCACGGTCTATGGCATCGTGAAGCAGAACCACGGATTCATCGACGCGCAAAGCGAGCCGGGCCAGGGGACCACCTTCACGGTCTACCTGCCCCGGCATGCCGAGGGCCCGCTTTAGCGGCGGTCGTCGGGCTGGCTGAGCACGACCAGCGTGACGATCAGCGCCGTCAGGACCAGGCTGCCCAAGCCGTAGCTGTAGCCGCGGCGCCAACGGGGGCCGCCCTCCTCCTCCTCGACCATCACCAGCTCGCCGGCGCGCTGCTTCAGCAGCCAGGCGTTCTGGGCCGACAGCAGCGACAGGTCGGCGCGTTCCTGGATGCCCAGGGGGATGGCTTGGGCGGGCGCGGGCGCCGCCGCCAGCAGGGGCGTGCCCGCCAGCAGCAGGCCCAGCATGAGGGGGTAGGCGAGCAGGGTATTCATGGCGACTCCTTAAAGGTGACGGACGAAAGGACCATGCTTGAACAGTATCGACCCATGCCGCGGATAGCCATGGCCCATTGCTTTATTTTGCCGCCGCCTGAAAAGCGCCGCGCGTTTTATTCCATGGCGGGTCGGATCGCGGCGTTTTTGGCCGTTTTTTCCTTGGCTGGCTGCCGCGTCGCGCCGGTCCACGGCCAGCCCAGCCCCCTGCCGCTGTCCCCGCGCACGGTGCGCTTGGACGTGCCCTATCAAAGCCAGGACGGGCAGGAGCTGTGCGGCCTGGCCGCCGTGGGCATGCTGACGGCCTATTACGGGCGCCCCCTGGCGCCCGCCGCCCTGGCGGCCCTGCGCCTCCAGGCCCAGGCCGAGCGCGGCCTGAGCGGGGAGGCGCTGAAGGCGGCCCTGACCGCCGGCGGCTACGACGTCGAAGTCTTCGCCGGCACATTGGACCATCAGCCGCAGGGCCTGTATCATCATCTGGACTTGAAGCGGCCCTGCCTGGTCATGACCGGCGCGGCCCCGCGGCACTACGCGGTGGCCGTGGGCTACGACCCGGGGACCGGCGTGATCCTGCTGCTGGACCCGGCCCAGGGCCCCTTGACGGTGCCGTGGCGGGATCTCATCCGGCCATGGGATCGGGCCCACGACTTCACCCTGCTGGCGGTGCCGCGCTAGCCCCCTTGCCTGAAAGCGTTCCCATGTCCCTTGTCCTGCCGGCCCTGGCTGCGGCCACGTGCCTTTCCACCCTGGTGGGCGGTTTCCTGATCCTGCGCCACCGCGGCAGCCAGCATTACTGGTTCGCCTTCGCCGCCGGCAGCCTGATCGCCGTCGTCTTCCTGGACCTGCTGCCGGAAAGCCTGGCGCTGGGGGCCTTGTACCACATCCCCAACCGGGACCTGCTGGCGCTGCTGGCCGGGTCGTTCTTCCTTTACAGCTTCATCGACCGCTTCTTCCTGACCCACCACCTGCACGACGACGACGCGCATGGCCATCCCATGGGCCTGATCGGCGCGGGCAGCCTGGTGGTGCACAGCTGCCTGGATGGCGTGGCCATCGGCGTGGCGTTCCAGGCGGGGCCCACGGTGGGCGCCATCGTCGCCACCGCCGTGATCGGCCACGACCTGACGGACGGTTTGAACACGGTGGTGGTGATGCTCAAGCACGGCCAGTCCCGGCCCCGGGCCCGCCTGTTCCTGGGCTTCGACGCCCTGGCGCCGCTGGCGGGCATCCTGCTGGCGTCGGCCTACCCCTTGCCGCCGCGCTGGCTGCCCTACCTGCTGGCCTTCTTCGCCGGCGAGTTCCTCTACCTGGGCGCCGGCAGCCTGCTGCCCGAGACCCAGAACCACGGCTCCATCAAGGTGATGGGGGCCATGTGCCTGGGCGCGGCCCTGATCGCGCTGTTGACCTTGCTGGCCTAGGGCCAGATCCCCGCGGCATCAAAGGTCGTCTCGGTGCCCGCGTCCCAGCCATCCTCCAAAAAGTCGCCGGCCCGGCCGTCGCCGATCAGGCGGAAGGCGTAGCGGGCCTGCTGCTCGTAGAACCCGCAGAAGGCGCCGGGGCGGTCCATGCCGCCGTTCATCTCGCTGGCCTCGGCCGGGCAGGGCGCCCCGCAATAGTGGCGGATGGCGCAGCTGGAGCAGGGCCGCAGGTCCTCCACCTTGCGGCCCGTCACCCGCCTGAAGGCCTCGCTGGCCAGCACCGCCGGGATGGGGTCGTGGAACAGGTTGCCGCCCCTGAACGCCGGCAGGCCGATGAACTCGCTGCAGGGGAACAGGCCGCCGTCGGGCGCCAGGGCCAAAAAGCTGCGCCCGCCCCCGCAGGGCGACAGGTCGCACATCAGCCGCCGGGCCGTGGGCGCCAGGATGCCCAGCAGGATGTTGGCGAAGTTGGCCACCACCAGCTTGCGGCCGCTGCGCCGGTACAGCGCATGCGTGCGCTCCAGCGCGGCCATGAAATGCGGGAAGACCTCCTCGTCCTCCGGCTTCAGCGGGCGGGCCGCCGGCTGGGTGCAGCGCAGCATGTTCAGCATGGTGGCGGGCACCTCGCGCGCGTGCAGGAACTCCACCAGATCCGGCAAGCCCGCCATGGTCTCGCGGGTCACGGTGCAGATGACGTTGTGGGCGGGATAGCCGCGCAGGCGGTCCATGGCCGCCAGGGTCTGGGCGTGGACGCCCTCGCCGGCCCAGGTCTTGCGGGTGCGCCCGGCCAGCTCGGCGGTGGCCGCGTCCAGCGACAGGCCGATGCCCACGCCGTGGGCCATCAGCAGGTCGGCGGTGGGCCCGTCCAGCAGCGTGCCGTTGGTCTGCACGCCGAAGCGGAAGTCGGCCTTGAATTCGGGGATCAGCTCGGCCAGGGCTTCGCGGCACAGCAGGGGTTCGGCGCCGTGGAAGATCACCGAGGCCTTGCGCCCCGCCGGCAGCGTGCGCTGGAAGTGCTCCCTCAGGATCACCAAGGCCCGCCGCAGGGTCGCCGCGTCCATCTGCCCGCCGCCCCGGCGCAGCTCGCGGGGGATGTAGCAGTAGCCGCAGTCCAGGTTGCAGCGCTCGGTGGGGTTGATGTAGGCCGCCGACAGGCCCAGCCCGAAGCGCAGCCCCTGCATCTCGGCGCGGAACCCCTCGGCCCGGGATCGGGTGGCGGCCAGGAAGGCCGGGTCGGCCAGCAGGCCCGCCAGGTCGGCTTTCTCCACCAGGGCCCAGAACGCGGTGTCCGGGTCCACCAGGGCCAGCAGGCGGTCGTGGCCGATGTCCAGCGGCACCAGGCTGGGGCCATGGCCGCTGTTGGCCCAGCGGCCCCGCTCGGCGGCCATCAAGGCTTGGCACGCTGGATGGGGGCCTTGGGCTTGGCCGGCGGCGGGGCCATCAGGACGAAGTGCGACAATCCTATGCCGTCGGCCTTGCAGGCCTTGCGGGTGGCGATGACCTTGGGCGCGGGCCTCTTGGGGCTGGGCATGGTGCCTCCTGGGTTGGGGCGATGAAAATAAAAAGGGTCCTGCGGGCGCGATGCCCACAGGACCCTTTGCTTTCAGGCCCGTCACGTTCCTTTCAAGGCGCAGATCTTCTGGCTCTCAGATCGTCGGTCCATCCACGGCCTTCCCACCCGGTTCCCCGGGCAGTGACCCGCTTGCGCGCATGGGATGGCCCTCCCTGATCACAGCGGTGAGTCCGCCACGGATTTGAACCGTGTTCTGGGATGCAGCCTTGAACAGCTTTCGCAGGATGTTAGGGCCGGCGGGCGGCGCCGGTCAAGGGCCACCCCCATCTTTACGCCTTTCGCCCCTCCTGCCATACTGGCGGCCTTCTTGAGCTGAGGCCTTATGCCGACCCCTCCCCGGACCCTTTGCCTGCTGCTGGCCGCGGCGGGCCTGCTGAGCGCCTGCACGCCCCATGTGAACCTGGCTTCGCGCCGCCGCAATTACGACAGCCTGCTGGACCTGGCGGGGCGCGGCGCGGCCGTGGCCGACCAGGACAAGGCGCTGCTGGCGGACCTGCTGGCGCACAGCCGCACGCCGGCCGCCAACCCCTATCCGCTGCTGGGCGTGGATGTGGACGCCATGCAGCGCCAGGTGGAGGCCCTGACCAGGAGCGGCGTGGCGCTCAAGGGGATGTTGGCCGAGCTCGACGGGCTGGCCCAGGGCCGCGTCAGCCTGAGCCCGGACGACGGGCCGGCCTGGGTGGACTATCAGGATGTCAACGGGCGATTCCTGTCGCTGGCCGAGATGGTGGGCCAGGAGCGCGCGGCGTTGGACGACGCCCATCAGGACCTGCAGTCGCTGATGCGGCGCTACGGCATCAGCGATGAGGAGGCCGGGACGCTGCGCGCTGAATGCGAGGGCTTCATCCAAGCCCTGGACAAGGCCTTGAGCGGCATGGAATCCAAGGTGCATGACGAGCGCGCGCTGTACGAGAACCTGCGCCTGGCCGGGGGCGCGCCGCGCGAGCTGATGCGCCTGCGGCGCATGGCCCTGGACGGGCTGGAGCAGGACCTGATCGACGGGGAGGGCTTCCAGCGCCGGGCCTCGGCGGCGGCGCGGCTTTACAAGGACGGCCTGCCAGCCAGCGGCCCGCTATACACCGGGCCGGGCCTGCCGGGCGACGGCAGCGCGCTGCTGGCCCTGCGCGACGACCAAGCCGAGCTGGACCGGCGCCAGATGGCCTTCCAGGAGGAATGCCGCCACTTCGAGCACATCGACAGCGAGCCCTATTACAACCCGCCCACGGTGGACCCCAATCCCCAGGCCGCCCCGGTGAACGTGCAGCCGTGAAGCGGCTGGCGGGCGGCCTCCTGCTGCTGGGTTGGGGCCTTGCCTGCGGGGCCGGGGCTGCGGGGGTGTGCGACTTCGTGGACCCTTTCATCGGCACCGCCGCCGGGGGGCAGATGTATCCCGGCCCGGCCGCGCCGATGGGCCTGATCCACCTGAGCCCGGACACGGGCATCCGTCCCGGCGGCTACGACTCCGACGAGCCCCAGCTGTTGGGCTTCAGCCTGACCCATCTCAACGGCATCGGCTGCGCCCACGGCGAGGATTTCCGCTTCCTGCCGCTGACGGCTGCGCCTGCGGCCCCCCCGCGCGGCCCCGCCGGCCTGCCGGGCTGGCGCCTGGATCACCGCCGCGAGCGGGCCTCGCCGGGCTATTACCAGGTGGACCTGGCGCCGGGCCCGCAAGTGACGCTGGCCGCCGGCGTGCGGGCGGCCCTGGCCCAGCTGGCCTGGCCCGCCGGCGGGGACGCCATCGTGCACTTCGACGCGGCCAGCAACGCCAACGGGGTGCTGGCCTGCGGCCTGCGCTTCGACCCGGCGCGGCGGCGCATCAGCGGCTGGGCGCGCTCGCGCGGCGTGTGCGGCTCGCCCGCCACGGTCACGGCCTACTTCGCGGCCGAGCTGGACCAGCCCTTCAGCGTGGGCGGCATGCGCCTGGGCCATCGGCCGCAGCCGGGCGCCCAGGCGCTGGACGGCTTCGATGTCAGCGGTTGGATCCGCCTCAGCGGCGGCGCCCGGCGCGCGGCCCTGCGCCTGGCGCTGTCCTACACCAGCGTGGAGGGCGCCTGGCGCAACCTGGCCGCCGAGGCCCCGGGCTGGGACGCGGACGCCCTGGCGGCGCGGACCCGCGCCCAATGGGAGGCCTTGCTGGGCCAGGTGCGCGTGCAAGGCGGCCACCCGGTGCAGCGGCGCCTGCTCTACACCGGGCTCTACCATGTGTTCCTGCAGCCGGGCGTCTTCGACGACGCCGATGGGCGCTACCGCGGCTTTGACGGCCAGCCCCACCGGCTGCCCGCGGGCCAGCACCAGTTCGCGGACTTCTCGCTGTGGGACACCTACCGCATCCCGCCGCTGTGGCTGGCTTGGCTGGCCCCGGGCCAGGCCGGGCAGATGGCGGCCTCGCTGCTGCGCGACGCCGACCAGGGCGGGGCGCTGCCGCTGTGGACCTACGCCGACGCCAGCGTGGACACCATGGTGCCCTATCCCGCGCCGGCCTTTCTGGCGGCCTTGCAGGCTTTCGGCGCCCCCGTGGACGGGGTCAAGGTGCTGCGGCTGTCCAAAGCGGCGTTGCAGCGGGGCCACGGCTGCGGGGCGGACGGCGGCTGGAAGGCGGCGAAGGCCTGGGCCCAACGCGGTTGGCTGGCGCCGGGCGATGGCGTGGACGGGTCGGTGGCCCACAGCCTGGAATACGCCGGCGCGGCGGGGGCCTTGCAGGCGCTGGCAAGGCGGCTGGGCCGCCCGCAGGATGCCCGCGATTGGGGGCGCCTGGCGGGCCTGTGGAAGGGGGCGTTCGACCCCGCCAGCGGCCTGCCGCGCCTGCGCGACGCCCAGGGCGCCTGGCTGGCCCCGGCGGACCCCGCTGGCACCGGCGGCTTGGTGGAGGGCACGGCCGCCCAGTACGCCTGGAGCGTCCCGCAGGACCTGGGCGGCCTGATCGCCTATGGCGGCGGGCCGGTGGCGGCGCGGGCGCGGCTGGGCCGGCTGTTCAACGGCATCCTGGGCGTGGGCTGGCATGACCGCGAGCCCTTCTTCTGGGCCGGCAATGAAGTCGACCTGCAGGCGCCCTGGGTCTGGGACTGGTTGGGCGAGCCCGGGCAGGCCCGCGCCACCTTGCGCCGCGTGCTTGACGAAGCCTGGTCGGACCAGCGCAACGGCTGGCCGGGCAACGACGACAGCGGCACGATGGGGGCCTGGGTGGCGTGCGCGCTGACGGGCGTCTATCCTATGCGCCCGGGCGTGGCCGGCCTGGCCTTGCACCAGCCCTTTTTCAGCCGCGTCGAGGTCGGCCCGCCGGGCGCGCCGTGGCTGACCCTGCAAAGGCAGCCCGATCCGGGCGCCTGGGACCGGCCGCGCTTCGACGGCAAGGCCCTGCCCGCCGCCTGGTTGGACCTGCCCCCGCGGGACGATGGGCGGGTGCATCAATTGACATGGGTATCCGGCCAGGGGCCCCTGGCCCCGCCGCAGTGAAAGGAAGACCTTGAGCACCGACGCCTTCAGCCCCCTCCGCCGTTCAGGCTTCCGCCGCTTCATCCTGGGCGCCTTCGGCGTGAACCTGGCCTACCAGTTCCTGGCCGTCACGGCTGGATTCTTCCTCTACGACAGCACCCATCAAGCCTGGTCGCTGGCGGCCCTGGGCCTGGCCAACTATCTGCCGGTGCTGATCCTAAGCCTGCCCGCGGGCTGGGCGGCCGACCACTTCGACCGACGTCGGGTGCTGCAATGCTCCCAGGCCATCCAGCTGGCTGCGGCGCTGGGGCTGGCGCTGCTGGCCTGGCGCCAGGGGCCCATCTGGGGCTGGTACCCGCTGGTCTTCCTGCACGGTTGCGGGCGGGCG
>Ga0302320_10020127_pt1 | contig 13341 bp, 12 predicted proteins | sample Bog_T0_3_FD_202130 | JGI IMG/M metagenome (GOLD analysis project Ga0302320, IMG submission 202130) | Peat permafrost microbial communities from Stordalen Mire near Abisko, Sweden - Bog_T0_3 | ecosystem: Environmental > Terrestrial > Soil > Wetlands > Peat | place: Sweden: Abisko, Stordalen Mire...
GGCTACTCGAACAATCCGTCGCTGTCGGGCCGGCTCCCTACAAGTCTTTGGTCAAATCCCAGGTCGCCCCAGAAGTTGTGAAACCACAAGATGTTGGGGTAACCTTAGTCAGATAAATACCCATCCTCGATAAAATTGATTCCCCGCTGTCCGGTAAGCCCCTGAGTGGAGATGGTCTTAGGGCGATGGCCGCGGCGTCTTGAGCGAGGATTCATGGCTGATCTTTATTGGAATTCTACGAGGCCGCAGCTCGATTATCCACCGAGATTCGCCAAAGCGCACTCGAACCTGCCCCTCCATCGTGCCCAGTAGCCAAGCCGAGCGCTGCCAACGCTTCACCGGTTCATCGTCAGTTTGGCGTACTGCTCCTCCGTTAGATTCAGGATCACTCCGCCTCTGCCAATATCGAGCGCTTGGTCCAGCGTCTCCCATCTCTCGACGCTGAGGATCCCGCCCCATGCCGCGGACGGCGATTAGCCTTTGTAAGGTGGCGCCCATTTTGTAAGGTAAAAGGGCTGTATTGGGCGAACCGAGACGCGCTGTGCGCACACAGCGCACATCTGGAATCACCTTCAAATCGTCTGTTTTGTTGGTTTTATACGTTATATCAATAACTTGCTTTGTAAGGTGGCGGAGAGATGGGGATTCGACCCAGCAACGAAAGAATCGGGCCGTTGCGCAGAGGGGGCCGGTGAAGCAGCAGCGCGGCTGTTCTGATGATTTTCAAACCTACAGCATTGCCACGGATTCAAACTGCCGGAGCAAGGGCAAGGCGATGCGTACAGCAGAGATCAATGACTTCGGGGGCAAAACCAAGTCGACTTTTTTGCTGCCGAAATTCCGATCAATCCATCAGTGTATTCGCGCATCAGATATGGCCCAGATTTACTATCCAAATTTACTATCCATGGCTCATAAATCTGCTCAAAACTGACAAAATCGTCTAAATATGGACACACTTGAAAGTGTCATTTGATCGCGTATAAGTACTTGATTTAAATTGATTTGGTTGATTCTAATGGGGGTTGAATGCGAAATGCTCGGTATGGCTATATGGAAGCTGACGTTCTGCCACTGAACTACTCCCGCCCTTGGGAGGCGATGGCCGGCGGAGCCGGGTGGGCGCCGTGCCAGCAAGAAACAGTATCGGCCAATCGGTGGCAATTGGCAATCTTCACTTCTTCCGCGCGGGAGGGAAGAATGCAGCTGGAGAGGCGGGGTGGCGGCCGGGAGGCAGGGCTCAAAAGTCGCCCGAGCTCTCCTTATTGATTCGGCCCTCAATTCGTGATATTTGCTTCCCACGCTAGTGTCCCGAGTCAGAAGTTCGTTGAAGAAATAGAAAGTACAAAAGCAGGTCCTTCGACTCCGTTTGTCGCAAAAAACGCGCCAAACTACGCTCAGGATGACAGTGTTTTGTATAGCGAATTAGTGCCTCAGGACACTAGTGTAGTGTCTCTAACGTTCACATCAGAACTACGGGAAGGCAAAAGCAGATTCTTCGCTCACCACCCCCAAACTGAAAGACGTTTGGGGCCCCTTTCACTCAGAATGACAGCTGCATTTATGTCAGGAACATCGGAGACAGGACACTAGCCGCAAAAACAAAGACGTGGTGCCCAGAGGGCGCCCAGGTGGGGTACCCAGCATTTTGGGGCCAGATCAATAGAGTGCGCGATAGCTCCCCAAGAAAGAATTGCTTGGGATGCACTCTACGGTGGAAGGCTGAGGCACAAGTGCGATAGACTGCAATCCTGATCTTGTGCTCGTCAGCAATCCTCTTCCCCTTTTGGATTGTGGAGTGAACCGATGCAGCAGAAATTGAAAGTGAACAATGTTGTTGAGACGGTGGACGTTTCGCCGGATACGCCGCTGCTTTGGGTTTTGCGCGACGTATTGAAGCTGACAGGCTCAAAGTACGGCTGCGGGATAGGCCGTTGCGGGGCGTGCACGGTGCTGCTGGGCGGCCGCGCGGTGCGCTCGTGCATGACGCCTGTGGGCGACGTGGGAGACGACGCCATCACCACGATCGAGGGGCTTTCGCCGGATGGGCTGCATCCGGTGCAGGTGGCCTGGGAGGCGCTGGACGTTCCGCAGTGCGGCTACTGCCAGGCGGGACAGATTCTGGCGGCCACGGCGCTGCTGGAGAAGACACCGCACCCGACGGACGCGGAGATTGACGCGGCGATGAGCGGCAATATCTGCCGCTGCGGAACGTACACGCGGATTCGTCAAGCCATTCACGAAGCAGCAGCGGCGGGCACCACTGCCCGCGCCCAGTAAAGGAGGGCCATCTCATGGAATTGAATCGCAGATCGTTTTTGCAGTTGACGGCCCTGACGGGCGGCGGCCTGGCACTGGGACTTTATCGCTCACCGCTGGCTAAAGGCCAGGAGGCACCGGCCACCGACTTGAAGCCGCAGGCTTTTATCCACATTGCGCCGGATGGCATTGTGACAATTATGGCGCGGGCGTCGGAGTCGGGGCAGGGGATGCGGAACATGCTGCCGATGCTGATTGCCGAGGAGCTGGACGTGGACTGGAAAGATGTTCGCGTGCAGCAGGCGGAGCTGAACGAGAAGGTTTACGGGAAGCAGTCTTCCGGCGGCTCAATGAACACGCCTATGGGCTGGGAGCCGATGCGGCGGGTGGGCGCGGCTGGGCGGCAGTTGCTGATTGCAGCGGCTGCGCAAAGCTGGGGTGTGGCGGCGGCGGAGTGCTCCGCGGCGCATGGGCGGGTGTTGCATGCGGGCTCAGGGCGGTCGGCAGGATACGGAGAGCTTGCGGCCAAGGCGGCAGCGCTGCCCGCGCCAGCGCTGAGCAGCGTGAAGCTGAAAGACCCGAAGGAGTATCGGATCATCGGCCACTCGCAGAAGGGTGTGGACACGCACGCGATTGTGACCGGCAAGGCGGAGTTCGGCATCGATGTGACGTTGCCGGGGATGTTGTACGCGGCGATCGAGAAGGCTCCGGTGTTTGCGGGCAAGGTGAAGACGGCGAATACCGAGGAAGTGGGGAAGTTGCCTGGGGTGCGGCATGTTCTGGTGATCGATGGCGGGATTACGCCGGCCGCATTTACTCCGTGGGAGCCGGGGATGGAGCCGGGGATTGCGATTGTGGCCGACACGTGGTGGCAGGCACAGATGGCGCGCAGCCAGCTCAAGGTGGAGTGGGACCTGGGGCCGGCGGCAACGCAGAGCAGCGAGGGCTTCAGGAAGCGGGCCGCGGAGCTGCTGCAAGCCCCGCCCCAAAACACGCTGCGCCAGTATGGCGACGTGGATGCGGCGCTGAAGGCGTCGGCGAAGGTGGTCGAGGCTACCTATGAGTATCCTTTCATTGCGCACGTAACGATGGAGCCGCAGGGCGCGACGGCGCACTGGAAAGACGGCAAGCTGGAGATGTGGTCGACCAGCACGCTGCCGGGCAACGGACGCGCGCTGGTGGCCAAGACGCTGGGGATTCAAGAGAGCGATATTACGACGCACATGGTGCGCGCCGGCGGCAGCTTCGGGCGCCGGCTGCAGAACGACTACCTGGTGGAGGCGGCATGGATCGCCAAGCGCGTGGATGCGCCGGTTAAGCTGCTGTGGTCGCGGGAAGACGACATTCTGCACGATCCTTTCAGGCCGGGCGGGACGGTTGGCCTGAAGGGCGGCGTGGATGCGCAGGGCAAGCTGACGGCCTGGCGGCATCACCTGGTGAGCTTTGGCGATAACAAGCAGATGACATCCGGCGGCGGCATTGGGCGGGACAATTACCCCGCCGGTTTTCCGCCGGCTTATGGGATTTACACATCAGCACAGCCGCTGATGCTGCGCACCGGCGCGCAGCGTGCGCCTGGCGATAACGCCTACTGCTGGGTGGCGCAGTCGTTTCTGGACGAGTTGGCTTATGCGGCGGGGCGCGATCCGCTGGAGTTTCAGCTTGAGCTGTTGAGCAACAAGCAAGCTCCCTGGTCCTCGGGCGAAAAGGACCCGGTAGGCGACCACGAGCCATCGGGACAGGACGCGTTGGTGCCTGAGCGCTTCAAAGGCGTGCTGGAACTGGTGGCGGAGAAGTCGGGCTGGGCGAAGCGGCGGAAGGAGCCGGGCCGCGGCATGGGGATTGCCGCGTGGTTCTGCCACCTGGGCTACTTTGCCGAAGTGGCCGACGTGAGCGTGAACGAGCAAAACCAGGTGACGGTGAACCAGGTGTGGGCTGCGGGCGATGTGGGCAGCCAGATTATCAATCCGGCCGCGGCGGAGAGCATGGGGCAAGGCGGGATTATGGAAGGCCTGGGCCACATGGCGCAGGAGATCACGCTGGCCGATGGCAGGATCGAGCAGTCGAACTTCCATAACTTCTCGCTGATGCGGATGCGGCAGGTGCCGAAGATTGAGGTCTACTGGCGGAAGACCGACTATGCGCCGACAGGATTGGGCGAGCCGACGTTGCCGCCGATTTTGCCTGCGGTGACGAATGCCATTTTTGAGGCCACGGGCAAGAGAATCCGGACGCTGCCGCTGAAGCGGAGCGGGTATAGCTGGGCTTGAGGCTGTGTTAGCGGAAACTCTGAACAAGCCGCGGTGACGATTCAGCATTCCCTCAGGGGCTAAAGCCCACGTTCATATTGCGGTGTTTTGCGGCACGACTAAAGTCGTGCCCTGTTACAAAGCCCCCTCCGAATATTGTTTTTCGCAAGCTGTAAAACCGCGCCCTTTTAAAGCATCGACTTGTTCGGGGGGGCCCTAGCGGGTGGCGGCCTGGCTGGTGGCGCGGACCTGGCGCAATGGCAGCGCCGTGGCGGCATTGCAGGACTTGAGTATCTCCGCAAGGATCGACAGCGCCACGGTTTCAGGCGATTCGGCGCCGAGGTCAAGACCGGTGGGTGCGTGGAGCTGTTGGAGCCAGCGTTCGATCTGCGGGCCTGATGAAAGCGTATCGGCAGGCAGGTGGAGGAGTTGCGCGGCTTCAGCAAGAAGCTCGCGTGTGCGGCGCTGCGGGCCGAGCACGCCGATGTAGGCGGGCTGTTCGTTTACGGCGAGCAATGAGGCGAGAACGCGCGAGTCCTGCTCGAAGCTGTGGGTCATGAGGACGGCGGCATCGTGGGGGCGGAGTTGGGCCAGCGCCGGTATCGGGCCGTCGGCTGGGTTCGCGGGCAACTCTTTTACTGGCAGGACGTGCAGTTCGTCGGCCAGAGGAAAGCGCTCGCGGGCGACCAATTGCGAGCGACCGTCGGCCACGGTGACAAACCAGCCCAGCTCCTTTGCCAGACGTACCAGCGGCTGGGCATCGTCGCCGGCTCCGAAGATCCACAGGCCGGGACGCGCGGGGCGGAAGTTGGTCCAGGCGCGGGTTTGAACTCCTTCAATCGCAATCATCTCGTCGATCGAAGCCTTGGTTTCAAGCGTCTGTTCCGCTAGAAATTGCAGCGGCGCGGGGACGCTGAGTGAAGCAGGGGAGGGTTCGAGGCCGGCAAACGCGCGACGGCCTATGTGCTCGCCTTCGAGAATGGCGGCTACGGCGAGGGGTGTGCGCCGATGAAAGGAATGCTGGAGCGCGTTGAGCAGCGGAGCCGCGGTGGGCGGCCGCTCGAGGAGCAGCCAGATGACGCCGCCGCAGCCGGAGCCGTAAGGGCGCTCGCCGTCTTCCTCCGCGGTGGAGTAGCGATGGACGATGGGGCCGTTGGCGGTGAGCCACCAGGCGCGGCGGGCGACCTCGCCCTCCAGGCATCCGCCGCTGACGGTGCCGGCGCGGCGGCCGTCCGGAGCCAGCATCATGCAGGCACCGGGGCGGCGATAACTGGAACCCTCGACAGCAACGACCGTGGCCAGAACATAGTCCGCCCCGGCGGAATCAAGTTCGCGCCAGAGGGGCAGAATGCGGTCGAGATCGGCCATGCTTCTATTTTCGCTCAGAAAGAAGCGGCTGGCGACCAAGCGGAGGCGGGCATTGAATTCTTGTTGAGAGGCCATGCCCGGCAAAGTTAGGATGGGCCATGGTCACCCGCGTCGCAAAGGTGCTGCTGCTGTCAGGGATTGCGGTTTACTACTCGCTGGTGGTTTTCAACAACCTCACAGATTTCGATTCGAACTATCAGTTTGTGCGCCACGTGCTTGCCATGGATACAACTTTCCCCGGCAATCGCGGGATGTGGCGGGCGCTGACGTCGCCGATGACTGATCTTGTTTTCTACCTGGGCATCATTGCGTGGGAGATTGCCACGGCCATTCTACTTTGGTGGGGCATGGCGCGGCTGGTGGGCGCATTGAGGCTTGGAGCAGGCGCCTTCAATGCAGCCAAGCGGGTTGCGATAGAGGCTCTCACGGTTGCGCTGCTGATGTGGCTGGTGGCGTTTCTGGCCGTAGGCGGGGAGTGGTTTCTGATGTGGCAGTCGCATGTGTGGAACGGGCAGGACGCGGCGTTCCGCATGTTTGCCGTGATTGGGCTGGTGCTGTTGATTGTGTTGCAGCCGGATGGCGAGGGGCAGCCATGACGATGGGGGTGGCTGCCATTGTTCTGGCGGCGGGAGCGAGCCGCCGGCTGGGCCAGCCGAAGCAACTGCTGCGGCAGGGCGGCGAGACCCTGCTCGCGCGCGCTGCCCGGCTGGCCGGCGAGGCAGGCGCGGATCCTGTGATTGCCGTGTTGGGAGCTGAGCACGAGCGCATTGGCGCGGCGGCCGATTTGGACGGTGCGTTTACCATCGTCAACGAATCATGGGAACAAGGGATGGCTACTTCGATTCAGGCGGGGCTGCGGTCTGTTGCGGAGTGTGCGCCGCAAGCGCCTGGCGTTCTGATTCTGGGCTGCGACCAGCCGCGGCTGACGGCCGCGCACCTGCAGGCACTGCTTGCGGCCTTCGCAGCGGAATTGGGATCGGCCATTGCGGCATCGGCCTATGCGGGGAAACTGGGCATTCCCGCGGTGTTTCCGCGCGAGGTGTTTGCCGCACTGCACAGGCTCAGCGGCGACCAGGGGGCGCGCGCTCTGCTGATGCAGCCCCCTTGCCTGTTGATTTCACTTCCCTTCCCCGGCGGAGAGATCGATATCGACGTGCCCGGCGATCTGGCCGATCTTGAGTGATTTCCGGCCGCGATTTTGCTGGTGTCGCTAGATGGGGCCGCTCGCGTGGGCTGGTCGCGTGGGATGGAATCGCCGCGGGCCGATGCTTTCACGGGGCTGGGTGGCGCAGAGCGGTTCTCCAGTTTCCGTGGTGTTTCAAGTGCGGCGAAAGGTGGCTTTTTCTTGAGGAAAAAGCCACTTGGCAGCGGTGCTTTTCCTATACACCAACTGGAGAACCGCTATAGAATGGCGACGCCTCCGGAAGACGCATTTGAGAGCCGCGAAAGCCGCGCGCCGCATTGCCGGTTCCGGAGAGTTCGATGGCATTTCCAGGGATGGATTGAGATGAAGCTATTGGTTTGCGCGCTTGTTCCGCTTCTATTGGTGGCCTGCCAACTGGTGCTGACCAGTGAGGCAGAGGAGCTTCCGGAGATCGGCGGCCAGAAAGCAGTCAAGCTCACGCGCAAGGCGGTGAGCACAACCAAGCCTGAGTTCACGAGCATCACGGTGCTGCCGGGCCGCGGGATGACGGTTTTGCAGATCACGGCCAACTTTCCCGGCAAGGGCGAAGTGGACGTTCTGGCTTCGCCGAGTCTGGCGGAGGCGGCGCAGATTCTGAACCACGAGGACAACGAGATCGGGGCCAAGGCGTGGTCGATGGGTTCGGCATTTCTGGTTCCCTACCCCAACCGGATTCGCGGCAAACTCTCGGCCGACGGCAAGACGCTGACGACGGAGTGGCAGGGGCATGAGCTTACTTTGCCGGCCAACAACATCGGCAAACTGCCCACGGCGGAACCGCACGCGATGCACGGGCTGATTGTGCGGTCAAAGACGGACGGGCTGGCCGTGGAGCACGTGAAGGGCGGCGAAGAGGTGACCGGCGTGATCCATGCCGGTAATTTTGGCGGGCATTGGCTGTCAAAGACCGACCTGATGTTTACGATTCGGCTGACTGCCGACGCGGTGGACGCGACGGTGGAGGCGCAGAACGTGGGCGAGGAAGCGGAGCCGATGGCGATTGCGTGGCATCCGTACTTTAATTTGCCTTCGGGCGACCGGACGCAGGCGAAGCTGCACATTCCGGCGTCAAAAGTGGCCGAGGTGGATGGGTACGACAACGTCTTCCCCACCGGCAAGGTTCTGCCTGTGGAAGGAACACGCTTCGATCTGCGGGCACCGGGCGGCAAGGCGCTGGGGACGGAGTTCTTTGACGACAACTGGAGCCACATCGACTGGAAAGACGGCGCGGCGACGGTGGAAGTGATCGATCCGGCGGCGAAGTACGGCGTGAAGATTCAGGGGCTTTCGCCGGCGATCAAGGCGATCCAGGTGTATGCGCCGGTGGCCAAGCAGTTTGTTGCGGTGGAGCACCAGTACAACTTCGGCGACCCGTTTGGGAAGGAATGGGGAAAGACGGACACCGGCATGGTGACGCTGAAGCCGGGCGAGAGCACCAAGTGGCATGTGCGGATCCAGGTGTTTGTGCCGTAACGGCGAGTGGTCAGTGAACAGTGGACAGTGGGCGTGCGGCGGGGTGGTGTCCGAGGTGTCAAAAGGGGAGACCTCCACCCCACGGACGAAGACCTGTCCGCGGGGACCCCGGATCTGGGGCATCCGGCTCTTGTGGTGGGTCGAGAGAGGGAGAATCTGGATTCGTGGTATCCCACCCTTCCGCGATGAAGCTGCGGAAGATGGGGCACCCGGCTCTCGGGTTTCCAGACGATCGAAAAAACTATAAAAGGCTTTAGATATGGGTAACCCACCTTAGGCACAAAAAGTCGCCGCGGCGACACGTGCCGAAGGCGGAGCACCCGGTTTTGAGATGGGGTACCCGGTTTCATATTCTGCGTAAGCAGCTTTAGTTTTCCAGTTTGGTCAGGTGAATGGTTTTGCCGGTACGGGCGGACTCGCGGGCGGCGTCGAGGATCTGCATGACGACGACGTTGGTATCGAGGGCGGTGAGGTCGCCCTGGGAGGGAATTTCACCACGCAGGACGGCGGCGAGGTAGCTGAGCGAGTTGGCCTCAGGCGGCTTGAGCGCTTCGGGGGTGATTGTTTCCTCAGACGAGTCGTGCTCGTGGCGGAGGCGGAGCTTGTCTGGGCCGACCGTGATGGCGTAGCCGGTGGCGCCGTAGACTTCCATATCCTTGCGGGCGAAGGGCCAGTTCCACGAGGCCTGGATGACGGCTTGTGCGTGGGGATAGGCGAGGACGATGGTGGCGTCGTCGTCGACGATGGGATAGAGGTTGGGCTTGTCGTGGCTGGTGACGGCGGTGACGGTGAGCGGGGCCTCGCCGTGCATGAGCCAGGTCATCAGGTCGACGCCGTAGCAGCCGAAGTCGTAGAGGGCTCCGGCGCCGCCCTGGGCGGGGTCGTTGAGCCACTTGAGGAACTCGGGCTGGACGCCGATCTCGGCGGGGCCCTGATGGCCGTCGTGGACGACGACGCGGCGAAGGTCGCCGAGATGGCCGTTGACTACCTCGTCATAGGCGGCGCGATTGCTGGAGTACCAGGTGGTCTCGTAGTTGACCAGGACATGGACGTGGTGTTCACGGGCGGCGCGGCGGACGGCGAGGGCATCTTCAAGGGTGAGGGTGAAGGGCTTCTCGATCATGGCGGAGACGCCGTAGCGGGCGGCGGTTTCGATGACTCTGCGGTGGCCGGCGGGGGCGGTGTAGACGAGGACTGCCTGGGGATGGCGGGCCTCGATCATGGGTTCGATGGCGGGGAAAAAGAGAACGGCCGGTAGCCCGTACTTTTTTGCATAACGCGCGGCTAGGGCCTGGTCGGGCTCGGCGATGCCCACGAGTTCGATGCCCTGCTGCTTCGGCAAGGCAGAGAGAAAGCCTTCCACATGGCCATGAACGAGGCCGATGATGGCCACGCGGATGGGGGCCGGCTGGGCATGGGCGCATGGCATTGCGGCCACGGAACCTAGCAAGAACAGCAGCACGATGCGGATGGACCGATTCGCGAATCGGGGATTGAAAAACGACGTCATGCAGGTCTTCCCCCTGGGCGGATTTTACTCCGAAAAAGCAGCGGCGGGCAGAACAGGTGTCAACGTGGAGGCGGCAGTTCTCGTCTATGCAGAGGGGAACCCGTGGAGATTCGTTTTCGCTGCCCATGCTGCGGATGCAAGACGCTGGCGGCGCCGTGCGCGATGGCGCTGTGCCCTGTCTGCTGGTGGGAGGACGACGGCCAGGAAGACGCCGATGCGCGGGAGATTCGTATGACCGTGAACGGGCACCTGAGTCTTGACGAGGCCCGTGAGCACTATTCCCGTTGCGGGGCGGCGCATCCGCGGTTTCTGCCGTATGTGCGCAAGCCGATGAGCGCTGAGCGGTAGGTCTGCATTTGGCGCAGTTGAGCGGCGTTCAAGGAGCAGGGCCCCGTTGTGGCCGGCACGCTAATTTGAGCCGTCGGGGGCTCGGGCGAGGTCCACGCGGGGCCGGCATCAGTGGCTGCAAGTTGTTTCAGAGCATGGGGTTGGGTATGGACTGGAGTCTGGCTTGTACTTGCCGCGGCAGATTCAGGTGGGTTTTTCCTCACGTCAGGAGATGGTTCCGTCGGCGTTTCCCGCAAGAACCGAGGGTTGGAATCGATCCTGTACGGTGAAAACTCCAACCCCCAATCAAGCTCCTCGGCGCGATAACCGTCCCTTTCCGGGTGCCTCCTCTGCAAACAACGCCTTGACCGGTTTGACCCTGCCGGTAAACCCTCTTACCATGAGATGAGGTATCTCCCCGGCCAAAGGGCGTAGTCTCTCCTAGCACGCAGTCCGGAATTGCATCCCTGAATTCGTAGTTCGTTTGGCGCGTTCCAAGCGCCTGGAAGGCAAAAAGTTGAGTTCCAGCACCGACACCCTCGAAAACACCCCCCAGGCCGATACGGCCGAAACCGTACACGAACATGAAGGCCATGAGCACGAAGGCCATAGCCATGAGGGGCATGAGCACCAGCATGGCCCGGTTTTGAACCCGGAATGCACCCGCGAAGTGGTGCTCGACATTCCCGCGGAAGAAGTGACCAAGGCCTATGCGGCGGTGGTAAAGAATTACCGGAAATATGCCAAGATTCCTGGATTCCGTGCCGGCAAAGTGCCGGAGACGGTGATCAAGCGGCGTTTTGCGAACGAGATCAAGAAAGACGTGATTGACGGACTCTTGCCGGAACGGTTCAACAAGGCGGTGGTTGACCTGGGCGTGAAGCCGGTGGGACAGCCGCATGTGGCCGAGTTGACAGTGGAAGATGGCCAGCCGCTGCACGTGAAGGCGGTGTTTGAGTATCTTGCCGATTTCTCCATCGAGGGCTACCAGAGCGTGACGGTGGACAAGCCGCCGGTGGAAGTGACGGACGAGGAGTTTGCCCAGGAACTGGCGCAGTTGCAGGAGTCGCGCGCCACGATTGAGCCGGTGGAAGAAGACCGGGCGCTGGCGGACGGCGACTGGGCGCAGATCACCTACCGGGGTTTGATTGACGGCGAGAACGAGGAAGCACCGGTGACCGGGGAAGACTCGCTGGTGGAGATCGGCGGCAAAGATACGGTGGAGGCATTTACCACCGCACTGCGCGGGGCCAAGGCGGGGCAGGAGCTGAAGGCCGAGGCGATCTATCCGGACGATTATGCCGAGCCGAAGCTGGCGGGCAAGACGGTGGCGTACGAGGTCACGGTCAAGGGCATCAAGAAGCGGATTCTGCCCGAGCTGACGGACGAGTTTGCCAAGGAGATTGGGAATTACGAAAGTCTGGCGGAGCTGGAGAATCGCATCCGGGAGCATATGGGGAACCGGAAACGGCGCAGCGTGGAAGGCGAGACCAAAGATCGCTTGTTTGCGGCCATGACCGAGAAGTACCAGTTCCCGGTGCCCGAGTCGCTGGTGCAGGAGCAGATTGACACGCGGCTGGAGCGGGGTCTGCGGGCATTGGCGGCACAGGGGATGCAGGCTGAGCAGATGCGCAAGCTGGACTTTGCGCGGCTGCGGCTGGCGCAGAGAGACGGCGCCATTGCCGAGGTGAAATCCTCGATCCTGCTGGACCGGATCGCGCAGGAAGAAAATATCACGGTGACCGACGAGGAGCTGGATGGGGAGCTGCAAATGGCCGCGATTCAGTCACGCGAGCCGATCGAGACGTTACGTGCGCGTTTGACGGAAGAAGGCGGGCTGGCTAGAATCCGGGAACAACTGAGGCGCGAGAAGACGGCGTCGGCACTGTACGATCGGTTGCCGGTTCAGGGCTGAAACGGGCAAGAAAAAGCCGGCGGGGTGGAAAGCGGCGCCGCGCGGCCAACAACAATCGGGGGCGCATGGCCCCCAAACGGAAGAGCGAGAAGAATATCCAATGGCATTGGTTCCCATGGTGGTTGAGCAGACGAGCCGGGGCGAGCGCGCCTACGACATTTACTCCCGTCTGCTACGCGACAACATTATCTTTCTTGGCACGCCGATTGACGACCAGGTAGCCAACCTTATTGTGGCGCAGATGCTGTTTCTCTCCGGCGAGGACCCGGAGAAGGATGTGCAACTCTACATCAACTCACCGGGCGGGTCGATTACCGCGGGTCTGGCCATTTACGATACGATGCAGTTCATCAAGAACAACGTGGTGACCTATTGCATTGGGCAGGCGGCCAGCATGGGGGCGTTTCTGCTGCTGGCGGGGACCAAGGGCAAGCGGTTCGCGCTGCCCAACTCGCGGATTCTCATCCACCAGCCGTCGATGGGCGGATTGAGCGGGCAGGCCACGGACATTGACATTCATGCGCGCGAGATTCTGCGGATCCGGGAGATCACGAACACGCTGATGGCGAAACACACGGGGCAGCCTCTGGATCGCATCGAGCGGGACGTGGAGCGGGACTTTATCATGAACTCGCAGCAGGCCAAGGAATACGGGATCGTTGACGAGATTATCGACCGGCCACGCACGTAGGGCGAATCATCGCGCGGCGGGCAAAGCGGAAAGGAGCGAAGAATGGGATTCATTGAGGAAGGCCGTCAACTGATTCAGGACTTCGTCACCCCGGAGATACGCTCGATCGACGCTCGGCTTACCGCCATGGAAAAACGTCTGGAGTCGCTTGAGACCAATGTTGATAAGCGGTTCGATTCTGTCGATAAGCGGTTCGATTTTGTCGGGAAGCAGTTTGAATCCGTCGATAAGCGGTTCGATTCGCTCGAAAGCAAGATGGAACGAAATCAGGCTCAGGTCCTGGAAACGCTGCACAGGATGGAGAACTACAGTCATATTCTGGAACGCCTGGCGCGCCTCGAAAGTAAGCTTCAAAATGTTGCGTAG
>Ga0302320_10020129_pt1 | contig 13340 bp, 11 predicted proteins | sample Bog_T0_3_FD_202130 | JGI IMG/M metagenome (GOLD analysis project Ga0302320, IMG submission 202130) | Peat permafrost microbial communities from Stordalen Mire near Abisko, Sweden - Bog_T0_3 | ecosystem: Environmental > Terrestrial > Soil > Wetlands > Peat | place: Sweden: Abisko, Stordalen Mire...
AGATTCTCGCCGGCCTCACGACGTTCACCACCATGTCCTACATCGTCGTGGTCAACCCCGCGATTCTGAAAACGGCGGGCATTCCCGCCGGGCCCTCGATGACCGCGACGATCCTGGCGGCGGTTTGCGGATGCCTGCTGATGGGCCTCTACGCCAACCGTCCGTTCGCCATCGCGCCCTACATGGGCGAAAACGCCTTCATCGCTTTCACCGTCTGCCTGGGCCTCGGCATTCGCTGGCAGACCGCGCTGGGCGCCATCTTTCTTGCCGGGCTGGCGTTCATTGTGCTCACCGTGCTGCGGCTGCGCCAGTGGCTGGTGGAATCGATCCCCACCTCGCTGCGTTACAGCTTCGCCGTCGGCATAGGACTGTTTCTCACCTTCATCGGATTGAACCAGACCGGCATTGTCGCACTGGGCGTTGCCGGCGCTCCGGTCAAAGCGGGCGCGCTCACCTCCGCTGCGGTGCTGGTGGCCATCTTCGGATTCCTGCTGATCGGCGCGCTGACGATCCGCAAGGTTCCCGGCGCAATCCTGATCGGCATCGTCACCACCGCGCTCGTGGCGTTCGTCACCCACGTCGCTCCCTGGCCCGTGGCGTTTTTCGGAATGCCCGCCAGCGTCGCGCCCATCTTCGCGCAGATCGACATTCGCGGTGCGCTCTCGCCGAAATCGCTGCCCATCGCGCTCACGATCTTCATCATGGCCTTTGTGGATACCATGGGCACGCTGATCGGACTCAGCGCGCGCGCCGGCTTTCTGGACGAGCACGGCAACCTGCCGCAAATCGAGCGGCCCATGATGGCCGACGCGCTGGCCACCGTACTCTCGCCGCTGTTCGGCACCACCACGTCGGGCGCCTTCGTCGAATCCGCCACCGGCATCGAAGCCGGCGGCCGCACCGGGCTGACCGCCGTGGTCGTGGCCCTTCTCTTTGCCGTCTCGGCCTTCGCCGCGCCCTTTGTCGCGGCCATTCCGGCGCAGGCGTACGGCCCCGCGCTCATCATTGTCGGCCTCTTCATGCTCGCACCCATCACCTGCATTGACTTCACCGACTACGGCGAATCGATTCCGGCCTTCGCTGTCGTCACCCTGATGTGCTTCACCTACAACATCGCCGTCGGCATCACGGCGGGCTTTCTGCTCTACCCTTTCTGTAAGATTGTGCAGGGCAAAGCCCGCGAGATTGGCGCGGGCCTCTGGGTGCTCGCAGCGTTGTCGCTCCTGTTTTTCGTCTTCTATCCGTACCAGTGAGAATTACCGGGGGGCGTGCGAATTTTGCAGCGGCATCCGCCAAGGCAACCCGGAAAGCGGAAAACAGCGAGATGATACTAATAGCATCTGCTCGCATGAAGAGTGGAAAGGTCGTGACCCGTGCGTGGAATTGTTCTCGGTATTTTCCTGGCCATGTTCATCGTTGTCGCGGGCGGCTATCTGCTCGTGCGCAGCGGAAGACTGTCCATGGCGACGAGTGCGCCTCCCCTGCCAATGGAGATGAAATTGGCCCACATGGCGATACGAGCCAGCATTGGGGATGCCAAGGATAAAAAGGATCCCCTTCCGTTTGACGATGCCAATATGGTGGCCGGCGTTAAAGTCTACAAGCAGCACTGCGCGCTGTGCCACGGCTCTCCACAACAGCCGCAGCCGGCGATGGCGAAAGCGATGTATCCTCCGCCGCCTCAGCTATTCGAGAGCAAAGATATGGTGACCGACGATCCGGACGGCGAAACCTATTGGAAGGTCGTGCACGGCATTCGACTCACCGGCATGCCTGGATTCGCCGACATATTGACGGATACGCAGTGCTGGCAGGTGACGATGCTCGTGGCCCATGCCGACAAGCTTTCCCACGCGGCCCAGATGGCGTTCGAGCACTAGAGCTTCGGACACCGGGTCGAGGGCATCGGCCGCGAAGCGCCTGCCTTATTCCGTCTCTTCCAGCGCTTCGCTCAACTCGGCCCACTCGGCCTCCAGGGTCTCCAGGCTGCTGCGCTTTTCTTCGAGCAGCGTGGAGACGCGTTGCGTCTCTTCGGCGCTCACATAGCGGCTCAGAGACTCCTCGGACTCCGCTATGATGGCTTCGGTCTGGCTCACCTCGGCCTCCAGCTTTGCCAGCCGTTCGGCCATCTGCTTGCGCTTCATCGGATTCACGCGCCGCCTTGGTTCGGACGCCGATTCTGCAACCGTCTCGGCGACTGGCTCTGCAACCGCCGCGTGCGCCCCACCCACCGAGGCGCGCAGCGATTGTTCCAGAACCTGTGCGCCATTCTGCTTGCGCCACAGATAGTCCTCGTAATTTCCCGGATAGATATTCACTGCGCCGTCAGCCACCTCGAAGACGCGCGTCGCCAGCCGGTCAATGAAATAGCGGTCGTGCGAGACAAACACGCAGGTTCCGGTAAACTTCTGCAGCGATTCCAGCAGCACATCCTTGGCCCTCAGGTCGAGGTGGTTCGTCGGCTCGTCCAGCAGCAAGAAGTTCGATGGGCGCAGCAACATCCGCGCCAGTGCGTAGCGGTTGCGCTCGCCGCCGCTGAGCACGCCAATCTTCTTGAAGACATCGTCCTCGCTGAACAGGAAGCTTCCCAGCAGGCTGCGCAACTCGGTCTGCGAGCGCGGCGCCACCATGTTCAGGTCGTCGAGCATGCGGGCTTCGGTGTCCAGTTCCTTGTACTGGTCCTGCGCAAAGTAGTCCGTCTCCACGTTGTGTCCCAGCACGTACTCGCCGGCGGTGACCGGCTCGCTCTGCGCCAGCATCCGCATCATGGTGGATTTTCCCGCGCCGTTGACTCCCACCAGCGCGATTCGTTCGCCGCGCTCGATGGTGAAGCTCACATCGCGCAGCACATTTTTTTCGCCATAGCTCTTGCTGACGTTCTTGAACTCCGCCACGATGCGGCCGCTGGGCTTGGGCTGCGGAAAGGTGAAGAAGATCGTGCGCTCGTCTTCGGGCACCTCGATGCGCTCGATCTTGTCCAGTTCCTTGATGCGGCTCTGCACCTGCTTGGCCTTGGTCGCCTGCGCGCGGAAACGATTGATGAACGCCTCCAACTGCTCGATGCGTTCGCGCTGATTGCGGTAGGCGGCGGCCAGCGAGTCGCGCCTCTGCTGCTTGTCGCGCAGATATTTGTCGTAGTTCCCGGTGTAGAAATGCACCCGCTTGTTCCATATCTCCACGATCTTCTTTACCGTGACGTCGAGAAAGTAGCGGTCGTGCGAGATGAGAACGTACGCATACGGATAGTCGCGCAGATAATCTTCAAGCCAGTTGCGCGTCTCCAGGTCGAGATGGTTGGTCGGCTCGTCAAGCAGCAGCATGTTGGGTTTTGCCAGCAGCAGCTTGGCCAGCGAGATGCGCATCTGCCAGCCGCCGCTGAACTCCTCGGTCTGCCGCCGCCACTCGTCCTTGCCGAACCCCAGCCCGGTCAGTACCGCACCGACCTGCGACTCCAGGCTGTAACCATCGCGGTGCAGAAACTCGCTCTGCACGCGGTGAAAGCGGTCGCTCACCTGGAGGTACTCGGCGCCGGCCGGATCGATCTCGCTCATGCGCCGCGTCAGGTCTTCGAGTTCGCGCTCCATGGCGTACACGTCGTCAAAGACGGACAGGCATTCGGCGAAGACCGACCGTCCGCTCAGGTTCAGTCCGTCCTGCGGCAGGTACCCGGCGCTGACGCCCTTGCCGCGTGAAATGTTGCCATAATCGAGCGACTCGATTTCAGCCAGCACCTTGAGCAGGGTGGTTTTCCCCGTGCCGTTGGCGCCAACCAGTCCCACCCGGTCCTGCGGGGTGATCAACCAGTTCAGGTTTTCGAAAAGCAATTTGTGGCCGTATCGTTTACCGGCGTCTGTAAGCTGAATCATTCAGAAGTGAACCGCATCATGAGTTGTCTTCTCATTCTCTCACGGATGTCTGCCCGCTCCGTTGGCGCGCTGCTGCGCCACCCGCAAGCGCAGTTCCGTGGCGTTCTCGGCCCAGGCTTCGCTCAGCCGGCCCTCGCCGGTCAAGCTCTCCGCCAGCGCCTCATGATAACCGACGCCATCGGAGCGCAAGCTGAGGGCGGTGCGCGCGTAGCGCTCGGCTTGCGGAAAATCCTTCGCGGTAATCGCCATCAGGGCCAACTGATAGGCGGCCGCGGCCCGCACTCGCGTTGGCGGACCGGCCTCCACGGGCTGTCCCGGAGCGGGTTCGGTCAACTGCATGACTTTGAGATACCCCGCTCGAGCTTCGTCCCACTGCTGGTCGGAGTACAGCATGCTTGCCCGCGCCAGCCAGAAGTTCGGGGACTTCGGACGCTCGCGCAATCCGTCGTCGAGCATCCGCAGAGCTTTGGGCGTATCCCCGGCTTCCCGGTAGAGGAAGGCCAATTGCAGTTGCGCCTTGGGGTGGTTCGGCGAGATCTGCAGCACTCGGGTCCATAGAGTCAAGTCGGAATCCCAATATCCCATCTCATGCCAGGTCAGCCCGGACCAGAGAAGCACTACACCCATCGCAACGGCCACGCGCGCTTCCGCAGGGAAACTGCCCCAGCGCAAAATCGCCCACGCCAGCAGCGCGCAGAAAGCATACGCGGGTATGTACAGGTAGCGGTCGTGCTGCAGCACCATGGGAGCCACGATCACCGGCGGCGCCAGCGTAACTGCAAACCAGACGATGAGGAACGCCGCCACCGGCGAGCGCTGCCTCCGCCACAGCCACCAGGCCGCGAGCAGCAATCCGGCGATGCCGGCCGCGGGGAGAATGAATCCGTGCAGCGTCGGGCGGTCGATCAGCGCCGGCGTGTACTCCACGCTCAATCCCCAGGGCAGCACCAGGTGGCGGAGGTACCACCAGATCGAAGCGGGAGCCATCCACAGGTTGGTGAGCGTGAAAGTTGGATGAATATATTCCGCACTCGCCCCGGCCGGTTTGATGACCGCGTGCCGAATCGTCATGTAGACAGCCCACACCACACCATAGGGCGCCAAGGTTCGCAGTATCCGCGTCATGCGGCCTGCGTGCGGCGGCATGAGCCAGAGATAAACCGCGATCAGGATGGGAATGAAGACCATCGTCTCTTTGGTGAACATCGCGCCCGTAAACAACGCCACCGACGCCACCATCCAGCGCCCCGCGCCGCCTTCGTGCCACTTCAGGAACGCAATCAGCGAGGCGAAGAAGAACACCGCCGCCAGTCCGTCCACCGTGCTGCTACCGATCCACGCAACGCTCTCCACCTTGGAGGGATGCAGCCCGAACAACACCGCCGTCAGCAGCGCCAGCCGCCAGTCGCCGAACAAGTACCGCCCGAAGACGTAGGCCAGCACCACCACCGCGAGGTGCAGCAGAATCGCTCCCAGGTGAAGCCACCCGGGCGCGCCCCCGGTGCAAAAGGCCATCGTGAATCCCCAGGTCACCGCCAGCGGACGGTAGTAAACCGAGTGCGCGCTGCCGTCATAGCCGAAAATATCGTGGGTGAAAAACTTCGGCACATCGTGCCAGGAATACCACGGACTGATCACGTTGTCGTCGTAGACCGGGGCAAATCCGATGGCACGAAAATAGAGAGCGAAGATCAGGACCATGGCCAGCCGGGTCAACCAGCTCTCGCTGAGCAGCGCGGCCACCACTCGCGCGCGGCGCGACGCGTTGCCGGGCAAGGCGCCGGCGCTCACCACCACGCACGGCTCGCCACCGGCCTCCGCCTGATTCTTCTGATGATTCTCGATCGACATGATTTCCGTTGCAGTGTAGCGCAGGCCGCGCCGATTCCAGAAGCAGATTCGCCCCGCCGTCGCCCCAGCGTGGCTCCCGCGCCTGCGGCAAACCTCGCTTCGGGATATAATAGAAACAGCGTTCCAGAGTTTTCGTTCCCTCGCTTCCTAACCGAATCGTGCAACGGACTCGCGGCAGAGTCCCCTGCCTCACTCGCGCGCCGCAAGCGCAGCGCCTCCAAGCAACCAGTTCGCCACATGAAGGATAAAAAGGTTTGACCACGCAGATTCGCAATATCGCCATCATCGCCCACGTCGATCACGGAAAGACCACGCTCGTTGACACCATGCTGCGCCAGAGCGGCGTATTTCGCGCCAACCAGGAGCTGGTGGACCGCGTCATGGATTCCAACGATCTCGAACGCGAGCGCGGCATTACCATTCTCGCCAAGAACACCGCGGTACTCTATCACGACCTCAAGATCAACATCGTGGACACGCCCGGCCACAGCGATTTTGGCGGAGAAGTCGAGCGCGCATTGAAAATGGTGGACGGCGTCATGCTGCTGGTCGATGCCAGTGAAGGCCCGCTGCCGCAGACGCGCTACGTGCTCTCCAAGGCCCTGGAAGCTCGGCTGCCGCCCATCGTGGTCATCAACAAGATTGACCGTCCCGACGCGCGCACCCAGGAAGTGCTCAACGAAATCTACGATCTGTTCATCGATCTGGATGCCGAAGAGTCCCAGCTTGAGTTCCCCGTGCTCTACACCAATGCCAAGCTCGGCACCGCGACCACCGACCCTGACGTGCCCGGAGTCAACCTCCAGCCGCTCTTTGAAGCCATCGTACACACCATCCCTCCGCCAGCCGGAGATGCGGACGCGCCATTGCAGATACTGGTCGCCAACCTCGACTACAGCGACTACCTCGGCCGCCTCGCCATCGCGAGGGTCTTCAACGGCACCCTGCGCACCGGCGAGGAAGTCGGCATCGCCAAGCTCAGCGGTGAAATCGAGAAGGTCAAAATCACCAAGCTGTTCAGCTTCAGCGGACTGAAGCGAACCGACATCACGGAAACCGAGTTGGGCGATATCGTCGCCGTTGCCGGCGTCACCGGCATCACCATCGGTGAGACCATCACCAGCTTCGAGAATCCCGATCCGCTGCCCCACATCATCATCGACGAGCCCACCATCGCCATGCAGTTCGTGGTCAACACGTCGCCGTTCAGCGGCCGCGAAGGCCAGTACGTCACCTCGCGCAACCTCGCCGAGCGGCTTGACAAGGAACTGCTCACCAACGTCAGCATCCGCGTCGAACAGAACGCGCCGGATACCTTCACCGTCATGGGCCGCGGCGAGTTGCAACTCGCCATTCTCATCGAGATGATGCGGCGCGAAGGTTTCGAACTCGCCGTGGGCAAGCCTGAGATCGTTACCCGCACCGTCGGCGGCAAACTCATGGAACCGGTCGAAATGCTCACCGTTGACATCCCCGAGGATTACATCGGGGTGGTCATCGAAAAGCTCGGAGCCCGCAAGGCCGAGATGCGCAAGATGCACAATCACGGCTATGGCCGCGTGCGTATCGAGTTCCGCGTCCCCAGCCGCGGCCTCATCGGCCTGCGCAGTGAAATGCTCACCGAGACGCGCGGCACCATCGTCATGAATTCGCTGTTCGACGGCTATACAGAATGGCTTGGGACCATCCCGCATCGCGCCGCCGGCGTACTGACCTCCGACCGCGCGGGTCTCACCACCACCTATGCCCTCAACGGTCTGCAGGAGCGCGGCGAGCTGTTCATCGGCCCCGGCGTGGAAGTTTACGAAGGCATGATCATCGGCCAGCATTCGCGCGAGAACGATCTCGACGTCAATGCGGTGCGCGAAAAAAAGCTCACCAACATGCGCGCCTCCACCTCCGATGAAGGCATTCGCCTGATTCCCTTCCGCACTCTCAATCTCGAGCAGAGCCTGGAGTTCATCGCCGACGATGAGCTCGTCGAGGTAACTCCAAAATCGCTTCGCCTGCGGAAGAAGATCCTGCAGGCTGGCCGCCGCCCGCGCAAGGGCACCGAGCCTGTCACCGCCGAAGCATAGACTTCTGCACCCCTTACCCAGTCCCCCGTAATGGGGGACTTTTTTGCGCGTCGCCTGCCGCAAGACAAGTTTTTCCGACGAAGTTCTTCCGATAGGGAAATTAAAGCCTAGAATACTTGCGCCATCTCAGTCCGGCATATCCTGATGATTGAAGGAGTGACATCCTTGAAAATGATTCGCCGTAACGGTCTTCGTGCCATCGCTGTTGCTCTGTTTGCGTTCGCCTGCATCACCGCAGCCCCCGCCCAGCAACTCGCTCCCGCCCTGCAGGGCGCCATCGGACACTGGCAGGTTATCAATGACGAGGGAAAGCCCAATGGCCAGGTTGAGACTTACCTGGTGGAAGGCAAGCTCTTCGGCAAAGTCACGCAACTCCGCCCCGGCCGCCAACCGGGCGACGTCTGTGACAAGTGTCCGAGCGACCTCAAGAACAAGCCGCTCATGGGATTGGTCATTCTGCGCAACTTCCGGCCGGAAGGCAACGACTGGGTTGGAGGAACCGTGATCGATCCGGAAAATGGCAAAGAGTACAAAGGCAAGCTCTGGATGGTAGGAACCGACACGCTGTACATGCGCGGCTTCATCGGCTTCTCACTGCTGGGACGCACCCAGGCCTGGAAGCGTCTGCCCTAATCCGCCGCGGCCACCGTCTCCACGCGGGATGGCGACCCGCGTGGGCTCATTCGTCTCCGGGGTGGGCCGCTTTCGCTTCCAACTGGCAGCGCTCCCTGCGGTTGTTTTCGAGCAGAATGCGCAGCACGAACAGCACCACCACAATATTGCCCACCAGCACCAGCAGCCTGAACCAGTGAGGATGCGCAATCACCGCGAACACCTCGATCGGCACATAGATCGCGCCTGAAATCACGGCAAACCACTCCGCCCAGTGGCGCTCGTTCCACAGTCCGTAGGCCTCCACAAAACGGCACGCGGAGTACGCAAGCCCAACCGTCACCGCCGCCCAGATGCCGCGTCCCGTGGTGCGATCCGCCAGGTCATAAAACCAGTCCGCAACCCTTGAGTCGGGGTTCAGCCGCAACCAGTGGGTCAGGTGAACCACCACCATATCCAGATCCTTGTGCAACAGCGTCAGCAGCACCGCGCACAGTGCGACGACCGCCACGCCCTTGGCGGCCTCCAAAACGGCCACCGTCCGCAATCCGTATTTGTAGTCCAGCCTACTCATGCGCCGTACTTCACCGGCTTTACTGATAATTAGCGTTCGATCCAATCTACACGACCGCGCCTAACTCAGCACGCAAGAATCCTCGCGCCCGGCACCGGAGCGCCCACCGCGGGTGAGGCTTCAGCGATTCTCCCATCCGGGCGAGCCACTAAATTCGGCTTTCAGGCTAAGATAGGAGCATGAAGGTTTTCACAAAATTTCTGCTCTCGGCGGTTGCCCCCGAACATTTCCCTCCCCCCGAGTTGCCGGAGATCGCCTTCCTCGGCCGCTCGAATGTCGGCAAGTCCAGCCTGATCAATTCTCTTGTCAGCGCCAAGGTCGCCAAGACCAGCAACACTCCTGGACGCACCCAGGCAATCAACTTCTTTGAGATTCGCTGGCCCGGCCGGCCACGTCCCGAGCTGGTTTTTGCCGATCTTCCAGGCTACGGCTACGCCCGCGTGCCGCGCGAGATCTCGCGCACCTGGCCGGAATTCATCGAACCCTACCTCGCCGCGCGCCCGACGCTCTCGCTCTGCCTCTGCCTGGTCGATGCGAACATTCCTCCGCAGCCCTCCGACACGCAGATGATCGCCTATCTGCGCCAGATCAATCGCCCCATCATCGTGGTCGCCACCAAGGCGGACCGCGCCGGCAGCCACATCCAGGCTTCGCTCAATGCCCTCAAGAAGGCGCACGGCGTCGATCTTGTCCTTCCCTATTCATCCAAGACGGGCCTCGGACACGATGAACTCTGGAAGCAGATGCGCGCCGCCGGAGGCAGCGTCAGCGCCGATAAAGCAACTGCCTGACCCCTCCTTAGTTGTCTTGCGATTGAGTCCAGCTACCGATTTTATTCCCTGCGTCGCCGCCCTCGAGTTCCCGGACTGCTGCCAACCTGGCGCCGGAAAGTCACAGCGGAGGCAGAATTTCTCACATGAATCGACTCAATGCCGTTTTGGGAATTCATATTCACATGTTTTTTCTTGTGAAGTGCGGACAAGCTCAACATTCGTAACTTCAAGACAGCGCGTGCCTTAGAATTTTCTTGCCGGAAACGGCGGCGCCCGCTTCCGGTAGCGACTGGAAATCCATCCCCAATCTGTAGTATGATGGGCTGATATTGAAAGACATCGAACTCCTTAGACTGGGTGGGTTTAGCGGAGGACGTGCGCGGCGAGGTTCGTTCCGCGGGCAGCCATCGGGCAGTCGTATTCTATGCCAGCCCGGACGGCAAGATCAGGCGGATCGATTCGAGCACGAAATACTGGCTCCCTGTGAGCTTCCACTCGGATGTTTCAATTTCATCGCAGAGGTTAAGGACAATTCCTATGGCCAAGAGACGCGGTAATCCCAACTGGGGCAAGCCTGAACCAATCGGCCCCGTAACCCCCACCATCACCGAATTCGAGCAGGTCGTCCGTGAATTCAAGCTGACTCCGGATCAGTATCTGCGTTCCACACGGCTGCGTGAGTGGGCGCGGCGCAACAAGAATTCCAAGTACATTCCCGAACCGCTCCTCGAAGCATGGGGCTTTGAAATCGAATCCACGCTATAGACGTAGAAACGCGGGAGTTCAACCCGCAAGAGGCCGCCATTCCGGCGGCCTTTTGCTTGCCCGTTCGCCCTCGGTCCTATGGCCATTTCACTCGGCCGCGCGCCGCCCTCGATTGACGGCCACCGATCCCGAATGCGATAGTCAATTGTTACAGCACGATCAATAGAAGGTTACAAACTCTGGGCGCTTTTCACCGGACCCGCTGGCCCAATCAGGAGTTCTCCCCGCCGCCATGCTCCGCTTCATACCGCGCGAAAGCAAGTTCTTCGACCTCTTTGCAGACATGGCGAACAATCTCACCACGGGTGCCCGCCAACTGCGCGACCTTCTCCAGGATTACCGCGACGTTCCCGCCGGTGTCCAGAGGATCAAGGGCACCGAGCACAAAGGCGACGATATCGCTCACGCCGTCTTCGTCAAGTTGAACTCGTCCTTCATCACGCCATTTGACCGCGAGGACATTCACACCCTGGCCAGTTCGCTGGATGACGTTCTCGACTACATCAACGCGGCTGCCGATCGCCTCACCACGTACAAGATTACCAACCCTCCGGCGGCCGCCGTCGAACTGGCGACCATCATCCTCCGCCAGGCCGAGGAGTTGGCCAAGGCCGTTGCCCTGCTGGAAAAAGGCGACGCCCTGATCGAGTACTGTGTCGAAGTCAACCGCCTGGAGAACGAAGCCGACGGGGTCAGCCGCGCCGCCATCGGCCGTCTCTTCGAGACCGAAACCGATCCCATCCAACTCATCAAGCACAAGGAGTTGCTCGAGGTGCTGGAGATGGCAACCGACAAGGCCGAGGACGCCGCCAACGTGCTGGAAACCGTGGTACTCAAGAGCGCCTGAGTTACGGCCCACATCGCGGATGCCGAACGCCTCCGCTTGAGGTACGTCTTGAACACTGGATTGATTCTGGTCATCGTCACTTGCGTGGTGGCCCTTGCCTTCGACTTTATCAATGGCTTTCACGATGCCGCCAACAGCATCGCCACCGTAGTTTCCACCCGCGTCCTTTCACCCCGGCTTGCCGTGGTCTGGGCGGCATTTTTTAACTTCCTCGCCGCTTTCCTGCTCGGCACCGCGGTCGCCAAGACCATTGGCAAGGGCATGGTCGATCTCAGCATCGTCACCCAGTACGTAGTCCTTGCCGGACTGCTGGGCGCCATTGCCTGGGATCTGCTGACCTGGTGGTGGGGCCTGCCTACGTCGTCATCACACGCCCTCATCGGAGGCTACGGCGGAGCCGCCATTGCCCGCGCCGCTATTCTGCACGGCTGGCGCACTTCGCTCAGCGTCATCATCCCCGGCGGCTGGACCAAGACCATCGTCTTTATCTTCATTGCCCCGGTCATGGGATTCGTGCTCGGCTTCGGCTTCATGGTCGCCATCTCATGGATCTTCCGCAGGCAATCGCCCCGCCAGGTCGATACCCTCTTCCGCAAGCTCCAACTGTTCTCCGCCGCCGCCTACTCGCTCGGCCACGGCGGCAATGACGCACAGAAAACCATGGGCATCGTCGCCGGTGCTCTGTTCACCGGGCACATCATCTCCCAGTACGACCTCACCCATGACTGGGGCCGCTTTCATTGGCCCATCATCCTCTGCGCCAACGCGGCCATCGCTGCCGGAACCTACTTCGGCGGATGGAAGATCGTCCACACCATGGGAAGCAAGATCACCAAGCTCAAGCCGGTCGGCGGATTCTGCGCGGAGACCGCCGGGGCCATCACCCTGTTCGGGACCGCCCTGGCCGGCATTCCGGTCTCCACCACCCACACCATCACGGGAGCTATCGTCGGCGTCGGCAGCATTCAGCGGCTCTCCGCCGTGCGCTGGGGCGTTGCCGGACGCATTGTCTGGGCCTGGCTGCTCACCATCCCTGCTGCTGCCTCGGTGGCCGCCGCCATGTTCTACCTGATGCACGTAATCAATCCCGCCGCATAGCAAGCCTTGCCGCAGCGAATGGGGAGCCCGCAGGCTCCCCATTCTTATGCTCCGCTACACTGCCCCTACCAGACCCGGCAAGCCGGCTCCTTCACCATCGGCTGTCCCGCCTTGCAGCCGAAGGCCTTGACGAAGCCCGCCTGGTTGCTCACCGTCGTATCCACCCGATAGCGATTCAGCGAGTGCGGATTGGTCGTGATCTGCATACGCTCCAGATCCGGACGCGCGCTCTCGCACCAACTGAAGGCGTAGTTTGCGTAGAAGCGCTGTCGCGCCGTCAGGCCATCTTCTTCCGGCACATCCAGAGACTTGCCGCGCGCCAGGTACAGGCTTGCCAGCGCCATCTCTGCCAGGTGGAGGCCGCCGTTGTCGGCCGTGTCCTCACCCTGGGTCAGCTTGCCGTTGGTCTTCACTCCCGGGCCCAGCTCCGGAACGTCGTGGGTATACTCCGCGGAGAGGCAGTTGCCACGCTCGTCGTAGTGCTTGGCGTCGGAAGCAGTCCACCAGTCGCGCAGATTTCCCTTGGCGTCGAACTTGCGCCCCTGGTCGTCGAAACCGTGAGTGATCTCATGACCGATCACGGCTCCGATCTCGCCGAAGTTTGCCGCGTCTGTCTGCTTCGAGTCGAAGAACGGAAGCTGCAGGATGCCCGCCGGGAAATTGATCGTATTGTTTTGCGGATCGTTGTAGGCGTTGATCGTCGGCGGCGTCATCCCCCACTCCATCTTGTCCACCGGCTTGTTGACCTTGTTGAGCTGGCGGCGCACCTCGAAGGCATTGGCCGCCTCCACGTTGGCCAGCAGGTTATCCGGCATGATCTTCAGCGATGAGTAGTCGCGCCATTTATCCGGATACCCGATCTTCTGAATCATCGCG
>Ga0302320_10020132_pt1 | contig 13339 bp, 5 predicted proteins | sample Bog_T0_3_FD_202130 | JGI IMG/M metagenome (GOLD analysis project Ga0302320, IMG submission 202130) | Peat permafrost microbial communities from Stordalen Mire near Abisko, Sweden - Bog_T0_3 | ecosystem: Environmental > Terrestrial > Soil > Wetlands > Peat | place: Sweden: Abisko, Stordalen Mire...
ACGCGTTCACTGGCACGGTGAAGGGAAGTTGCGGGCCGGAAGACATCACACCATCCGTTGTCACATGTCCGCCCCTTTCCCAGGTGGTGACCACCCCGGCGTTTGATGCCAACGGGACCCCTGGTTTTATCATAACCTATCCCAATCCGATCGTGACCGACAATTGTGATGCCGACCCAACTGTCATTTGTGACACGCCGTCGGGAAGTTTCGTCTATTTGAGTCCGGGTGCCCAGCTTACCGTCACCTGCTACGGCATTGATGCTGACGGTAACTACAGCTATTGCTCGTTCACCGTGACCATGGGAGCGCCCCCCGCCGCCTGCACATTGGCGTTCGAAGGCAGCGGCTGTACGCCAACCACGTTGCCCACAGATCTGGGCGAGTGCTCCGCCACCTATACCTTCTCTCCGCCGCTCGCCACGAACTGCGTCGGTCAGTTTACCGCCACGGCCACGGCGCTGAACGAGGCGGGTGCTGCGATTCCTTTGACCACCCTGACCAACGGACTGTTGCAGGGCCACTTTCCCCGCACCCTGACCACAAACGGCGACATCATCACTTTCACGGGAGCGGACGGTCACGGAGACACCGTGGTGCAGCAATGTCAGGTGTTCGTCAAAGACACGCAGCCACCGACCATCATGTGCGTGGATCAGACCGCCACGTTCAAGCCCATATTGACCAACGCTTTGAGTTGCATTTCAGCGAACTTTAACAACAACTGCATCGTCGCCAGTAACTACATCTGGTTCAGCAGTGTTATTCAGGCCTCCTCCTGCCAGAACCGGGCCGGCGTGTTTACGGTGCATATCACCGACCAAACCATCCAGCTCGCGGTGGATAACACCAACATCACATTGAGCGTGCCTGATGCCTATGTTTACTTCTCGAATGGTGTCGCCACGGCCACCACGATATTCACCAACAATCAATGGGTCACTTGCTCAAGCCTGAACTATTACGGCAACACGTTCGCTTCCGGATTGTCATGGCAGGTGCCATTCAATATCAACAACTTGGTGGGCAACTGCTGGGGCCGGGACAACAGCTATCCATTCCGCCGGCATGTTAATTCGGCCACCTGGTGCGCGCGCTTTGCGGTTAATACCAACGGGGTTGCTCTCCAGTGGCAATGGGGAGCCGTGGTGGAAAGTCAATTGACCACCAACTGCAACGCGCTATGTTCATCTGTGAAACCTATTGATAGCAATCGCGGAAGCTGCTGGAACAATTCCGACCCGGCTGGCTCCTGCGAAAACTATAAACCATATCTCGTAAGCGGAGCCTGTGGCCAGGGCATTTGTCAGCAAGGCTGGAACCAGAAGTCTTACGATTGCACGGGAACTTTGAGTCCCACAGAGCCATGCAATCTCGGAAAAGGAATTGTTTGCGAAGGTGCCGTGTATTTCACACCGCCGCTGGCGTCCGACAATTGCGGCAACTCTGTGCAGGTAACGTGCAATCCGCCTTCCGGCACCGTGTTCGGTCCGGGCGAGCAGTTGATTACCTGCACAGCGGTGGATTCCAGCGGCAACAGCAACCAATGTTCCTTCACGCTGACGGTGCTGGCGCCGCTACAGGTGGTGTTCGATTACCCCGCCTGCGACAACATTGCTGACAACATGTCCGAGCCAGACGCGGGGTACTCCGATTTCAACTGCCCCGATGACCCCTCAACCCCCGAGCCCGTCACCTGTTTCCATGTGGGTAACTGCGTTTACCATGAGGTGCGGCTGCTGGACTGCAATGGCAATGATGTGACGGCATCGCTGACACCATGTGTCACAGTGCATATTGATATCACGGAACGGTGCGGCAGCTACGCCAGTTCATGCTTGGTGACCAATGTTGCCCAAAACTACAGCGGCATCGGCTGTCCCGGCAGCATCATGCTGCCGTGCAACGGCACGTTCCAGTATAACCTGAACACCACCGGCTATCAGCCGAAGTCGGCAGGCACTTCCACGTTCTTCCGCTCCTGTGTCTGGGTGGATTACAATTCCTCGCCGGGCGTGCCGGTGGGCATGGAGGATGTGCTGCTGCAAAGCCAATAGCCAACGGCATTTTGAAGGAGCCGGATCGGCAGTGCCCGGGACCAGCCGATCCGGCTTCTGAAGTGAAGATTAACCAGCTTGCGGTGAAACATTTGCAAATATGTCCAAGCCATTTCGCATTTTCTTGCTGGGAACTGCGGCCCTGCTAATTGCAGTTCTGGCCGATCATGCCCTTGGCCGCCGGCAAACATCTCCAGCTCCGACCGTTGCGGTGGTCGCGGCACCTGACGGATCAAATGCCATTACCGGCAAGGTGTCCGACGGCCCAAAAGCTGCCACCGGCGTGTTCCGGCTGCGACCGGATGAAGTGCTGGCCATGGTGAATGGCCATGCGATCAAGCTGGCGGACGTCGTACCGGTCGTTACCAATGGCAGCCAGGGTGACATGGAGATTTCGGTTCAAGACATGAAGTTTCTGTTGAAACGCGCGGTGGATCGTGAACTGATTTTTCAAACTGCCAAGGAGCAGGGACTGAGTTTGAACGAGGCCCAAATCGAGCAACTGGAAAAGTTTAAATCAGTGCGCGACCTGCCGGAACCCGGCGGCATCGCCAAGTTAAACAGCACCGGGGCGCAGCGGGAACTGGAATTGGAGGATGCCCAGGCGTTTATGTTGCAAACCTCACTCATGGCAGCCCAAGGCGCGTCGCCTAACGTAACCGAAACGCAAGTGGAGGCCTACTATATGGACCATCAGTACGAGTATGGCGATCTGCCAGTGGATGAGGCCGCCCGTTCGCAGGCTTGGGCAAAAATTGCCTACGCGATTCGACAACGATTGGCGGGGGCAACCCGCGCGAGCTATAACGACAAGTTGGTGGCTTACATGAATGAGATGGAGTCCTCCGCCAATATCGTGGTGACAGAGCTTCCTTTATCCAGCCCAGACTGATTTTCAGAAGTTCTTCCATCATTCAGGCAGCATGACCGGAAGTTTACGTGCCGGTGACGACATGGAAGAATATCGGAAAAACGTTTTAAGCCGGGGCAAAAATATTATCTTAATTTCGGCTGGCAGTTGGCCACAAATTTAACTTCCAGAGCATTTGTTTCCAGATCGTCACCTTTTTGACGGCATTCCGTAATATGGGTTGGCCAATTTGACGGTCGTGCTTTTCAACACGCACCCCCAAGTCGAAAGTGAGGCCGGGCGGGTGTTCAAAGATTATCATTGGTCATGAGTAATTGACATGTTCCGGCCTCGTACGAGACGAAAAGGCAGCGATGTGCGGCCCGCTATCAACACAAATTCATTGGTGGTGAACCGGACGAATTTGACGATAGCATGCCTGCGGCGTTTGTCTGCCCTGATCTTGCTCTTGGCGGGTTTCTGTGGGCTATCACTTAATTCCGGGATCGCGACGGCGGCCGAAACGGCGACCACCTCCGGCACAGATGGAATGAAAACCGGGGCTAACCCCGGTTATGATATCAAGGGCTTTACCGTCGAGGGGAGATGGCAGCTTCCCACCAATGTCCTGGTTTCCTTGTTTTCCAAATATGGTGGGACAAATATCACCTTGGAGAACATAATGCGCGCTGCCTCCGCCTTGGATTTGGAGTATATCCGGGAGGGTTATCCCACCATGAACATCGTCGTTGCTCCCAAACCGATTACAGATGGGATCGTTACGTTCGGTGCGTTCCCCGGAGCTGTGCCGCAAATTGTGGTGGCGGGGCACCGTTTTCTGATTTCCAGTAATAACCTTGAATTGGCACTGCATTGGCCGGTAAACGCGCCCGTCCCTCCGAATGAAACTCCCGTTGCTGCCGCTGGCACTACGGGACCCGCTAAATCTCCCCCCAGCCCGCGATTTACTGTCTATAACTATCAGATCGAGGGCAATTCTCTGCTGTCGCCAAAGTTCATCAGCATGCTCCTCACCAACATTCCCGGTGCCTACGGCACTAATGTCAGCTTTGACGATATCCGCGAGGTCCGGAACCAGCTCCTGGCCGGCTATCGGGAACAGGGATATGTGGCGGTGGCCGTGGATATCCCCCAACAAAAACTGACCAATGCCACGGTCAAGCTGCAGGTGGTCGAAGGCCGGATTGATGCGATTAACGTCACTGGAAACCGGTATTTCAGTTCAAACAACGTAATGCGTGCGATGCCGGGGCTGGACCCGAACATGATGCTTAACGGACTGACCTTCCAGGCGGAATTGAATCGCGCCAACGCAAACCAGGACCGGCAAATTTCCCCGTTGATTGAACCCGGGCCCGATCCGGGTACCAGCGACCTCACGCTGCAAGTCAAAGACCAGCCGCCATTCCATGGCAAAGTCGAACTAAACAATGACAGTTCGCCCGGCACACCGGCTTTGCGTGTCAATTCTTCCGTGGTTTATGACAATCTCTGGCAATACGAGCATGCGCTTGGCCTGCAATACAGCTTCTCGCCCGAGCAATACAAAGACGGGAAAGAGTGGAATTTTTATGACCTCCCGTCAGTCGCCAATTACAGCGTATTTTATCGAATGCCACTGGGCAGCCCAGGAGGCATTGATGAAGCCATCGCAGCCAGTCCGGGCAGTTTCGGCTATAGTGAAGCAACCCGCAAATTTAACCTGCCGCCGGCGTCGGGCCAGCCGGATCTGACTTTGTTTGCCAGCCGCTCGACCATTGACAACGGTTTGAGTTCCACAACCAAAACCCTATATTCCACCAACAACAGCACTTTAGATGAGATTCAGACGCATCAAGATATAACCATCAACAACGACGCTGGATTTCGTCTCAATTTTCCCGTAGCCGCCAATAATAATGTCCACATGTCCCTTTCCGGCGGCCTTGATTTTAAGACTTACGCCTCCAGCAGCGTTGGCACGAATATTTACCGGCTCAGTTCACAAATTGTTGACACTCTGACGGGTACCCCGGAAACAAACTATAACGTGTCCACTCAATCTACGCCGATCCCGGCAACCTATAACGAGGTCTATTACCTGCCTTTGGCGCTCCGTTATGATGTCAGCTGGCATGATTTTTTGGGCTCTGGCACTGCCGGATTGGGCCTGAGCGCCAATTTTTGGGAATCCACGCTTAGTCAGCAAACTGCCTATGGCACCTACATCCGCACAAACCATGTCACGGGGAAAGTCACTACCAACAGCACCTCTATTACCGGCATTCACGGCGGGAAGGCGTTTCAAGCAGTGGCGGGGTCCAGGCAATCGTCGGGCCGCTGGGTGGTGATAACTCCCAGTTTCACCCACACCTTCGAACTGGTAACCAACTGGGTGACCACCTTCCGCGCCGATGGCCAGTGGACCAGTGAACCGTTGATCAGCAACGAACAATTTGGCGCCGGTGGCATCAACAGTGTCCGGGGGTATCAGGAAGGCGAAGTCTTCGGCGATACCGGCTGGCATGTGACGTTGGAGCAGCAAACCCCGCCGCATGTCGTCGGGATGATTCGCGGGCATATCCCTGTGGTCATCCGCGGTTCAATTTATACGGATTATGCCGACGTATATTTGTTGGATCCGCAGGGGCGGAAGGACGACGTGGCATTGTGGGGGGTCGGGTGTGGTTGCGTGGCTTCGTTTGGTTCTTTTTGGCAAACCCGTATGTTGTTTTCCGTGCCAATGTTGAGCACCACAACTACCACGGCGTACCATCCCTATTTCAATTTCGCGCTGACGGCCCAATTTTGATTTGTTGCCAGATTGTTACAATAAGGCCCAGGTTCAATGTTAACATATTTGGCTGTGAGGTTTCGATTATGAGTAACTTTTGCAACTTATCAAATTATTCGCTGGGATTTGTGCCTGCGGCGGCATTGTCTTGTTTGGCATGGCAACTCGGCGGCCTGTCGGCCGAGGCCAACCCCACCGGCGGCACCGTTGTCCCAGGGCAGGGCGCGGCGACTTTCAACACTTCAGGTTCGCAATTTACCATCAACCAGACCTCCGCCAACGTGCTCATCAACTGGTCCAGTTTCAACATCGCCAGCGGCGAGACCACCACTTTTATCCAGCCTACCGCTTCTTCCGTGGCTTGGAATCAGATCAACGACCCCAACCCGTCGCAGATTCTCGGCCACTTGAATGCCAATGGGTTTGTGGTTCTTCAAAACCAAAATGGCTTTGTCGTCGGCGGCGATGCCTCCATCAAGGCGTCCGGTCTGGTCATGACCACGTCTCCCACGCCCGCTCCCAATCTTTCCAGCGGAGGCGCTTGGGAGTTCGACGCGCCCCCACCGGCGGCACAGATCATTAATTACGGCCAGATCAGTGTTGGTGCTGGCGGCTCGCTCTTCCTGATTGCGAGCGATATCGAAAACCGGAATGGGACTGATCCGCAGGGAGTCAACGGTGTTGGCACCCTTTCCGCCCCCGGTGGCAGAATCGGTCTTTATGCGGGCCAGCAGGTTTTGCTTTCCACCAGTCCCAACGGCCACGGATTAAGCGCGAAGGTTACGTTGCCCGAAGGTTCGGTGGACAATAAAGGCAACCTGATTGCCGATGGCGGCTCAATTGCAGCCTTGGCGCAAACCGTTAACCAGAACGGCCTGGTCCAAGCCAATGCGATCCGGAATGTCAACGGAGTCATCGAATTGGTCGCCAGCGGCAATCTCACGGTCGGGGCTAATTCTGATATTGAAGCCAATGGCGATGCCACCAGCGCCAGCCCGAGTCCCGGCGGCTTTGTAGTGCTCCAAGCCGGCGGCTCGTATTCCGACACGCCAAGCTCCGTCGTCAATGTTTCCGGGCAAAAAAACGGGCAAGCGGGCATCGTTGAGATTCTTGGCAACAACTTGGACGGCACTATAGGCGCCGCTGGAGATGCCAACTCCATTCAATCAACTTTCGGCACCGCGCCATTCGCCTTCTTGGTCAATCCCTACGACCTCACACTAGGTTACAGTACCGCCGACACTTCGTCGTCGGACCCCACCCTCGGTGTTTACGATCTCGCTGCCTACTCGCAAATTGATCTTCATGCGCTGGATGACATTACCTTAACTACGCCTTGGACGCTGAATGATTCGACGAGGCCCGCCGCTCTGTCTCTGCAAGCCGGAAATAGTATCATTCTCACCGCCGGCACAAGTATCACAGCCGGCGAAAACTGGAGTGTCAATCTGGTTGCCGGCACCGCCTTTGTGCCCACGCTCGCGCAACCGGCGCCGGCTCCCGCCGGCGGCGATGGCGCTTACAACTATGGCGTTTACTTGGATGACGGGGCTTATGTGCAGACCCAAAATGGGGACGTCAACGTCTCGGCAGTCAATGAAGTCGTTATCCATAATGTGGATTTGAGCAGTGCCGCGGTCAGCGGCGCCATCAGAACCATGGCCGGCGGCAATATCACTGTGACGACGGAATACAATGACGTGGATACCGGCAACAATGTATTTGGATATGATTTTAACCCGGACTCCACGCCATATTATACGGTGGACCCCGGCCTTGGCGGCATCAGCACCTTTGCGGGCGGCAATGTCACCATCAACGCAGGCGGCAACGTAAACAGCTATCTGCCGACTCAAAGCGATTATAACAACTATTATGGCAATTATTTTCAGCTCGGCACCGGGGGTGGTGCCGGGACGGGCGCCTTTGGCACCGAACCGGGCAACGTTACCATTAGCGCCGGGGGCTCCGTACTGGGGAACTACATGGTCGCCAATGGCGTGGGCATAATCAATGCGGGTGGAAACGCCGGTCTGGCCACCAGCCTTGGCAGCGAAAACGCCGGCTTCGCCCTGAGCCTCATCAAGGGAAGCTGGAGTGTGAATGCCCAGAACATCTACTTGGATGACGTCCTCAATCCCAATGGAGTTTTTAACGACAATGCACAAAGCACCGTGCCGCCGCCCGGCGCTCACAACTTTGATTACGATCCCGATGCTTCGGTGTCGCTGGATGCGGCAAATGCAGTGGAGATTACCGGTGCAGAGGTGCCGCTAAAGCCCGCGTCGGATCTTTCGATCTATTCGATTCCTGTTCTGCTCCCCCCTTCGGTTTCGATCGTCACCGGGGCTGGAGGATTAACCTTGGACACCGACGTGATTTTGTTTCCTTCACAAACTGGGAATGGGAACGTCAACATTACTACTTTGGATGGCGGGAATTTTGCCAGTCGCGAAAATCCCAACGATCCAACGGATTTCAATATTTACACCTTCGAGATGTCTGACAGCGCCCAAACCCAATGGAGCGGACCCGCCTCTTTGCAAAATGAAACTTTTGGCACCAGCGACCATGGCCCCACGCCGCTCGAACTGAACAACCCAAACCCGGTTGATATTACAATCAACGGAAACATTGACGACGTAAGCATCTATACCACCAAGGCCACTGACATCACCGTAAACAGTGTAACCGTGGGTGGCCAGACGGTGGGTGGCAATATGTTTAATTCAAGTTTGGTGGGGGAAAATCTGCATGCCCATGACGCCACCACAATTAATGTTGCGGGCAGCATTTCTTTTTCCCCGGTATATACGTTCGTGACCTTAAGCCAGGCTCTTCCGGTTGGCTGGGAAGACATCTTTTCTCAACTGGTGGATAACAGTAGTAATCCCAGTGACCTTAATTCGGTCCTCCAGCCGATCCCCCAGAATGATGTCGGCAATGCCAGCGCAATAAAAAACCTTGCCGCCGCCGCCAAAATATTTCCCGGTGGCAACAACCCCGGCTTTGTTTATAATCCTGACACGAAGCAACTGGGCTATGCCTTTCAAATGAGTTCCATTGTTCGCAGTGTCCTCGAAGGAACGTTAACCGCCATTGAAATGGATTCATCTGGCAATCCAGAAATCCAATTGGGGCAGGCAAGCTTGGGACAAGACCCCACCAAATATTATTTCGTTACCACCACTGTGAGCTTTTTGCCCCAGTCGGAATTGGGTGCGATCGAAACCCTGTACGAAAACAGCGTGGGTTTGGCGCCCAACAGCGCGCCTTCGGTGAAAGACGCGCAACATCTCTCGCCTGGTTTCCAGCTTGGCGGTCCCGGGACGTTCAACGTCAATGCGGGATCCATTGACTTGGGGGCCAGTTTCGGAATTGTATCTTGGGGCGGTGCCGACGGGGCGATCTTAAGAGGCGGAGTCAATTATGCCCCGCTGGGGGCATTGACGGATAATGAAGGGGCAGCAGTCAACGTCACCGTGGCCAATAACTTAAGCATGTTAACCTCCACGATTGCCTCCATTAACGGCGGCGCGGTGACGGTTGATGATACCGGGGGCGAAATTGACCTGGGTCTGGCTGGCGTGCCTTTCAGCCCCCTCGCCGAAGAAAATATCCCCTACGGTATTTATACTGCCGGGGCAGGCGATGTAAATGTCACCGCTTCCGGGGCCATTAACATTGATACCGCGCGCATCGCCACTTTCAACGGCGGCAATATTAATGTCGAATCATTGAATGGTGACGTCAATGCGGGCAATGGCATTAACTTGGACCTGTTTGTGCCCTTCTATTATTATGATTCCAAGACTGGAAAGGCCGTTAACACATCAATAGACTCACCAAGACCTTACGGTAGCGGCATTCTGGCTCTCTCTCCCACGGCCCCTTATCAAGTAGCACCCGGCACCGCCAAAGGCGGCGCCGAACTGCCGGGAAACATCACCGTCGAAACCCCGAAGGGCAACATCGTTTCCACGTTGGGCGGCATTGCGCAGTTTGCCTTGAATAACAACGTGGGCGGCGGCCCCACCGTGACCTTGATCGCCGGTACCCCGGGGGTTGCTGCCACCAAAGCCCAGGGCAATATTAACCTTGGTCAGGGCGGTGTCATCGGCGGCACAGTCAACCTTTCGGCGCAGGGCAACATCCAAGGTTTGATCGTTTCGCGCCAGGACACCACACTGAAGGCGCAGGAGAACGTGGATGTCACGGTTCTTTCCGGCGGCAGTGCGAATGTTTCCGCCGGTGGCGCTCTTTCCGGTACCTTGATTGGCATGGGTGGCATCAATGCTTCCGGTGGCCAAGGGATCACAGCCACCATGCTTTCGTCCAGTGTCTCTGCCAACGGCGCTGCCGCCCAGTCCACACTCGGTGCTGCCACCGCGTCCGCTGCCAGCCAGTCGGCGGCCAATCAATCCACCACTGATGCCAAGCAGGAACTGGCCAGCAACGCCAATCCCGATGACGACCTGAAAAAGAAGCGGCTGTCGTTGCGGCAACGTGTCAAGCGGGTTACCGTCATTCTTCCGAAAACGTAATTTGTCGGGATCGAAGTAACCCATACCTGCCGCAGGCGTAACCGCACCCGCCGCCCGCAAGGACCTGACATGGCATCCCCGTCCCCATCACTTCCGAAGCGCAAGATCGAATCTTCGCCTAACGTCAATCCTGCAGCCGGCCCGTTAAAAGAAGCAGCTTGGATAAGGCACCCCATCACTTTGGCCAGCCTCCTCATTCTGCTGGTGGTGGTGGCCTACCTGCCAGCTTTGCGCGCCGGTTTTATTTGGGACGATGACGCCTACGTCACCCAGAATTCAATGATTACCGACCCGCACGGACTGCGGGAGATTTGGTTTTCGGCCCATACGCAGTCGCAATATTTTCCGCTCGTTTACACCAGCTTCAGAATTGAGCATGCCTTGTGGGGATGGAACCCGTTTGGTTATCACTTGGTAAATGTATTGCTGCACGGCGTTAATGCCGTGTTGGTCTGGGTGGTTCTGCGGCGGTTGTTGGTTCCCGGTGCCTGGCTGGCCGGGGCGATTTTCGCCCTGCATCCGGTTCAGGTGGAAACCGTGGCGTGGGTCACCGAACTTAAGAACATCGAATCGCTGCTTTTCTATCTGCTCGCGTTGCTCGCCTGGACGAAATTCGATGATTCGGCTGGCTGGCGGCGGTGGGGTTTTTACGCGCTGACGCTGGCCGCTTTTCTGTTGGCGTTGTTCGCCAAGACCACCGCCTGCACGCTGCCCGCCGCCTTGGTGCTGGTTCTCTGGCTGCGGGGACAACGGCTGGCGTGGCTCCGGGCTCTGCAAATTTTCCCTTTTGTGCTCATTGGCCTGGGCATGGGCATTATCACGATTTGGTGGGAGGGACATTTGGGCAACTTCAATGCGGATTTCGATGTTTCGTTGAATCCCCTGCAACGGGTGCTGCTGGCGGGGCGGGCATTGTGGTTTTATGCCGGCAAGCTTTTTTGGCCGGTGGATCTCGCTTTTAGCTACCCGCAATGGCAGATCACTGCTGCGGAACCCTGGCAGTATATTCCGGTGGCCGGTTGTTTGGCCGTCGCGGCCATGGCTTGGGCTTGGCGAAAAAAGATCGGTCGCGGCGCGGTAGCTGGTCTCGTCTTTTTTCTGGCGGCGCTTTCGCCGCTCCTCGGCTTCATTATGGAATATACTTTCCGTTACAGCTTCGTGGCGGACCATTACCAATATAACGCTTGTATTGGTCTCATCGCAGTGGCCGCCGCCGGCATCCGGCGCGGGTTGGTCAAGACCGGCTTTTTGCCGGCGGTTCAAGCCGCTCTGTTGCTCGCCTTGGGTTGCCTCACTTGGCAGCAATGCCACGCTTATCATGACTTGGAAAGCCTCTGGCGCGACACCCTGGCCAAAAACCCCGATTCTTGGATGGCCCATCACAACCTCGGAACTGAATTATTTCAACAGAACCGTGTTGATGAAGCGTTGGAGCATTACCAGGCGGCGGTGGCGATCCATCCGGGCGGTGACGTGGAGCAGGCGGACCTGGGGGCCGCCTTGATGGAAAAGGGGCTGGATACAGATGCCATCCCCCATTTTGAAGCGGCCTTGGCCATCAATCCCAGGCTCTTCGCCGCGCAAAACAACCTGGCGCTGGCCTATGACCACGTTGGCAACTTTGACCAGGCAGTTACGCACTTCAAAATGGCCTTGCAGATCAATACCAACACTCCGGGAACACTTATGAACTTGGCCAGTGTTTTCCAGCAGCACGGCCAGCTCGACGAGGCCATTAAGTGTTACCGCCAAATTACCGTACAGTTTCCCACCGAGGTTGAACCTTGGCGTCAATTGGGGGCTGCCCTGTCGGCCAACGGCCAGGCCGGCGAGGAAGTCATGGCCTATCGGCAGGGCCTGGTCTTTAACACCAACAACGTCAGTCTGCTGCTGGACTTGGGCAATGCCTATGTTGCACAAACGAACTACAATGGCGCGGCCGACTGCTTCCGGAACGCCCTCAAAGCTGAGCCGGCCAATGCCGGCCTGCATTATAACCTCGGGGTTGTGCTTGGCTTGCAGGGCCACCCTGCGGCAGAACGTTTGGAACTACAGACAACGCTGCAATTGAGACCGGACTTTTCAGCGGCCCGGCAGATCTTGGCGCGGCTTCCGGCCGATTCGACGAGGTGAATCTGGAACGGTTGAAAGACGGATTTTGAGGCGAAAGGGCCTGACTTGCCAAAGTAGTTTGTGACCTTCTTGCAACAAGAAGGCCGCAGCGGGACAATGACTGGTTAAAAAACACATAAACGTCTTATATAAAGCAACTAACCTATGCGTCGCTCATGTCTAAAAACAGTTGCAGCATGTCCTCTGGCATGATGTTTTTTCTGGTTGCCCTCGCTATAGTAATCACCGTTGCGCTCCTCCAAGTGGGCGTAACTCAACAAAAATCAACAAACCAAAACATAAATGAAAAATTCATACAAATTAGCCTTGTTGGCCGCTCTCGGTCTGGCAAGTGTTACTGTAGCTCAAGCTCAGAATTACTACAACGACGGTACTGGCGCGAATGCCGCCGGAGATTTGATCGTCGGCGTGTCCCAATCCGGCGTTGGCAATACTGAAGTCATTGACATTGGTGCCTTCACCTCGCTCTACAACGGCGAAACCTGGAACCTCAGCAGCCTCGGCCTCTCCTCGGCTGGCTTTTCTTCCACTCTCAGTTCCTCCGCCTTGTTCGGTGTCGTTGGCGACTACAACAACCCCGGCGCCGGTGCGGATTCACTGTATGCCACCACCACGGGTTTCACCCCCAACAAAATCAACGGCAGTGGCTCTTTTGGCACGGATGATGGCGGTCTGAGCAACGTCCAATTGGGCTCCGCAGCGGTAGGCAGCGGCAATGATTGGGTTTCGCAAAACAACGCCCAGGTTTCTGGAACCATGGCGGCAGCGCTCGGTTATTCTCCCAACGCGTCGGTGACCGGTGTGGCCGACCTCTTTACCATCAACGACGACAACTCGGCTCCCCAACTGGACGGTACGTTCACGCTGAACCCGACCACCGAGGTTTTGACTTTTGACACGGTGGCCGTTCCCGAACCCACCACCTACGGTCTGGTCGCTGCGGCCGGTCTGTTGGTCGTGT
>Ga0302320_10020133_pt1 | contig 13339 bp, 12 predicted proteins | sample Bog_T0_3_FD_202130 | JGI IMG/M metagenome (GOLD analysis project Ga0302320, IMG submission 202130) | Peat permafrost microbial communities from Stordalen Mire near Abisko, Sweden - Bog_T0_3 | ecosystem: Environmental > Terrestrial > Soil > Wetlands > Peat | place: Sweden: Abisko, Stordalen Mire...
TTCCGGTCAGCTACGCCCCCGCATGGATCGTTTATTCGCTGTTCATCGCCTTCGGCGCGGCGGGCTGCGGACTGCAGCGAGTCAGGCAGACCAAAGCGCGTGAAGCTAAGGTGCTGCAACGGACGAATGCCGAATTGATGTCCAGCTACCAGCAACTCCAAGCGGCTATTTGCCGCATGCCGCAGGGATTTACCTTCTTTTCGGCCGACAAGAAGCTCATTGTTTGCAACCCCAGTTACAACGAAATGTACCGGCTATCACCGCAGCAGACGCAACCCGGGACGCCGTTGTCCGACATCCTGGACTGCCACATTGCCACGGGGACGTTTGCTGATATGTCCAAAGAAGACTACCTGGCGCGGCGCGAGGCGCTGACCCGAGCCGCCCAGCCGTGCGACATTACGGTAGAGTTGCAAGATGGCCGGACCGTCTCCTTACATTACCGGCCCTTGCCGGACGGTGGCTGGGTTGCAACCCATGAGGATGTCAGCGAACGCCGGCAGACCGAACGTGAGATCGTATTCATTGCCAGGCATGACGCGCTCACCAGGCTACCCAATCGGGTGACGTTCCAGGAGCGCATGGAAGAAGCGGTCGATATGGCCGCACGCGGCAACAAATGTGCCTTGCTCTGTGTGGACATCGATAACTTGAGGGACGTCAACGATGCGCTTGGCCACGCAGGCGGCGACAGCGTTCTGAAGGGCGTCGCGGAGAGACTGAAAGCCTGCGTTCGGGAAGGCGACATGGTCGCGCGACTTGGCGGAGACGAATTCGCCATCATCCAGCAGACGATCACTCAGCCCGACGACGGCGAGATCCTGGCGAACCGCATCATCAAGGCATTTGAAAAGCCCTTCGATGTGGAGGGGCGCCGGATCGAGATCGGGCTTAGCGTTGGCGTGACGTTGCTGCCCGACGACGGTACCACCGCCGACAGATTGCTGAAGAACGCCGACATGGCGCTCTATCTGGCGAAGACGGAGGGCCGCGGCAAGGTGCGGTTCTTCGAGCCGGAAATGGACGCGCGCATCCAGGCGCGCAGGGTCCTGGAGCGGGATCTGCGGCAAGCCATCTCCCGTAATGAGCTGGAACTTTTCTATCAGCCCTCGATCGATCTCGCCACGGGCAGGATAAGCGCCTTTGAAGCATTGCTGCGCTGGCACCATCCGGCCCGCGGCCTGGTCTCGCCCGTCGAGTTCGTTCCCTTGGCCGAAGAAACCGGCATGATCGTGGCTATCGGGGAGTGGGCGCTCCGAACCGCCTGTCAGGAGGCGATGAATTGGCCCGATGGCATCAGCGTCGCCGTGAATCTGTCGCCAATTCAGTTCAAGAAGCGGACGCCCGTCGCCGCGGTTAAGTCGGCATTGGAAGCGTCAGGCCTGCCAGCGGACAGGCTGGTGTTAGAGATCACCGAGTCGGTGCTGCTGGAAGACGCTCCGTCCACCTTGGCCGCGCTGCATCAGTTGCGAGCCTTGGGCATCGCCGTGGCGCTGGACGATTTCGGCACCGGCTACTCGTCGCTGAGCTACCTGCACCGTTTCCCATTCGACAAGCTCAAGATAGACCGGTCCTTTGTACATGACATGATGAACAACAAGGAATCGATGTCGATCATCCGAGCGGTCACCGGCCTAGGCCAGAGCCTGCGCATGGACACTATTGCCGAGGGGGTCGAGACCCTTGAACAATTGAACCTGCTGCGTGACGAAGGTTGCACGGAGGTGCAGGGCTACTATTTTAGCCGCCCGAAACCGGCGTGTGACCTGCCTCTCCTGATCAAGACGATCCACGAGGTCAGTGACTGTTCCGACTCCGTCGCGACGATTTGGCGCTGATTGCGAAGCTACGAGGCCGATCGGGTGACGGCGAACAGGGCCGCGCCCCGGTCGCGCCATAGTCGCGCCTCGGCCAGTTGCCGGGTCCTTACCAGTAACGGCAGGCCGAGTCGCCGCGCCGCGCCGACCAGTCTGAGGGCGGCATCCTCGGCCGGCGGCAACCCGGCCCACAGATCGACAGCCACGAGGTCGCAGGGCGGTCGCAGCGTTGCAATTGCCGGCAGGTCCGGGGCCAGGGACAGTACGCCGATACCGAGCAGGAGTGACTGGAGTTGATCGAGCCAATCGCGCAGGTTCGCATCTGAATATCCAGGTGGAACATCGGCGAGCAGCCCACGCAACCGGGCCTTTACAGGGGTTTGCAGCATCTTCAATGCCTCAACCAGGCGCTTGCGCCGTTTACGGGACAGCATCGCCGCGCAGGAGATGGGTAACAACCAAGCCCGTCGCGGGCCCTCGACGAGGTCGCGTTTGATCCCGGCGATGGCAAACCGCAGTTGCAGAAGTTCTGGATAGACCAGCCCGGCATCGATCAGCGCATCCTCGGGCAAACCGGCGAGGGCGGCATCCAGTCGCAGTCGCGCGCCATGTGTCAGATCGGCCCAGACGAGCCCGGCGGCGCGGTCGTCCCGGTCCATGATCCGGGTAACCTCGACAGGCGAATCAACTGATAGTTCAGTAACGTCCTGAAGCGCTCTGACGCAGGAGGCGCCAGGAATGTCCTTCGGCGTCGCGTCTCCTTGTGGCGGCGGCGGACTACCGGGCGCGGCAAGGGGCTTGGACGCGATGACGCCATTCAGCCCGTCTTCGCCCAATTCGCCCAGAACACGGATGCGGATTTCGCGCGTCATCCCGGCGACGCGGGCGGCCGTTTCCTTCTCGTCGCCGGTGGCGAACCAGATCGAAAAGTCGCCACCGGCGGCGCGGGCGAACACATCGCGCGGCCCGATCCGCTGCTTGACGATTGATTCCGCTGCCTGCACAAGTCGTCCGGACATTCTGTCCCAGGCCTCGCCGCAAGCCGTGCGGACAGCCTGCAGGCTGACCGTTTCGACCCGCCCTTCCGGCGCGGCTTCCGCCATCTCCGGCAGCAAGGTCACGACGTGGACCCGCCCCATCCCGGCGCTTTCGAGCACTACAGACGTGAGCCACACTGGGATCACCTGACCATCCCTGGATAGGGGCAAGAGCCGCAGCCGGTAGCTTCCTGCGAAGGGGTTTTGGCGCAGGTGCATAGGCGACGCCGGTACGAGATCATCCGGATGCGTCAGGTCCCGGATGTGCTTGCCATCGAGATCCTCAGCATTAAAGCCGGTCAGCGCCTCTATGGCGTGATTGGCCGCGATGATTTGCCCGCCATCTCGCAGCAGCACGACCGGGACGTCAACGTTCATGAAGGCAAGAGCCAGAAGCGCGTTGGCCGTGCCCTCCTGTTGTACTTCCCACCGATCGACGGTGATGTCCCGGCCGGTGAGAACCGGGTGTTCCTGCCCGCTCCGCGCGTCCGGCACGTGGGTCAGCGTAAAGCCGAACCAGAACAGCTCCTGTGAGGCGGTAAAGCAGGGCACTTCGCCTCGCAAGGAGCTGCCTGTCGCAATCGCCTCGAGCAAGATGTGCCACTCGGGCGGAAACTCCGGGGCGCCAGCAAGGACAGTGAGCGGCTCCCGGCCAACCGTCTTGCGTGGCAATCCCGTCAGCCGATGGAAAACATCGTTCGCCTCGGCGATCATTGGAGGTCGTCCGGGCACCGCCGGCGCCAGCACGATCGCTATGTTTTCCTGACGATCCAATGCCGCCAGAACGAGGTGGTCAGTTTGCATCCTGGTGTTTTCGAACCCAAACCCACGAGACTTTCGACTTGACGGCGGTACGAGGCCGCACCCGGCCGATCAGTCTTTCAGCGGGATTTTGTAAAATTCGGATGGGTGTGCATTCCTTTGAACCATCCATTCAATCCGGTCCAGAATATACTTCGAGTCCGGGTCCTGTATCGTCGTGATAGCCCGGTTAATAAATTTTTCGTACTGCGGGTAAAGCTTCTTCAGCTCGAGTGCGTCCGCGTAAAACCCATCCAAACCGCTTTCGTCGCCCTTGTGGATAAAAGAGGCCAATCTGGTCAATTTCTTGGCGATGTGGGGACCCGACGTAGGCTTCCAATCCGTTTGGTTCTTGCGGCCGATCCATGAACCCAATCGGACCTCGGGCGGCGATTTAGGTTTCGTCACTTTCTGTACCCTGCGCCATCGGGTTCGCGGATCGACCCGCGCCCGGCTAGCGAAGCCGCTACGGCTTCAGGGCAGCCGAGCGACTTCATTTGCTCATTCTCCGCACATACCGAAATCGCATCGATCAACATCCGATTGAAACAGCCTCTTATTTTATAGGGGCGGCGGGGCCGAAATCCATCGCTCTCCGGCGGAGAACCGCCATCACGTGTGGAAGCTCTGCACAAGACTTCCCGCGACCAGCCGCCATCCGTCGACCAGAACAAAGAAAGTCAGCTTGAACGGGAGAGATACGATGCTCGGGGGCAACATCATCATGCCCATGCTCATCAGCACGCTCGCCACCACCATGTCGATCACCAGGAAGGGCAGGAAGAGCACGAATCCCATTTCGAAAGCCCGACTCAACTCGCCGACCATGAAAGCCGGCACGAGTGCCCGCCACGGCATGTCCTCGGGGCGGGCCGGCGGCGGCAACTTGGCCAGATCGAGGAAGGTCGTCATGTCGGCCGGCCGCGCGTTCATCAACATGAATTTGCGGAACGGCTCGGCGGTCTGCCGCAAACCGTCGAGATCCGTGGTCTCCCCATGGACCATTGGCATCAAGCCACCGGTCCAGGCCTGCTCAAGCGTAGGCTGCATGACGAAAAACGTGAGGAACAGCGACAAGCCGATAATAACCGTATTGGGTGGTGTCCCTTGCGCGCCGATGCCGGACCGCAACAGCGAAAGAACGATCACGATGCGGGTGAACGCCGTCATCATCACCAACAGGCTCGGCGCCAGGGACAGCACGCCCATGGCGACGGCAAGCTGGATCAGCCGGCTCGTCGTGCCAGCCTGGCCGCCCTGTCCGAGATCGATGTTAAGGGACTGGCTCCACGCCGGTCCGGACCAAGCGATCACAGCCAGCATGCAACTCACTGCCAGCAGATGAGAGACCGCGAGCCAAAGGTGCGGCTTTGGTGTTTTAGGCGACGCAGGCAGACCGGATGGCGCTCCGGTATATGTGGTTCTCATGGCTCGAGGCCCGCGGCCTGCCGCTCGGGGAGCACGGAAACGACCATATCGGCCGGCCCGCCTGTCAGCAGAAGCACGCGCTGCTCATCGCACCTGATCAGGATCAGCCGCCTCTTGCCGTCGATCATGCAGCTTTGCTCGATGGCAAGGCGAGCGGCAGAATGCGGCGGCCCGGCGGACCCGGCGCCGTTCCAAGGCGGAACGAAACCGCGCAGCCGCATGGCCTGGACGAGTTTCGCGAGCGCCACGAAAGCCGCGATAGTCACCACGAGCATCAAAAGGGAGTTGACATAAATCGACATTTTTCGACTTTCAAGGCAGCGGCGGACTATTTCCACCGCTCCGGCAATGATCTCTTTACGGCTGCTGCGCCGCGCCGATGCTCCCTTGCAGCTGTTTCGCCAGCCCGATTTCTTCGAAAGCGCGCGGCAGATCGTCGGTCCCTTTTGCCGGTACCGAGGTCAGAATACGAAACAATGCCGCTGAAGGACTTTTGGCCATGGCGGCGCCATAGCTTTCCGTGAGCCGCTCCAGCGTACTCGAATCCGCGCCCAGCGTGGCTGCCTCGGCAAGCCGCATGACGATGGCCTGCTGTGTATCCGTAAGGTCCCCGGAAGAAATGTTTTTGTGCTCCAGGTCGGTAAGGGCGGCGATGGTCCGTGGCCAATCCTTGCGGTCGGCAAAGATTTGCGCCCTCAGCTCATCAGCATCCGCGGTATCCACGCCCTCGAGCATGGAAAGCGCGCGGTCCTTGTTGCCGCGCCCCGTTTCGCCGCGGGCGTAGAGCAATTGCCGAGCCTGCATGACGGCTGGATCGACCGCCGCATCAGCCGGCGGCACCGTCGAGGCCAGCGCCGCGATGGCGCCGGCCGGATCATTGATGGTCATCCGCAAGGAGGCGAGGCGCGCACCGAGAACGGCGCGCCTGACCGGATCCGTGCTCTGCGCCAGCAGGCGCACCATGATCGGCTCCGCGCGCGCCTGCAGGTCCAGGCCAACCAGCCGGTCGACAAGTTCCGTTCCGGTTTTCTCAGTCCAGGCGATATCCTGCACGAGGTCAAGGTTCTGGTCGTAAAGCGCGACGAAATCCGCCGGCGACAGGGGCCGCGCGGCATCGCCAGCCAGAAGGTTCAGGAAGACCTCCGCCATTTTCGGATCGATCTGAGAACGCTCTTCGGGCAAGGCATCCCGCCCGTCCCGCAGCACCGACAGCGCCTCGCGCCATTGCCCGGCCTGCTGACGCAGGTCTGCGATGCGTAGCCGCAACGCCAGTTCCTGCTTCGGCTCACGCCAGCCGAGCAATGCCCGATCCAGGGCATCAGCCGCCGCCTTGGCATCAAATTCACCCGTCTTCAGCCGCAGCTCCGCCGCCCTGACCATTGCCTTATAGCGAGACAGCCGATCATCTCGTGTCGCAACCTGATCGTACACCTTCAGGGCGTCGGCGGGCTGATTGGCTGCTTCAAGTACCATTCCGCGCGCCAGGTCCAAACCCGGGTCGACGGGCAGTGTCTTGAGCACCGCCTGCGCCGCCTGCGCCTGGCCGTTCAGCGCCATCGCCTCGAGCACCCGGGGTAGCATGCGGTCCCGCAACGGAACCGGGTAGGCCAATACCAGCGGCAGGCCGTCCGCCAAACCGCGCGCCGTCTTGTCGGTCGTTTCGTCCTTGGCGGCCTGCAGGAAAGCGCGCCACAGCTCGATTTCGGTCGTGCCGGTCAACCGGGGATCGTCCAGCGTGGCGGTGTCCTCGAAGCGGCCCGCCAGGGTTGCGGCCGCGGCCCGCAACCCAACCGCACGCGGCTGGTCCATGAGTGCGGGATCGGCGGCGGCGGCAACGTCGATAACCGATTGCGCCTCGATATCCATGCCGAGCGCCAGCATCGCTTCCGCCACACGCACCCGCGGCTCCGACCGGGCGAGGGCATGGGCGTTGCCAGCGGCGCGGATGCGCTCGCTCAGGGTGCCATCGAGTTCCTTGGTCGTGCCGCTCGGAATGTCGAACAGGCGCGAGATCGCGCCGGCGATCGGCGGGTCGGACGCCTTTGGCTTGGCGCCTGCCGCGGCGCTGTCGGCCTGAAGGCTGGTGGCCAACGTGAAGCCATCGGTATCCAGGCGGAGGCGGATATCGTCGGATGTGGCCGTCACCACGACCCCCTGGAGAGTCGGCATAAGGCTGAACAGAGGCTGTTGCCATTCGTTCGGGACAGCCTGGCCGGGCGTGCTCTGCGTTCCCACCAACAGGTGGTCGCCGGTCTGCGGATTTAGTATGGTAACGACGCGAGACGGTCCGGATACCGGAAACCGGACGCCGGAACTGTCCGATCCTGCGTTGATCTGCCGCGGCAAAATGGGGGTGATCTTGCCCGGCGGCCCCGCCGTGACCATCCAGCCGCGCGGAGTGTGGGCCAGACGAAGACCGCTGGGCGCCGAAGGGATGCGGATGACCGTTGCATCCTGCGTACGGCGGCTTATGAGCGAGGCGAATGCCGGGTCAACATCCGCTCCGGGCGCCTGGAAACCGATGGGCGCATCGAGGACGAGCAAGACTTCCGATCCCAGCCGAAACGCCGCCAGCCCGACGTCCGGGTCCACCCGCAGCAGGATTGTCGGTTCGACGGCTGCGGCGACGGGCTCGATCCGGACAGTGCCCTCGGACGGGGTGGAACGGGCGGTGACCTGCGGTTCAGCTCGTGCGGGCTTTGCCGGCTCGGTCACCTGTGCCGGAGTCCCGGCGATCGGAAACGCGAACGTGCCGGCCGAACGGCCGATCTGGTCCAGATCCATGCTGTTGATCACGAGATCCGGTGCTTTGGGTGCTGGCGCCGGCGGCTCAGGTGCTGGCTGGGCCGGCGCGGGCTTATTGATCGCGGCCGGTCTCGCCCAAGCGCGTTTGGCCGGCTTGGCCATCCCGGCATCGGCCGCAGCGCCAAAAGCTGCCGGTGCTTGATCGGACAGGGTTGCGGCAACCTGGGCTCCCGCCGTCTGCATCAGCAACGGTGCCAGCGCCGCGGCCAGCAGGAGCGACCGGCGCATTAGAAATCGGCTAGCAGCTTGTCGATATCGTCCTGATCCATCGCTTCGGCCGGCAATGCGGGGCCGTGCATGATGCAACCCTCCGGCGAGCTGACATCCAGATGCATCACGACGCCGGTGCTCTGTCCGCCGGCCAGTTCAAGCACCTTTCCCTCAATGGCTTGCAGTGCCTTGACCACCTTGGTGATGCGCTGCCCGGTGATATCCTGGAAGCTGCACGCCTCGTAGATCTGCGTGACGGCGGCTTGCAAGATCCGCGAATGCTCGCTGCTCAGATCGCTCGAGAGCTTGTCGAGCATCTCGCAGCTTTCCAGAATGCAGTTCGTAGCGAGGGCGGTATGTTCGACGATCGCACCGAGTTCGCCGGTGGCGGTCGGAATGTGGCTGCCGCGGATCGATTCGACACTGACCCCTGCGACTTCGGCCTTGGCCTGATCGATAATGCGGCCGAGGCCTGCAATCTCCTCCAGCAGCATGTGTTCCGTCGGCGACAGCCGCTCGGCCATGGTATCGATGACCGCTGTCACGACATCCCCCAGGATAACCGACTTTGCTGATTGGGCGTCTTCATGATGGTCCTGCAGCCGTTCCTTCAGGGTCATCAACGGAAACCCGTTGCCGCCACCGAGCCGTGGATCATCATGCATGTCCCAGGACCTTTTGGATCTTGCTGCGTAGCGTTTCGGCGTTGAAAGGCTTTACGATATAGTTCGAAACGCCGGCCTGCTTCGCGACGATGACGTTCTCGGTCTTGCTTTCCGCCGTAACCATGATGAACGGCGTCGCCTTGAGCTTCGGATCGGCACGGACCTGCTGCAGCAACTGCAGGCCGGTCATTGGCTCCATGTTCCAATCGCTGATGATCAATCCGAAATTGCCGGCGTGCAGCTTCGTGAGTGCCTCGTTGCCATCGCTGGCTTCCTCGACATTCTCGAAATCGATCTGCTTGAGCAGATTGCGGATGATCCTGAGCATTGTCTTGTAGTCGTCGACGATCAGGACGTTGATGGGATTGGCAGCCATGGCAAAGACCTCGGATGTGCTAGGGGCTAGTTCGTCAGGGTGGTAGAGTGGCTGCGCTTGGCCGCCAGGTCGGCGGTAACCTGGCGGGCGCTCTCAGGCTCCATGAGCCCAAGGATGGGGGAGGCTTTCGCGGGTTTCATGCGGTCAAGAATCTCCAGCAGCACCGGCTTGTCCAAGCTGTTGAAGATCACGGCAGCGTCACGCGGCTTCATGGTTTCGTACAGTTTGACCAGGCCGGCCCAATTGGACTCGTTGTGGTCATTTCGCTCCTTTTCCAGGGCTTCCAGACGCGCCTGGATCGCAACAAGTTCGCTCACGCGTTCGCCCAGCTGCTTGTCGGCGGCCGCCACCGCGGCCTCCCGCTCCGTCAGCTTGCGTTCCCGCTCTTCGATCTGGCTGCGGCGAAGGTTGACTTCCTGTGTCGCGTCGCTGGCCGCGGCGGCGGGCGCCAGCGGCGCCGACTGCGCTTCAGCCGGTGGCGGCGAAGCCGGTGTGACGGCAGCGGGGGGCGCCGCTGCCGGGGTAGGGGGCGCCGATTGCGGAGGAGGAGGGACGGGAGCAACGCGCACCGTTGGGGCCGCGGCCTGCGGCACTTCGGGGCTCGAAACCTGTGGAATACTGGCGGCCGCGGGCTGGGGCGAAGCGGCCTGTGCCAGACTGATGACGCTGGCGGTGCTGGCGACGTCGAGAGCCTGACTCGTCCCGGCCCACAGCGCATTCAGACTCGGGGCCATTGTCACCAGCGCTGTGGTCTTGAACCCAAGCGCGACGGCTGTGGCGATGATCGTTGCTGGCAGCAGTTTGCTCGGAGGCAGTAGAGAGCTCATCGGGACGCCCCTCTGGCTATGGGCTTGCGGGCATCGGCGGCGGCGGGTTCGGCAGGACTGACCGCCTCAGGAACGTGCACCCGGCGGCGTCGGGCCATACCCGCGATCTGGCGCAAGCCGGCGGACGGATCGATGGGCTGCTCGACCGGCTCCGGATTGCTGGTGGCGGCATCGGCGGTGACAGTCTCTTGCGGCTTTTTATCGACCGGAGACGACTGGCGTCCTTCCTCCAGCCGGGCACCGGCACGATCGGCGGCTTCGATCAGGAAAGACAGGTCGGTCGCCAGTTTGTCGGCATCTTCCGACCGGCGTTCAATTTGTTCCGCCGCCCGATCGGCTTCGCTGCGCAGCGCCTGGATTCCCAGCTTGACGGAGTTGGTGGCCGAGGCGAGATTGGTGATCAGCGCCTCGAACACGGCGCGGTCGCGGCGCACCACCCGGAGTGCGCGGTCGAGCCTGATGGCCATCACCAGCGTCGCGGACAACAGCAACATCAGGACGGCATCGGCAATCCAGTCCCAAATCGATATCATCCTCTGAATGCTCCGTGGGTCATGCCGCCGGGGGACAGTTTGTCCTCGATCTGCACCGCGATGCGCTTGCGCCGGTTGCCCGTTCTGCCGACGAACAGCGGTACGCCACCGCACCGAAGCTGCACCGGATCGTCCTTGGCAAGCCGGAAGATAATCCGGCTGCCGATCTTCAAATTCAGCAGTTCCGAAAGGCCCATCGACTGTTCGCCGAGCACGGCTTCGAGTTCGACGGAAGTCTCCCGTAACTCCTCGGCCAAATGGGTTTCCCAGATGTTGTCGCGGCCGAACCGTTCGCCCATGAACTGTTGCAGCAACAGGTCGCGGATCGGTTCAAGCGTGGCGTACGGCAGAATGATCTCAAAGCATCCGCCGCGATCGTCCATCTCCAGCCGCAGCTTGATCAGGATCGCGGCGTTTGACGCGCGGGAGATCGCGGCGAAACGCGGATTCACCTCGGTACGTTCGAACTTGAACGTTACCTGGCAGATAGGGTCGAACGAAATGGACATGTCGGCGAGGATCTGGACGATCATCTTCTCGACCAGGGTCCGTTCGATCGTGGTGTACGGCCGGCCCTCGATCCGCATGGTGGACGTGCCCTTGCGTCCGCCGAGCAGCACATCGACGATCGAGTAGATCATCGGCGCGTCGATGACCATCAGTCCGAAATTGTCCCATTGCTCCGCCTTGAAGACGGACAGCATGGCCGGCAGCGGGATCGAATTCATGTAGTCGCCGAAACGCAGCGAGGTGATCTTGTCGATGCTGATCTCGACGTTGTCGCTGGTCAGATGCCGCAGGCTGGTGGACAGGATGCGCACCAGCCGATCGAACACGATCTCCAGCATCGGCAGGCGTTCGTAGGAGATCAGGCCGGCACTGACGACCCGTTGCAAGCCGCTTTGCAGCGCCGCCGGTTCCGATGCGTCGTCGAAACCCATCAGGTCGTCGATTTCGGTCTGGCTGAGCACGCGGGCCGGCTCGGCATTCTCCGCGACGGCAGCGCCCCAGGCGGCCGCTTCCGCGTCAGCCGGATCGATCTCGACCGGGGTCTCGGTTTCGCTCATTGCACCAGCAGCTCGATGAACAGAATGTCGGTCGCGTGTGCCGGCGCCATGGCGACGTTGATGCGGGCGAGCAGTTCTTCCCGCAGGCGATATGTGCCGGCGGAACCGCGAAGTTCCTCCGGCCGCATGTCGCGCAGGTAGGTTTGAAACAGGTCCTGTATCCGCGGCGCTGCCGCGGCAACGGCCGGTTCGTCGGCTTTGTTCGCCAATTCCAGGCGGGTCTTGATGCGCACGAAGGCCGTGCGCTTGCCAGCGTTGAGATTGGCCACGATCTCCGGCAGGTCGATGCCACCGGGCACGACAACCGTCGAGGCGGCTTCCTTGCCGCCGCCGGTCAGCTTGTTCAGGAAGCCCATGGCAAAGGCCGCGCCGCCGGCGCCCCCGAGCACGAGCACGGCGGCGGCTACAATGATGATGAGCTTCTTGCGGCTGCCCTTCGGCGGACTGGCTTCCGCGTCGACAGGTGCGACTACTGTGGCCTCATCGGCTTCCGATGTTTGCTTCTTCGCCATGGCAGCGCCAATGCTCCGTCAACCGCCTACTCTGAACAGATATATGCTGATTCGAAAAAATCGGACGCGATTCGCCGGGGTGGGGGGCGGCGCGGAAATCCGTAGACAGGCGTTGCTATTCTGCCCGAACGGCGACCGGGAGAGGTGGCAGCTTGTTACGTAATGACTGACTGGACGCGGTCTACGGGACGTGCGGTGACCCGGGAGAGATCCTGGCAGACCCGCGCACGGGCCGTGATCCAGTTCCGGGGCCGGCCCTGAGGACATGGCGGGCCATGAACAGCGCGGAGGGCCGGGCCAGCCTCAGGCCAGCAGGTCGAGATTGCTGCCGGCGCCGAGCATACTGGCGGTCAGCGTCAGGCCCTGGCTGCTGCTGTCGCTGCTATCGCTGCTGCTGCTGAACAGCGACAGGGTCGGATCCGATGTGGTGGACCCTGAGCTCGAGGTCCCTGATGTCCCCGCGGTGATCTGGTTCACCTCGTCCATGGCCAGGTATTGGTTGACGAATTTAGCCACGCCGGCCGTGGTCTGGAACTGCTTCATGTCCACCCGCGGCGTCAGGATCGCCACCTGCTGATCAAAGGTCAGGTTGCCGAAGGCGGCCGGAATGCCGAGCGCGGTCGTCACCACGTTCAGCAGCGCCGGGTCCGCCATCAACTGGTAGATCGTCGTCGCGCCCTTGGCGTTCTGGGTGAAGTACAACGCCTCCTGCAAGGACGTGCTGTCGGTGCCGACCGAGGTGTCGAACGAATTCTGCTGATAGCCCGCGATCGCCGCGTTGATCCCCGATGCGGAGGAGAACGGCGGCGGCGACCAGGTGGACAGCGCATTGGCGAAAACGCGGTAGGCGTTGTCCGAGAGTTGGTACGCCAGCGACGACGTGCTGCTCGGATCCTGCGTCATCAGCTTCTGCAGGATGGCGGTCTGGTCTACCTCGGTGCCAAGCCCGTAGGCGGTGCAAACGAAGCTCAGCGCGCGGTAATTGGCCAGCAGCTTGGCGGGCGTCGTCAGGGTCGGCGCGACCGACTTGAAATAGGCGATGTCGCTGGCCGAGGAACTGTCGGCGGCATAGGCCTTCTCGATGGCGGGGCTGTTCTTTTGCAGCAGCGCCCAGCCGGTGATGTTGTCGATGCCGCTGAGAACGCCCATGGAATCCCCCGGCTATGCGGCTTGGCGTTGCTGGTCCAGCGCTTCCAGCACGTCCGTGTTGATCTGGATCAGCGGCGAGAGGTCCGCGGCCCGGGACAGCGCCTTCAGGCTG
>Ga0302320_10020134_pt1 | contig 13339 bp, 9 predicted proteins | sample Bog_T0_3_FD_202130 | JGI IMG/M metagenome (GOLD analysis project Ga0302320, IMG submission 202130) | Peat permafrost microbial communities from Stordalen Mire near Abisko, Sweden - Bog_T0_3 | ecosystem: Environmental > Terrestrial > Soil > Wetlands > Peat | place: Sweden: Abisko, Stordalen Mire...
TGGCCTTCATGCGGACAGCGTGCAAGTCCCGCGGCTCGTGCAGCAGGCGAGCCGTAGCGGCGTGGTGCGGACCGTCGGCAGTGGCGTCAACCGCTGGTCCAATGTGCATATCCACGACGTGGCGGAGTTATATCGGCTGGCGTTGGAGAAGGCTCCGGCGGGCGCCTTTTATTTCGTGGAGAATGGCGAAAATTCCTATGCCGAGATCGGCGCAGCCATCGCGCGGCGGCTTGATCTCGGGACGGTGCAATCATGGACCGTCGAGGAAGCGACGAGGGAATGGGGCGAAGGCCACGCTCGCTATTCCTTCGGCTCCAATAGTCGCGTGCGCGGCCGCCGCGCACGTCGCGAACTCAGTTGGGCGCCCATGCACGACTCGCTGACGCAATGGATCGAACACGAGATGCCTGTCGCATGAACAAGACACTCCACATGCAGAAGTATTTTAGCTCTCGGAGGCGTTTTGGAACGATCCCAACCTATGAATATTGATCTTGCCAATGCTGAAAAGAGGCAAATTTATAGTTTATTATGCGGCCTGATTGCGCCCCGGCCCGTTGCGTGGATTACTAGCATGAATGCGGCCGGGCATTTGGATGCCGCGCCGTTTAGCGCTTTCAATTACGTGGGTATGGACCCGCCGATCGTGGCCGTCGGTATCGCCAATGAACCCGGTCCGGGAGCGATTGCAAAACAGACTGCTCAAAATATCCGCAACACGGGTGAATTTGTCGTCAACGTCGTGAGTGAAGCGGTCGCGGAAACCATGAATTTCACCGCGATTGATTTTCCGCCGGAGATCAAGCATTTGGAAATCGGCGCCTTGAAAACGGAGCCGTCGCTGATTGTGAAAGTTCCCCGTATCGCTGCCTCGCCCGCGAGTTTGGAGTGTCGTGAACTTATGACCATGGAAATTGGCCGCAATCGAATTATCCTTGGACAAGTTGTGGCGGTTCACGTGAAAGACGAGTTCATCGATCAGACGGGTCACTACATTCGCGCCGAGGAATTGCACGCTATCGGGCGCATGAACGGGTTGGGGGCATACGTCAAGACTAGGGATGCGTTTTTTTCCATCCCAAGAGTGACCTATGCGGAGTGCCAAAAGAAAAACGGGAAGCAATCGCAGTGATGAATCTCCAAACGGCATTGCTCGATGTCCACCAAATGGCCGAAGCCGACCGCTTGACGGTAGCTGCCGGCGGGAATATCAATGAACTGATGGAGCATGCGGGTTGGGCGGTGAAGTCCGAGATCGAACAACGCTGGTCTTCCTGTCCGGTCGTCGTGCTGTGCGGGCCAGGCAACAACGGAGGCGACGGCTTTGTCGCGGCGCGGTTGCTGGCCGAAGCCGGGTGGCTCGTCCGCATCGCGCTGCTCGGTCCGCGCGAACATTTGAAAGATGCGGCGCGCCATCATGCAGAGTTGTGGCGCGGCGTGGTCGAACCGCTGACACCTGCGGCGCTCGACGGGGCGGAGTTGGTGGTCGATGCGATTTTCGGCGCAGGACTCAGTCGCGCGCTCGAAGGATCGGCCGCGGAGACATTGGCTGCCGCTGCCAGCAGAGGATTGTCGATCGTTGCGGTCGATGTCCCGAGCGGGTTGATGGGTGATACCGGCGAGGTCATGGGCGCGGTGGCGGCAGTCCTGACCGTCACCTTTTTTCGCAAAAAACCGGGACACTTGTTGCTGCCTGGACGATTGCTGTGCGGCGAGGTCGTCATCGCTGACATCGGCACGCCGGCTTCCGTGCTCGAACAGATTGCGCCGGACACTTTTGAAAACCATCCGGGACTATGGATTGCGGAACTGCCGCGCCCGCACGACGGCGGAAACAAATACAATCGGGGTCATGCGCTGATCTCCGGTGGCTATCCGATGACCGGGGCCGCTCGCATGGCCGCGCGCGCCGCGGCCCGCGCAGGTGCAGGGCTGACGACAATCGCGGTGTCGGAAATCGCCCTCCCCGTTTACGCCGCTTCGCTGACTAGCATCATGGTGCGACCCGTCGCGTTACCCGAGGATTTTCAACGCCTGCTCGACGATCGTCGCTTCACCGCCTTTCTGATCGGACCCGGTGCGGGCATCGGCGATGAAACTCGCGCCCGTGTGGAGGCCATGATGGAGACACGCCAGCCGACGGTGCTCGACGCAGATGCGCTCAGCTCCTTTCACGACGATCCCGACCGCCTTTTCGGGATGGTCGCGGGAGCATGGGTTCTCACGCCGCATGATGGCGAGTTTGCGCGTCTCTTTGACGCGAGTGGCGACAAGCTCAAGCGCACCCGCGCAGCCGCTCGGCTGAGCGGTGGCATCGTCGTCCTCAAAGGCAGCGACACTGTCATCGCGGACCCGGACGGTCGGGCGATCATCAATGCCAACGCGCCGCCGACCTTGGCCACTGGTGGATCAGGCGATGTGTTGAGTGGCATCATTCTCGGGCTGCTCGCGCAAGGCATGGACCCATTACTCGCGGCAGCGGCTGCGGTGTGGCTGCACGGCGCGGCAGCCTCCGAATTCGGCCCCGGCCTCATCGCCGAAGATTTGCCGGATCTGCTGCCGGGCGTGTTCCGCCGCCTTTACGATCAGGAGGCAAAATGAACGCGATGTTGCTCAAGCAAATCGGCGCTCCGCTCGAATGGACGGAACTGCCCGATCGCCAACCCGGAGCAGGGGAAATTCGGGTGAAGGTCGCGGCCTGCGGTGTCTGCCGCACGGATCTGCATGTCGTCGATGGCGAACTGCCCGATCCGCAGGTGCCGATCATTCCCGGTCACGAGATCGTTGGCCGAATCGACGCGCTCGGAGCGGGCGTCGAGGGACTGAGCATCGGTGAGCGCGTCGGTATTCCCTGGCTCGGACATACTTGCGGCGTCTGTCCCTATTGCATCGGCAATCAAGAAAACCTCTGCGATCACCCGATTTTCACGGGCTTCACCCGCGACGGTGGTTTCGCCACGGCGACCATCGCCGACGCACGCTTTGCATTCCCTCTTGGCGAGGCAGGCAGCGACGTGGCCATCGCCCCTTTGCTTTGCGCGGGGTTGATCGGCTGGCGCTCACTGGTCATTGCCGGCGCGGGCAAAAAACTGGGCCTTTATGGCTTTGGCGCCGCGGCCCATATTATTGCGCAGGTCGCCAAGTGGCAGGGACGATCCGTGTTTGCGTTCACTCGACCGGGAGATACAGCCACGCAGGCATTCGCCCGCAGCCTTGGCGCGACCTGGGCGGGCGGATCGGACGAGATGTCGCCGGAACCGCTCGATGCGGCGATCATCTTCGCGGTCGTCGGCGCCCTCGTGCCGCTAGCGCTGAAGGCGGTTCGCAAAGGGGGTCGTATCGTGTGCGCTGGCATCCACATGAGCGACATTCCAAGCTTCCCTTATCGATTGCTTTGGGAAGAGCGTCAGCTCGTCTCAGTTGCGAATCTCACGCGGCAGGACGGCCTCGATTTCCTGCGCATAGCGCCGGAGATAGGCATCATTACCCAAACCACGAGTTACCCGCTCAAACAGGCGAACGAAGCTCTCGCCGATCTCCGCGCTGGCCGCTTTGAAGGCGCGGCGGTCCTCGTGCCATGATCGCGATCAAGCCAGCTTCGGGGATCGCAGGAAACTCGGACGCTGCGAAAGAGGAGGAATCAAAAGCCCCTTCGACACGAACGCTGCGCGGGCTGGATTGCTTCAATTTTTTTCTAGCCGACGTTCAAACAGGAGTCGGCCCTCTCCTCGCGATCTACCTGGCGGCCTACGGGTGGAACGAGCCGCGAGTGGGCTTGTGCTTACCGTCGGCGGGATCGCCCATTCCGGCCATCTGTGCCATTTCGTTGGGCCAATTCAAAGAGTTTTCCTGCCATGAGCACTGATACGGTTTCAAAGGTTACATCTCCCAGTCCGCCCACAACGTCGGGTCAGAATACCGAGCGGAGCGGACTCACAAGCGATATGGCGTCCAGCCGCCTCCAAAAGGACGGACCCAATGCGATGCCCGATACGTCTGCTCATCCGCTTCGCAATGCTTTGGCCAAGTTCTGGGCGCCTGTGCCGTGGCTGCTCGAAGCCGCCATCGTCCTTGAACTCGTGTCCCACAAGTTTTTCGAGGCTTCTGTCATCGCGGGGCTATTGCTCTTCAACGCGGCGTTAGCGTATTTCCAGGAGGGTCGCGCCCAGGCGACTCTCGCTGCCTTGAAATCGCGTCTCGCCCTGAATGCTTCAGTCCGGCGCGACGGAGTATGGAAAACCGTACCGGCGGCGGAGTTGGTGCGCGGGGACTTGGTGAAGTTATCGCTCGGTGGGGTGGTGGCTGCGGATGTACACTTGGTCGAGGGCTCCGTCTCGCTGGACCAATCCATGCTTACAGGCGAATCTCTGCCCCTCGAAGCGGGTCCCGGAGTGGATGCCTATGCAGGCGCACTCGTGCGGCGTGGCGAAGCTGCGGGAGAGGTGACTGCTACCGGCGTTCACACGAAGTTTGGTCGTACGGCGGAACTTGTTCGCACCGCGCATGTGGTAAGTTCCCAGCAGAAGGCCGTGCTCCGGATCGTGCGAAACCTGGCGATTTTCAATGGTGGCGTTATTCTTCTCATCGGGGCCTACGCCTTCACTCATTCGATGCCTTGGAGTGAGATCATCCCCTTGCTGCTTACGTCGATTCTCGCGGCGATCCCGGTGGCGTTGCCGGCAACCTTCACCCTTGCGGCATCGCTGGGAGCTCGCGCCCTGGCCAGGCTGGGCGTCCTTCCGACCCGGCTCTCTGCCGTGGATGAAGCGGCAACGATCGATGTTCTGTGCTCGGACAAGACCGGGACACTGACTTGCAACCAGCTTTCTGTAACAAGCATCCGGCCGATGCCCGGCTTTGACGAAGCCCACGTCCTGGGGATAGCCACCCTGGCAAGCTCGAAGGGTGGCCAGGACTCCGTCGATGCAGCGATTCGCTCTGCTTCCTCGCAAAAGCCTGCCTCGGTTTTGCCAAAGCTAACCAAGTTTGTGCCATTCGACCCTGCCAGGAAGATATCCGAGGCAATGGCAACCGATGCGAAGGGTAGCGGTGAGCGGATCGTCAAGGGGGCTTTTACCGCAGTTATCAAGCTCTCCACTCCGCCGGCCAGTGCCGTCGGGATGGCTGACGATCTCGAAAAGCAAGGCTTCAGGGTTTTGGCCGTGGCTGCAGGCCCCCCGGCGTCCATGCAGTTGATGGGCCTGATCGCGCTGAGCGATCCGCCCCGGACGGACTCGACCTCACTCATCTCGGAATTGCGGGCCTTGGGCATCCGAACCGTCATGGTGACGGGAGATGCGCCGGCGACGGCGGCAATCGTCGCCCATGCCGTGGGCTTGCAGGGTGCGGTGTGCCCGCCGGGACCGCTTCCCAAAGGTATCAAACCGGGGGATTTCGCGGTCTTCGCAGGCATTCTTCCCGAGGGAAAATATGACCTGGTCAAGGAGTTCCAGAAGCACGGGCAGGCGGTCGGGATGTGCGGCGATGGCGCGAACGACGCACCGGCGCTCCGTCAGGCACAAATCGGCATCGCCGTATCGACGGCCACGGATGTGGCCAAGTCCGCCGCAGGGGTTGTCCTGACGAAACCCGGGCTTGGTGGCATTGTCGCTGCGGTGAAAGAGGGCAGGATCACGTTTCAGCGGATTCTCACCTATACGCTTAACTCCATTATCAAGAAAATCGTGCAAGTGCTCTTGTTGGGCGTCGGCCTCATCATGACGGGACATGCGGTTTTAACCCCCTTGCTGATGGTCCTCGTCATGGTCACCGGCGACTTTCTGGCCATGTCATTAACAACCGACAGGGTGCGTCCATCGGAAACGCCCAACGCCTGGGATATTGGCAGGATCACGGGCGCAGGCGTCATCCTTGGGTGCTGCTTTCTGGCCTTCTGCACGGCCATCCTGGCTGTGGGAAAATTCGAAATGGGATTCGGAGTAGAGCAACTGAGAACTCTTTCCGTGCTTGGGATCGTTTATGCCAGTCAAGCCACGCTTTACTCCATCCGAGACCGCCGCCATCTGTTGGGACTGCGTCCGAGCATCTGGCTCGTCCTGTCCTCGGCGGCCGACCTTCTGATTATCTCGGCGCTGGCTATCCTTGGGATTGCCATGGCGCCACTGCCCCCCTCCGTGGTGGCCGGTGAATTTGCCGCGGCTCTGGTTTTCGGTTTGATTCTAAACGGGGTGAAGATTCCGGTCTTTGCCCGCCTGAGGATTCAGTAGAAAGGCATCCATGAAACCAGGGAACCCTGACACCGCTCGTGGCAGCGAAAGCACGAAGACTAAACTTCACTCAAAGGATTTCCGTGTGCGCCCCGGAGAAAAAGTGACACTCCATAAGTGGCCGCCGACGCTGAAGGCCATTTGCAAGTCGAAGAAACAGTATCAAAAATTCCTGAAAGCGAACGAGGAGGAGTTGAGCGTTTTGCAAAAGCTGGATGGAACGATATCCATCGACGTCACCAAGCATGGCATCGACAAAGCCTAAGGAATGCAAAAACTCCGGGTTACCCTTGGCCTTGCCATAGATGAGATGATCTTTATTGGGGGAATGCTGGCGGTTCGTCGAATATTTGCCTATTGAACAACCGCAGAACTAGCCAATTATGAACCACCTTCCGAAGGTCACCGGATCGACCGCGCTCGCGAAGCGTGCCGACGAGTCCATTCACTTTTCTCCGATTCTCGCGGAGGTGGCGCAGTTGCAAACTAATGAGGTCTTCTCGCGGATGAAGACCGCCGCGGAAGGTTTGAGTGAAAACGAGGCGGCCAGGCGCTTTGCGAAGGTCGGGCCGAATGTCGTCGCCGCGAGCAAGCATCGCGGTTGGTTGTGCCGATTGCTCACCGCGACGCGCAATCCGCTGGTCATCCTGCTCGTCGTGCTCGCAACGATTTCATTTGCCACCGGTGACGCGCGTGCCGGAAGCGTTATGACTTTGATGGTGATCCTCGGCGTTCTGCTGCGCTTTGTGCAGGAAGCCCGCGCCGATGCAGCCGCGGAAAAGCTGAAAGCGATGATCAACGTCACGGCGGCCGTCGTGCGTGCCGGGAAAGAAGAGGAAATCCCGCTCAATCAATTGGTGCCCGGCGACGTGGTAAAGCTGTCCGCGGGAGACATGATCCCGGCCGATGTGCGGCTCGTAGCGGCGAAGGACTTGTTCATTTCGCAAGCAACGCTCACGGGTGAATCGTTGCCCGTGGAAAAGTTCGAAGCGTGCGAAAAGCGGGCGGAGATTGTGCCGTTGGAGTTGGCGAATATCTGCTTTCTTGGCACCAGCGTCGAAAGCGGCGCAGCCACCGCAGTCATATTGGCCACGGGAGCCCAGACTTACTTTGGCAGCATGGCGGGTAGCATGACTAGCAAACCTGAGCCGACGAGTTTTGACCGAGGCGTGCAAGGATTCACCTGGTTGATGATCCGCTTCATGTTGGTGATGGCCCCGTTGGTTTTCCTCATCAACGGATTCACCAAGCACAATTGGCATGAAGCCTTCTTTTTCTCAATCGCCGTGGCGGTCGGTCTGACGCCGGAGATGCTGCCGATGATCGTCTCCGTCTGTCTGTCGAAGGGCGCGCTCGCGATGTCGAAGAAGAAGGTCATCGTGAAGCAACTCAACGCGATTCAAAATTTCGGCGCAATGGATGTGCTTTGCACAGACAAGACGGGCACGCTAACGATGGATAGGGTGATCCTCGAACGCCATTGCGACGTGATGCAAAAGGAAAATGCTGCGGTCTTGCTCGACGCATTTCTCATCGCGCATTTCCAGACGGGTTTGAAGAACGTGCTCGACCGTGCGGTCCTCGACCACCGCGACACCCACGACGAATTCATCAACGGCTATCGCAAGGTGGATGAGATCCCATTCGATTTCGTGCGCCGGATGATGTCGGTGCTGGTGGAGAAGCCGGACAAGGATCATCAACTACTGACGAAGGGGGCGCCGGAGGCCGTGTTCCGGTGCTGCAATTTCTATGAACTGGATGGCGAAATCCTGCCGCTGGAGCCGACCCGAGCGGCCGAGCTGATCAAGCATTACGAAGAACTCAATGCCGACGGTTTTCGCGTACTGGCCGTCGCTCACAAGCAACTTGAAGCCAGCGGGCTGATTTCAAAGGCGGATGAGTGCAACCTGATTCTTAAAGGTTACATCGCCTTCCTTGATCCACCAAAGGACTCGGCACGCAAGGCGATCGATGCGCTACAAAAACACGGGGTCACCGTGAAAGTCCTCACCGGCGACAACGACCTCGTGGCTCGTAAGGTCTGCCGCGAAGTGGGCCTGGATGCCAACGAGATTCTCCTTGGCAGCAAGGTCGAGACGATGACCGATGCCGACCTTGCGGAGGTCGCCGAGCGCACTCACGTTTTCGCGCGCCTCTCGCCCGCGCACAAGCAACGGATCATCCGTGCGCTTCAGCACAAAGGGCACGTCGTTGGCTTCATGGGAGATGGAATTAACGACGCACCAGCGCTGCATGTAGCGGATGTAGGTATCTCTGTCGATTCCGCGGTCGATATCGCAAAGGCAGCCGCAGCAGTCATCCTCCTGGAAAAGGACCTCATGGTGCTAGATGAAGGCGTGATTGAAGGTCGCAAGGTTTTCGTAAATATCCTCAAATACGTCCGCATGGGCGCCAGCTCGAACTTTGGCAACATGTTCAGTGTTCTCGGGGCGAGCGCGTTTCTACCGTTTATGCCGATGGCCCCCATCCAGGTACTAACGAATAACCTCCTCTACGATTTTTCGCAGGTTCCGATTCCGACGGACGCGGTCGGGCCAGAGCAAACCGCCGCGCCGCGTCCGTGGCTGATCGGCGATATCAAGAAATTCGTCCTCTTCATCGGACCCATCAGCTCAATCTTCGACTACACCACGTTCTTCGTGATGCTCTATCTCTTCGGCTGCTGGGATCCCGCGCGCGCGTCGCTCTTTCAGACCGGCTGGTTCGTCGAGTCGCTGATCACCCAAACGTTGATCGTTCATGTCATCCGCACGAACCAGATTCCCTTCATTCAGAGTCGCGCTAGTTGGCAGCTCACGATGACGACGATCGCCATCATGGCCATTGCCGTATGGTTACCTTACTCGCCGCTCGCGTCGGCCCTCGGCTTCACCGCGTTGCCGTCGCACTACTGGCCGATCCTGCTTGGGACGCTTCTCTGCTACGTCGTCCTTACGCAGGCGGTGAAGATGTGGTTGATTAGCAAAGCATGGCTCTGAGTCAGTCACACACTTGGTCATCGGCCATCGAGAATCGCCAATTCAGCGTGAGCGTTAACCCGGTTTGGTGGGCGTGGTGGGGGAAAAGAGGACTCATCGTTGAAGAGCGTGAACGAATCGAAAACGGAACAAGTGGAGCGTCAGTATGGAAAGGCGTTCTGGTTCCAATATTCTCTTCACTGCGGAGACGCGCTTTGATTGCGGCGCTGGCGCGGCAAATATCCATTTTCTCCGCGCGAGCGAAATGGCGTGGCGGGGTCACGCCGCAGGTGCAGTCTCCGCCGGGGCCTGGTCGCGGCGGCGGATGACGGCTAGTGTCACCGCGGTGGCGAGGGCACAAATCGCCGCCCCGATAACCATGGTCGCCGGGACGCCGACGACGCGTGCGAGCACGCCGGCTTCGAGGCTGCCGAACGGCATCATGCCGCCGAAGATGAGCGCCCACACGCCCATTACCCGCCCGCGCATTTCATCTGGCACGCTCGTTTGGAGTGCGGAATTGGAGGTGGAGAGGAAAAGCATCATGCCGAAGCCCGCCCCGGCGAGGAGGGGGAGAGCCGCAAAGAAGTTCCGATTTACGGCAAAGAGTGTGAGCATGATGGAGAAAATCCAGACGCCGCCCAGCGCCAGTTTGCGTGGAGCGATCTTGTCGGATACTGCGGTGACACTAAAAGCGCCGGAAAGGGCTCCGGCACCGCCGGCTGCGAGCAGCGCACCGTAGCCTTTCTCGCCCAGACCGAGCACGTCGCTTGCAAAGGCAGGCATAAGGACTGTGTACGACCAGCCAAAGATGCCTACCACGGCAAAAAGCGAGAGGATCGTCAACACGCGAGGATTGTTCCAGACATAGACAAAGCCAGCGAGTGCATGTTCCAGTTCAGAGCCAGGATGCGTCTTGCGGACATGCGTGGGAAGATGCATAGCGAGCAGGCCGATGATGACGGCGATGAAACTGAGACCATCGATCAGGTAGCAAGACGCCACACCGAACTTAGCCATTAGCACGCCGGCGAGCGACGGGCCGATGATGCGAGCGCCATTGACCATCGAGCTATTGAGTGAGATCGCGTTTTTGAGGTCCGCTCGGCTGGTGATTTCAATGACGAAAGCCTGCCGCGCAGGCATGTCGAAGGCCATGACCACACCGCCCAGAGCCGCCACGGCGATAATTTGCCATGGCTGAATATGGCCGCTCCATACCAGAAATGCGAGGAGTAATGAGAGCACCATGGAGACCACCTGGGTGATCAAGAGCACGGTGCGCTTGGCGTGGCGGTCAGCGATCGACCCTCCCCAAGTGGAAAGGACGAGCATCGGTCCAGTGGAGGCTGCGGCCACGACGCCGAGCAGCGTCGTGGAGCCGGTGAGTTGATATACCAGCCAGCCTTCCGCCGTGCTGTTGATCCAATTGCCGATGAGCGAGACCAGTTGCCCGGCGAAAAAGAGGCGGTAGTTCCGATGGAGAAAAGCCGCAAACATTCTCCGCCAGCCCGATGCGGGAGTCGCGTTTCGGTGGGCCTCCTCGGAGAGATGCTTCGGCAATTGGAGAGGGCTTTGGTCGTGCAAGCTCATTTAGATCGCACACTATACCCCTTTATGTCCCGCGCGCACGCCACCAACCGACGACCAGATCGCTGACTTCACCCGAGCGGCGCTGAAACGCGACGCCTACGTCGAACGCCACAACATCATCGTCGAATGCCGGAACGCCCACGTGAGCCTTTACGGGCTGGTGGATACCGAGTTCGAAAAAGAACACGCCGAGTGGACCACGAGCTGCCAGAACGGGGTGGTGCATGTGAACGATTATCTGGCCGTGCGCAAACAATGGGTGCCAAAGAGCGACGCCGCCATCGAAGCCGACCTCAAGGACAAGCTCGCTTATGATTTTGTCGATCCAAACAACCAGGTCACTGCCACTGTCGACGATGGCGTGGCGATCCTGCGCGGCACCGTGGACACATGGTTGATGTGGCAGACAGCGATGGAATTGGCCATAGAAGCCGGCGCCCGCACTCCGCACAACTTGATTGAGGTGCGCTACGGCGCCCCATCCGCGCCGCGTTTCTACGACACGCACTACTATGTGCCAGAGTGAGGCGCAGAACCCTCGCATTCAATGGCCGAAATGTTCAAAAGCGTTGACGCCATAGATTGTCTCGGCGTGGTGAGGCGTGGTGGCCTCGCGGCGTCATTTACGACGCGGACGGCGCCAGGGCCACGTGTTGCGCCGGCTTCCGGGTTCAGCGAATACACCGCCGTCGGATGCCAAGCCGGCGGTGATTCCGAACCAACGCGGTCCAATTATTGACCTACAATTGCCCTACTGAATTCCAGCCTGTGCCGTTTTTGAGTCCCAAGTGTCTCAGGCAGAGGGAGCCGGCAATCGGGCTCGAACCGATGACCCGCTGATTACAAATTCAGCAGAATGCGCGACTGCCAGTCTTCTGCGGTCTCAGCATTCGCAATGGCCGTCCATTTCCCCCAACGAGCGGATGTACGGGCCGCCGCAGTGGACAAGTTGAATTTGGACCGCGGAAAAGCGGCATGGTGGCTACATTGGCGCGACGCATGCGCGGGAACCCTCAGGCTCACGTCACGGTCTCAGTGCCTCCCCGACTGAGCGAAAGCATGCCCGCGAAAGACAGGAAGTGCGGAAGACTTTTCACGGTCGTTTTCTACGGTCATCGAACATTTTCGGGGAAATCCATGCAAAACCACGCAACGCACGATCACCCCGGAAACCTTATGCTTCCTTGATTTTGCTCAATTCTGCAACTCCGTGAACAACCCCTGCAAAACGCCATTTTCCGTTTGGGAAATGTTGCTCGGGTTTTCGGGCTACAGCTTTTGTAAAGCTCACTCGACTGCCTATGGCGTCGAGGCATACGCCGGCGCGCACTTGAAGCGCTACTTCCCTGCGGAGTTCTTGGCCGCGATACTGAGCAACGGGAAGGGCTTCTATTCCGCCCTCGCTTACACTCTCGTATGCCGCGGCCGCGGTATCGGTTTCGCCTCGCCCGACACGAACGCCTCGCGCCGTGGTTACTTTGCCGAGCACGACACCCTAGGCGCGCGCATCCGCGTGCCGTTGGCGGCAATCAAAGACCTGACGACCTCGACGCTGGAGCGTTGGGAGTGCGAGAAAGACCGGCGACCGTTCGATTCGATGCAAGACTTTTTCGTCCGCGTAAACCCGGACGTGTCGGAAATGCAGAACCTCATCCGCGTTGGTGTATTCGATTCCTTCGGCGAGACACGCACAGCGCAGATATGGAGCCTGCATCGTCTCGCCCGCTGGCGTCCAGAGGGCGCGCAAGGCGTCCTGTTCGCGCATCACATCGAAACCGAACTGCCCGACGTTCCGCTTTCAGAGCCCACCGCTCTCGAACGCCTCCGCGCCGAACACGAATTGCTCGGCTACACGGTCTCAGGGCACCCGCTAAACCTCTACCCTGAAGTCGCCTGGGCGACATATTTGCCCGATCTCCGACCTCGGAAACTACCCGAACGAAGAGGTGACTGTCTGCGGACTGATAATCGCCGACCGCCTGCATCATCAAGTCACGGGAGAGACGATGAAGTTCATCTCGGTGTGCGACTACAGCGGCATCGTGGAGTGCGAACTCTTCGCCCAAACATACCGCGCCTTCGGCATCCAAACCGTCCGCTACCCTGTCGTCGAGATCACAGCCCGCGTCTCCCAATACGACGGCGGCGTGGGCTACAGTCTCGACGTCAAGCGGGTGGCGCAGCCGCGGACTCAACGTCGGCCTGCGGGGGAGGAGTGGGCGGCGGATGCAAAATCGGCACCCGGTCATTCCCCAGCCGGGCGATTTGCTCAGGCGTCGCCGCCTGCGTGACAACCTTGAGCAGCCGATAGTCCTTCCCCGGCGGCCGCGGAAGCAACAGCCCTTCCATCGACGAACCGGCCGGCACATCCTCCCAGTTCTGCGCGCCCATCGCCTTGTCTTTTTCCCCAAAGCGAGAAATGTCCGGCACAAGCACCGGCTCCGGACCCTCCTTCTTGATCCAGTAGTTCCGGCTCTCGTTCCGAGCCGGCCCGCCGAACACGGCTTCAAACGGCAGCTCGAAATACCCGCCAGGCCC
>Ga0302320_10020135_pt1 | contig 13338 bp, 10 predicted proteins | sample Bog_T0_3_FD_202130 | JGI IMG/M metagenome (GOLD analysis project Ga0302320, IMG submission 202130) | Peat permafrost microbial communities from Stordalen Mire near Abisko, Sweden - Bog_T0_3 | ecosystem: Environmental > Terrestrial > Soil > Wetlands > Peat | place: Sweden: Abisko, Stordalen Mire...
CTGGTTCCTCGAGGCCCATTCCTCGATGGCGACCATGCCCACACTGTGGAGAAGCCCGTTCGTGTAGGCGACGTTGCGGTCCTGGCCGCAGTGGAGCGCGATCGTCTCGGCCGCCAGGGCGCAGGCGACGGAGCGCTTCCAGAGCTCGTCGGCCTCAAGGCCGTAGACCGCCAGGGGGCGCACGAGCACCTGGGAGGCAACCGCGTGCGAGACAAGCTCGTACACCTGGTCGTACCCCACCCGGTTGACGGCCTCGTCGACCGTGAAGCAGCGGGCTCCCTTGCTGTAGTAGGCGCTGTTCGCGACCTGAAGGACGCGGGCCGCGATCCCCAGGTCCAGCCGTATCAGGTCAACGATCTCCAGCATCGAGGAATTGCAGTCGCTCAGCAGCGTCTTCAGGCGCGGGAGCACCCTCGGCGCTGACGGCAGGTGCCTTACCTCGCGCACCAGGTCTTCCGGAGTGACGCCGGCGATCTGCTGCATGGTTGGGTCAACGGTCATGCGGTACACCATTTATCGGCGCAGGCCGCACTTTCTTGTGCCGTTTTCTTATGTATGGCCGATTGGCAGTAACAGCTTGGAAACAATCTCACGGTCCACGGCGGCGGGTTATCCGCCACATCCGCATGCCGATACGCAACTGAGTTCTAAAGCCGCACGGTGGCCTGCCGATATACCCCGGTATGAGCGTTGACCTCATATCCGAGGATTCCCTCCTGCGGATCGCCAATACATTCCCGGCCACCCAGCAGGTGCTGGCCCAGCTCGGGATACTGCTGCGCGATTCCGGCGCGGACATAAACGAGGTGACGACGATCCTTCGCCGCGACGTCGGGCTCGCCTCGCGCCTCATCGGCACGGCCAACAGCGCGGCGTTCGCGCAAAGCCGCCCGGTGGCGACCGTCGAGGACGCGGTTACGCTCATCGGCTTCCAGGAGGTCTACCGGCTGGTCGGTGTCGCGGTGCTCAACCAGGTGAGCGACGGCGGCCTGCCGTGCTATGACATCTCGGCCAAGAAATTCTACGAGAACTCCCTCTTCACCGCGCTCCTCATGGAGGGGCTCGCGTCCGGCGCCCGCGAGGACCCGCGCTACTGCTATACGATTGGGCTCATGCGCTCGATTGGGAAGATCGCGCTCGACCGCCTGGCGAGGGAAGTCGGCGACACCAACTTCTCGAAGATAGACACAGGCGACAGCCTGCTTGAGTGGGAACGCAGCGCCTTCGGCATGACAAGCGTCGAGGCGGGCGCCGTCATCCTGAGGTCATGGCGCTTCCCCGAGGAGATTGTCCAGGCGGTCGAGGGCCACTGCGCCCCGACCTCAAAGCACCTTCCGCTCACCCACCTGCTGAACCTCGCGGCGGGGACGGCCGAGCTCCTGGGCCGGGGCCTCGACGGGGAAACGTCCTACTGGATGGATTCCGCGGAGGTCTACCACAAGGCGGGGATAGACCCGAAGCGCGCGAACACGATCATCGACCACGCGCTGCGCGCCTTCGAGCGCCTGACTAAGACGAATTTCTAGGCCTGGCCGGTCCCGGCTGCGGCGGGGTGGTCCCATCGAGCCACAATACGGCCTCGGACAAGTCGGAGAAGACGCGCGCGACGCCGCCCGAGGATGCCTCGTGGTGCGACTCGTACATCCTGGCCATGCCGAAGTAGAGCGGGTTCGGGGCGACGATCGCGCGCTTCGACTCCCGGTCGAAGACGCGAATCTGCGCGAGCTCCACGATCTGCTCCATCGTCATGTCGATATTGCCCACCGCGGTGAGGTCGGTGAGCTCCGTGTAGGAGGGCTTGAACTCTGGGTCGTCCCGCATGCGCTGGATGAGAGTGATGGCCTCCAAGTAGGTGAAGGTTCCGGACCCTGTCGTGAGGACGCGGCGCTTATCAGCGTCGATGCGGTAGGCGAATGGCATGGAAAAGTCCGGGGCCGTTCAATGAGCCGTCACCGGCTCGCCCGCCAAGCGCAGGAGAATGACCCCGTGCCCGGGAATGCTTCCCGAGTAGCCCGTGTCGCCTGGCACCACATCCGTGTGCAGCCAGAGATCACGCAAGCCTGTGGGCTTCGCCTGTCTCCCAACCTGATCCCAAGAAAACCATGCCGAGCGCTCGCCGTCGTTGCGGTTGAACAACCCGACCGCCAGGGCGCCGCCCGCCAGCGGTTTCAACCAGATCTCGACGCCGTCGCGCCCCGAAAGCCTCGTCGCCTCGCTGCCCTGCGGGTCCTGGTCGAGTGCTATCACCTCGCCGTTTGTCAGGATGTCGCGCGTCTCCGCCGACATCGTCCTCAGGTCGTTGCCCGCCATGAGCGGCGCAGCGAGCATGCTCCAGAGGCTGAAGTGCGTGCGGTACTCCACCGCCGTCATCCCGCCGTTGCCAACCTCGAGCATGTCCGGGTCATTCCAGTGGCCGGGGGCCGCGTAGGGCGCCAGGCGTCCCTGGTTGAAACCGATCTTCGACATGGAGCTCCAGTTGTCCTGGATGTCTCCCGTCGTGCGCCAGAGGTTGCCCGCAACCTTGGGTCCCCAAGTCCAGACCTCCTCTGAGCCGTACTCGCAGAGGCTGTAGACGATGGGGCGGCCGCACTTAAGCAGCGCCTCTCCCATCTTCTGGTAAGAGGCCCGCAGGCCCGTGTTCGGGTAGAGGCGCGACGCGCTGCACCAGTCGTACTTGAGGTAGTCGATGCCCCACGAGGCGTAGGTCCTGGCGTCCTGCTCCTCGTGGCCGTAGCTGCCGGCATAGCCGCCGCAGGTAAGCGGACCCGGTGAAGTGTAGATGCCGATCTTCAGTCCCTTCGAGTGGACGTAGTGCGCGAGGGCCTTCATGTCCGGGAACTTCCTGTTGGGGAGGATGTTGCCGTTCGAGTCGCGGCCGAGCTCCCATGTGTCGTCTATGTTCACATAAGAGTAGCCCGCGGCGGCCATGCCGGAACTGACCATCGCATCGGCCGCCTCGCGCACCACCCTGTCGTCCACGCGCTCGGCAAAGTGGTTCCAGCTGTTCCAGCCCATGGGCGGCGTCATGGCCAAGCCGTTCGCAGGAAGTTCCATGAGCTCCGGCAGCGGAGCTGCAGCCGGGATCGCCTCCTCGCTCATGTCCGCGGGCACAGCGGTGGACTCCTCGCGCCCGCCCCCGTCGTAGGTGACGACGACATGAAGGTTCCTGCCGTCCGGCCTGACGCGGAAGTTCCAGCCCCAGTCGACCCGGAAGACAGCGTCGGCGCCGTCCATCCGGGGCTCCCGGATCGTCAGGTTGGCCACCGTGTTGACCAGCACGGAGCCGGTCAGCTTGTCGCCGTCCTGTTTCAGCGTGAGGAACGTCGTAAGCGTGACCCCCGAGGGCTTCTCCTGGGAGATGCGCCACGTGCCTGAAATTCCTGCGTCCCCTGCTTGGGCGCCTCCAACCGTGCACAGAAGCAGGGCGAGGACCGGCAGGAGCACTAGAAGTCGGGGATACTTCATGGTGGAGGTCAAACGGGCGGGGACGACAACTGTCACCCAATGTGGCCTTTGTGCAAGTGTTCTCCTTACCGGAAAGACTGAATTGCGGCCTAAAGGAAGTCGTCGGAGTGACGTAGGTGAAGGTCTGAAGGCAAGCGCCGTCAAGTACGGTTCATTGACGTTTGTTTTACGCCGGAACGTCGGTGCAAGCCTTCAAGTTTTCCCGCGATGGGCCGATGAATGCTGAGGCTCTCTTCCTACCCCTTATGAAGCACTTTTCTGCACTTCTTTCCCTTTGCTGCCTCCTGGCAGCGGCACCCGCGGCCCTCGCGGAAACGAAGGAGCCGCCCGTCCCCGTCAGGACCGTGCCCCCGGTGTATCCCGCCGAGATGCAGCGCCAGGGAATCTCCGGCATCGTCACCGTCCGGTGCACGATCGACGAACACGGTGACGTAACCGAGGCCGTTGTCGTCAAGTCGAGCGCCGACGTCTTTCAGAAGCCGGCCGTCGAGGCCCTCCAGAGGTGGAAATTCAAGCCGGCGACCCTTGAGGGGAAGGCCGTGTCCACGAAGGCGCTGATTCCCATAAAGTTCGTATTTAGCAGCTGAGAGCACGGCAAGACCCCGCAAGCCCGTGATCAAGAGCCTCACCATAGGAAGGAAGATCACCCTCGGCTTCGGCCTTATCTTCGGCCTTCTGGCCATCATCTCCGCCATTGCCTACACGGCGCTCGGCGTCGCGGGCCGGCGCCTGACGCTTTTCGCCGACAGCGCCCAGGAAACCTACGCCGCGGCTAGCCTTGAGTCCTCGATGCAGGCACTGAAGCTCGCGGTCAACGACTACATCGCCTCCGGCACCGACGAGAGCAAGGCGGCCTGCGACAGCGCCCGGAATGCCCTGGATGCCGACCTCTCAAAGGCTGGCAGCCTGATCATCGACCACGAGCGCTCGGCCCAGATCGCACACGCCCGCGAGCTCCTGGACGACTACAACGCCGCCTTTGGCGAGCTGGTCTCCAACCACAGGTCCCAGGTCGCGGTCGAGGACGGCGTCCTCGCCCCGCAGGCAAAGACGATCATCGACGACCTCGAGAAGCTCCTCGGCCAGGCCAAGACGCAGGGCGACATGAACGCGGCGTTCGAGCTTTCAAATGCCCTGCAGGCGTTCTTCGAGAGCTCAAGCCTCGTCAATTCCTTCCTCCTCACCCCCGAAGCCTCCAAGGCGGAAAGGGCCGACAAGGCTCTCGGCGTCATGGTCGCCCAGGTCCGCAAGATTGAGAAGGACCAGGACGAGATGGAGAAACTGGACGCCTCGCTCAAGGACGACGCACGCAAGGCGCTCATCACCGAGCTCGAGACGTCGGCCGACAAGTACAAGAACGGCCTGGACGGGGTCGTCAGCGGCATGCAGGCGCGCGACAAGATCATCTCGATCCGCATCAACCGCGTGGCGCCGCAGTTCACGGCCACCCTCAGCAAGGTGAAGGGCTCCGTGCACGACTACCAGATGGACCTCGAGGTCCGCACCCGCGCCGAGCAGCGCCAGAACGAGCTGATCGTCTCCATCTTCACCGGGCTCGGCATCGTGGCCGGCGCCTTCTTCGCCTGGTTCATCATCCGCAGCGTCACGCTGCCGATCACCCGGACCGCCGCCCACCTCGCCACCGAGTCCGCCAAGGCCAACGCCTCCGCCCTCCGCGTGGCCCGGGCCAGCCAGTCCATCGCCGAGGGTGCCTCCGAGCAGGCCTCATCGCTTGAGCAGACGAGTTCCTCGCTGCGCGAGATGGCCGACATGACGCAGCGCAATTCCGAGAACGCCCAGAACGCGAAGGGGCTGGCCAACGAGGCCCGCGAGACGGCCGACATCGGCGCGGCCGAGATGGTCCAGATGAAGGCCGCCATGGGCGCCATCAAGCAGTCGAGCGTCGAGATCTCCAAGATCATCAAGACGATCGACGACATCGCCTTCCAGACGAACATCCTGGCCCTGAATGCCGCGGTCGAGGCCGCTCGGGCCGGTGAGGCCGGCCTTGGCTTTGCGGTTGTGGCCGAGGAGGTCCGCAACCTTGCCCAGCGCTCCGCAGAGGCGGCCAAGGAGACCGCGGCCCGCATCTCGACGTCCAAGGAGAAGAGCGAGCAGGGAGTCCTCATCAGCGACAAGATGGCGACCAACCTGGCCGCGATCCTCGAGAAGACTCGCCAGCTCGATGAGCGGATCGCCGAGATCGCCGAATCCTCGAGGCAGCAAAACGAGGGCATTGCCCAGGTGAACAACGCCGTCGCCAGCATGGACAAGGTCACGCAGGAGAACGCGGCCCTCGCCGACCAGTCGGCGTCCGCCTCCGAGGAATTGAAGGCCCAGGCCGAGCAGGTCCGCATAGAGGTGGCCGGACTCATGCGCATGGCGCATGGCGACGAGGACGAAACGGCGGAGGAGATCATCGAGCCGGACGCCGGAAAGTCACGCGCGGCCACGAAAGCCGAGGCCCGCCGCAGCGCGGCCGCCCAGCGCAATTCCAGTTCACGGGGCTACTCGACCATCCACCCGGTGAATGGCGACGCGCTGGACTCGGTGTCGCGCTAGCCCGGCTACTGGATCCCGACCGAGCCCGCGACGCTGTCGACCAGTCGCTTGGTGTCGAAGCCCTCGCCGTCCTTGAAGACCGTCTGGGCCTTGCGGATGTCGGAGATGGAGACCGCGGGATTGCCGTCCACCACGATAAGATCCGCGGCCTTGCCGGCCTCGACGCTTCCGGTCTCGTGGTCGATGCCGAGAAGCTTCGCGCCGTTCATCGTCGCCACCTTGATCGCCTCGACGGGCGTCAGGCCCTCCTCGACCAGGAGCTCGATGGCGCGCCAGTTGCCGTAGCCGGCAATGACGCCGCCGTAGCCCGTCGGGTCCGTGCCGACGACGAGGAGTCCGCCGGCCCTGTAGTACTTGAGCTCGAGGACCATGTTCTTCGCGAGCGCGTGGACGCTCATCTGGTTGTTCTTCGCGTTGATCGCGGCCCAGTGGGAGAGGTACGTGTCCCGAAGCGGGGGCGCCAGAACCGCCAGCTCGGCCGGCCCGTCAATCCGCCTGCCCGGCGTGAAGGTCTCGAATATGGCGAGTGTCGACGTGACGGCGACGTGCTTGGCGACGAGCTTCTGGATAAGCGCGTTGATCTCGGGGCCGTCGGGGTTGAGCACCTCGAGGCTGCGGTAGGTGCCGACGGGGTTCGACGGGTCACCCGGCTTCCTTCCCGCGATGAAGTCGCTCATGGCCATGAAGCCGTGCTCCAGGTCGTCGATTCCGAGGTCGGCGGCCTCGCTGTAGCTTACCTTGCCGATGTGGCCGGTGACCTGGAGGCCGCGCTTGTGCGCCTCCGTGATCGCAGCGCCCATGATGTCGGCCGGAAGATTGATGTACATCTTGGCCGAGGTGAAGCCCTCGTCCGCCCAGTAGTCCACCATGCGGACCGCGGCCGCGGGGCTCGTCACGGGGCGGATCTGGCCGATCCCCGTGCCCTCGCCGTCGATGTACGGGAGCGTCAAGTGCAGCTTCGGCCCCGGATTGAGGCCGGCGTCGATGTCGTCCTTGGCCTTCAGGTCGGTGTAGGGCTCCAGGCTTCCCGTCGTGCGAGCCGAGGTCACGCCGGCCGCGAGATAGAGCCGGGGAAAGGACCACTCCATCTCGTTCGTGTGGAAGGGGCCGTTCACTATCGAGGAGTAATACAGGTGCTCGTGGAGCATGACGTATCCCGGGAGCACGGTCTTGCGCGAGAGGTCGATCACCTGCGCATCGGCCGGGACGGCGATGGCGCCGTCGGCTCCCAAGGCAGCGATCCTGCCGCCCCTTATCACGAGGGTCTGGTTCTCGAGGGGTGGGTTCCCTAGCCCGTCTATCACGCGAGCGTGCTCGAGGGCCACGACGGGAGCCGTGACGGAGGCGAACTTGTCGGCCGGCTTGTTCTCGGCCTGGGCGCTTACCAGGGCGGCGAGGCCCGCTGCCGCAGCAACGGATTTGCGCAGTGTCATGCGCCGACGCTGCCGCCGGCCGCCTTCCGGTTCAAACAAATGTTCGGCTGGCCGACCGCGGAAAAAGAGAATCCGGCGGCCGCCATGAGGCGCGCCGCCGGATTCCCAATGTCTTCTTCTAATCGACCTGGATGATCAGTTCTGGCGGACAACCATTTCGTTGTCGACCGACTTCACACCGCGGATCGAGCTCGCGAACTTCGAGACGAGGTCCTTCTCGGCATCCGACGAGGCGTCGCCCGAGATCATGACAACACCGTCGGTGGTCGTGACCTTCGTCTTGATCGCGCTCGTCGAGGAGTGCGTGAGGAGCTGGTACTTGACCTGCGAGGTGATGGAAGCGTCGTCCATCTTCTCACCGGTCGTGGAGGTGGCCTCCGCGGGGCTGTCCTTCACAACGAGGTCGTTGGTGATGGAGCGAACGCCCTCGATGCCCTTGACGTAGGCCTCCGTGAGGTCCTTCTGGGCCGAGTTGTCGACCGTGCCGGTCAGGAGGACGACGCCGTTGGAGACGTCAACCTTCGTGGCGGTGGCGCTCACGTTGGCATGGACGAGGAGCTCGCCGCGGATCTTCATGGCGATCCATGCATCCGAATGCTCGGAGGGCTCGGACTCGACCTTGATCTTGTCGACGACGGAGACGACGCCGGGGAGGTTGCTCACCGTGTCCTCAGCCAGGGTCTTCTGGTCGCGCTCCTGCACGGTGCCCGTGAGGGTCACGACGCCGTCGCTCGACGAGGCGGAAACCTTGCCGTTGAGGACGGCGCGGTAGTTGTAGGACTGCTTGGCAGCGTCCTCGATCTGGCGATCAGTTGCGGTGTTAGCGAACAGCATGCCGGGGACGGCCGCCATAAGGGAGAGAGCTAGTGCTTTTTGGATTTTCATTTGGGTACGTGATAACGGGTTTTTGTTGGGCCAGTCTTTTGGCTACCCCCCATTGAGCTAGGCATGTGCCAAGCGCCTCCAATAGCTATTAACAATATGGTTCTCATGTGGTTATGGCTTCTATGGCAAGGAGCGGGCAATAGGGGATTTGCCTGAGAAATGCACGACACCCCCTCTTCCCGTTGCACATTGCAAGAAAGCCCGGCCCCCAGGGTTATCGGCCATTCCGACTGCAAACACCTGCGGGAAAATGCTTCACCCGCGACATCACAGCTCCGGTTTGCTCTATAGACTAGAGATGTATCTGCGTCGGCGCTACGCCGCGCTGCCATTGGGATGCCGCCAGTGAGTTGCCGCTGGGACCGCGCTCAGACCACCGCGATAGGCCCGCCGACTGGCCCATATTTATTTGTGTTTCCCGAGCGCCAATTCATCCTGACATCGCAATCTACCCTGCCCCTTTTAGCCCGTCCGTCCTCGTGTCAAATGACTGACAAGGAAGGTACATCAGGACTCTTTTCCGCCAAGCGACTGAGCAATCACAACCGCGGCGAGATGAGGGAGGTCATTGACCGCGCGATAAGGCTCGCAGAAGGCGGCCACCTGACGGTGCGCGTGCCCCACGAGGTGAAGCACGTGGAGAAGCTCCAGGGGATGCACTATCACTACCGGCCCGAAGTCTTCCTGCAGCTGCAGGGCCGCACCGACTTCCAGTTCCCGAGGGAGTCATTCAGCCTGAACCCGGACGAGATGTGCGTCATCCCCGCAGGGGTGCCCCACGGTGAGATTGTCCACGCGGACGGGTCCAAGCCATTCCGCAACTTGGTTGCCGGCTTCTACAACAATACCCTGAGCCTTCACTTCGCTTACGAGGCGCGCCCGCATCATCCCGCGATCGAGGTGATTGAGTTCTTCGATGCGCCGGACCTGGACGTCTTCCTCACCCTCGCGAACAGCCTCGGCCAGGCGTACCACTCGCAGGGGCCGGCGAAGGAGACCGTCGTGAAGGGGCTCCTCATCACGATCCTCGGGCTTTTCAGGAACATCGTGGAAACGGGAGCCGGCGAGCTGAACAGCGACATAGGCAAGGTGTTCAGGGCGAAGTGCCTCGTGAGGGAGCAGTTCGCGAACCCGGAGCTCAGCGTCCAGCACATTGCCGAGATGCTCGGCTGCTCCCCGGACTACTTGTCGCACCTCTTCCACGTGGAAACGAAGGAACGGCTCACCCATTATATACAGAGGATCAGGATCGAGGGCGCCATCCTTGCGCTGGAGACCACCTCGCTGAACATCTCCGAGATCGCCTACGCGGGAGGCTTCGCCGACCCGGCCTACTTCACGAGGACGTTCAAGCAGCACAAGGGCTTCACGCCCCACGAATACAGGGAGCAGCTGGGCATGCACAGGGCGCAGGCGGAGTCGCAGCCCAAGACGGTCTTCCACGACAGGATGGACTTCACCCACGGGGAGCCGAAAAACCCCTCCATCCCGGGAAGGCCGGCTCCGGGGAGCGCGGTCGCGCTGAGCCGCTCCGGAGCCATCTCGAGGAACAAGCGATAGGGTGTCCGCACCCGAATGTCAGGGGGTGGCGCTGGGTGCCGCCGGGGACTCGCTGTAGTCGCGCAGCATCCGCTCGCCGGTGCGGTCATACAGCTTGATCCAGTACCTGAGGGTCTCGAGCTTCTCCGCCGCGAGGCGGTTCAACTGCTCCTCGGAGTAGCGCCACTGCCAGTTGCCCTCGGCGATGCCCGGCTGGTTAAGAGCCGTCATGCCGGGCAGGTCGAGCAGGTCCTGGATCGGGATGACGGCCAGGCGCGACACCGTCGCCAGCGCTGCCCGTATGACCGGCCACGCGGACGATGAGCCGTTCAGCTGGAAGTATTCCCGGACCTGCTCAGCGGTGCCGTTCGATAGGCCCTCGAGCCATCCGCGCGTCGTGTTGTTGTCGTGGGTGCCGGTGTAGACCACGCTGTCCCTGGTGTAGAAATGCGGAAGGTTCACGTTGCCCGCGTCGTGCCCGTAGGAAAACTGGATGATCTTCATCCCCGGCAGGCCCGCCGCGTGGCGCAGCGCGACCACGTCGGGCCCGATGTAGCCCAGGTCCTCCGCGATGATCTTCGCGTTGGGGATCGCCCTGCGCACGGCTCTGAAGAAGTGGAGGCCCGGACCCTTTCGCCACTGTCCCTCGCGTGCGTCCGTGGCGCCGGCGGGGATCTCCCAGTAGTTCTCGAAGCCCCGGAAGTGGTCGAGCCGCACGATGTCGAAGAGCGCGAAGGCCGCGTGCATTCGGTCGAGCCACCAGCTGTAGCCGTCCTTGGCCAGGTGATCCCAGTCATAGAGCGGGTTGCCCCAGAGCTGGCCCTTCTCGGAGAAGTAATCCGGCGGCACGCCAGCGACGGCAAGCGGGCTGCCGTGCTCGTCGAGCCTGAAGACCGCGCGGTTTTGCCAGGTGTCGGCGCTGTCCAGGGCGACGAAGATCGGGACGTCGCCAATTATGCCGACACCCCTCGCCGAGGCGTATCGGCGCAGGCGCTCCCACTGGCCGAAGAAGACGTATTGGTAGAAGGCGTGCCGCTCCACGTCCACGCGGACCTCACTGGGCAGCGACGCGGCCATGCCCGCTCGCCAGGTCCGGTAGACCTCAGGCCATCTTGTCCACGGCTGGCCGCCGAAGTGGCTCTTCAGGGCCATGAAGACCGTGAACGGCTCGAGCCACGAAGCGTTGGTGGCGCGGAACTGCGCGAATGAGCCCAGCGCGCAGATCTCATCCCTGCCGGATTCGGCAAACCGGTCATAGGCAAGGGCGAGGACCCGCCAGAAGTTCTGGTAGAGCCCGCCGTAGTCGACCCCAGCGGCCGGCAGCATCCGCAATGGGGCCAGGTCCCCGTCGGTAAGAAGGCCCGCGAGCGCGAGCTCGTCCAGGTCGATGAAGTACGGGTTCCCTGCCCTCGCCGAGAACGTCTGGTAGGGCGAGTCCCCGAAGCCGGTGGGGCCGACGGGGCAGATCTGCCAATAGCGCACGCCCGCCTTGCCCAGGAAATCGACCAGGTTCCGGGTGCCCGCGCCGAGGTTGCCGATGCCGTAGCGGCCTGGAAGCGAAGAGATGTGCGCCAGGACACCCGCGCTGCGGGTGTTAAGCCAGCTGGGAGGAGTTGATTCCATCTGTCGGGGTGTGGATTCGAGAGGCCCTAGAAGCCGGGAGCCCGCCCTTTGAGAAACGTTCGACGGCCGCAAGTGTTACGCGCCGCGCGGAAAAGATGGCGGCCACCAGATTTGACCCTGGTGGCCGCCCGATTTGTCTCACATGCCAGACGCCCTAGTCCGGAGATTGCTAGAACTTGTACGAGATGCCGGTCCTGTACGTCGCGCCGTACCTCTGCCAGTTCGTGAGCTGGCGGGGGTCGCCGTTCTGGTAGGTGACCTGCGGCGCGTTGTTGAGATTCCTGCCCTCGAGGTAGAGCGTGACGCCGTGGAGGGGGCTGCCCTTCGTGAACGCGTAGCTAAGCTGCGCGTCGATGGTGTGGTAGGGAATCTCGACGGAATAGCCGTCGTTCGGGGAGCCGGCCCCCGCGAAGTTCGGCGCGCCGAACTGCACGATGTATTCCCTTGTCGACGACTGGTAGTGCTCGGTGACCCTGGCCGAGAAGCCGTGGCTCTCGTAGTAGAGGGTGACGTTCGCCGATTTCTTCGCCAGGTCGTTGAGGGGCTCGTTGCCGTTGCCGGGGCCGAAGGGCTGGATGCTGCTGTCGACGATCAGCCCGTTAAGGACAATGCCGAGGCCGCGAACGGATCCGCCGGTCAGGACCTCGCTGCCGATCTGGATCGTGCCCTCCGCGCCCGAGACGTTTCCGCCCTGCCCGTTCACGTACTGCGAGGCGATGCCCTCGGTGAGGACCGGGGCCTGTGCAGAGGTGTACGGGTAGCCGGCGAAGCTCTCGACCGTGTTCTGCTGGTAGATGTAGCTCAGGAGCTTCTTGTCGAAGAGCGCCAGGGAAACGTACCCGCCGCCCTTGGCAAAATAGTGCTCAAGGTCCAGGTCGACGGAGTTTGCAACCCAGGGCCTCAGCGCGGGATTTCCACTCGTGGCGCTCCAGGGGCTGATCGTCGAGGAGAGCGCGTCCGAGGCGTTGTAGCCATAGTCGCGGCCCGCCCTCATCTGGTACATCTCGGGCCTCTGCTCCTCGCGGCCGACAAAGAGGCGCACGAGGTCGGTCGGGGTGATCCGGAATATGAGGTTCAGGCTCGGCAGGAAGTCCGCGTAGCTCTGGCTGGCGGAGACCGGCACCACGGTGCTGCCCCCGTTTCCGGAGTAGCCACTTGAGCTCTGCTCCGCGAAGTCGCCCGCCGCGCCGATGTTGCCGTCGAAGGGCACGCTTCCCAGGTTCCCCTTGAGGTCAAACTTGACGAAGGGCCGCACGACGTCTTCGGTCACGCGGTAGTTGTCGCCCTCATAGCTTCCCGGGTTGGGATTCTCCACGAAGTTGTACCGGCCGCTGTCGAGGGCCGCGTTCGGGTCGTAGGCAATCGGGTGAAGGTTGCCGATGAACGAGAGGTCCGTCGTGCCGATGAGGGGCGGAAGGGGCGCCTCGGGCTGGCCGTCCGAGTTCACGAGGTAGCCGGTCGGGTTCTGCCCGAACTGCTTGAAGCGGCCACTGTAGCTCGCGCCGATCTCGACGTCCTTGAACACGGAGGCGTTCAGCTGCCGGGTCGTCACGAGCTTGAACGAGTCGGCGACGTCATAGGCGATGAAGTACTTGAGGTAGCCCTCCATGCCCGAGGTCGGGAAGACGCCGGTGCCCCAACCCTGCGGGTCCGTGAGCGTGAAGAGGCTCGCGTCCGCATAGTTGGTGGCAGACACGATCGAGGGCGGGTTCGGGCCCGCGAACTGCGTCACCTGGAAGGTGTCAGGGTCGGTCGCGCCGCCGGCAAAGCCGAGGCCTGCATAGGTCTCAAGGACCTCCTCCTTCTTCTGGGCCGAGGAACAGCCGGCCTG
>Ga0302320_10020136_pt1 | contig 13338 bp, 9 predicted proteins | sample Bog_T0_3_FD_202130 | JGI IMG/M metagenome (GOLD analysis project Ga0302320, IMG submission 202130) | Peat permafrost microbial communities from Stordalen Mire near Abisko, Sweden - Bog_T0_3 | ecosystem: Environmental > Terrestrial > Soil > Wetlands > Peat | place: Sweden: Abisko, Stordalen Mire...
TCCGATGAACAACGCAACGCCGTCCGGCACGTCCTGCAAAGCACGGATCGCGTCACGGCCATTCGCGGCGGCGCAGGCACGGGCAAGACGACGATGATGCGCGAGGCCGTAGCCGGGATTGAATCCACCGGCACGAAAGTTTTCACTTTCGCGCCGTCGGCGGAAGCCTCGCGGGGCGTTCTTCGGTTGGATGCGGGGTTTGCCAACGCGGAAACGGTCGAGGCATTGTTGCAAAATGAAAAACTGCAAGCGCAGGTTCGCGGGCAGGTGATTTGGATTGATGAGGCCGGACTTTTGAGCGTTCGGACTTTGGCGCGGGTGGCCGATCTCGCCGAAAAACAAAACTGCCGGATTGTTCTGTCCGGCGACACCGCGCAACACCGCGCTGTCGAGCGCGGCGATGCGCTCCGCATTTTGGAAAAGCACGCCAATCTGCCCGCCGCTGAACTGAAAGAAATCTGGCGGCAAAAAGCTGACGCGCACAAGGCCGTGGTCGCCGATTTGCGTGGCGGCAATCTGGAAAGCGCTTTCAAGCGATTGGATAAACTTGGAATGTTGCGGGAAATGGATGCCGACAAGCGGCATGAAGCGTTGTCAACTGATTACGCTGCGGCGGTGAAAGCAAACAAATCAGCGTTGGTCATTTCGCCGACGCACGCCGAAGGCGAACGGGTAACGCGGGAAATTCGCGCGAAATTGAAAACCGCCAAAAAACTCGGCGCGGACGAGCGCGAGCTGGTCCAACTCAAAAATTTGCAATGGACGCAAGCGCAGCGCGCCGATGCCAGGAATTATCAATCCGGCATGGTCATTCAGTTTCATCAAAACGTCCCCGGCTTCCGGCGCGGTGAACGGGTCGCAGTAAAAGCGCACGATGCCAGCGGCGTTGCTGTCGAGCAAGCGAGCGGCAAAACTGCCTCGCTCCCGCTGGACATGACTGCCTATTTCCAAATTTATGAATCCCGCAAAATTACACTCGCCGCCGGTGACATGATTCGGGTCACGCAAAACGGTTTTACAAAAGACAAACGGCGGCTCAACAACGGTGATTTGAAACAGGTGAAAGGGTTCACCAAGGACGGCGACATCAAGCTGACAAATGGCTGGGTGGTTTCAAAAGATTACGGCAACCTGACGCACGGCTACTGTCTCACGTCCCACAGTTCGCAGAGCAAGGGCGTGGATTGCGTTTTTGTGGCCGAAAGTTCCGAGTCGTTCCGCGCCGCTGGCCGCGAGCAATTTTACGTTTCCGCCAGTCGGTTCAAAGAATCGCTCGCCATTTACACGGATGACAAACGCGAATTGCTCGCCGCCGTCCGTAAATCGTCTCACCGGCCTTCGGCAACGGATTTGGTTGCTAAAGAAATTGCTGAACCAACTGATGCACCGAAAGTTGCCCTCAAACCGGAGCCGGTTCAAAAGATTGAAACGGAATTATCCGAAAAGCGGGGACGATGGCAAAGGCAAAGTGTTCGACACGCTCCATCACAAGGAATTGGGGTGTGAAACGATGCGTTTAGAGCTATCTTGCTATTGTAAATTTGAAAGTCCTTCACCTATCTTTTTACCGAAGTAGATTTCAAGCGGGAAAGTCACAGCATCGAAGACGAACGCAAACGGAAGCAATCCCGCTTGCCCAATGTTCACGGTTGTTCTCTGATTTACATCCATGCCCGCCTTATTTTCTATATTGGTAATTTTTTCATAAACTGACGGCAGTTCCTTTTGTAAATACATCTCCTGTCGCACCTGCGACGACAAGGAACGAATATCCTCGAACGTAACATTACCTTTCGTTTGAAGATGTGCCGCCACCAAAACTTTCTGCGGAATGATTAGGTAAGCAAGTTGGCTATTTTGTTCACCTGCTTTTGTCAATGTGCCTTCGACGGCTAAACTACCGTCGGTTTTCGATTTGTATAGGGCGCTTGGCAAAAACCAATCCGATTTACTGCCGATTGCCTCACGCGAAACAACTTGGGTGAAACAACCTGACAATAACGGAAGCAATGCCGCTATTACAGAAACGCGAAGTATTTCTATTGGTTTCACGAAAAGAAATTAAGGTGCGGAAATTTGCTCGCCGCCAAGTAAATTTTGCTTTGGGTCAAATTCAATATTACGGTCACTGGGAGTTGGATTTAAGTAATAACTAAACTGCGTGAAGTCGCCGTAGATTTTTCCATAATGAGCGCTTACAATGTTTCCGCCGTCATCTGTGACGGTTCTCACCCGAAATAAATAAATTCGGTTCGGGTCATTTTCGACTTTGCTGGCTTGCCCCGGCAAGGCACTCGTCTCTCGCGTCAACTCATGCTGATAACCTTCTATTGGGGCTTCATGGGGTGAACGAAAGATACTTCCAATTTCAGCCTCTGGCTGCGTAAAGATTTGGATTCCGTCATTTTTCTTTGGAAAAGTAATAGTGATTCTTCCAAAATAATTGTTCGGGCCTTTGTCGAAATACTCTCGCTCAAAGAAAATATCAGAGTTAACTCCTTTTCCATACGGGCCAACCCAATCGCCAATCATCAGGTCATATCCAATAGGTTTTCCTAATTCTGGAAATTTTATATGGACAATTGACTTTGCATACATAGCTATCGGCTTTTCGACTTTTTCCAGAATCAAAGTTAAAGAGATGTCTCTATCGTTAGCATTTTCTTCCGGGTCTCTCAATGTGCGTGAACTACGAGTTTCATAGTATTCTTGTTTGTTGACACTAAATCCAACTTTTCCCGTGCGATCATTATGTGCGGCAAAAAAAATCCCATTAGTATCAGTAACCCCGGAGATATTCGCATTATAGTTAGTATCATCGGAAAAGCTATATGGTGGGAGAACATAGCTGACGACAACATTTGCACCACCAACAGGCTGTTCATTTTCTCCAACAACTTTGACGGTAGCAGTCCATTGCTTGGTTGGGAAATTCGCAAGCTGATTTGTAACTTGGCCGAACGAGCTGGCCGCAATTGCTAACAGCAATGACGACAAAATTAAACTTTTCCTTTTCATAATCATTTTAAGTTTCCATCATTTACTATTTCATTGAACACCTTATAGGTGAAAGGATATGCAACAACCCGAATGTCCGAATGATGCCATTCGCCGAAAGCAGTAGTGCCAAGTGGATATAGCGCTCCTCCGCGACCTACCGGCCAACCGTTTTCATCCTCTTGCATGTCAAAATTCCGATCAGACGCTGTAAGTCTTGATACTGAATTTGCACCAATCGGCAATGTCAGCGCTGGAATTGCATCTGACAAAATTCTGTTACGGTTAGTGCGCGCGTAATCACTACCGCTCGAACTGGTGGTGAACATCGCCGTGTCCACACTCATGTCAAAAAAGGCGTTGGTTTGCAATTGTGAAGGCGGTATGGCGTTGGCCATTGCCACAGTGTAAGTGGTGTAAATGCTGCTAATACCAAAAAATCCCCAACCGCCGTGGTCGCTGCTTAAAATCGAATTGCCTGACATCCGTCCCTTATCTTTTTCCTGCCATGTCCAAACGTAAGTTCCCGATTGACCTTCAATATACTGCACAAGTTGCGCGCCAAATAACGTGAAAAGATTCCCAGGCGGCGGGCCAACATAAGTTCTTAATACATCCTCTCCGCTGGAATAGAAATTATAGACTGCGGCATCGCCAAAATTTGCCAAACGATTGCTCCAAGTCAAAGTGCTGCGAGCATCATTTGTCGGCCAAAGTGTGAACCATTTGCTCGCCCAAAGGTAATTGCTGTATGCCAACCATAAATAGGGTGTGGTGGAAAAGACCATGTTGGTATTTATGGGCGTGCTTCCATCAATCGCCTCCATTGGCACGGCTGCATCCAACATAAAGTATTGATTTATCGGCGCGCTATAATCGCTCAACGCGCTTAATGAAACCATATTGCCCAAACTGTGTGCGAGAACCACAGTTGGAGCATTACTGTTAAGCGTGGCGATAAAATTGCCGAGCAATGGCGCAGTTTGAAACGCATGAAATACATTCGTCTGATAATTTGGGGTGACATTTGGCAGACCAATGTAAGCAAAAGCGCCCTGCGAATCGTAACCGTCCCAAACGACGCCATAAAACTTTGCGTGCGAACCTGTCCAATAAAGCCGTTTGTAAATATCCGCGAACCAGCCTCGTGCTTGATAGGGATTGACGCTGTAACCATGAACAAACACTACATTTTTATCAATCGTATCCGGCTCATTCGGCACGTCTGCGTCTGTAAGACGATCAGCTTGCGCTCGTGTATCTGAATTCAACAACAGATTTTTGTAGCGAAACATTTGTTCGACGCCAGCAATACTTAATGGAAGCTGCACTTGGGCTATTTGATTTGAGCCGTGATATAACGTCAACATCAATGGTTGCGTTGTTGGCGCGGCGGCTTCCACCAAAATAATGCCTTCATTGTTCGTAGCAATTCCTGCAATGAAAGATTGCGGTAACGAAATGCCGCCGTTCACGACATTTGTAATTGTGGTCAAAGCGGCAGAAGCCAAATTTCCAGATTCATTCGTGTCACGCAAAAAATTCATGTAATTGGTCGGCGTCAAATCCGTGTAAGCAAACCGTAACACGCCATCGCCCTGACTCAAAACAAATTGCCAATTCGTGTCCGTGAAACTGATTCCTGCGCTCAAAGCATTGCTTTGAAATAAGCTGCCGATATTCAAATAAACGGGGAAATAATTTACCAAGTCACGGCGTCCGTGAATTTGCCATTGACCGGCAACCGATCTCACGCCATTGCCTTGCGAGCCTTGCGTCGGGATGCCGTCACCGCCAAAGTCGTTGTCATCTGAACTGTCATTAACCCAAAATCGAAGTGGTTTGCTTTGGGAAACGAAGTCCGGCCCGCCGTATGTGAAATCCATTGTGCCGTCGTGGTTGGCGTCCACGTTGATCGAAACGACGCGAACCACGCCTGTTCCCTGTGCGCCGGTGTCAATGTCGGGCATTGTTGTCATTGCCACAACGCCGGGTTGCGTCGGGAAGAAATTGCCGTAAGGCGAAGTGACGCCAGTTTTATTGGTGGTGATGCTGCCACTGGCGTTGAATAGAAAGGCATTGGTTTGAAAATACTGGCCGAGATAAGCAAATTTTGAGGAACTGCCATTTGAAATTGAGAACTTCGCCCAGCCGCCGATCACTGTCGGCGTGCCAACGGATGTGACAAGCACGCCGGTTTGATTGGTGTTGGCAAAGCCCAAGTCACAAGGGAGCGGATAAAATTCAACAGGCGTTGATTCGCCAGATAAAAATGTTCCGGGCGTGTTGACCGGGGCAAAATAATAATTGGTCAGCACCAAACTTGGGTCAGCCGTCTGACTGAAAAATACATTCGGATTAAAGAACGAATCCGAGTTGGAAAGCGTCACCGAGCCGCCCGGCGAAAGAGTTATCGGCGGGTAGGTTTGAAACGGATAATAATTGTAATCCACGCCGCCCTCGTTGACCAGCGCAGCGGCGAAAGGAATACCAAACAAATTATGTGAGCCGCTTTGCAGGTATAAGGAGTTTCCGCTCTCGTAGGCGGCAACTTCAGCCAGATTTCCCAAGCCTTGCGAAATCCAATATGGATCACCGATGCCCAAAACCGCATTTGTGGGAGTGGTGGTTAAACTGCCCTGCCAAGTAAAAGAGGATGGCTCACTATGGCTTGGGTCGTAAAGACTTTGGTGCAATTGATAATTGACGTTGAATGGCCAGATGTCGTCCATGCCGATATACGTTGCATAGCCGCTGTTGTAGCCTTTGTCAGCGATTGTGTAATGGAAGAAGCTGCTTTCCACATAATTCGTATCGGAAGGAACGCCATAGGCGGAAGTGTTCAAGAAGTATTCCGTTAATCCAGCGTTGGGCTGGCTGACGGTGGCGGCGCGCAATTTGTAGAGCAAATTTTGTTTCATGCACAACCGCCCATCTGCAAAGGCCGGTTCGTCCTCTGTCAATGCTCCGGCATCGAATTGGTTTCCGTAAGTGCCATCCGTTTTAATCGGCTGAACCATTACAACCGGGCCATCCACGCCATCCCAACCGCCGCCGTTGTTGTAATAAAATCCATTGATAAGAGCGCTGGTTATCAGAAAATCAGGAATTACATATGCGCCATTGGTCAAGCTGCTCACAGGGATGTCCGTTTCAACGGAAAATGGATAGAGGCTGGTATCTGGAAAATCTCCCAAGTCATACCAATACTCCCGAATATCAAAAGTAAGCGCAATCGTTTGGACATTCGTTGAAATACCTGAAAAAATCAACTGCCAGCGCCCAGTTTCATTTCGCACCAACTGCGCCGTAATTGAAACACTACTGCCGGTTTGCGATGAAGCCAGTGACAAGTTAGAAATGTCCGGCGCGGATATATCACCATTGCCATAATCTGCTTCAACTTCATAAACGTCGTTGTCACTGCTGCGACTGGTGATAGCTCCGGTGTCGGTGTAAGACGTAGCACTGCTGCTGACAGTGGCAATTTGCGAATAAGTGTATTGGCCTGTGCTTTGATTGTAAGTGCCGCGAAGAATGATGTAATCAGAGACCGTGCCGACTGCCGGACTCCATGACAAAAACACATTCGTTCCGGTTGAATCCACTGTCCCCGAAAGATTGCTTGGCGCTGGCGGATTGGTCGCAATGGTGGCAGTTACTGGTTGCGACAAGCCGCTGCTTGGATATATGGCTTGAACCTCATATTCTATGGAATCAATGCCATAGTAACCGCTATCAACGCCGTCAATATCTTTGTAAGAAAATGTGCTCGAATTTGTTTGTGCGAGTTCGTAATAGCTCCAACTTTCGCCATAATAATCGCTTTTCTGGATGAGATAGCCAGTAGGGGTCACGCCACTTGGCGCAGTCCACACAAGTAAAACATTTGTTCCGGTGGAATCAAGGTAGGCGGAGAGAGCGCCGGGTGATGGCGCGCCGCCATAAGAAGACCATTCAGCATTTGAAGACAAAATGCCGCCGGGATATACCGCTACCACATCGTAGAGGTCATACAAATTGTTGCCACTTCCATCAACCGCGCCAACAACCTCAAACATATTTGTTCCTGCGCCGACTTTGCCAAGAACGGCATGAACGTTGACATAAACGTCATCATCATAAAATCCTCCGTAGATAATATAATTTGTTGCTCCCGACACCGGACTCCATGTAAGGAAAATGTTTGTGCCGCTCGCATCGGGGTATCCATAAAAATTTGTGGGCGTATTGGTGGTATTGTTTGAACCAACCGCGATGGTTTCATACTCTGGATAGTCAATGTATGAAGACGCTGCATAAGACAAACCGCCGCCCGGATACACCCCTTCAACAAGGTATTCATTTCCCCAATTATCCTGATTTGTTAATGCGCCATAAACCTCGTAGGAAAACGTGTTGGTTGAAACTTGGGCGAGTTGCTGATTGATGTAACTGAAATTGGTGAAAACACCGCGCAAGACAATGTAGTTTGTCGCCAAACTGCCAGCAGATGTCCACGAAAGCAAAACGTTTGTTCCGGTAACGTCTGCATACGCATAAACATTGCCCGGCAGCGGTGGGCCATACGGCGGCCCATAACTGGCATAATTGGCATACCAATTGACTTGCCATGTGTTTGTGCTGGCGGCGTTACCGCCATACGTCACCACCGTTTGATAAACATTGTTCCAAGCGTTGCTGTTATTGAGCGCGCCAACGTCTTCAAAATAGGTTGCGTTTGAATTAAGAACGCCGATTTGCGAATAGGTGTAGCTGCTGGTGTTGGTGTTGTAGATGCCGCGATTGATAATGAATGTCGCGGGACCGATGTTCGTTGCGGGTGTCCATGCTAAATAAATGTTCGTGCTGGCGGCGACATATCCGAAAAAGAGCGTAATCGGATTGGGATTGTAATAGTTGGTTGGATTCAATCCCATCTGATATTTCTGCAAATTGCTGTATCCATCACCAGCGGCGCTGACATAAGCGTTCACGTTTGTAGTTTGGCCGAAATACTGCAGCCACCACCAGTTAGGTATTCCAGTGCCGGTGCTGTCCTGCCATGAGCGGGCGCGAATAAACAAATTTGTCGGGCTGATCATCGGCAAGCTGAAAGGCGTCCAATTAGTCAATTCCGAACCGGCGACAAACCCAAAAGAATTCCAATTCGATTGCAGCAAATCCGTCTTATATTGCAGTTCATATTCAACGTCGGCGATTGAATTGGAAAGAATGCCTGATACATTGCCTCCCGACTGATTGAATTGTGCAATCCAAAGATTAGTGCCGTAGTCAACGGGGGACGGCGAAAAATCAGGAGATGCACCACCGCCGCCGCCAGAATCATCACCATCGCCGGGACTTGGCACATCCATCGCGCTCATTCCACTGCGGGCTTTGAGACTGGCTTTTACCGGCGCGTCATAATTTTTTGCCAAGTCGTCCAAAAGAAAAACGTCACCCTCCCCTAGTGACCACGCGCCCATGCCGAAGTTGGAAGGCAACGGTGGCCATTCCTCCGCCGTGCCCGGCGCGTGCTGGGCACTCCAATATGTTCCAGCCTGTGGCAGATACGCCGCTGGAGTCGGCGTCGTCATTTCAATGGCTTGGAGTTCCACTTCCAAATCGGACAAACCGCTCACGTCGCCATTGACGGACACCGATGAAACCGTCCCCTCTTGAACCGGCGTTGCGGTTTCTTGTGCGCGCAACACGAACGCGAAGATGGCGAAGATTCCGGCGGTCAAGGCGAGGGCGCTTAACACTAATTTGCGTTGCGATTTTTTCATATTAACGGGCTGCTTTAGGATGATTAAACGATCTGCATTGGCGAGACATTTTCAAATAAAAAAATGAAAGGCAAGCGTAAAACACATTATGCTGGGTGGATGCGCGGCGCACTTCCTGTTTCTTTGGAAGCCCATGCCGTCGAAGCCATATCACCGTCGCGCTGTGGGCGACAAAATCCGAACCTACCGCAATCAAGCCGGTCTGACGCAGGAGAAATTGGCGGAGAAAGCGGACTTGCATCATAATTTCATTGGCGAAGTCGAGCGCGGCAATATGGAAACTTCCCTGACCTCGCTGCTGAAAATCGCCAAAGCCCTGAAAATAAAAGTGCGCGATCTGGTCGGCGATATTTAATTGTCGCCGCCCTTCAAAATCAACCTCACGCTCGTTTTTCACTGTTAGCAGCTTTCTGATTTTAGCTGATACGGTTCAAAATGACTGCCCGAAAAGTCTCTTAAACGCAACTGTCTCAAAAAGCCACGCCGCTCGGCAAGAGGAAACCGATTTTTCACGATATATGTATCGTTCATATTTTAGTGTCAAAAGCGATGTAATATGTCGTGGCCATTTCCAAGAAAGAATGGAAGCGAATCAAGGTTTTCGGCTCAAACGTGCGCCGTGAGCGGGTGCGTAAGGGACTCACGCAGGATACGCTGGCCGAAAGAGCCGACATTGCTACGCGCAATCTCCAAAAAATTGAGGCGGGTGAAATTAACATTCTTGTTACCACGGCGTTTAGGATTCAATTGGCGCTTCGATGTCCATATCGGCGGTTGATGCCTTCCGAATGATGTGTGAAAGTAATCGCGGCACAAATTCCAATGTTTGGAACGGTTTTGCGATGTAATCCACTGCGCCAAGTTCAAAAGCGCGCTGCCGATCTTCTCCGTGAGGCCGTCCAGTGACAAAAACAACCGGCGTATCGCACGAACGGAGATTTTCTTTTAGGCGGCTGCAAATCTCAAAACCGTTCGTCCCCCGCAAATCAACGTCCAGCGTAATCAAATCAAAATCTTCATCTTGAGCCAGCCGAATGGCTTTCTCGGCGTTCCAAGCCGTCTGCACGTCGCATCCTGCGCGCGTCAGCAAACTTGCCATCATCATCGCAAGAGGCGTGTCATCCTCGACGATCAAAATTCTCGGTTTTGCCGTTTCCATGATTTGCGCGTCCTTCATCGTTTTATGTTAAGTCCACATAATTAAAAGCCGCTTTTGAAGTAAATGTCAATATGTGAATTCCGCATAGTTCACATATTTTGAAAAAAACGCATCAATTGCCGCGCCGGAACATCATCGGCAGGCGGATTCGGGAAGCGCGCCTGAAAAGCAAGCCGCCGGTTTCGCAAGACGATTTGGCTGGCCGCTTGGCTGTCAAAGGCGTCGTTCTCGACCAAACTGCCATTTCGCGCATTGAGCGGCAGGAACGCTATTTGATGGATTACGAAGTCTCGGCCATTGCCAAATGTTTGAAAGTTTCCGTCGCTTGGCTGCATGGTGAAAAATAACTGACTGCTTCGGTCAGCGGTTCGGCGAGCGGAAAAGTGAAGCGGAGCGGAGAGACGGCTGGAACGAAGCCGGAGCGCAACGACCGCCGCCGTGCCGCTGACGGAAGCGAACGCGACTGCGTTTTCCATTTCCGTCCGCGACGAGCGCGCGTTACGCCGCAGCGGAACGTGCGTTGGTCGCGGCGGGCGACATTTGCGCTACTCACTTCATTTTCAATCTGTGCGGAAATCGCACAGGCGCGATATTTTCTTCCGGCAAACTTATGTGGTGAAAAAGTCATTGTCATTTCCACTTGCGCCTAGGGTGGCGCAATTTGCTCGAACAAATGTGCGATTATTTTGTCCTAAATACAGGACAATAACTTCTCTGTGGGAATGCAATAATCGGAGAATGCGAATGCACAGGGAAATAAATAGCAGAAAACGGCTGAAATCGCCTGACGGCAGGTATTCTATCGGCAATGAAACAAAATCGAAAGTTGTAACGATTTCATTACAACCTTCATTTTCGGTTTCGGATATAATTCGTCTAAAAAACGAAAGGAAAACTATGCAAATAAAAAATGACGTGTCGGAGTCTGACGCTCTGACGATCAGCAAAAGCGCATCCGCCTTGGGCGTTCACGAGTTCAGCCTGTTCTCGCGCATCCAAGCGGGCGACATCATCGCCGCAAGGCTGTGGTCGGGTGAAATGGCCGTTCCAATCAGCGAACTGGAACGGCTGTCAAAACTGTCCATTTATTCACTGGCCGTTCCGCCAGACAAACCGGAAGCGGTTTTGTCTGATGCCCGGTTGGGCATTAAAGAAGAATCTGGCGGATTGATGCGCGCGGGTGAACGTCAGAAATTCATTGTGCCGGGTGGTGAGTCCGGGCGTTTCACCGATTCCGAAATGAAAGGCTACCGTGCCGCCTTCAGCGTCATCGCCGATGAATTTCACTCGTTGGGCGAATTGAGAAAGCAGTTGGAGAAACCGGCCAAGGTCGTGCCGTCGCCCGAAAAGGAAATCTGCACTTCACAGCTTGGCGTCTGGCAGGTGCGTTCAACTTTGTTGAACCTCGGCCAAAGCACCATTCTGCTTTGCCAGAAGCAAAACGACTTCGCGGTGATCGAACGATTCCGCGACAATGTGCCTTATGCCAAGGCCAACGGCATCGCGGAGATTTTGCTGGAAAGAAATGATCCGCGCGAACTGGCGGCGGCTTTCAATGAGAATGCGAAGCACACGCTGGAATTCATGGCGAGCAACGAGGTCGCCACGGCGCAAAGGGTGATTTGGGGACAGTTTCACGAGCATCGCCCGGCACGGCTGGTGGCGGCGATTTCGGAGCGTTGCCGGTTGGCGGTCTCGGATGAGGAAACGATTTCGCAGACGCAATCGGTGGGACATTCAAATTCAAACAAGCAAGGCCGCAATCAGGGCATGAGCATTTAAGGAGGACGTATGAATCCAGACAAGACAACTTTTTTGAATTTGAGGACTCATTCCGAACGGCTGACGGCGGACGAATCGGCTTGGCTGCTGGGTTTTTCTCCCCATGAAATTCCCATCCTGATCGCCAAGAATTTATTAAAGCCGTTGGGACATCCGGCGGACAACGGGCCGAAACATTTTTTGACGGCGACATTGAAAGATTTGGAGCGGGACGAAAAATGGCACAACAAAGCCGCCGATGCCGTCATGGAACACTGGCGCAACAAAAATGCTCGGAAGCAAGATTCGACGGACAAGCGGCAACCATCCCGATTGCAAACCCAAACCGCAAATTAGGAAGATTGACGCAAACAAAAAGCGCGAGCGGATGATTCTCCGCTCGCGCTTCTTCATTTTAAGACGCTCTGGCTAATTGGTTTTCCGCCTCCGGCAACGGAATGACTTTGCTTTCGTAATTTTCCAGCGATGGGCAGATAGCAACGCCGTCGCGCGAGTATTCGCGGTGAACTGCTAGGCTGCCATGTCCTAAACCGCTTTGGGCAAAGCGTTCCGGCATTCCCACTTGTTTCGCCCGCCACGCCCAAGCGTAGCGGTAGCTGTGCAAACTCACTCCTTCAATTTTCAAAAGGCGGCACCGGCGGCGAAATTCAGCGGCGCGGTCTTTATCTTTCAACGTGATAATTTTCGGAAATAATGCACCTTCCGATGGCAATTTCTTCAAAAGCGATTCGAGCCGCGCGCCGATTTCGAGCATACAAAGTTCGCCCGTTTTCTGACGGTGAAACGACAGCAGACGGTTTTTCCAGTCAATGTTTGCCGTTGTCAGCTTCGAGCCGTCGGTCTGCGCCGAGCCGATTTCCCATAGCAGTTCGTAATACATTTTTCTTTCGGCGTTATTCTCGGCTTGAATGATCCGCTGGTGTTCTTCAAGCGTGATGGCGCGTTTGTGCTTCTTTTCAATTCTCGGCCAGAGTTTGGGCGGGATGACGGGGGCGAGAATCCAGCCCATGCCCAAAGCCAGATTGTGCAGACAGCGCAAGGTGTGCTGGGTGAATACGCCGCCGGATTTGAGAACATTCTGAAAATCATCCGCCGTTGTTTCCACCAAGCGTTTATTGCGGATGAAATTGAAGGCCGGGCTTTTGATTGCCCGCTCCCGCCGTAACCGGCTGCTGTCCTTTTTCACCGCACAAAATTCCTGTATCACGAAAGCCCAGGTGCGTTCCACCAGCTTTGGGTCAGTGCCAACCAAATAGGCTTTGGCAATTGAGATGTTGATGGCCGGTTGCGTGGCCGCGTCATTCTTCGCGCGGATGATTTGTTTCGCCGCCTCGCGGTCGGCGGTGTGAAGACTTTCACGTTTGCCCGTCGTCGAATCGAAACTGAAGAAGATTTCCTTCCGTTTGCAGAGCCAGTATTTTGTTTTCATAGACACCTTTCAGCATAGGTGTCTCCGAAGTTTTTGCTTAACGAGCAGTGAGCGGATTGTAACCGGATTCTCGCTGGATTATGCGGGGTTGTTGTTGCGCCCGCCGGTTACTACACGTTTCACTACACACTTTCGCTTTTTTCTCACCCTCCCCCCGCAAGCAGTCGTTGTCCTCCAACGACTTTGTTAAATGGCTCCAG